>FTCU01001368.1_pt1 | contig 10754 bp, 14 predicted proteins | sample 1639521 | NCBI WGS metagenome assembly FTCU01 (sample SAMEA3914864, study PRJEB12502) | metagenome | biome: forest; material: soil | place: USA | collected 2012-03-12 | depth 0.3 m
GGCATTGCCTCGGGTGGTGCCCGAAGGTGGCGACACGGTGGACGGCGTTTTTCTTCCGGCCGGGGTGAGACCCTCTAATTTTTGCATGGACGAGTTGAAGACTGCGCTAATCTCAATGGGCAGATCATCGTGAGCACGAATCCGGTGGCGGCGGCCCTGGATTCAAGATACTTCGGTGACCCAATGGCTTTCAAGCCAGAGCGGTGGCTGGCCGCGGGCGAGCAGCCGGAGGATGTTCTGGCCGCCGCGCAGCCCTTCTCCCTCGGTCCCAGGGCGTGTCTTGGGAGAAAGTGAGCGCCGAGTTCCTTTTGCCCTTCAGTCGTTTTGCCATCTTCCAAGTGTTTGTGATGTGGCTGACTCTCGGTCTCTTCCCCCGTGTTGTGTGCAGCCTGGCCTGGCTGGAGATGCGGACGGCGCTGGCGAAACTAGTGTGGTCGTACGACTGGAAGTTGGTCAACGAAGGCGTTGACTGGCATCGAAATTCGAGGATGCTAACGCTGTGGCAGAAACCCCCTTTGTGGGTGAAGGTGACGCCCTGCACACGGGTATGAAGATGGGAGGCGACGGTCAAGGGTCTCGAGAAAGTATGCCGGCACCCACCCCTGAGATGATCTGGCAGAGGCAAGACAAAAATAAGACAATTGCCCTTGAATTACATTGCACCTAAGTAATGAACTAGCTCCAAAACTGCATCCTCAAAGCGTCTTGACTCCCGGGGTACCTTGAATAACAGTGAACAGTGGTCCGGACGATAGCCTCACACCTCACATTATAACATGGACAATGGTCCAGGTGATAGCTTCGCATCCATAGTTGGTGGGCAAGTTGGGGATGGCCAGCTGGAGGTATCCGCCACAGTTGTAGAGCTGGTTCAAAGACCCGCTCGCATTCGAGCAGGTGACGGTGTTGCCCACGCCAATGTCACACGTGATAACCTCGCCGCCGTTGGAGGGGCCGTCGCCGTTGATGAAGGCCAAGGCACCGTTTGAGGGCTCGGGATTCATGAGCCACAGCTTCTGGGCCGGCTTGTCCGCCCGCACGGGCTGCTGGCCCGTCTTGAAGATCACGGTAGCCATCGACGAGCTGATGCCGGAATCGCTGTATGTGAGGAAGCCGTACGTGGTGGAGGTGCTGGCGATCTGGAGGAATTTGTCCTTGGTCGCAGCAGCACCGCCGAACATGATCTGGCCGGTCTGGGTCGGCTCGGGGGGGACGACCGTGACAGTTTTGGTGGTGGTGGTGGTGGTGGCCGTGAGGAAGGTGGACACAACTGGCGTGGTGACGGTCACGGTGGAGCTCTGGACCTGCACGGCGGTCGACACAGAAGTCGACGGGATCGGGCTACTCGCTGTCTCAGGGACGGTCAAGGTCACGGTCTGAGCCGGGAGCGAGACGGTCTGCGTAGTGCCGACAGCAGTAATGCAGGCGCAGGCCGAGTAGTAGGCCTCGAGGTTGGGGCAGTCGGACGCGACTGGGAACGAGGTCGAAGAAGTAGAAGAGGGCTCTTCAGAGGACGACGACGAGGTGGTGCTGGCCTCCTGCGGGGGGGCGCATCGACGACCGCGTCTTCCCAGCGCGCGTCTTTTGACCGGTGCCGACGTAATCACGGTAGGCGCCGTCACGGTTGTCGTCACGGTGCTGACGACAGTGGTGGCGAAAGACGTCTCGACCACCTGCGAAGGAACCGTCACCGTCTCGACAACGGTGGAGACTTCGGTCGTGGGCGAGACGATGATGTCGATGTACGGGACGGTGGTGGTCTCGGTGACCCACAAAATAGCCTCCTCGGTCGGCGTGCTTGAAAACGGCCAGTCTACCGTCAGTCGCCCGATCCATTATCACGATGAATTGCTGGTTTAACCTACACAGTGGTAGCCACGGGCGAGCCAAACATTTCCAGGCAGGCCGCGCGCTGGACCCCCGGGTTGTAGTTGGACCAGCCAGCGACCTGCTCTAGGCACGGGGTTACCGTGCACGCCGGATCGTAGGCATTGAAGGTTGCAGTGAGCGTCGGCATGGTTATTGTTCAATGAGCGGAAGCGGCCCGGACGACCAGGATAATAAAAAGGCGAAAACGTGAGACAAACGGTGCACGGGTGCGCAGGGAAGAAGGGAAGCGGAGGAGCAGGATATACGGATATTAGAACCTTCCCCAGATCAAAGCTTGCCTCGGGAGCCATGGCCCAGCTCCTTTCAGCTGAACGACTGAACCCACCTGAGAGAAGTGAATCAATAGTGTCAACATGATTCTCGATGGCAGCGAATGGGGCCGCGACTTGAGCGCTCCACTAGGTCAAGCGATGGATCCTCAATAATTCTTGGTCTAGACCACCGCTCGGCGCTCGCGCGATCCCGCCGGAGGAGCCGGGGTATCCGTTTTCTCTTTTTCCCTTCTCCATCCCAGCCCTCGTCTCTTGATCAACACAGCCAGGGGCAACGCAAGGAGCATGAGGATCCCAAACACGCCAAAGCACCAACCTGCACCAGCAGCATTGGCCAGCGGCTGTTGAACTGCAATGCCAGCGCCTGCGAGGAGGCATCTCACCAGGTTGTTCGAAGCCTGCACGTTTGCAGACGCGTGTGGGTTGAGATCGGTGAGCAGGGTCCCACAGAGCTGCCATCCCTAGTCAGTAATGGGAATAAAAAGAACGGATCCGGATCCATCCCAAGCTTACCGTGAAGATGCTCGATGTTGTGGCACCGGTAATGAATTGTATCACCAGTGGAACCGCGATGTGCTGCATCTTGTCAGAGTCGGCCAGGTGACAGATGACATGTGCGGATTGGGGAAGCTCACTATTCTCTCGTCGAGGACAACTCCATAAGCTGCAGTACTAACTGCGCTGACGGCAATCAGAGTGTAGATGCCGGCGAACCGAGCTTGCTCGATGGGAAAGTCAGAAATATCATCGCCTCGACTGTATCCCCTCCCGTAGCGGGTCGTGAATCGCTTGAGGTTCCAATCCAGGAGCTTGCCTGATCGCCACGCCAAATCAGTCAACGCGAAAGCGAGAATGAGCAAGGTAATTAGACGTGGGAGCGATATAATTACCTTTGCTGTACGCCGCGATAGCGCCGCCACACCAGACGGGAGGTACAAGAGCCCAGCTTGGAGGTAGTCGAGGTGGTAAATCTCGATGCACTGAGCTGCCAACGACATCTGCAGCGTCATCTTGACCGTGTACGTGATGGACCCGATCACTATGACCGTCAGGTTGCCCTTCTTGAAGAGCATGGGGATGCACTTGGACGGGTTTGGGAAGCGGCAATTCCGTCGTTTCCCCGCCGCCCCATCTTTGGCATCCGCCGCAAGACTGGACTCGGCCCTCCGACTTTTGGTGAAGACATCAAACAGGCTCCTGTGAAGGCCCTTCGCTGGCACGCTGCCGTTGCCCACTACCTTCCTCTGGGTCTCTGGTAGGAAGAGAATCACGACAACCAGGTACGCTCCCGTGAGGATGATGAGGAACCAAAAGATCCAGCGCCAGCCCAGTTTCTCTGTCAAGACACCGGCTATGACAGGGCCAAAGCTGGGCGCTGCGCCGGCGCTTAGGAGAGATCAGCACGTTTCTGAGAGAAAGCCAGGGCTCAACCCAACCCACAAGAAAATCAACGACCCGACATAAGACCCCCGCTCGGCAATCGTCGTGATATCAGCCACGATCCCATACGCGGCACCGTACGAGCCTGCCAAACGATTAACTAACCCCCCGCCCCGAGAACAATCACCTTTCCCTTGGACTTACCAGAAGCCCCAGCGCTCTGCACCATCCTCAGCACAAACAACCCCGCATACGAGTTCTGCAGGGCCAGCCCCAAGTTCGACGCCACAACCAGCACAGACATGAGGATGTACGCCGGCCGCCGGCCGCCCTGGTCCGCCAGGTCACCCATGAAGGCAGGGGCCACGCCTGCCACAATCATGTACGACGTGACCGTGAGGTTGGTCAGGGCGACCGACACACCAAGATCATTGGCCATGGGCACCGGTGCGGGGAAGTAGATGTAGCTGCTGAGGGTGGAGAACATGGCGCCGAACGAGGCGACCGAGGAGATCCATTTCTTCTCGCGGTGGGTGAAGATGGAGAAGGGCGCTTCTGGCGGCGACTCTGGGCTCGCGTGTTCCACATCCTTGGCTTGGACGGTTGGCTGTGATGAGGGGTCGGTGCATGTGTCGACGGCATCGCTTTCCGCTTTTGGCGTGGCGTTGGAATCGCCGGGGGCGGGGAAAGTCATGATTTAAAACTAAGAGCGCGAGCGATGTGAGTTGCAGTTGGGGAGGCGTCTAGACGACAGGGAATATGTAAAAAGGGACCGAGGCGGTGATTTTGGGGGTTGGAGCAGGGAAAGAAAATCGGAAACGGAGATGGCCTGAGAACGAGGCGGCCCTGGTCCTGGGAGTATGCAACTAGCAACCAACAGCCGAGAAGCACAGTCATTGCATTGTGCGAAAAGCCTAGCCAGAAAATAGCAGCCAGGGACAACCACGTCAAATATAACGCTGCGTCGTGTGCTCAGAAGGCGAAGCTGCCCTGTGTTTGACGTGATTTGTTTCGTTTGTCTGGGCCAATTCCAGCCCCGTTAACTCCCTAGCCGAAAGCAGACATCGCCAGCGAGTGGGAGCTCGGTGTACATTGTTTGGCAGTCTCAACTTGTTTCTCTCATTCCAGTTCATAATCCATCCCGATTCCAAACCGTCTTCCCCATGAGAATCTTCGGTGCCCCTTAGCCTGACCTGGGCCGCACCACATCCGCCTCCTTGCTCTCAGCCGTCCGCCCAGACGCGTCCAACGCTGCAATGCAGGACGACAGGAGGTGCGGCAAGTCGATGCACTGTGCCAGGTAAGCCGAGCCCCAGCGGCCGTACCAACTCCACTGACAAGAATCCTCGAGCTGTTTCTCGTTTATGGCTAGAAGGATGGCATCAGGCAGGGTCTCCACTTGAAGAAGACAAGAAACGCGGTATAATTATTTGTTCCTACGCCCTGCACTGCGCCTGAACCTGCGCCTAACAGCAGAGGCTAACGCTGCACTGAGCCGCCGGGCACCGCATGCGTGGTCGCGTCCGGGTTCACCTTGGGCGCTGTCATCAAGCCTGATTGGTCTGTCCAACCAACCGCCCGCCCCATCCGTCTCCCGCGCAATCCTGCATGCAATGCAGGGTAACACCCCTAGCCTCCTGCAGCTCCTGCAGCTCCTGCAGCTCCTGCAGCCCCCTCTTTTCCCCGTGCTTAGCCCTGGCCCTGAGGTTTATATGGCCATCGAACTTCCCGCAGTTTGTCATGGCCTTCTCCCTTCGTCACCCCGCCCCGCCGTCCAAAAAAGACTTGGCTGCCTCCTTCTTCCCCCTCATTGTTCAGTCCTGATTTGCGTTATCGATCTCTTGTCACACGCCACGAAACCGCTGAACCAGTTTGAACCCTCGTGGGTGAGAATGGCACCGAGGGCAAAACCCCACAAGTATGTTGACCCCCTTGGGGACAATGTACAGCTGGACGAAGCCCTCGTGGCTGGTGAGTCCTCATCTGTCTCGGCCTGACAGACGCAAGGGTTTAGAAGACGGCGACTAATCATGCTAGAATTAGCCCTTCCGCCTCACTCCAAAGTCCTTTCCGTGGGCCATGGAGGGACGAGTTTGTGGGTCACGGCCATCAAAATCACCGTGGAGTTGAAAGATGGCACCACGGCCGAGTTCTTTAAGAAGGTGATGTTTACTGGTCGTCCTCTCGGAATTCGGCTTCATCAATGCTGACGCCCAAGCAGGGAGCCGCCGGGCCCACGGGAGCTGCGATGATGAAAGGTGCCTTCGAAGCGGAAAAGGCCTTGTACGAATTCATCCCTCACCGCATCCCCAAACCCATCGCCTGGGGGACTTACGCCAACAACCCCGATAACCACTTTTACCTGGCCGAGTTCGTCGACATGAGTGATGACGTTCCTGGCCCAATTGCCTGGGCCACTGCTGTGTCGGAGCTGCATCGTGCTAGCATGGGCAAATCCCCCACCGGACAATTCGGTTTCCAGGTTACCACGCACCTCGGCAACGTCCCCGTAGACAATTCGTGGAATCCATCCTGGGAAGCGTTTTGGGCTCAGCAGATGAAGAGCTTGTTCGACCGGGAAGAGGAACTCAATGGCCCCGACGAAACTCTTGCCGAGCTTCGGACGGCATACTTTGAGCAGGCCATCCCAGCCTTTCTCAGGCCGCTGGAGAGTGGCGGCGAATCCGTCACGCCATGCCTCATCCATTCCGACTTGTGGCCCGGGAACATCAAGCCAAGGGTCACGGATGAGGAACTCTGCATGTTTGACTCGTGCGCGTACTGGGGCCACTATGAAGGTCCGTCCAAAACCCTCCCTCCGCAGCCGTGAACAGCTCGGAATTAATTGTATTGCTGACGTAGCCGACCTTGCCGTTTGTTACAACACAAGGTACAAATTGGGCGAGGATTGCCTGCAAGCGTACCCGTACCACGCACACATCCCTGGCCTGGAAGATCACATGAACGCGACTGCTCAAGAGCTGGCCCAGAAAAGGCTCGAGGAGGCGAAGATGAGGAACCTTCTCTATGCCATGAAGTACCATGTGCTACTGTCCATCATGTACCGGACTCAAGAGTTCAGGGATGTCTTGACCGGCGAACTCAGGAAGCTCTTGGGAAGCTTGAACAATGCCCCCCACGCTTCCGAGCCGTCGAATTCGGCGGCGTCGAAGAAGACGCGCACATGGCTCCGCGCTTGTGAAGGCCAATTGTTGTTGTCGCTCTTCCCATTGCTGCTGCTATACATTGCGCTGCGCTTCGGTTGTTCAGGATCAGAAACGACCCGATGAAAGGAAAATATTTGGTAGAGGGACGAGGAGAAGGGGAGGATTCTTTGCATTTGCAAATAGCCATGTACTAAGCTGGGAAACAACCTGCAGGTGCCCCTCCAGCGCCGTCCGTTCCAAGGGACCAAAGTTGAATCAAGCATCACCTATACCCTGGCAGCAACCAAGCCGACTATCCTCAGACCTCGGATCAAGCCTGGAGTAAGGTTGGATGGGACCCAGCCTTTCTAAATGGGGAGTTCGGGCTTTCGTTGCCGCCTGAACTAGTCACATTGGTAGTTGGAGAAACGTATGTGTAGTATAGCCAGAATCCCATTCTCATTACGATCTTGATCAAAGTCACCGACACAACAACATGCCGCGTCAATTCCACGGCGCGTTGTCGCCGACGGGCTGGTCGCTCTCATCATCGAAGATGTCGAAACCCAAGTGCCAGGCGGGGTCCAGGAAGCGGAGTAGGTCGCGGTTGTTTGGTATCTCCTCCACCGCACGGAACAGTTCGCCCGGCAGTCGTCACGATTATCGATTCCATTTCGCATTAATATTGGAAAAAATTTCGGAGTGGCAAATGTGCTGGTTACTCGGTATAGAGTAGCGAAATCAGTGTGTTCCACGTACCAGGTATAGATGGTTCCCAGGCTCGCATACATATGCCGTCTTGAGGTTGGTAAAAGGGACCGAGTGACATCGATGTCGCAGATGGGATCGTGGCTAGGTGATGCTGGGCGCGATGCAAGTTTCCCCAGAGATAAGGTTTGGGGGAGGGAACATTCAGATGTGGAGGGAGTGAGGGCCGGTTCGGCCTCTGAATCCATTTCCAATACCATTAGGAATATTCGCGCAACACTGATCCTGATATGCGTGCCAAAAGATGCAAAATTGGGTATAATCCAGGCCGAATGGCTCTCCATCACCAGTTCGACGACCGTCGGTGCATGCTTCCCACAACCACATCCCATACATTTTGTCCACCAACACCCCTTCCCAGTACCTCGTTGCTTGCAATAGCCACGCTCTCGGAAAACTCCAACCCTCCACGCACAACAACAAGCCGATGCCCAGCGGCAAAGGCGACAACATCTCGACCGCCGCCAGCAGGAGAACCCCGGCCAGGCACCGCCACAGCGCACCGAAATCCACGGCCCAGCCCAGTCCGCCACTCACTCAACGCAAAGAAATGCCGCCGGGCGTGTGCTCCCGGCTGCAGGGAACGCATGCTCGACAGCGATGACGAGGGCAACGAAGCCGGGGATGCATTTGCCGAGCCATAGGAGCCAGTCCCGAACGCCGCCGCAGTCGACCGCGGGGTATCAGTGGTGGCAGCAGTGACAGATTGCAGCTCGACGCTGCACACCCAACGCTTGATGTCGAGGAACAGCACAGTTGACGTCCCTATCACGCGCAGAACGGCCGAGACGGCGGGGCTGACGGCGTCGAGGTTCGGTTCGACGGCGGGGCGGGCAACCCTTGTTTGTGAAGCGGGATCGAGCTGGCTACCTGGCCACAGGTACAAGCGTGCTGAGGAGTACTTGGAGGGTCGGAAAAGCTCGATCACAAATCCCGGTCCTGGGTGGTAAGATGCTGCTGAGGTGTCGTAGGATGAATTCGAGTATTCTGAGCGCGCCAGCGGTGCATCAAGAGCGGGCACTCTAGCAAGTCGGATCCCCTCCTGGGCTGTGAGTTCGGTCAAGTCGCCCCAGGAATATACTCGCGCAACGTCCTTGGTGATGACGACGAACCAGTCCAGGTTGGTGGGGTGTTGAAAGACAGACTCCCATGGTGATGCTGTCGACTCGGAGGTGGCCGCTGCGCTCGGTTGACACCCTCCAACCAAATGTACCGTTCCGGATGGAATTTCCCAAAGCTGGGTCATGTGGCGTCCGCAGACGAGAACGCGATCTCCGGCCAGGTTGGCAAGCACACCAACGACTGCCTCACCAATGAGTCGATTCAGAACGGTGGTCGGTTGCTTCACCTCCGGCATGGCCGCAACTTTGGAGAGCTCCGCTTCCATGTCCACCACGACTACCCGGCCGCCGTCATCAGCTGACACCATAAAATTCCGCGATTCCACAAAGACGAGGCTGACGATCGATCCTCGGCTAGGATGCCGGTAGAGAACCCGAAGTAAGCTCGAATCAGCGGTGGAGAACAGGACCACCTCCCCGTTGGCGTTGCCGGCAACAATGAATCTCGCATCGGTCGATGGTATCAACGTGGTTGTGATCTCTGGATCCTCGGAAGCGCTAAACATGCCTCCAGATCGCTTCGGGGGCAAGAACAAGGTGGCGTCGCCCTCTGCTGTTCCGATCGAGCTTTCCAGCTCGCTGCTGCTTTTCCTCACCAGAGCAGCTGGTGCCCAGACGCGTCCTTGCTGGGCACGCACATCGACAAAACGCAACGCATCGGGGCTGAGAGCGACACCGCGAATAGAGCCGTCCACAAGAGGATTGTTGCGGTAAATGACGCTCAGGGTGATAGCGCCATTGTGGGCGTGTTCGAGATCGAATATCTCAATGACCCCTTGGGGGCTGCCTATCAAAATGGTTCGACCGTCGGATGAGCAGGCGATAGTGCTAGCATACACCTCGGACTGCCGAACTCGCATTTCCATGGTTTGGTAGTCGAAGATGTAGAGACCCCCGTCTTGAATCGACACAATTAAAGCCGGGATTTCCGGGTTCGGGCTGAAAGCCATGGTGACGATTCCGTTGTTCGGACCGTCAAACTGACATGCCCCGAGGAGCTCCAACTCAAGCGCGTTCCAGACGAGAACTGGGTTTGCACGGTAGCCGACGGCGAGGAGAATCTCGTCTGGTGTTGTCAAGAAGGCAACCCTGCCTGGTGGCATAGAGGGCACACGGATTTGGTACTTGTCTCCTTGCTTACGAGACTCTAGGCTTTTCCATGAAATTGACTCGCGCTCTTCGGTCTTCAAAACCCTGCAAAATCGTGTTAGTTGCCAGGGATATTTTATCAAGACTGACTGAGGCTTGTCAAGGGGCGATTTCACGTACCACTTCGTGAGCTCGCAAGAATGGAAAGCGCCGAGAATTTCATCCAGGCCGAGAAATGTAATAGCCATAGCCTGCGATTGCAGATCAAACGCGTGCGAGGCTGTCCCAGTCTTCAGATCCCAGATGACAAGGTGTTTGTAGCCGGAGGAGGCAAGGAGCACATCCTGGGGACTAAACTGCAGGATTTTGACGTGTTCTGGATGCTTCATCTGTCGTTGAACCTGGAGAGAGGCGGAATCATACACAGAAACCTGCCCAAGCGACAACCCAATGGCAAAGAGGCGATCCCCATGACTGACAGCCGTCGTCAGGCCGTTCCGGAAGTCCATCCGGATCAGGCAGTCATCCCACGCCCCAGCAGGGGGGCCCATGATGAGCAACCCTGATGCCCTGCCAAATGTTCTTGCGATCAGTGATTCCGAGGGGCACAGGGGCGGGATGAGCGTGTGGATTGACGACGGGCAGTCCAGGAGTTCAGCACGGAACTTGGCCGCGACACGGATGAGGTCCGTCACCCAACCGTCAACGAGTTGGAAAGACTTGTCTGTCGGTGATATGTGATTCGTCCTTCGGATAAGATACTCGCGCAGGTTGGTGGCCGCCCTGATCAGAGGGGTGAGGTCCCCCCCTTTTGCAACGTGCTCGATCCACGAGAGCACGGTGTTGGCCCCAAGGAAGGCGGATACAGCGTCCATCAACAGGTCGTCTGCTAAAGTCGCGCAGTATACGTGCTCGGAGAAAAACGAACAGGCGTATTCAACAAGAGAGGTATCGATCGGCGGTCCGGCAGGCGCGGATTTGGCGAAACCCCTTGAGCGTCCACTGTTCTGTTGAGCTTTCGCCTGCGGTGGTTTCAGGACAGGGGTACAGAGGTATCGAAGAAGCAGAGACGCAAGGCGGGTGTGGCC
>FTCU01001453.1_pt1 | contig 10747 bp, 15 predicted proteins | sample 1639521 | NCBI WGS metagenome assembly FTCU01 (sample SAMEA3914864, study PRJEB12502) | metagenome | biome: forest; material: soil | place: USA | collected 2012-03-12 | depth 0.3 m
GCAACGCCCCCACCCCCGCCGGCCTCATGCCCCCCATCTCCCCTTTTGTCATTCCCGCGATGCGATGAGAATCCATGTCCGAAGTACTTCGTACCAGAGGCCTCTCGCTTCCTCGTGGAGAAGTAATCCGTACCTCTCAGTCCGGTTACAGGAGTTCCCCAGTTCCCCCTTTCCTCCTCCTATTCTCCTTCTCGTTCCCTTTTAGCCTCTCGACACTGCTGAGGGTCTGCATAACTTGCTCTTACACGGTGCATGCGAGACGCCGTCTGGCCGTTCCGGGGGCAAGATGTCTCTTCCCAAGTTGTTACACTGGCTCTGTCTCTTCTTTTTGTGCTCGGCCCTTGGGAAAGGCGAAACTGACAACGGCATCTCACCTGTGCGTTCGGGGCTTCTCGCGACCAGAGTCTTGCCAGAAGGAACGTGTACGCCGGACATCCCTTGCTCCAGCACGGCATGCTGCAATGGGAGTATCGTGAGCTTCATCCTCCCTTCGTCGCTTGAGGCCCAACTGGGCGGCCTGGACCAGATGGATGGGCAAATGGTGACTGACACACGAATAATAATTAGTGCGGGTTTGATCCAGTCCTGCACTGTGGCGCGACATGCACGTCCAAGTGCAATTCAAAGGCCGAGTGCGGTCAATATGCTGATCCTCCGGGAAAATTGTGCCCCATCAACGTCTGCTGCAGTAAACATGGGTTCTGTGGAACGACAGCGGTACGGTGCATCATCTGCTTGACTTCACTTGTCCGTCCCCTGCCGCACATGAAAAAGGGGAGCTGACCAGACTGGATGGGGCGATCACAGGAATTCTGCGGCGCCGGATGCCAGAGCAAATGCGAGCAGCCTGGGTCGACGAGCCCGCACAAGACGGACGTCCGCGAACTTGTCATCGGCTACGTGGAGGGTTGGGCCTTTACGCGCCGGGGCTGTGCCCAACGGACGCTTGATGCCATCCGGGTCGACTCCCTGACCCATCTGTACATCTCGTTTGGGTACATCACGCCCTCGACCTTTGAGATTTACCCAATGCACGGTGTCAGCGACGCAAATGTTCTGGCTCTCACCGGTCTCAAGCAGCGCGCGCCGGGGCTCAAAGTATGGATCGCGCTCGGCGGATGGTCGTTCAGCGACAACAACAGCGACACACAAGCGGTATGGGGCGATCTCGCAAGCACCGCGGAGAAGCGCAAGACTTTTGTCACTCAGCTCGAGAAGTTTATGATCTACTACGGCTTCGATGGTGAGAGATTTACTCCTGACCAATTCTTGCCAAAAATAGACTCCGGCTTGAACCCCACTGACATCGGACTTCTCTGCCAGGCGTTGACTTTGACTGGGAGTACCCCGGAGCCGGCGACAGAGGAGGTCACCCTGCGGACAGCGCAAATTTTGTGTCTCTTGTTGCAGACACAAGGAGCCATTTCAAAGCACTCGCACGGGGCTGGGGCATCTCGTTCACCGCGCCGTCTTCGTACTGGTATCTCCAACACTTTGCGATTGGCGATATGATGGTATGTTTTCGAGGCTGTGATTTTTGCCCCTCCTCACTCCAGTGAATCGAAATGCCAAAAAGAACGCGGACTGACTGGCGACGGCGCGCAGGAACACGTCGATTGGGTCAACCTCATGACTTATGATCTGTTTGGCAGTTGGGACCAGCACTCGAACTGGATCGGCCCCTACGTCTACGGCCATACCAACCTCACCGTGATAAAAGATGCACTTAACCTGCTCTGGCGAAATGGCGTTCCGGCAAACCAAGTCAATCTGGGACTCGGGTTTTATGGAAGGTATGCCCCTGGCTCTTCTCCACCCGAGATTCCCAGAGACCGCCAACCCCTCGCTGGCCTGGTATCTCTCCTTGATACTGACATCGTGCAGGACCTACACACTCGCTAACCCAAAGTGCGCCCGCCCAGGCTGCGAATTCTCTGGTCCTGGCACAGCTGGCGCATGTTCCGTAAGTCTCAACCTGACTGGGTCGTTAAAGACTGGCTACGATAATATGAAGAGCGGGCAATATATGTGTGAGATACGTGCACTAACTGGCCAATCCTTTCTGCTCGCTCTAGGGCCAAGCGGGATACATGAGCTATCAAGACATTGTCGCGATGCGCGAATTGAGCGGGGCACCGGTCACGACCGACAGCGACAACGCCATCAAGTACTTCCGCTACCGAGACGACCAATGGGTTTCTTTTGACGACGAAGAAACGCTGCGGTGGAAAGTGCAGTTTGCGAACTCGCAAGGGTGAGTGAAACGCGCTCCATCCCGCGGTCAAGTGTGTTTCCGGGGCTGTTACTGACGCGCATCATGTCGTTAGGTTGCGAGGGCTGTTCATATGGGCTGTCACCCAAGACACATCTCAGAACGACCTGCTCCATGCTGTCCTTCAGCCGGACGGGCTGGGAAAGTTCAAGAAGCGGAATGGCGTCCAGTCCGGCGCCGACTACTGGGACAAAACCTCCCTCGACCGTTGTGTCTTTTCTGGTAAGTCAGTCCGCGAGTCTCCGTCAGATTCCCGGTCCATTCATGATCACTGACTCCCAACGATACAAGAATGCAATGGCCGATGCAATCCAGGCTTCCTTGAAATTGGCAACATTCGATGTGACGCCGAAGGGAGTGTACTGCCAAGGAAGAAGCTTTGCTGCCCCTTGGGCAACACGCCTGATCCTACGTATTGCAAATGGAGAGCAAACAAGGCGGCTTTCTTTTGCAGCGCGCTCGGGCTCATATCCAACAACTGCGAGCCGGGGGAGAACCAGATCGCTAGCGATCATTGGTTCATTGACGACCAGGGCAGGGATGATGTGTGCTCATTCGGAACACATGCCGACTACTGCTGCGAAACGGAACGCCAGGCTATCTGCAACTGGCGGGGCAAGTGCTCCAAGGCCGGGGACACAATCGACTGCCCGACCGGTTTTACGTGGTATGGGAAGGATGTGATCGGCACCCGAGCGGGCACCTGCGATGTGTACAGTGGCGAATGGGACACCTTGTGCTGCGAGGACGGCGTCGAGCCAGACTGCCGCTGGGTCGCCGACCCGAACAACCGTTGTGCAGCAGAGTGCGCTCCCGACGAGGTCAGCCTTGGAAGACACGATTTTGGGGGCGGCAAGCAGTGCACCGACACGCACAACCTCGCCTTCACCCAGTTTGGTGAACCGGACCGGAATGTCAACGGACGAGTTCTGTGCTGTAACCGGGAGTCGGTTACGCTCAAGATCAAGAACCTCCCCGTCCCGCTGGCCAATTTGTTTGACGAGCACATTGGGGCCGATGAGGACCAGGACTTCCAGATCGACGTCCATGACGGCGACGGCCGTGGAAGCATCCACCCCAACGACAACACCTTTGGGTGGCATATCATGTCGGGCCCGCCCGAGCAGCTCACGAACCTGAACAAGCGGGACGGCTCGCACTGGGAGGTCTACGGCTGCGACCCCCAGAACCACGAGGGGGTGCAGTCAGCCCGTCTCGTGTGCACTAGAGATAGGGACTCAGACCACAATTGCGATGACATCCTCCTGGGCGGCGTCGCCGACACCGTCGTGGAGATGCCGCCGCACTGCGGGCCGGGCAAGTACGCCATGGCTGTGAGCCTCGAGCCCATGCACGACGCCAGTGCCGACGACACCCTCTCGCCTCGCCTCAAGCGCCGGCTGCCCGTCGGCGCCACCGTCTTCAACCTGACCTTCGACTACGGCTTTCACCGGCTGCAGGGCCGCCTGGACAACAACGTCAAGCTCCGGATCGACTACAGCAACGCCAAGGACTACTGGGACCAGATCGTCGGTGAGTTTGCCCATTGTCCCTCTCCTCGAGCCACGAACTAACGGTTGGGATATTAGCGGCGAGTCCCAACTCCAAGATGCGCCGGGACGACGTGGAGCACATTGTCAAGAGGGACCATGGCGGCGACTGGAAGCGCTACGTAGACCATTCGTACAGGATGGACAAGATAAACACGCCGCCCGAGGAGCTGCACCTGCTGCACGAGCGGTGGTACTCGGCCAACATCATCGACTGGATGGCACGCGTGGGGAACGTGCAGAAGGAGGTGGCGATACTCGACCAGCGCGTGCAGAGCACCTTCATCTACAAGATCCTGGACGAGAGGCGGGATTGCATGGTCGGGTTCACTCGCATGATCATGGAGGCCGACATACACGCCAGAATCACGGCCGACATCCAGACATCGGGCGTCTTGACGCTCATCGGGAATTTGGTAAGCCGCCCCGCCCCTTTTTGCTGACTCTGCGGACTCGTTCTCACGCGGGATCTTGATATGTTAGAATGACATGAGTTCGTTCAAACACTCGTTTGTCAACTTCCGCAACAAGGGAGAGATCAAAGCATCCATCATCTTCGCCGCCCATGGCGAGTTGCGGATTCCCTACATGGAAGAGGTGCTTCTGGGTATGTCGATTCCCCCTCTTCCGTCTTATCGCCCCGGCGCCGTCACCGTCAACAGAAACTGTGCTGACCTGACTTCATCGTGTCACCTGATTAGGAATTGCGCCCCTTGGACTCAGCTTTAAAATCCCAGGAATCGTGACCATCGGACCAGAGTTTAAGCTTGTGGCCTCGGCCGAAGGGAAGGTAACGGTCGACGCGTAAGTCCAAGCCATCTTGCACCCCCAAGCCTCCCGTCCACCACAGCGGCTGACAACGTTTTCTCCCCTCCCCCTCTAACAGGAATGCTCGAGTCGACTTGTCGGTCGCGAGTTGGGATTATTCTCAGCGATATCCTGCCGCAGACGACGAGTACATCGATCCGCAGAAGGAACACCCCGACCAGCCGTCATTTTCCACCTCCGACGAGGTGGGAAGTGGTCCCATGAGCTTCGTCTGGGAGGTGTCAGCCGACGGCGTCATCGAGCTCCACCTGTGAGATGTCCCAGTTCCCAGTTCCTCATGATCTCTCTGTGCTGACAACAAGCCCGCAGCGTTCCGATGATGACCTTCGGAGTGGTGTTTGACCCCAAGTGGGCGGTGACCGGTGCGGCGGTAAGAATCCAACCAACACCAACACACTGTTGGCCCTAAGAAATAACGAAAAATGCTCACGCGCAAAATGCAGGTCGATCTTGCTATTGACACCCATCTGACGATTCACGGGCATGCCTCGGTCAGCAGCGCGCAGGATTTTGAGTACTGCATCGGCGCTGAGGCGGGATACGACGCGTTTGCGCAGATCACCGCGCCGTAAGCTCCTCTCTACCTGCCCTGACAACCCTTCCTGGTATTCCTGGTGCATGAATACTGACAGCATCTTGAAGGACCCTGTTCGGTCTGAGTCTGAATCGGAAGTGGCCGCTGTTTTCCGATGAGGTAAGTGTATCCATCATCCTGGGTTCAATACCCCCGAGCAAGCGTCTTTCGCTAACACTCTTCAACTCCAGCGGAGCATCTATCGGAGCGCGTCTTGCCCGAGCGGCAATCTCCGGCGCGGATTACCGCCTCTCGACGCCCTGCCCGCCGTCAACACGGCCAGGCCAGTGGTCGACATGGAGTTTGTGGATTCGAAACCGGGGTTTACACCACTCGAGAAGTTTAGCTTTGACTCGCTCTTCTAAACGCGGCTTCGAAAGGGAATGGAGACGGCCGTGTTTTTCTCCAGTCGACAAATGTAGGAGCGTGTTAATGTCGACAGGGCGGCTTGTCGGGGATCATGCTGTATGATATCGATTGTTGCTTTAGATTACCTGGATACAATTCGTAATTGTAGCAGGAGGCCATGTGAACACCTGCTCCCTCCATCTCAAGATGAGACATTGAAACTTGAATAAACCACATGGGTCATTGCCTCAAAGTTCCACGACCAGGCACGAATCATCACCCAGACCTAATTACTCAGCAAGAGGACAGCAACGCCGGTGAGCATGGACGGGTGATAATACCCTGAAGCGGAAGATAAGACTGAGTAGTTCTTTTATTAAGTTCGTCTAAAGTTCCATTGAGAGTCGGTACCAAATCAGAGCTAAAGAGGTGGCAGGCTAATACCTGGCACGAGGCAGATAGCTCAATGGCTACCAAATTACGGCCGCTTCACAAGCGGCGGGGGGGCTTCCGCCGAGGAAATGTGGACTCCCAGGCACTCATGACCTTGACCAAGAGATCGTCTCGGTTCTGCCTCGTAATAGCCGAGACCACAAACGGCCGGCCGTTGTAATCCAAATAGGACAAGGGCATTCCGCACAGTGAATAGCCTTAGAATTCTGTTATTACCCATGCATCACTTCCGAGGCTCAGAAACCGGCCGATTAGTGCTTACCTCCGCCTGTCGCCATGGATGTGAGACCACTGTCCGTCGGCCCGAGAATAACGTCGACGCCGTACGTTGTGAGAATGCGCTCAACTCCGCGATTTCTGGCAACGTGCCGCAGATGCTGCAGATGCCGCTTGTACTCACTCGGGGAAGTCGTCTGGTTCTGTGTCTTGATGAAAAGGTCCTGTCTGGGATGCTATGGGGGAAGCTCTTTGTCCGCGTGCTTGATGTTGTAGCTGATGAGATCCTCCAGAGATCGCACCTCACTCTCTACCAAGCTTTTGAGGTAGGCGTTGAGGGTGGTTTTCAGATCAGCCGCTGCATAGCTGTTAGATGATAATGGCACGAGAGAACTTGAACCTGAAGACGACGTACCGGTATCCACCTCCTCGCTATTGGCCCCGTCCAGGACAAATTCATCAATCGAGATGAGATCAACGTTCTCGACAAACGTTTTTGCCTTGGATTTAATCACGTCGTATGCTTGTCGAATTTCGCGGTTCTGCCGCTGTCAGTACTTGTCTCGGCCCTCGTCGACCCCGTCGATGCACACGTACCATCTGAGCCTCTGCCCCATCAACAGGCTTGACCCACGCCTCAGGGAACTTCCACTTGTCAGGGTCCAATACGGCAACCGAGATATCAGCCCATGACCCGGTCAAGTTACTCGTGAACGACTCAGAGGGCTTCCTCGACGCCAGAACGTCGAGCAGAGCAGCCAAGTCCCGAACCGACTTGGTCATGGGCCCTGCCGAATCGAAATTATTGGATATGGGCACAATTCCATCTTGGGGAACAAGGCCAATCGTCGGTTTGATTGCGTACAAGGCTGCTCTGCCGGCGGGGCAGACAAGGGACCCGTCCGTCTCGGTGCCGATCGCTAGCGGCGCATACCCGGCGGAAACTCCGACAGCGGAACCTGAGGAAGACCCCGAGGGGCTCTAGAGCCTCGTTAGCCATTAAGGTGTAGATGGGAGTTTGCGAGGGCCCGACACTCACGGTGTGGCCATCCTTTGAATCGTTGGGGTCAACACCTCCGACAATGTAGGCCGATTGCACCTGTCCGCCCACCGCAGACCAAGCGCTTGGCGTGTTGGATCCCCTGTCTCCGGTTAGAATTGCACACCCGGTGTGAGGAGCTGGGCTTTGTCTGTTACCGAGAGTTGGAGAACTCCTAGATGCCGTTGAGCAGGGAGGCACCTTTGTGAGGACGTGGATCGAACGGGTACTCACGCTTAGATTTGCTTTCCCAACGATGATGAGGCCAGTGGCGATAAGCTTAAAATTCGTTGTCAGCGAGTCCTGGAGCGGTCTTGAGTGGCGACTCATCATACTCGGTCAGCAAGCTTTGCGTTATCTCGAGCCTTGGAGTTGAGCAGAGCAAAGCTTCCGGCGGTGGTTGGGATCCCGAGGCTTGGAACAGCAATGTTATCCTGAGCAATATATTAGCAAGGCCATCAGAGCCGGCGAGCAGGACCCTGACCTTGACAATGATGGGGATTCCGTGGAGCAGGCCACGCAGGCTGCCAGCAGCTCTCTCCCGATCAATCGACCTGGTTGTCTCCTCGAGGATTGCAGTTGGTGTCATTGTTATCATGGCGTGGAGATTCCCGTCAAGCTGCTGAATCTGTGCGAGACATTGTCTGGCAAGATCCACGCTTTTGAGGTCGCCACGTTTGAGGAGTGTCTGCAAGCTCCCGTCATCGACGGTGAGGAGGTCGAGCGACATTGCGACCTTGGTTTTGGTGCCCCGGGCGTGGGCGACGTCGTGGGAGGAGAACGGCTGGGCAAGGCCAGCAAGCCGACCCTCGATCTGCCGGGTCGTCAAAAAACTGTAGAAGAGGGCAATGGCCAGGGAAAAGACCGCAAGCTTCAGAAGCAAGGCGAAAAAGGAAGGCAAATCCATGCCGATGGCAATTGGCGCCGGAACAGATGCAAACAGCAGACTGCGGCGCAGGACTGCACTTACTGCGCGACAGCTAGGTTTTCTGACCAATTGCTGGCAAAGTCGCGCTGGGCGGCAAACGCGCGGGAAACGGTTTGTGAAGAAGGCAAGGGCAAGGAGGAGGAAGGCGGGGAAGCGATCGCAGTTTTGGTGCGCCAAACTTGTCGCAGGGCCGCATTGGGCGTGGCACTCCCTGCGGCAATTGGCCCGCCAGCGCTATTGTTGTTGGTCGGGAGGAGAGCATGCCCGTCCAACCTGCTGGGTCAACCCGAATCCCCAGACAACCTCTGGCCGCCTGGGAGAGGGCGGCTTCCTGCAACAACTCAAATAGCGCCACTACATGCTCAAGAGAAAGCTAGCAACCCCTCGCAGATGAAGGCCGTTCTTTTCCTGACGCGCGATGCCAGCAAACTGCAAGCCTCGACAGTCACGGCGACGTGGCAGTGATGTGGCCCTCTCAATTGGATAAAAAGGCACATGTCGCACTCATCACTAGATGCCATGTCCTCTGGTTCAGTGTGGCCGAGGGAGCTTTTGGCTAGCACGCTCATACTCGGGCCACCTACCTGGAACCAATTTGGCGGCCCATCTTATCAAAGGCCACGCTTTACAATGGCCCGATGTTCCAGCAACGCAGCCCATTGTTCATGGCAACGGAACATGGCCGCTGATCTCCTTGAGTGCCGATAAAAACCTTCCACTTCCTGGCCAGGAAGCCTCTAACATCCACCAATATCCATCACGGAATATAATACTCCAGTACGCCTAGCACAGCATTCCAAGTACCACCTCTCAACATCTCTCCACAAGACAACTCTCAGACAGCTCAACGCTCTGTCGAATTCCCGGTCAAAACATCCAACTCAGCCTCTTGCAAAAGCCAAAACTACAATGGATCCATCCTCCGCGTCTTGCTCTGACTGCAGGGTGAATGGTGGGAGCAACTGCGGGGCCTGCGGGGCCTGCGTCTCGCTTCGGGAGTACATTCGAGAGAGAGCGAGAAAAGAGGAGGAAGAGAAGAGAAAGGAGGAGGAGAAGCGAAAGGAGGAGGAGAAGCGAAAGGAGGAGGAGAGAAAGAAAGAGGCAGAGAGTAAGAAGTAAGCATGGAACTGGAGGAAGGTCAAGGGACATGGAGGTGGAGGTTTACTCAACACAAGGGATTTCATAATTACCTGTACCTATTGACTTTCAAGTCTGGCTGCGTGGGTGTTTCGGTGGAGGACTTGCAACGCCTTGTTGAACTAAGTCAGCCCAAATCCTAGCCGGTCTTGCGTTGTATTTCGTTTGTAGGTAGGTACCTATGCAGCAATCGCATCGCTTTTTGAACGTTGCATCCTAGGGGTTTGAAGCAGCTATACCGACGCTCGCCCTTCAATGCTTGTCTTAGATAATACCTCGGGGCCTCTAATCCAGGCGTTCTTGCGGCATGAACATTCAAGAGCGTGAGATCTTGAATCCTCTCACGCAAAGCCACTGGCCGACAAACGGTTTGTTCAACACGCCTTGCTCGGACTGGGTGCCAGTTGCGTCTGACATGCCGAGCCACGGCAACTCGTATACACGATGGTGAGAGCAAAGGTGGCCTCAGTTGTTGTTGGCGATTACGAGCCTGGTCCCGCTATGGAGGACGGCTGACGGGTTGGAAGCACCGCCAGCCGCGGCATTGCACTTGATCGAAACGCCTCGACGCACCAAGTCCAGTAAGAAGGGATGGATTTCAAAAAGAGATTGCTTTTGGGGTCGAATAGATCATAGCGGTATATGGGTCCGCCATTCGAGGAAGAGAGCGGGTAAACCACCAAGGTTCGTCTCAGCCAAACGCCGCCAGAGGAGTATTACTACCAAACTGACCCACCGTTGTTGCCCATTGTTGCCTTTTCCTTCACACAACCCACACCAAACGGTTCCTCGTCCTGCCTCTAGACCTCGGTTTCGACATCAGGCGTGCGGCCGCTCAGGCTGCCAACCTTCATCAGCCTCCTCGTGGCAAACAGCGCCTCGTCCTTGGCAAACTGAACGTTCCGCATGGGTTTCCTGCTCCCGTCAGCATCCCGTAACTCCAGCCTCTCTGTTCAAGACGAGCGGGCATTCCACTTACCACTGCATCAGACCGCGGTGCTTCCGGTGCAAGTCGCGGCTGCGGCTACGGTAGTCCTTGTACTGCTTGATGGGGTTCTTGGAGTTGCTGCTCGACTTGCTCATCGTGTCCGTGGTTCCCGTCGCGGTGCTGTCCGTTCTCGTAATTGAGGAATCGTGGCTGGCGTGGCGGCTTGTGCTCCAGGTATAATTCCCTTCGTCCTCGTCATCACTGGCGCCGAGACCACTCCCACTTTCTCGCTGCTTTCCCTTGTCGTGAGCGGCATCATAGATGCCCAAATCGACATCTTCGTCGCCGTCCACGGCTTCCTCATGTTCTTCCTCCTCTTCTTCGTCCTCATCACCACTCTCACCCACATCCCCATCAACCTCCCCATCACGCCTATCATCCTCCTCTCGACCACCGCGACCCGCCTCCTCCCCA
>FTCU01000916.1_pt1 | contig 10739 bp, 15 predicted proteins | sample 1639521 | NCBI WGS metagenome assembly FTCU01 (sample SAMEA3914864, study PRJEB12502) | metagenome | biome: forest; material: soil | place: USA | collected 2012-03-12 | depth 0.3 m
GAATCCTGCTGTGGCAATACCGGCGAGCTCTTGCTGAAAAGAAAGGTTCATTTGATAAGTGAACCTACCCGAGTCATTTTCTCGGAGAAAGGGGTCGGATATGAGGATTTGACTCTTCGATCGACGGAGGGGAGCGACAGACATGGAATGCTTCTCAAAGTTCGTTGGGAAGAACCCAAGATCGGGGAAAAAATAGAGCCAAGGGAGGGGCGGGTCTTGGGGTTTAGCGTCGGGTCTTCTCTCCGTATTACAAGGCCCTTTGGCACGTGGGGTTGGCTTGATCTGTGCTGTCAGCACGGCGTCTTTCCCGCCCGACACCAAACTCGTTACTACAGCTTCAAACATTTTTGTGGTCGCGTGTTCCAACCCCCTCGACAATGAGAGGTCTTTTAGATGCAGTCGAGGATGCAGAACTCCTCAGGTGTTTAGCTGTCGCTGCCCAGCGCTGTCTACGGCCATGATGCACATCGGAAAGCCATGGCAGCCCCCGGAGACCGTCTTGGCCAGCCGAACGTCGTCGCTTGGTCAGCTCGACTGCCTCCCCGCGGAAATCCTGTCTCTGGTGCTGGGCGTGCTCGATCCCGAGTCGGTAGCGCGAGTCGCCTGTGTCTCGTTCAACGGCGCCATGCTCGTCCGCTCACATCTGGAGTACCAAGACCTGAGAAAGCATGCCCCGCAGGCCTTGATGGCGCTCGCCTTGACCGGCATCGCCCATCTGCATTCGGTCCGGCAGCTCCATGCCGAGTTGCGATCTGAGCGCTGCTCCTTGTGCACCGACTTTGGCTTCTTTCTCTTCCTCCCCACCGGCCAGAGATGCTGCGGGCGGTGTTTTGAGATACTCCCCGTCCTGCCATATGATTTCGACATGCGACGCCTCCTCAGCATTCCAGCTCTCGAGACTGGAGTTGGAAAAACTGCCCACACTCCGCGTGCCGCCGCGCCACTTCTGGCCCACGCCCGAGGCAAAAGATGGAACGCTCAGGATCGTCCGCACTCAAGCGACGAGAGAGTTTACCATCGCGCTGCGCTGCGGCCCAGGCCAATCGCCACCGGGAGCCCAAATACACCCCGACAGGGTGGATCTGCCTCGCAACACCCATCACCAGATGGCCTCGATCGAGTTCCCCTCCGTCTCCAAGGATGGGCTGGCTGAGGAAGGGGTTTGGTGTCAATGCTGCCATTTCCAAAAAATTGAAGGCATGACGGCGCAGGCGAGGCCGAGGGCGCAGTTCCTGGAGCATGTGAGGACGTGCGAACGCGCGCAGAAAAATTGGCCCCGATTCGTGTCCGGCGCCAGGAACAAACAGATATCTACGCACAGGATTTGGGAGGAGCGCCTCAAGCAGCGGGTTCAGCGGTTTGCTTGACAGCCGGATGGATCGGAATGACCAAACCACCGCCACCACAACCACCACCGCAAACAATACTAACACCGACATCAATACCATTACCAACACCATCAGGGGGACCATTGGCAGCCTATGCCGGCATTCCGTGGTCACCAGTCTCGGTGTTCGCTTCCGGCCCGGCGCTGGGAGCCGAGCGTCGCTGGGCGTGCATTACCTCCCCCGTTCCCTCCTTCAACAGATGCTTGGCGCAGTAGCTGCGCATGGCCTTGGCCTTGCTGTCGGGGACAGCGCACTGCAAGTTCAGGCCGAGGTCGTTCAGGCGATCGCACTGCTCGAACTCGCCCTTTTATTTGCACCCGCACGTGTATTGGTGGAGTGTTTGGGTGCACATTGTGGAGGGCGGATGGCAGGATGGTTGGACGCGTGTCTGACCGTCCACGGAGCGTTAGCAGACTGTGTTGAGGGGAATGGCTGTCAGGTTCTGGACTTGCCTTGGACAAGATCAGATGGAACTCGGTGAAGCAGCGGAGCAGGCCAGGATGAGACAAACAAGAAAGTTGCGAATCCAAGTTGCCAGCGTTGGCACCCTCCAGTCGTTGCGATACAAATTGTGAAACGCAGTGGGAAGCCCCCCGCCTGGTTGTCCTTTCCGCCTGATTGGCCGACTGATTTGAACCCCGCAAAAGCTCGCCAAGAACACGCGCAACGCGCACCGACCAAAGCAGGCCGAGTGCATGGTCAGTCAGTTTACAACGCCCCCATCACGGAGCCCTACAGCTAACGGGGACGGGGACACGACAGGAATGGTGTAAATCTCGCTTCCCGGAGATCCCGCCTGGCTTGCCGGCGCAGCATCAGATGAGGAAAGCCAGGCCTCGTCGGCGACAACACATCGACGGGCGGACACGCCGCCATGTCCCGATGTCGTAACATGCCAGCGGCCCATACCCCAGACAATCGTGTGCAAGAACAGGTCGTAATGCACGGCCAGAACCTAGACTTGGATGAGCATATAGAGCTATTATACGAGACTACCTAGTATAGTTCGAAGGTAGAAAACCGTGTCCGAGGGTGCGCGCCGCCGAGTTTGGCCGAAAGCTCGTTCCTCTTTGATCAATGCCCGACCATAGACCCAAACACTTCGTTGAACCTGTTTCCAATTGGCTTTGCACGGTCAACGATGACGCGCATCTCTGCTCTCTCATTCTCGGTCAGAACAATATCGCGGGATCCCCAGTTCTCTTCCAACCTGTGAAGCTTGGTAGTCCCGGGAATGGCGATAAGACCTTGAGAGGCAACCCAGCTGAGCGCAATCTGGGCCGTGGTACATCCTTTCCGCTTTGCAAGTTTCTTGATCTCTTCCACAATCGCTTTGTTCCTGTAGAAGTTCTCGCCCTGGAACTTGGGAACTGCGGAAAACATCCATTAGCTTCCGGCCTCAAATGAGTATGGCCTGATAATTGACAAAGACTGTAACTGGAGACTCACCAGTTCGACGGAAATCGTCTGCCGCGAACTCATCGGGAGAGTTGTAGTCGAAGTTGTCAACTAGCCATCCGTGGCCCAGCGGGCTGAAAGCTATGAAAGCTACACCCAACTCACGAGCCGTATCGATGAGACCGCTGGTCTCGTGTACTGTCTCAAAAGCTGAATACTCTGCCTGGACGGCATCGATCTTGGCGACTACAGGAGTTGTTAGAAGTGGAAACTCAAAGGATCAACAGACATACTGGAGTTCGCCTTGCGCAGAGTCTGAGCAGAGCACTCAGAGAGGCCGATGTATTTTATTTTCCCTTCTTTTCGGAGTTTGTCAAGGGTTCCGATGGATTCCTCCAGTGGAGTTTCTAAGGACGTTAATAACAAAGAGAGCGTTAAAGAAGCGTGCAAATCTCATACCAGGATCAATCCTATGGAGATAATAAAGATCTGGGGCGAAGCCGAGTCTCTCAGTCGTTCCTTTGAGGTATTCAGTGATGTGAGACGCAGAGTTTGTGACACGCCTAGGACCATCGAAGACTTGAAATCCGCACTTGGAGGCAACTTTAGAGCAGGTGGGTTAGTGGACGCCGCAGAGGATATAGTCAAAGTACCGTAATAACTCACCGAAAAGCGAATCGCGGATGTTGTGTTTTTGAATGGAGTCACCCAGAAGTTTTTCGTTCTCGCCGTTTCCGTAGACGACCTACATCATCTGGTTAACGCTTCGCCGTCTGCTGTTGGGTTATGGGTACTTGCCGCAGTGTCCCAAAAAGTACACCCCAGGTCAACCGCCTTTTGCAAGACTGGTTCCGCCTGCTCGCTGTTGAGCTTAGTTCCCATGGCTGAGCTCAGACCCATGGCACCAAAACCAGGGATCGGGACCTGGACATCGCCGAAAGGGAGTGTATGAACCATTGTGTTGATGATAGGGAGCTGCGTGCTGGCAACAGAGTAAAAGAGTCGCCGATAGATAGGTAGCGTCCACGTAACGAATTAGGAGAATTGCAAGCGAGATAGACTGGTGGTGACTGCCATGAACTGCATTCAAAATGCGTGTGTTATTATTGCTTGCTTCTCTAGTTAATATATCATCAGCAAAGTGGATGTCCCTCGGAGTTTACGGAATTTTGACATCATCCACCCGTGGAAAACCTGTTCGTGGAACTGACTCCACTCCGAAAACCCCCTTAATCGCGGTCTCCGGCATGGTGACTGGCGATAAGGTGTGTCGCCCGGTGTCGGTTCACCTTTCCGGACGTCTCACATACCATTTCTCTTTCAAGCAAGCTTACTCCTAAGCTAGTCATCTACATAACCACCGACATTATCCCCGTCTGAGACTGTGCCTACCTACGAACGAAACAGAGTGCGACCGAGCTGTGGCGGAGGTTCCCTTAGATACAAGCGGCCTTGACGGCGCGATCGAGACTCTTCGGCGCTAATGCAACCTGCTTACTTGAGCGATTTAACCCCACCTGAACTGAGTCAAGTTGCGGGGCGAGAGAGACTGGCAAAACGGAACATGTTGGCCATGTGCGTTGGTGACCTCTAACGTTTGGAGTCCAAAACCCGGGACAACATGGTGCGGGGCAGAAGGTTGTCTCTCAACAGCACCAGAAAAAAGATGTCCCCTCGACCGGAATCGAGCCGGTGACCTTTCGGTATCAATAAATTCCTTTACAGCCGAACGTGATAGCCAACTACACCACAAGGGGATTTATCCGATGGAGTTGCCGGGTGGAGCCGAATCACGGCTCGAGTCGTCGCGAGACTGGGCGATCGCCTTGGGCGGGATGGGACGCCGTGGATCCAGCCCGTGGAGATCTGTCTCGCTCGAGTTGTCGAAAGTGGAAATCAGCGTGCATTTATTTGCCTTTGGAGGAAGGAACAAGCCTTTTGTTTGGGATGCTCGGCAGGGGCTGGAAAGAGCAGCGCACGCCTTCCCGATTCCTGCATCATGCCTGCGACGGGCCTAAGCCGAACCAGGAAGGCGCTGGGTCGGCCCTGGATTGATGGCAGGCACGGCAGGCACGCAGAGGCAAGGCATTGGATGAACCCTTTGCTCAATGCATCGGACGAACCACGGCAGCTGCTCGCGAGCTTTCCTGCATGATTTTTCGGATTGATTGCTGGCTGCCAACCATTTTGGTTGCACCCTGCCCAAGCACAGCACCCGCCTTTGGACAACCCGCCGGCCGGCAGATCAATCAGTGCAGATTAATAACGGTCGGTGTCTGGGCATTGGCAGCATTTGGGACACAAAACGCGAGGAGCAAACTGAGGAGGGCAAACATGAGCCCCATTCCGGCGCATCCGCAGCAGACCGTGAACATGCAACCCAAATCTCCCCAGATTGTATCACCGCCAAGCACCTTCCAGAACCCGGATCGTTTTTGGCGCTTGGTAGAGCGCAAGGACAGCGGTTTGGATGAGGTCGAGTGACCTCCCCGTCCAGGTCGGGCTCCATGGCCCGCAACGGGAAGGTGACGGGGATCGGCGGGGAAAACTGTGCCCGCTCGGCGCCCGATCTGCCCGCTGTTGGAACCTTCAGCAAACGGTAAGTACTGTACTTGATATGCAGTGCACACCCGTTACACGCCACACGGGTTCATGCCCACACGATATGCAGCGGCCAATCGGGCTCCGTGGCACCGGCTTGACCTGCCAGGGCGGTGCAACACTGCCAGCTGCCTCTTTGCGACCCGGTCCCCTGTCCACCGCCCACACAACAGTCCTTCATGCATGGGAACCCGCTCGCCGAACCCGGTTGTGGCATTTGGGGTTGCGCATGTCTCGTTCATAAACAAGGGCCTACCGCCGTGAAAGTGGTGTTCCCGCCCCCCATCCCTTCCGCTCATCCCGGGGACGCTGCCCGAGGCCTGATACTCCGAAGACAGCCATGAGGCTTTCCGTCACCGCCTTCGCGGCGGGCCTCATTTTTGCCCGCCATGCCGCCGCCTTCCTCCGCAGCACGGCTATGGACATCGGCCCGGATGACGACACGACACCGACCGCGGCTCTCCAAAAGCGCGCCGAGATCTTCAACGGCTGGGGCACTTTCGACCAGCTGATCGACCACGCGAATCCCTCGCTCGGCACCTTCAAGCAGCGTTACTGGTACGGCACCGAGTACTGGGCCGGTCCGGGCTCGCCCATCTACCTCGTCACTCCCGGCGAGCAGAGCGCCACGGGCTTCAACCGAACATGGTTGACCAATTCCCGCCTGTCCGGTCTCATGGCCAACAAGACCGGCGGCGCTGTGGTGGTCCTCGAGCACCGCTACTGGGGCGAATCGTCGCCGTACGAGCAGCTGACAGTGAAGAACCTGCGCCACCTGACGCTGGATAACTCGCTCAAGGACCTCACCCACTTTGCGAAGACGTTCGTGCCGCCGTTTGATGACTCGGGCGCGAGCTCGGCAGACAAGGCACCGTGGGTGTTTATGGGCGGCTCCTATCCTGGCGCGCTGGCCGGGTGGTTGGCGGCGCTGGAGCCGGGGACCTTTTGGGCGTATTACAGCTCGAGTGGTGTCGTCGAGGCGGTTGGGGACTTTTGGCAGTACTTCCAGCCCGTGCAGGAGGCGACGCCAAAGAACTGCAGCGCCGACGTTGACGCCGTCATCAACTACATCGACATGGTCCTGACGTTTGGCTCAGAGGAGCGCAAGCAGGAGCTGAAGGACAAGTTCATGCTGGGCGACTTGGAGGATGCCGACTTTGGCGCGTGAGTACCGTCACCCAGCCGGCTTTTTGGGAGAGAACCCTCCAACTTACAGCTTTCCAGCACTCTCGAATTCGGACCGTGGCAGTGGCAGTCGACGCAATTCTACTCGGTCAAGAACACAGGCTACAACCTGTACCACCGCTTCTGCGACTACATTGAGAATGTCTGGCCCAATTCAACCAACAAGGTCCCCGGTGCGCGGGGCGTCGGTCTGTCCAAAGCCCTCGACGGTTACGCCAAATACGTGAAGGAGGAGATTATCCCAGGCTGTAGGTGCCTTCCCCATTCGCTCCCTCTCTTCCACTCGCCACTAACGCCCAGAGCCAAGTCTGCGCGGCATCCGGCTACGACGAATGGAAGGGCAACTATAGCACAGGCTGCTTCCAGAACCTCAACGCCTCCAATATCGCGTACAAAGACCTGACCCCGAGCAACTTCATCAACCGCCAATGGATGTGGATGCTCTGCAACGAACCGTACCTCTCCCCCTCCCCCTCCATCCCCCCTCTCCATCCATCCATCCCTTTTACTAACCCTTCTTCTCCCCAATCCCAGATTCGAATGGTGGCAAGACGGCGCCCCACCGCACCAACCAACCCTCGTCTCCCGCCTCGTCTCCGCCGACTACTGGCGCAGCCAGTGCCCTCTCCTCTTCCCGCCCTCCGAAGACGGGCCCTACGGCATCGTGGCCGGCCGCCGCGCGCGCGACGTCAACCGCCACACGGGCGGCTGGCACGCCACCAACACCACGCGCGCGATGCACACCAACGGGCAGTACGACCCCTGGCGCGACGCCACCATGTCGAGCATCTTCCGCCCGGGCGGGCCCGTGCAGGCCGGCGACGAGAAGTTGCCTGTCAGGTTGGTCAAGGGCGGCACGCACTGCTCGGATCTGTACGGCTTGAATTGGGACGCGAATGAGGGGGTTAAGGAGCTGGCGATGGATGCGGCGGGCCAGATGCAGCAGTGGGTTGGGGAGTGGTATGACCAGAAGAAAGTGGCGAGGCCGTGGGCGGGGTGAGGGTTGTCTTTGACTGTGTTTGAGCGCCTGAGTTGGTGGGAAGAGATACCCTTCTTGTTCATATTTCGGAGATGGTTGAGAGCCTATTCGATGAGTTTGTTGGAGAGTTGTGGCGTGGCGTCGGCTCGTCGTCATGTGAGAGGAGCCTGGGCTGTTCCATGTTCACATGGTGATGGTGGTGTGCTGGGTCAATGATTTGCATGGCAAGCGGTGATGTTTGTTCCTGGCATCTGGAGCCTGGGCTTTTCTGTTCAGAGCCCTCCCTCCCGAGCAAGCCAGTTACTGACACCCTGATTGAGCCCGGTTCAGCCAGTTGGCGTGGTTAAGAAGCCAAAAACCACCTACTCTGTACCTTACGGATACCGAGTACCATCGCAACTCACTGCCACCCCCCATGTCACAGCGCAGCAGGAGGGTGCTGCCTCGACATCCCCTGCAAAACGTTTTGTGGCCTGCCATTGACACCGCGCATCCTCGCCCTCATTTGGGGTCCCATCAAGCTCCTGATTTATTACGAGCACGCTAAGCAAGTCTCAGGACGCGATTGTCAACATTACCGCCGATTCTTGTCCTCATAGCTACCAGTTCTGAGTAGACACGAAATTCATGAAAAGCAAATGGTCCAACTTGTCCATGACCCGAAGCCTTGCAACCGCTCCAACCACTGGTCCCAACCCCCAAAACTCTTTCACCGCCGAAGTCAGCAGTTCTCCAGCCACTGCTTTGCCACATGACGCTGAATCTTCGCACACATCTCGTCCCGGAACCGGCAAGCGCACGTGTGGTCCTCGCACCAGACGTGGTGACGAACTTTGACAGACGGCTGGACATGCGAAGAGTAGAAATGCATGAATCTCTTGGTTTCCAGCAAGGCATACTCGTTGAGTTCCTCATTGTTGGAAAGAACACGCGAGAGGTCCGCTTGGTGGAGACAGCACTCGACAATCAGGGTGAGGGTGAGGCTTGTCAGGCTCTGGAGCACCAGCCGCCATTGTGATTCAAAAAGCTCGGGTGGTCGTGGTGCGAGAATTCGTTCTTGTCCCTCGTCGTCGTTTCCATTGGAATCCCAGGAAAAGTCGGACATGCCGTCCCAGTCACTGGCGTACTCGTCCTCCCGGTCGATGTTGAGTTTTTGGATTTCACAAAGATGTTGGATAGTCAGTGTGCGGAGACGGCGTCTGTTTCCTGGGGATATCAGGTTTGGGAGAGCTGACGGGTGGAAGAAGACTGTCTTGCAGACAAAACTGTTCTCTCCGTAAAGGATATCCAAGGCCTCGGCGTTCAGCTGACTGCAGACGCGCAAGACCGCTGTGTGGATGTCTAGGCGGTGTCTGCACAAATGCCCTGAGCGGACTCGGATGTAATTGTCAATGCAATCCAGATGGACCCGGTGTCGTGAAACCAACAGGTTTCGGTAGACCATGTTGCGGAGCTCGATGGGCAGCCGCAAAAATGGAAACGTGGTGGTCGGCTCGTCGCGAGCAGTCTCAGCCACGGGGCTGCTGGCGTCGGCGGTCGAAAGTGGAGCAGGCTCAACAGCCGGAGCGCCCGCCGGGATTTCCATGGTGGAAGTACTGTCCATTTTCTACTTGACTCTCAATCATTTGGCTGTCAGAAATTGGGATTTGCAGGTGGGAGGAAAGAAGTGCTTACCAGAGGGCCAAATTGTTGTCGTAAGAAATGGCGCAAGGAAGCCTCTGGGCGCACCCGGCGGGTTGGAAGGGGGTCAAGAAATAACCGGCGCAGAGACGTGAAATTATTTAAGTGCATTGACAACGCTTGCGAAATTTGAGAATCGGTGTGAAGACGGGCAGTGCCGCTGGTGGGAAAGTCCCGGCTGATTGCGGAGTTGAATTCGGGGGTGACGCGCGATTCTGACGAGTTTGGAGGTTGGGGTGGGTTGACAGGAATCATCGGCCTCGGGAGCTTTGGGAAATCAGGCAGCAGCTTGAACCCAAAGCCAATGACATGACTTGGCTGCAAAAGAATTTGCTGAGAGTTGGGACTTTGCGGAAGGTGCGTTGGGATGACTTGCCTGCCATGTTGGCGGCCCTGCCCCCCTCGAATCTCCAGGCGGCAAGCAGGCAAAGCCGCTCGCCAGAACAGAAGCCGTTGCCATTTGTGGGCAAGAGCACGGAGTTCAATATTCTGTCAACAATGCCAATTGCCTGAGATGCAGCCGGGAGCCTCCGAAACAAAGACAATGGGCCGGCCTGTCGACACAAGAGCAGAGTGGCTTCCATTGTTTGCCATCGGCCCAGCGGTGATGCCCAGAAGCTCTGCCGACTTGGTTGCGGCCATGGCTCCAGAGATGAGAGACTCTGGCATCGAGGGCTGAGCCACATGCCCGGCCCGGCCACGCCGCACCAGTCATCAGACGGATTTTGGGTTTCTATCCCGCCCCCACGACCCCCCGGGTCATCCTTTTCGGCCGCTTGTTTCATAATCCGGGGCGCACAAGCATTGAGACCCCGGCCGTGGTGTTCCAGGCGTACACCGGCCGAGAAGCCGGGCTGCCTGGCGGCCCTGCCGGCATGCCCCAGAACCAATGGCCACAGAGAATGTTTCGTATCCGGAGTAATTCTCTCTTTTGTCGAACCGGTTGATCGAACGAGCCAAGAACTTGTGCACGGCCTTTGTATGGGCCAAGTTTCTCTGGAACCACAAGCCTTCGAGGGCAACCCTCCAGAGGGAGGGCAGCAAAAAAATCTCACAATCGTAAACCGTGCCCATTAATTAAACCTACAGCGCCCTCTCGTCGTCCTACAATGGATTACAACTGACTATAAATATCTTGATTGATGCTTTCAACTCTCGGCGCTTTTGCCCAAGCCCTGGCGGCCAACAAAGCGTTACTCACTCATCATTTTCTTGTCACTCGCTTCCATTTCCGCAATGAAGCTCCTCTCCGCGGCTTTGATAGCCGTATCTCTGGCTCCCTTGCCAGCGTGGGCAGCAAAAGAAGTCTTTGCCCATGTCATCGTGCGTTTTCCGCCCCTCACCTTTCCTGGCTTATTCCATCCGACTGACACTGCAATAACACCTAAACAGGTGGGAAACCGCCCAGAATTTACCCTCGCCGACTGGGAATCCGACATGAAGCTCGCGCAAGCCTCCAAAATTGACGGCTTTGTCCTCAACATCGCGCCCAAAGACCCTTCCACGAA
>FTCU01001995.1_pt1 | contig 10732 bp, 1 predicted proteins | sample 1639521 | NCBI WGS metagenome assembly FTCU01 (sample SAMEA3914864, study PRJEB12502) | metagenome | biome: forest; material: soil | place: USA | collected 2012-03-12 | depth 0.3 m
AAGAACCTCACTAACCCCTCCCCACCCCCTTCCCCCCCACCATCCCGCACTGCACAAAGCACCCCCTCAGCCGCCCTCTCCACTGCCACAAAATCCAACACCCCCCTCCACCGCTTCGACACCGGCACAGCCTTCATCATCTTCGAAAACCTCACCACCGCCACCATAACATCCGTATCCCCCGCCCCAGCACCCGTAACACTACTCGGCCGATGCACCCACACACGCAAGCCCAACCTCGTCGCGGCGCGCTCCAAAAACGCCTCGCTAGCCCACTTACTCGCGACATACCCGTCGCGCCAGCCCGGCGGCGGCGGATGCGCGGCAACCGACTGCTCGCCGAAGGCGTCGTCCTGACGCCTTTGCGAGAGGAGCAGGCGCCCCGTGGCGATGGTCGAGATGTAGTGGAAGGCGAGGCGGTGGCGGACGGCGAGGCGCGCGAGATATTTGGTGGCGAGGAGGTTGGGGCGGCGGAGGGAGGGGTAGGATTTGAGGAAGGAGACGTCCGCGCCGCAGTGGATTAGGGTTGTTGCTGTTGAGAAGAGAGCTTCGTCTGGGAAGCTGAGGTTGGAGAGGTCGCCGGGGTGGATTGAGATTTTGGGGTGGGTGGTGGGCGGGAAGGCGGCGAGTTTGGAGGGCGTGCGGACTGCGATGCAGTGTATTTGGGCGATGTCTGGGGAGGCGTTGAGCTGGGTGAGGAGCTCGCGTCCGATGAAGCCTGTGGCGCCGGTTAGGATTACGATTTGACCGGCGGCAGTGGGTTGGGACGGTTGCTGCCCTGGAGAAGGCATGGCGTCGATCAGGGCTTTGCTGAGGGCTGTTTCCTCCTCCCAGTCGATGTGGGCGTGGAGACAGGAGAGAGATGCGTCGTCGATCATGGCAGCCACGGACCCAAGGGTGCTGTTCTCGAACAGACGCACGATGGGTATCGTTGCACCCAGCTCCTGTCGGATGAGATGCTGCAGCTTGATGAGCAGCATGGAATTTCCGCCAACGTGAAAGAAGTCGGTGTTTCTGTCCACCGTGTGTCGAGAGCGGACATCACTGGGGATGACCTGCTCCCACACGCTGCGGAGCGCGAGTTCCGGTGGCGATAATGGGACCTCTCCAGCTGTTTGGCTTTCCATGCCCAACTCACGACTAGCTGCTACGAATTGAATTGTCATCCCTTGCACCGCCAATCGGTCGAGCTTGCCGAAGGGCGTCAGGGGCATCGACTGGATTGGGACGACAACCGCCGGGTGCATGTACTGCGGGAGCGGAAGAGATCTTGCCAGACGGCGGAGGAAGCCGTCTCGCTGTTGCTGCGGCACCGAACAGTCTGGCCGGAAGACGACGTGGGCCACCAAGGTCGGAGGGTCGCCCCGAGTCGTGACGCACACGCCTGCGAGGGCATTGTTGGCACTGCGAAGCATCATCTGCTCGATGTCCTGCAGTTCAATGCGGATACCGCGGAGCTTGATCTGGGAGTCGCCGTCGATGCGTCCCAGAATCTCCAACGCTCCTTCGGCCGTCAACCGCCCCCTATCGCCGGTGCGGTACATCCGGGCCCGTTCCTTTTCCTTGCCGCCGACCCGTGCAAAGGGGTCTGGCAAGAACCGCTCCCTGGTAAGCTCCTCGAGGTCGAGGTACTCAAGAGCCAACCCAACGCCGCCAATGAAAACTTCTCCTGGCACGCCGACGCTAACTGGTCGGACCTTGCTGTCCAGGATATACACGGAGCGGTTGGGCATGGTGGGCCCAACAGGCGCCGGCCCGTCGAGTGGCTTCTTCAGTGACACTTCGGTCTGGTGGCTAGCCCAGGTGGTCTCTGAAGGCCCGTAGCAGTTCCACAGGCGCAGGTCTGGCAGTTGCAGCTTACGAAAGTCGTCGACCAGATCTGGCGTGCACTGCTCGCCCACCGTCATAGCCAGCCGCCACGAGCTGCACCTCGCAAGTTTGGAGAAACCGTGTTCAATCCAGCCGCGATACTCGGAGGGCGTGGCGCTCGTGCACGTCACCCCCTCCTCGACCATCAGCGCGGTGATGGCCATGGGATCCCCTCGCAGGGCTCGCCCGGCCACCACCAGTGTGCCGCCATGTGCGAGCGCCCAGAAGCACTGGAGGCTGGCGAGATCGAAGCCAAGCGCGGTGTGGTGGAGAACCACTTCAGGGCCCTGGATGTGGGTGTGCTCCATAGAGTTGGGGAGGCCTTCGTGGGGAAGCAGGAGGCCCTTGGGCACGCCCGTCGAACCGCTGGTGAAGAGTACCATGGCTGCGTCTCTGGCTTTGGCCACAATGGGAACGTCGCGTCGGACATGATTGGCGTTTGGGGGGGAAGTAATTGTCTCGGGAACCCGAATACTGCGAGCTCCCCGGTCCTGAAGGGTGGCTAGAGCGACGTCGTGGGACGCCGATGCGTTGTGGAAGAGCACGACGGTTGGTCTCGCAGTCTCAACCATGGCTTTCAGCCGCTCCACAGGCGTGTCGACGTCGATAGGGACAAACACCGCGCCTATACGCATGATTGCCAGCATGGAGCAGACAAAATCCATCCCCGCTTCTTGAAACACTGCGACCCGAGCGCCGTGGGGGACGTCGGCGGCAAGCAGCACCCTTGCCACCGCGGTTGTTCGCTCACCGAGGTCCCTGTAGGTCCACGCTCGACCGTGCTGCGGTTCTCGCACAGCGATTGTGCTGGCATGTTGCTGCACAATTTCGTCGACCCGGTGCATGATGGTTTCGGCCCAGGAGGAAACAACCGAGCGCCCTGTGAAGGATATTAGGTTCAGGAAATTCTTTGTGGGTCGTTGCTCGGGGAGATGCCATAATGGACGGATCGTCAAAGAGAATAATTACCTCGGCCGAGTTGAATCGCGCGCTCTACGCTCTTGGGCGTAAATGCGGACGGTTTGTCGAGTGTCGAAGCTGGCTGTTGGGCGAACGAGTCGAGCAGGTGCATGAACGTGTCCGCAAAAACGTCGGCCTCCTGCTCGGAGTAGAGTTCCTTCTGGACGTAAAACATGAGACGAGGATCGCTACCGGGGTTCTCGAGGATGTTCAGGTTGATGTCATAGGCGGTCCGGCCGAAGTGATACTCCTCGCTCGCGCCCTCGACTTCCAGCGTCCCCATGGTCCGCTTCTCCGACACTCCGGCCCGGTAGCTGATGAAGGTTTGGAATAGTGGGCTGTGCAGCGTTGACCTCGAAATCTGGAGCTTGTCCAGCACAAGGTCAAACGGCACCCGCGAGTGTGCCATAGCCTCGTACACCGTACGGCGTGTCCCTCGCAGCACGTCTTGATACTTTTGGCTTCCGGCGAGGCGGAACCGTAGGGGCAGCAGGTTTAAGTACATGCCCATGCTTGTGGCGATGTTGCCCTCAAACCGGTTGGCGTCGGCCATGCCGATGCACACATCCTCAACGTCCAGCAACCGAAACAAGGTCGCTTGGAGCACCGCGAGGTAGGCGTGGAACTGGGACGCTTTCTGTGCCCGGCACATGGCCCGAAACCTGGCGGCCAATCCGGCATCAACTCGGCGGTCCACGCGGTTGTGGTCGTAGCGGCGCAACGCCGTTCGCGTCTTGACCAGAGCATGCGGCAGCAGCGGGACCGCAGCTGGGAGGCCGGAAAGTTGCGTCTTCCAGTAGGCGATATCGCCGTCCATCTCGCCCTGCTCCCAGGCCAACCGTTGCTGCACCGCAAAGTCCGGGTATTGATGAGGCGGCGGCCCGAGGGGCTGTCCGCTGTAAAGCGCCGACAGATCGGCCAGGAAGACCTCGAGACTCTCCCCGTCCATGTTGATGTGATGGCAACCCATCGCCAGGAAGTGGTCTGTGGAGTTCAGCCTCAATAGGATTACGCGCATCGACTCTCCGCGTTCGATGTCGAAGACGTGGTTCAGCAGTTCCCGAGCGGCTCTCGGCCCCTCGCTTGCGTCGGCTATCTCCCGCTGTTCGAGGCGAAGCAAAGATCTCTTGAGAATGCACTGCACCGGGAGTTGCTGTCCCGAGTTGCTACCACTGCCGCCGCCTCCGGTGCCGAGATTTTGTGGAACCACAAACGCTGTCCTTAACGCCTGGTGCCGCTGGCCGAGGGCCAAGATCGCTTCCTCGAGCTTGGCTACCTGCAGCAGACCCTTCAGCCTCCCCGAAAACGCAATGTTGAACGTCGCCCGGTCTTCGACGTAGTGTTGCAGGAACCAGAAGCGGGATTGGCCAAAGGACATGGGCGCCGTTCGCTCCATGTCCAGGTCCCGGGGGTAGGGTGGCGACGAGCAGGGTCCCCCATCGTCTGCGTTTGCTACCGTGTCCTTGATGTCCAAGCTGGGAGAAGCAGGCGTGGCTATGTCGCTAGCAGCCGTTGACGCTCGATCGTTTGAGGCGTCATTGTGGCCCAGGAAAGAGGCGGACGCTGGTGCAGTGCTCTCCGTCTCCGTTCCGCTGCCAGTGGTGGCGGTGGCGATGGCCTGCTCCGTTTCCCCTGGGTTCAGCGTCAAGGCGACGGGAAGTTTCTCGAGAGCAAATGCGATGAGTTCGGCCACGGTCGCACCGCCCAGAATCTTCAGGACGGGGACGTCGACGCCTATTTCCTTGTGGAACCACGAGCGTATCTCGACGGCAATAAGCGAGTCGATGCCCGTGTCCTCGGCGTTGGCAGCGAGCATGCCGGCGCGGTCTTCGTCGCTCTCAAGCTGGGTTTGCAGCATGACCTGGAGCTTTCTTAAGAACGCGTCCGTGATAACGCCCAGCGCCTCCTCGGGCGTCGTGGCCTCGAGCAATGCAGCCTTGACAGTAACCGCGGCCCCTCCCTGGCCCCGATTAGCGTCCGCCTTTGTGCCACCGCCATCCCAAGCGATGCAGTGGTAAAAGCGCGGGTTCTCCGTCCACCCGGCCTTCTCTCCCTCGTCGACAGAGAGAAGACGTACGCCCGCGACGAGCACCGGATCGCGGCCGGAGTGCGGGCGTCCTGCAAGAATGGCTTCGGCAATGCACTGGTGGAGGGCGCGGACGTCGATCTGACCAAACCCGGCGCAGTGGAAGGTTGCGAGAAAGGATTCGCCCGATAGCGTCTTAAACAGCTGGTGTGATACGTAGCCCACCCCCACGACGATGCTCAGGTGGATGACTGAAGCTGCCAGGCCGCTGCGCCGACGCTCCAATGCCGTGGCTTCCATGTACATGTTGGCAGCGCTGTAATTAGCCTGCCCCCGGTTTCCCACGCCCGATGCTAGCGAGGAGAAGAAGATGAAGAAGTCGAGGCTCCCGTCGCGGAACAGACGGTCGAGGTGGATCGTCCCCAGCACCTTGGGGCGAGTGACCTTTTCGAACACCTCCACAGACATCTCCGAGAATGGCGAGTCTTGGAGAACCATGGCGGCGTGCATGACTCCGGCGATCGGGGGGAACGACCGTCGTATCTCGCCAACAAGCGCCTCCACGGCGGCTCCGTCAGTCACATCACTAGGGGGCAGAGTGTTGGCTTTGTCTTAGTGTCAGGGAACGGAGTTTTAGCTTACTTTGCGAATACCTCGACGCGCATACCCTTTGTACGGCACTCCTCCAACCATTGTGAATCGATGTCAGGGCGCCGGCTCGTCAACACGATGTTCCTTGCTCCGCGGGTGCCCATCCACTCGACGAGGGAGCGTCCCAAATCACCCGTTAAGCCGAACATGACATAGGTCTTGTTGGGTTGAAACGAGATAACGCTGTCGACTGACCGTATGGTGACGGGGACTTTCTCTCCGGAGTTCCAATCCACCAAAGCCGGCGTGGCCGTAGCGGAATCGTCAGTCAGCGTTGCGGTCCCAGCAGCAACTAGTGAGTTGAGTGGCAAAGCATTGAAACACACCGGTGGGCCTTTGGCCCTGGATTCGTGGTGTGCAATTACTTGCTGGAGCATCTCGGAGAGGTCGAGAGTTGATCTTGACCCTGGCGTGTGCTGCGAGTATGGTCTTAGATCGCCTAGGTGTGTCGCCCAGCAAGATGTCGGAAGAGATGAGGCAACAACAAACCCAAGCCCGGTGCCGCGAGGCCCGATGGAACAATCGACAAAGAGGGAGACCTCAGACGGCAGAGCGGCGCGCACGGTTCGCTTTGGAGTGGACGGCGACAGACCGATGACCGAACAGGCGTTCGACATATGCCGATAGGTGGATGGCGATGATGTGGTAACGGCCACCGTTACTCTCGTGTCCCCCTCGCCAGCCAGTTCTAGCAGCCTCTGGACCAGGAACGGAGAAGGCTCATGAGCAACCAAGGTACCCCCTTGCGGGATGGCAAAGAGAATCAGGCGGCACTGTGCTTCGATTGTGAGCCTTGCAAGGAGCTGCCTCCCGTAGTCGTCATCTGGCTGCCCATCGCCAAGGGAGTGCAGGTGATTGCGCCTGATAGGCACGCACGAGCCGTTGGTCCGCGAAAGCCCCAAGACCCAGCGGCCGGATCCGCGGTCTTGGCCAAAAATGCCGTGCATGTCACCGGTGACGGGCATCAGGGTGGTATCTGTGGCATGGACAAGGACTTCGTCAGGACAAGCGCTTTGGTGGGCTACCGCCGCGTGGACCGCGTACGCCGACCCGGTCGTGGTCAGAACCAGCGGGCTCTCTTGAACATGTTGGTTGCGCGTGATGCGCCGTTTCGTCGAGTTGTACCGCTCGTTTGCTTGTCGGATGGGAAGCAGCCGTGGCACCAGGAGGCGTCCGCCCTCTTCGGCAAGCTCAGACTCGACCGAGTACAGCACGTCTTGGACCGAAGCCCTTTCCCGTGTGAAGTGGAAACGTAATAGTGCTTCTGCCACCAACCTAGCGTCAGGCTGGCGCGCAAAGTCGAGATCGAGAAATTGGATGCGGACCGCTGGTACTTCCAGAGCCAACGTCCGCCCCATTCCCACACTCATATTCATGTATGGCTGGTCGGCACGGCAGCCCTGCGTGAGCCAGAGAACCGTTCGCTGGTAATCTACCATGGCTTGTATGCCTTGCAGAGCCGAGTCCGTGAGATTAGAAAACACGGGGCGGTCCAGCTCCGCGAGATTCAGGATGAGGGCCCTCTCGGGTAGTGCTGACGCGGTGATCTCTTCAAGCGAGGAGAGGCGCGTGATGTGGAAAGCAAACCGATGCATCAGCCGGAGAAGGCAGTCGATGAGGACCACCGTAGTCAAACTCTGCCCGCCGACAATAACCAGGTTTCCATTGTCAGTCGAAGAGCCTTCGAAGGCCTCGGGAAATAAGATGGGCTCTCGAAGTATCCTGACACGTTGGTCGACGGCTTGAGACACGAAAACGGAAAAGGGGCGCGGCAGAGTGTCGACCTCAGGGGTGATGGTGTCGATTCCCGAAAAGCCTGTCTCGAGCAGCACCTTGTGCCACTGGGCCGACGTGACGCAGGGTGAATACCGTCGCCCATCCTCGCGGCCAAGCCACCAACCAGGTAATCCGCTCATGGCAAAGCCGACCCGGAGACGGTTGAGGTCCGTGACTTCGGAAAGCACAAGATAGCCGCCAGGCCTCAGGAGCCGCCGCGTCTCCAGCAGCGTCTTCTTGAGGTTCTTGGTCGCGTGCAACACGAACGAGCCTATGACCATGTCGTACGAGTGTTCTCGATAGCCTTGCTCCACGACGTCCCTCTCGATATTGAGCGCCGAGAATACCATCTTTCCGGACATGGCCCCGAATGTTGCCTGGGCCCGCTCCATAAAGCCGGTCGAGATGTCGGTGTACGTGTAAGTCCAGAAGGCGTTTTCGATTTCAGCAAACACGGCCTTGGTTGCGGCGCCCGTGCCGGCCCCAATCTCCAGGATGTTCATGTTCGGGTACCGGTGCGCGACTTGGGCCACAGTGCGTGCCAAGAACTGGGTCGTTTCCCGGATGCCCACAGCCTCGATGTAGTACCTGTTGAGAAGTTCGTCCTTGAACATGTGCTGCAGCAGCTGGGTTTCCCCACGGACTGATGCCACCAAGTTCTCGCCAACCACGCAGGTGAGCTTGATGTCAACCCTGTCGGGGTATGCGTTGAGAATGGGCAACATGTCGTCCCAAGTATCCTCAAGCCACTCCCGCCTCACACTCGGAAGCAGCCCGGCTGATGTTTGGTCCAGAACGTGCTCGAAGTAATCGAACATGGCCTCCTGATGCCATTCTAAATGTTGTCGCTGGCTGGGCGGGATCTGTTGGGTCACTTGTCTGATGTAATAGACCGAGAGTCTCTCCAAGTCACTGGCAATCTCAAAATCCAGGGCCGTCGCACGGCGATCGGCTGCCAGGGAACAGTCCGGAACGCCAATCCCCCAAGCCTGCTCCCGGAAGAGTGGCCGGTCTGCACGGCTAGTGCGCTCGGCGAGGGGCGGGAGCCGCACGCCTTGGACCCGGACCAAGGGCGTGCGCTCGTCCCTGCCGTAGACATCAACATTACCCACGATGATGTTGCTGATTAAGGGGTTCTCGGTCAAGAAGGACTCAACCGGAAGCTGCACGCCCTCGACCAAATCCTGCCTGCACAGCGCCATGTTGATCGTCAGGCTAGCAACACCCGTGGGCACATGCAGCTGGTCAAAGTTGCCGTCTTGAGGGTCGCAGTAGGCCAACATGATGGCTTGCAGGGCCAGGTCCAGCAGCGCCGGGTGAAGTAGCATGGCATCCTCGGCACGTTCGTGGCCCGGGACGCGCGCGTACGCCGAACCGTAATCCATCTTGCGCCGCAGACGAGATAGAGCGCGGAAGTCGTCTGTGTATTCGTATCCGAGCCTGCGAAGCGATGAGTAGAATGTCTCCTCGTGCACAGGGACCAGGTCGGTGGGCTCAGGGGCTCGTGTGGGCACATCGCGCGCGAATATGCCCTGCTCGCCACTCTCCGTAGCCCCTGAGAGGGTGACCGTAATCCGCCCACTGGCCAAGCGCGAGAGGACCTCGGCGTCAACGCGTAGGGCTGCGTGAAAAGTAAAACCGGCCTCGACTTGGTTCTCTCTTGGCCTGGAAATGTTGGAGAGGGCAAAGAGCGTCTCGACACCGGCTTGCTCGTTGTTCCCGTCAAACACGAGCGCCTTGCCCAGCGCGAAATCCCGGATCTCAACCGTGTCAATGGCCCGGCCTTCGGCAAGGGCGGCAGAGGATTCGATGGCGGTGCAAAGATACGCGGCAGCGGGATATACCATCTGGCCCTGGAGCTGGTGGCCCCGGATCCAGGGAAGCTCGCCTGGCCGGATGATGTTGCGCCAGCGAGTTTCGTCGCCCAGTCCGTCAGGCAGCTTGTTCCCCAGAAGGGGGTTGCCAGCATCCTTGCGGTAACGCATAGCCCGAGAGATCCTCGAGTCGTGCCAGAAGACTCTGTCGTGGTCCCAGCAGTATGTCGGGAGGTTGGGGACCAGACGTCTCGCCGGCGTATCCTGCCCGGCGAGGGTGGCATCGTACAGGAAGAGGTTGGCAGCGGATCGGGTGAACCTGCACCACAACGATCCGAGCGTTGCTGACAGGGCTCCGATGTCCTCCTCGCCGCGGCGGAGAGTGCCTGAATAGGGCGGGTAGACAAGCTTCTCCCTTTCACACAAAGCAGCGAGTGTGTCGGATGCGGGGCCTTGTAGGGCCGGGTGAGGACCGACTTCGATGACCATGTTGAAGGGGGCCTCCTTGTTCATGAGGACGGCAGTCTCCAGTGCGTGGGCAAATAGCACCGGTTGGACCATGTTGTCTTTCCAGTACTTTGCCTTGAGGTCGTGGACCTGAGCTGGCGAGAGGCCCATCTGAGTGTCTGGGTAGACGCTGGAATACCAAGCGCATCTCCCCGGCCGCGCCTCCCGCGGCTCAATATTGCAGCCTTTCAACATTTGTTGATAGGGGTCTGCGCATGCCGCCATGTGGTGCGAGTGGTACGCTTTATCAACCCTGAGCAGCCGCGCAAACTTCTTCTCGTCCTCGAGAAGCGCCTTAGCTTCCTGAACGGCGTCAACATCGCCGGAGAGGGTGACGCTGGAGGGCGAGTTGCAAGCAGCCACAGTGACACGGCCAGCGAATTCGCTGAGACCGCAGAGTTCGTTGGCGTCTTCGAGTGACGTTCCGACGGCTAACATGGCACCCTTGGCTCCAACGTACTTCTCGGCGCAGAGGCCGCGATAGTAGCCAATCTTAATTGCTTCCTCGGCGCTGAGAACCCGGGCCGCATAGGCCGCGGCGATTTCCCCTGAAGAGTGACCGACAACGGCGGCAAATTCGACGTCGGCTGTGCGGAGCAGGTCCACGAGGACGATTTGAACAGCGGTACAAACAGGCTGCGCAATCTCCGCCTCGCCGAGCCGCGAGGATGCCGCATCGGCAATGAGCTGGTCCACAAGAGACCACGAAGGCCGATCCGCTGATGGCAGGCTAGACAGGACGCTCTCCAGCGAGGTGAGGCGTTCACGGACAAAAGCAGATCCCTGGATGAGCCCCTTACCCATGGCCGCCCACTGCGCACCCTGGCCAGTGAAGATGCCGAGCACACGAGGGGCCGCCGAGGTTGGGCGAATGGCGACGCCGAGTCCGGGGTCAGCGCGGGCATTGTCCAGGTGGTTGGCAATGCTTGCGGCAAGCGCCTGGGCGCCGCTCACGGCCGGGAATGCCGCCCTCGCCCCGAGAACCGACCGTCTGGCGTACAAAGTGTAGGCGAGGTCTGCGGTGGGTAGGTCCGGGTTGTCATTCAAGTGCGCCGCGTAGGCCTCGAGCATCCCCTGAAGCGCTGTCTCCGATGCTGCCGAAAACACAAAAGGAGGGAACGTGGCAGCG
>FTCU01002756.1_pt1 | contig 10727 bp, 7 predicted proteins | sample 1639521 | NCBI WGS metagenome assembly FTCU01 (sample SAMEA3914864, study PRJEB12502) | metagenome | biome: forest; material: soil | place: USA | collected 2012-03-12 | depth 0.3 m
AACTACCCCGGCTCCCTCTGGACAAAATAAGCCGGTTTTAGGCCCCACTCCACTGCCAACATCAGTCATGCACCTTTCCTTCCACCACGCCAGATTTCCACCTAATGTTTTACATAAAGGTAGAGTTAGAAGGCACCATGACAGACTAGCAGATTACACTTCGAACCGTTAAAATCGGGTATGTTTTGGCCGAGAAATCGTGGATTGTGTTGGGGATAGGTGCTTTTGGTGTACGGCTTATTTTGGACAGAGGGAGCCCGGTTACTGCAATGTCGAATGCATCGACCACTGCATGGCTTACCTTTGCCCCGGCTATGTCAAACCTCCGGGACGCTCGTCCTTCTGTTTTTTTCTTTCTTGTTTGCGCATGGGCCAGTTGTGGCCGTGCTGTGTTACCATGGACGTGTTGGCTAACAGATGGCATACTATCAATTAGCACCTCGACCGTGGGCTGTGAGCATTAATCAAGGCAGGACTTGTTGGTTGTTGCAGTTGGACGCCTACCGGGGAAGAACCTCCTTCCCGCAACCTTCGGCTACACCCAGACACCTCGCTCGCGAATCCTCCGGTTATACGACCATCTCAACCGCTCCGGAAGCTCGCTCACTTCGAGGACGACCTGCCCGTCCCCGTCGGGCTCGTCTCGCGCCACGAGCTTCACGATGGGCGGGTCAACGTCATCCGCACCGACGCACCAGCTGAGGCGGAACTCAAAGAACTGCACCACGTAGACCATGTCCGCGACCTCCCAGTACGCGTCGATCCCGCGGCCCTCGCGGCCGTGCTGGTCCCTCCACCACCCCGTCTCGAGGTCCAGGTTGGCGTCCCTGTCCTTGACAAGGGTGCCGTGGTGGTGCTCCTCGAGCAGCGCCGCGTCGACCATGCGGCGCACGGGGGCGTCCGGACCGAGGAGCGCGGCGAGGGCGCCCGCTAGGACGGGCCGCAGGACGGCCAGGTGGGCCTCGCGGTGGGCAGCGAGCCCGTCGCAGTGCGAGTCCGGCGGCGGGTAGTACGGCGGCGGGGCCACCGCGTCAGGCCGCAGCGCGAAGGGCAGCGGGACTGGCAGTTGTAGCTGGTACCGGCGCGGGCTTTCCGGGTCGTAGAAAGGAGGATGGGATGCGTTCTCGGTGCCTTCATCCCGGCGGTGCTTGTAAATCAACTTCACCGGCTCCGGTTGCAAGGGCGGCTCGTCGAGTCCAGCATGGGCAGTTGCCTGGAGGGCCTGGCGGACCATCAACTGCTCTTCGTCTGATCCGTCGTCGGACGGGGCTTGGGCGGGCGGGTCGGTAGGGGGGCACATGGCTGGCGATTCGCAAAGAAAGGTTGGGGGCGGCGCTGCTTGTGACACAGCGTCTGTCCTCGACACGAGAAGACAGGGAGAACAAGGAGAAGGAGAAGAGATACGAGGGGTGGTATGGGACGAAGCCTTCTTTTATGTTCACTCGAACTTCATGTGCAGCCTGGGCTCTGCTCTGCAAGTGTCAATCCCTTCGTCTCGTTTGCCATGCTGCATCGACCAAGGCCGGCGAGGCCCGACCACGCCCAATCAGCAGCAGATGCTGGACACAACCATGCCGCTCACGGCGCCCCCAACGTAACGCCCCCTCGGGCCGGGAAGCGGGCGCGAGGCGAAGCCCGTCATGCAGAACAAGGCTGTCCAATTGCCTGGTTCCTAGCCCCGCGATGTCGGAGAACAGGGAGACCAGACAACCGTCCTCCCAGGAAGCCTCCGAGGCTCCGACAACATACCCCCAAGCCTCTACCACAAGGCATGGAGCCAGCAGGGCGTGCTCACCCAAGAGAAGCCCCAGATGTTTCTCAACCGCGGCGACCTTGTGAAATATATGCAAAGGAAATGCGAATTGCTTCGCGAGCAGGCATTCAACCGTGAATCCGAGACATGTCTCAGGCTGACAGCCGCTTCCCGGGTGGGGAGGCAACAAGGCGTTAATTAATTATAGGCCGAAGGGATTCACGGACGAGCGGTTCTCTAAAGGGTGCCAGCAAGAGCGCATCACATGGACTGGTACCAATGAATGCGAGATGAGCCCAATCCAAAACGGCCGCCAGGACTGTGCATAATTGCCGGCCGTTGACAGCAGACGCCAAGCAGACACCAGGCAGCGAACAGGCTGCCTGTGGAAATGTGGAATGGAATGTTAAGCCGAACAAAACCCGCTGCTGAGAAACGCCCCTCTGGGCCCCAGGCGCGAGTTGGCGGTCAGCCAGTGGACCTCCAGCTTACATAATGCAAACTTCCGTTCGCGTCAACCCCTCCTCTGAGGTGATGGGCCTGATGGCTGCGCTGGGGTCGCCCAGGTTTCTGGCGGGGTACGAGCGGTAGTTCAGAGCCAGAGCCGGGCAGAGACCAAAACCGATCGTCCACCGACTGCTTTCTGCAACACCGCCATATCGCCCACACGCATCCATCGCTGCCCGCCGCATCTTTTTATTGCTCACCTGCTCTTTCAGCTTCCAAACACACCTCGCCCACCATGTCCTGGCAAGGTACGCACGCGCTCCCTCCTCTCTCCTCCCTCGCCCCTCTCGCTCGCAGCTGGACCCCACCCCAGCTCCGTCTGTTCAGCATCTGGGATCAGGAGCTAATCTCAAGCTTGCCGCAGCTTATGTTGACTCGAGGTACGCGCCATGGAACCCCCAGACATGCTGCCCCGGAAACCAGTCCAGCTTCCGGCCATGACTATGTTGAGTCCGCACCGCTAACCCCCAACGAAGCCTCGTCGGCTCCGGCCACATCGACAAGGCCTGCATCGTCAGCCTAGCCGGCGACAGCATCTGGGCGACCACACCCGGCTTCAACGTGAGAAAAGCCCCCCCCCCCTCCATCTCAGCACCGCCCACTCCCCGTCCTGACACGTCCCTCCTTCCAGCCCAGCCCCGCCGAGCTCAAGACCGTCGCCACCATCGTCGCCGAGCAGAACAAGCCAAACGGCCCGACCACCGCCGAAGCCTACGCCGACGGCATCCACGTCAGCAATGAACGCTACGTGCTCGCGAGGGTCGACTACGACAAGGACAGCCTGAACTTGTACGCCCGCAAGGTACGCTACCCCCATCCTCCCCCCCGCCCTCCTCGTAGCGAGACGATCGCGAAAAAAAGAAAAAAAGAAATTGAAGTAGCCTCGCTGAGACGCTGAATTTCACGCACCGCAGGGCAAGGAGGGCATCGTCGTCGTCTCGACGAAACAGGCCATCCTCATCGGCCACCACGGCGAGACCGCCCAGGCCGGCAGCGCCACGCAGACCGTTGCGGCTCTCGCCGATTACCTGATCGGCCTCGGCTACTAAGCCGTGTGTGCCCTTGAGAGACAACTCGGAGGGACCCATGGCAGATGGATGGATGGATAGTTTCGAGGACGGGGAGGACGAGGTGGGGGAGGGGTGGTTTTGATCTGATCCGAGGCCGACCTTTTTCTTCAGCGACGACTTTGGAGGCGCAGCTGCGGTACATAATAGACTCGAGCAAAGGCGGTGTGTTTTGATGGTGAAGAAGCCGGAAGGACGCGCCTTGAGGACGAGGGATCCCTTGATGTTGAACGTTGCAGGCCGTTTCGTGTACCTCAAGCCGGGCCGAGACCCGCGTTTTCTGCATATCCAGCATTTCCTGTTGCGCGGTTCTGCATGCATGCCGTGCCCCGACGTTGAAAAAAAACAAGGCGCTCAGCGCGCTTCCTTCTATGTGTATGCGTTCCAGTTCTGCTTCGTACAGGGGCCCGCTTCGAATGTCAAAAGCCGCCATATTATATAATAGTAACACGGGGTATACCGTTGCCCAACGCCGTCATGATACCCAAGGCGCTGGCCGTATAAAGTCTGACCACCTCTTTTCCCCGGATGGTGTCCAAGCCCAACCAACCCCTCATAATTAAAACCGCGTCGCCGTCGTCATGACCAAAAAACCCCCCATCCACCCAACCCCCCCCCCCCTTTCCCTTTTACATCCCCAATTCAAACAGGCAACTCAGCATTCCTCCTCCCCCCCACTCCCAGTTTATCAACAACAACCCCAATCCACGGCCCAACCACGGGCACCCCCCTCGCAAAGCCAGCAATGGTCCCCAAAAAGTCCCCAAACAGCACCATGATGCCGTACAGCTCCACCAGGAACCCGACGAGCGGCCAGCGCAGCAGGATCAGCGCCAGCCCGCCGAAGAAGGCGGCCGTGCCCTTGAGCTTCTGCTTGCGCGCGAAGAAGAGGGCGGTTTTTTGCGGGCCGATTATGATGGTTAGGCCTATTAGGAAGAGGATCTGTGCAAGACGAAGAGGTTAGGGGTTGGAGGGAAGATAGAAGGGCGGGGGGGGAAAGGGGATGGGAGATAAGGAAGAGGGAAACGGACGTTGCCCATTGCGAGCATGGAGCGGTCGAAGAAGAGGATGACGCCGCCTATGAGGAAGAAGCCGCCTGTTTTTTGGGGAGGGGGTTAGTGGTTGTTTTTGAGTCGACGAGGGGTGGAATGGAGGATGGAGGGTTGGGAGAAAAGGCTGTCGAGGATGGAGGTGGGAGGTGTTGACAGGATGGACGTACCGCCGGAGCAGAAGGCGACTCCGATTTCTGAGAAAAAAGGGGGACATGTTAGCTTCTGTGGTTCTTCTTTGAGGTTTGGGTTCTATCTCTCTGTCTGTCTGTTGCGCTCTCTTGATAGTGTCGTTCAGTGCCGGACTGGGACAGGGGCGAACTCACTTTGCGAGTCTGATAACCACATGGTCGGCATCTTGGTTGTGAGAAGCGTGGAAACTGGGCACCGGGGCCGTTATCTTTAGCTTGAGCGCAGCTGCTGTGGAGATCGAGAGAGCCGGAGGCTGGGTGTGCTGGTTCCTGGTTTGTTGGTGAGCTCGTGTTGCGTTTTGGCTTTGGTGTCCCGAATGCGCCACGCGATTCAGACACGAAAAGGACCCTGGTGCCCGGCAGGCAACTGCATTTACCTCTGCACGGTGTGATTGGGTGGAGCTTGGGCCCCGTTTCTTGGCTTGACTTGTGATTTTGCACGCAGGATTTTAGAGCTCCAAACTTTCCTTTCCCATCTTGCAACGCAAACCTAAGCCAGTTGCCGTCAAAGCATTTGGAACTCAACGCTGTTGGGATTAAGACATGTGTCGCTCGTAAATGGAGCAGACGCGAGCTGTGGAATTTCCAGTAATGTTTTCTTGAAGAAAGCTTGCGGTACACGGTGTGCTCCCACATCTGAATCTTCCGCAGCTGTTTTCACATCTTGAGCAGGTTTGTCTTTCTTTCTTTCCGAGTCATCTCATCTTGCCGCGACGGCTGCAGCATCTGCTGCGGCAACCGAGTTTGGTTCTCTCCGTCCTCTCCCGGTGGTCTGTCGAACAATCAAAGGCAAAGAACAACCTGATCACGATTAAGCCGGAGCGTCGATTTCACATGCAGCCGAAAGGCTGCGAGTGCATAATTGGGGTTTGACTTTGTTGGTCGTACACACATACACAAGTATTCTGCGGAATGAAGCTGCTTTCGCCTGATGCCCTACTTGGTGGTCCGCTTCGCCCTAGCCCGTCCGTAAACGCCGCGCGTGCTTCGTAGTCCCATCTCCTCGACTGTCCGATCAACTCGCTGCGTGCCGGAGATATTCCCAAATCGGCAGAGGCGGCCAGCCAAAGATGCTCGAGAAGGTGACGACCAGCGCGGCGACGACGGACAAGAGGCTCGCATACCAATACACCGACGCCCTCTCCTTCCCCAGCAGCAATGTGTTGATCCAGCCCAGCACCCGCAGCAGTTTTGACCACCTCCTGCGACCGGAACTGGGTCAGTCATCGTCTCGAGTGTCGAGGCCCAAAGGGAGATGCTCACAACCGGAGTTTCTTCTCACTGTAGGTGCGCTCGGGCGAGCCCGGGGAGGTGGTCGGTAGCAGCGGTACGTCTGTTCGGGTGCTCGGGGTGGGCGTGAAGCTTCCGACTCTTGGGAAAGGGGCATGTTGGGCGAAATCCCGAGCCAGTGGTGTTGTCGGTGCTTCTTGGAGAGATTGAGCGGGGGTCCCGAAGGGCGAGGAGTCCATGATCGATTTCTGGCTGGGCTGTTGAACAAGGTATAAACGGCGCCTCCGTGCTGGCTCGGCAGTGCGATGGCCAAGTAGTGTAGGCCGGTAACGGTTGCTCTGCAAGAGTGTGAAGGGGTGATAGTCGATACAGATTGTGGTTGTGGCTCGGCTGGGTCGACGATGGGAGTTGCGCGCAGAACCAATGCCATGTTGACCCGAGAAGGTCGTTGCAGCCCGGTTGAAGGTGGCCTAGGTTGAGGCAGTTGCGAGCCCCAACAGACATGACGAGGGCGACTCGGACATGAAGAGGTTGCGAGGCCGAGGGTGCAGTTGCGGTCCAAATTCGAACTGCTCTTACCCGGAATCAAGATGTCTACGCGTGCAAGCTCCAAACCACACAAATGTTACCGCTGAATTGAGCCCAGCAGCTCCTAAGGGAGGCACACCCTCTACTTGAGGACCGTATGCGCGCCCCTCGCCTCTAGGAACTGTTCCCCCACGCCCTGAGGCAGGGTCCTAATCATGGCAAAGACCTCGCTGTTGTGATACCTCAACCGCGTCTTGGGATCCAGATACGGCGCCGACAGGCCCGTCACATCGCAGTAGTGCTTCAGCGGCGCCAGGGTGGGCGCGCTCTCGATGTTGGTGTAAGTCGCGGTGGGCGCCGACGGAATAGGGCCGTTGGGCGGCTTGGCCGATGTGGAGAGCGTCTTTTCGAGGACGAGCTTGGACAGGCTGCGCGAGGCCTGGGCGAGGTTCGGCTGCAGGTTGGGCGTGCCGCTGGCCGAGGGGACGGCCGGGGTCGAGGCGCCGCTCGTGGAGAGGCCGTCGTTGTCCTGCAGGGCGGGGGTCGCGGCGCCGCTATCGCCGCGCGGTGTCGCCAGGACGGAGGCTTCCTTGCGCGAGGCGTCGCCGAGGATGGCCTTGATGTTCTTGTTGCGGCGCTGGTTGGGGCGCCAGTGCGGGTTGCGGAAGCTCTTGTGGATGGAGTGGATGTCGAGCTGCTCGATGAGAGCCTGGTGCGCAGCCTGCGCGGCTAGGGCCTCTGGATTGGACATGGCGCGCAATTGGGAGGGTGGTGTGTCTGGCGGGTGTGCTGGGGTTTGAAGATGCAGTGGAAATGGGGATTGGAGCTGACGAGGTTGGGAAGGGAAGGGATGCGGCCAGGGAGCTCGCTGAAGCTCTGCCACCCTTCACCGCCGCGTCAGATATTCGCACTGTCTTTTGTTGTGGATCCCTCTCGTCAAGGTGTGTGGGGGAGGGGTCCAGATCTGGATGCCTGTAAGTTCAAGGACCGAACTCAAACAACAAACAACACCAAAGCCAGTCGCTACAGCCAGACCAACGCGGGTCTGCAGTTGCTACTATGGTATGTTATGTGTTGCTTCTATTCCAGCAGGGACGTCTTCTAACTCCGAGCAGGAGAGCCCACACGAACATCAGCAGAGCCTACTGCTGTCGCGCATCATCACGAACGTGGTGCGTCTCAAGTCCCCTTCGCCCCGCGGTGTCGCTGCTAGCCCCGTACTCACCACCTCGAGTCACAGGAGAAACTCAACGAGTCGATTGTTGTAATGAACAAGATGCTTCAAGTCAGTACCAAACCAAAACGACAAGGGTACACATCAACAGTCTTGTTGACGCCCCCCAGGACATCAACATCCAGAACATGAACATCGAGCTGGTGGCCCAGATGTTCAAGAACTACCAATCAAACGTGCTGTTCCACCTGGAGGGTAAGTACCTGCGAACCGAAGAAGGTAGGAAGGCAAGAGGACACCTGCTAATGCTATGGGACGAATTAATAGCAACCGACAATTTGAAGGACCCAGCGTGAGTGGGCGCCGGTGGTGTGGGTGGTGTTTGTCTTGTGGTGTTGGTGTTTGGGCTGGATGCGGAATGTGAATAGCGGAGCCATGTTTACACGCCATAGCCCAAGAGAAACATATTCTCTTGGTTCATGATTCAAAAGGACGGCTTCGTTCAAGTTTGGTGAATGTCGAATGGGGTGATGAAGATGCACCCCCACCGAATGGCATTCGAGAATCGAGGGAGCGTTGCCTGCCCGGGCTTCGAGTGCCTGAACTCCACACTGTGTTCCGTTCCAGTTCCACTGTGCCCGGGCCGTGGGCCGTGAGACGCGATCCCCGAGCTCCAGCTCCAGCCCGCGCCGCCGCCAACGGCAAGCTCAAGGCCGCAACAATCACCTGCACAGCTCAATTTCTGGTCCTGATCACGCCGAAGCCAAGATTTATCAACGACTGCCGGGACCACGCCACTGCCACCAGCATGCGCCCATCAATGTCCCAGCACTGAACCCGACCCTTGATTCGTCCCTCGACCATCGACGACCGCTTCCCACTTGCACTTACAGAAGGGCGAGACCCGTCGAACGACGAACGAGCCATGGCGCCCTCAGCAATCGACGAGACCGTCAGCCGGAGAGACGCCTGGAAGAACCTGCCGCCGCCAACACTGTACCCAGTCAAGGAGGCCAAGTTCACAGAGTACCTGGCGCCGCAGCTCGATGGCAGGGAGCGGGCTCTCAGCCAGCCTTCAGGACAGGCCGCGATCGTCATTGACAATGGTAGGCCATGTCATGCCATCGCGCTCTTCCTACAAAATGCTGATCCGCGCGATTGCGCCCTGCAGGCTCCTCGACCGTCCGCGCGGGCTGGTCGTTCGACACCGCTCCGCGCCTCGCCATCCCCCCCATCATGTCCAAGTACCGAGACCGGAAAGCGAACAAGACCTTCTCCTTTGCCGGCCAGGACTGCTACGCCGACACCACCGCGCGGGGGCACATCCGCAACGCCTTCGAGGCCGGCACCGGCATCGTGAGCAGCTGGGATGTCATGGAGCACGTCCTCGACCACGTCTTCATCAAGCTTGGCATGAACGGCGTCGAGGGCGGTGTCGACATGCCCATCGTCATGACCGAGGCCGTCGCCAACCTCCCGTACTCGCGGAAGAGTGAGTCCGGCCCACACACCGCACACCGTGCCGCCGCCTGCTGACTCGGGACAGCGATGAGCGAGATGATCTTCGAGTGCTACGGCGCGCCCAGCGTCGTCTACGGGATAGACTCCCTCTTCTCATACCGCCACAACCAAGGCAAGACCGGCCTCGTTGTATCCTCGTCCTACAGCGCAACACATGTCATTCCCGTATACGACTCCAAAGCCATGCTGTCCCAAGCCATACGGTTGAACTGGGGCGGCTGGCACGCCGCCGAATACCTCCTGAAACTCCTCAAGCTCAAATACTACACCGGGTTTCCCGGCAAACTGAATTCCTCACAGGCCGAGAACATGGTCCGGGATTTCTGCTACGTCTCGCGGGACTACGACCAAGAACTCTCCCAGATGATGGAGTGGACAGGGCTCGAGGACCGTGAGCGCATCGTCCAGTACCCCTACACCGAAGAACTGGTGGTGCAGAAGACAGAAGAAGAGCTGGCCCGCATCGCCGAGAGGAAAAAGGAGAGCGGCCGGCGGCTCCAAGAGCAGGCCGCCAAGATGCGCCTCGAGAGGCTGATGAAGAAGGAACAGGAGCTCGAATACTACAAGGACGTGCAGCGCCGGCTGGTCGACCAAAACAAGAAGGAGACCAAGCGCATATTAGACGAGGCCGAGATGAAGGACGAGGCCGCGCTGGAGCGCCTGGTCCGCGAGCTCGAAAAGTCCATCAAGAAGGCCCGCACAAAAGACCTCGGCGGCGAGCAGGAAGAAGAGCAGCAAGAAGCACCGGACTTCAGCCTCCTCGACGTGCCCGACGACCAGCTCGACGAGGCGGGCCTCAAGCAAAAACGCCAGCAGCGCCTCCTCAAGTCCAACCACGACGCCCGCGCCCGCGCCAAGGCCGAAAAGGAGGCCGAAAAGGCCCGCATCGCCGAGGAAGCCCGCCTCGACGAAGAACGCCGCGTCAACGACCTCGAGGGCTGGCTCGAAGAGAAGCGCCAGGCCCGCCTCGCCAAGCTCGCCCAGATCAAAGACCGCAACCGCCTCAAAGCCGACCTCGGCAACCGCAAATCCCTCGCCAACCAAATCCGCATGAAAAACATCGCCAACCTCGCCTCCGACACCCCAACCGGCTCAGGCAGCCGCAAGCGCCGCCGCGGCGGCGACGACGACGACTTCGGCGCCAACGACGACGACTGGGGCGTCTACCGCAGCGTAGCAATGGGCGCCAACAAAGGCGACAGCGACGACGACGAAGAAGGCGAAGAAGACCTGGAAACCGCCGTCCGCGCCCTCGAGACGGACCTCCTCGCGTACGACACATCCTTCTCCTACGAACACACCCTCGACGCGCAGCAGGACTGGTCCAAGTCCCTGCTGCATGCCTTCCGCTACGGCCCGCGGCCGTACGACCCGGCCTCGCCGGCGGAAAACCACCGCCTGCACCTCAACGTCGAGCGCATCCGCGTGCCCGAGGTGCTGTTCCAGCCGACGGCCGTCGCGGGGGTCGACCAGGCGGGGATTGTTGAGATCGCGGGGGATATCCTCACGCAGCGGCTGCCTTCCATCGCGGGGATCCACGCGGACCGTGTGCTGCGCGACGTGTTTCTTACGGGCGGGAATACCCTGTTTGAGGGGTTTGATGAGCGGTTGCGCGCCGGGCTGACGGCGCTGCTGCCTGCGGGGGCGCCGCTGGTTACGAGACGGGCGGGGGACGCGGTGCTGGATGCGTGGAGGGGGGCCGCGGGG
>FTCU01000606.1_pt1 | contig 10710 bp, 10 predicted proteins | sample 1639521 | NCBI WGS metagenome assembly FTCU01 (sample SAMEA3914864, study PRJEB12502) | metagenome | biome: forest; material: soil | place: USA | collected 2012-03-12 | depth 0.3 m
ACCCTTCGCCTTCTCATGCTTACCTCGATGGACGCTATCTCCCGCGCGCCCGCCCCGCCCCCGCTCAAGCTTGTGCCCGTCAGGGCTACGACAAGCCCCATTGTAGGATCGCCCCGATCAGCGGATAGCATGGTAAGTACCTTCGAAGTCGCTCCGTCTGGTGCGAGGCTGACACGTGCCCTCTTTAGACTACCGGTCCCTTCTCAGGCCACTATTACTCCTCGCCTACCACAACGGAATCGGCACTGCTCTGGGGTAGCGGGCCTTCGTCGGGCTCGACACCGCCGTCTCCCGACTACATGAGGAGGGCGGCCATGGTCTCTCCCAAGAAGGTCAATGCCCACAGCTACTGCGGCAGACACTCGGACGAGTTTCTGTTTGGCGGCAAGGGGCTGGGAGATCTCTGGAGGGCGGTGACCAAGAAATAGCCCTGCGTCCTCGGGCCTTTCACCTTCGACAGATATGGGACATGGGACAACAGGCGACAGAACCAGAACCAGAACGGTGCCGCTGCCGGGCAGTGAGTCGTTGGGAGAGAACGGAGCAGGCTCTGTGATGGAATCGAGCTGCTGGCCAGAAGAGGGTGGATCATGAGTAATGAGACCAAGAATGATATCCCATGAAATAGTAATAATCAATCATCAATCATCCCGCCCATCCTCACCCGTCACCGACCCGATCACATGTGAATGTTCAGCTTGTGTCTTGTCTCAGAAAGCTTTGGCGCAGCAGACCCTGTTGGACGGGAGCCTTGGAAGGGCCGGGATCCCCTGCCAAGCTCGTCTGCCGCGGGCGCCGACAGGGGCCAACCAAAACTCCAGGGCTCGTCCTGTCCCGAGTCAACAATTTTCGAGATCTCACCAACAAAACCCGCCATTGAGGTCCTCCGTCGCTCTTCCCAGACACCAACCCGCCGGCGACAGACAACATCACCGTCAACATGGCCAAATCCAACGGCTTCGGCCCCAAAAAGGCCTACCTCATCCTCTACAATGCCGCCTCGGCCATCGCCTGGTCCGCCATCCTCGGCCGGGTGGCCGTCGTGCTCGCCTGGAAGGGACCGTCGTTCGTGCCCGTGGTTGTGGACAACTTTGCGCGCACCACACAAACCTGCGCCGTGATGGAGGTTCTGCACGCGCTGACCGGTGCGTACCGATACCAACCCTTCCCCTCTTGCGCCCGAGGCTAACACGATATGTCTGCCATCGGCATAGGTGTCGTTCCCGCCCCCCTCTTCACGACCGTCATGCAAGTCGCCAGCCGGCTGTTTCTGATGTGGGCCATCTGCTGGCCTTTCCCGGACCTCAACAGCAGCGTCTTCTACTCGTCGATGCTGTGCGCGTGGAGCCTGACCGAGGTAATCCGCTACTCGTCGTACGCGCTCAAGCAGATCGACGCGGTGCCGGGCTTCCTGAACTGGCTGCGGTACAGCGCCTTCCTGGTGCTGTACCCGGTCGGCATCAGCAGCGAGGTCGCCATGACCCTGCAGGCGCTGTTTGGGCCCGCGTCCGGCCTCGCGGTCTGGTACCCGTATGGGTTGGTGCTGGTGTTGCTGTCGTATATTCCCGGTGAGTGCTGCTGGGCTGATCCCCCGCTGGGAGGGATAGCTGTTGACTGACACTTGTGACTTTCAGGTTCGGTCATTCTTTACACCCACATGCTGAAGCAGCGGAGGAAGTACCTCGGGGCCGGCAAGTCCGTAGAGAAGAAGACGCAGTAATGGGCTCGACGGACAGAAGAATCTTCGTCCCTCAAGTGTTGATACAGAAAAAAACAAACGCCTTTCTTGGGGGTATATTATTGAGCGGGTATCAAGGGTCATACATAGAACGCCTCGGCGGCAGGTTATTTGGCGTATAATGTCCACGGCATGAATCGAGACGCACTCCACCAACACGTCCTTCACCTCATGGATGGACCGCACCGGCCGAACTGCTCTCATACCAATCATTCCGCAACCAGCCAGCGACCATATCCCTCGCGTCCTGAATCAGCTTCTCAACTCCCGGATTCTCCCTAGGTTCGAACATCGCTTGCAGGTCGTCAGCATCGCCGCCGAGACACCAACACTTGCAGAAATCACTCACAAACATGAGCCCCAATCTCATCCGTGGCCTTGTTGTTCACCGCCTGCCGCCAATCCCCGGCCGGATCTCGCTGCGGGACGACACAGAACGTCCGCTCGCTCCCAAGCACAGCGCCGGTCATGCTGGTCTGCTTCGACCCGGCCGCCTGCCCCAGCCGGGTGTACAGGTTCCCGAACCCAACCCCCAGATCTTTGTTGAGCCGCACCATGTACGCCACCCGCCGCCGCAGCTCCTCCTTGCGCGCCAGACACCCCACAAACTCGAGATGTGACGTCGCCCACCCCAGCCCCTGGGAAATCTGCTCCCGGTTCAGGTACGCCGCGGCTCCGCCCGCCGCAACGGCACCGACCGCCCCCGCGGCCATGGCGATGGTGCCCCATCGGCCCCAGCCACCGGCGGCCGCTTTGCTCTCCTTGTCCTTGCCGGCCTCCCGGCTCCCCTGGGCCGGCGGCAGCGCCCCAGCAATTTTCGGCCCCGGGCCCGCCTGGGCAGCCTTAGCACCTCCCCAGAGACTAGTCAGGCCGCTCAGCTGGGCGATGGCGGTCGACGCGGCGGCATAGTGGGTCTCGGCGCCGTGGGCGACCACGCCGGGCGAGATGCCGAGGAAGGGCGTGTCGAAGGCCAGCACGCCCTGGATGTAAGGGAACATGAGCGCGCTGGGCGGCGGGGGCATGGCGGTCGACGTCTTGGTTGGGCTGTTCTCGTCAACGGTGTTGTGGATCGGCTGCTCCGAGGATATCCGGATGGCTGTCTCGGCGGCGACGATGCCGCCCATGGAGTGTCCGACCAGGATGACGCGGACGGACGGGTCGATCGTCGGGGAGGAAGTGCCTGCGGCGACTTCGAGGTCTATGACCTTGTTGAGGAGCCTGGGCGCAGGTGGTGTGTTAGTGGCAGTGGTAGTCAAGAGGATGCGAAAAGGGGGGTGTTGTGGGTTCGTACCAGTCGCTGAAACGAGAGACACATTCGCCGAGGTCGCCGCGGGTTTCGTACTTGGGGTAGACGACGGTTCGGACGTCTATCTTGGGCAAGGCGCCCGCAACGACGCTCCGAAAGTGGTCGACGAAGGCATTGTTCTTGCCAAAGGTGGAGTCATCCCCCTGTTTTCTGTTAGGGATGGTTCAAGAAATTACTGAATGCATATGATAACAAAATGACATACCTTGAAGCCGTGGATAAAACAGAGCAAGAGTGTTTTTTTCATGGTTTGTCCCCATCGAGGCTTCAGGAGGGAGGAGGGGCAGCGCCTGGTGGGACCGGGAGTTCGGCGGTTGCTCAGGGCCTCAGGCGCCTTGTCGCAAGGCTGAAGCGGGCAGCTGATTTAGTGGGGCGGATGGGATGCAAGCCAAGGAAACCCGGTAATCAAGCAGTCACGTATTGTAAACCATTGTTACCTGCCTGGACAGACCAAGGTCTGACCCAGCCCTCGAGAGAAAAACTTCCTATTCCTCATGCTCAAATCGAATTATTTGCTATCCTTCTTCATGAACTCGGCTATGGTTATTCGAATCAAGAGCCAACTCGAGTAAATCAGCGTTTGCTGAATGTCCCAACCAACCGTACCCTTTACCGTGCGGTGTATTGTACGGGTACGGTACGCCAGGCACCATTTAGCGCCGTGACTGTGGGTCCACAGACTGACGCGCTGATCTTGCACCCTCTTGGCTTTCTTGCTTCTGATCTCTGTTTGCAGCTGAGTGCCTCCTCTCTTCCGCCCTCCCAGTCGCCTCCCCCTGTCGTCTGCATCGTGCAACAATTGCCTTTCTCCCTCGCCGTCGCCATATCATGACTTGACTTCTGCGGCGGCGTTGGCACTCCCACGAACTCATCATAATTCTTCCACTCCTTTCCTTCTACCCACACGACCACTCTCGACGACATTCCCTTCGATTCGTTCCCTCTCCCTCACCCCGTTTGCGACCTCGTCCGCGCGTCACCACAACGCGATCACGACGCGATTTCGCAAGTACCGCAATTCTTCGTCAATTCGTTTCCCTCGTTCACTATGTCGGACCGAGTCTACGGCGTGACGCCGCCCATCTCGACTGCTCTGCCGACTGAGCCAGAGAAGCGATTAAACCAAGCCCTTCACCAGGAGCTGCGCGCTCAGGGCACCTTTGAAACAGCGGCCGAAACCGAAAAGAGAAGAGAGGTTCTCGCCAGGCTCGAGAAGATCACGAATGTGTTCGTGCAGCGGGCCGCGAAGGAGAAGGAGCCCAAGAACACCATCTTGATTCGCGATGCTATTGGCAGAGTCTTCACCTATGGCAGCTACCGCCTCGGCGTCTACGGGCCCGGGTCAGATATGGATACTCTGGTCGTCGCTCCCAAATATGTTACTGTCAAGCAGTATTTCAGCATCTTCCCCGAAGTCCTGGTCGAAATGGCCCCCCCTGGCGCCATCACCGACCTGACCCCGGTGCCCGAGGCCTTCGTGCCCATCATCAAGTTCGAGTTCTTCGGCATCAGCATCGATCTCATCTTCTGTTCCATCCAGACCCTGAAGCAGCTGCCGGACGAGAAGGACTGGAGCTTGGCCGACAACAATCTCCTTCGCGGCCTTAGCGAGAACGAAGTGCGGTCGCTAAACGGAACCCGAGTGACAGACGACATCCTGCACCTCGTCCCCGAGCCGGCCACTTTCAAGCTCGCCCTCCGCGCCATCAAGCTGTGGGCGCAGCGGAAGGCCATTTATGCCAACATTATGGGCTACCCCGGCGGTGTCGCCTGGGCCATGCTTGTCGCTCGCGTCTGCCAGCTCTATCCCAAAGCTACAAGCGCCGTGGTGGTGAACAAGTTCTTCAACATCATGCTCAAGTGGCCATGGCCCCTACCGGTCCTCCTCAAGGACATCGAGTACGGATGCCCCGTCACGCGAGTCTCCGTGTGGAATCCCAAGGTGAGTCGCGCCCGGTCCCCGGTGGGCGCTGATGTCTCACAACAGAATAGCTCTACCCCAGTGATAGAAATCACAAGATGCCCATCATCACGCCGTCCTACCCATCCATGTGTGCCACCCACAACATTGGCAAGTCGTCCATGGTGGTGATCCAGCAAGAACTCGAGAGGGGGGCGCAGGTAACAGAGGAGATCATGGTTGGCAGGCGGCCCTGGAAAGATCTATTCACAAAGCACACATTCTTCACGTCAGGGTTCAGGTACTACCTCACAGTGATTGCATCAAGCAGGACCAAGAAGGCACAGAACGCCTGGTCAGGATTCGTCGAGTCGAGGGTGCGCGTGCTGGTCAACAAGCTTGAGATGCACCCCTCCATCGGCTTGGCCCGCCCGTTCAACAAGGGCTACGATAGGGAACATCGGTGCAAGGACAATGCCCAAGTTGATGAGGTGATATCCGTGGGCAGCCTCGCGTACGTTTACAAGCCGCCCGCCGACGGAGAGGAAAAGGCCCAGGGCGAGGCCAAGCAAGAGGCCAAGCCGGAGACCAAGCTGGAAGCCAAGCTGGAGCCTATATCCGAGAAAGGCGTACCAGTGAAACAGGAGAAGGTTGAGGCGCAGGGCGAGGACGGCAAGCGAATCAAACAAGAACACTCGGAGGAGGCCCTTCCACCAGTCATGAACACCGAGGCCGAAGCAATCAACGGCAATGCCGATGCCGAGGTCAAGCTCGAGGATATTCCCGAATTCAAGAAGAAGAATGGGCCCGAAGACATGGAGATTTACACCACTAACCACTACATCGGGCTGCAGCTGGTGGAGGGCGCCAGGTCGCTCGACCTTTCGCGCGAAGTCAACGACTGGAAGGCCATGTGCATGTCCAACGAGCTCTACGAGGAGGGACTTATGTTCCTGTCGATTCAGCACATCAAAAACACGACCCTGCCCGACGACGTTTTTGAGCCTGGCGAGACGAAGCCCCGACCCGTCAAAAAGAGCCTCAAGCGAGTCGCATCCGAGGAGTCCAATGGAAAGCAACTACACCCACCCCAAAAGAGACAGGCCCAGGGTAAGGCGGCGGCCGCAGCGGCTGGTTAGAGACCGGGGTTGGAGGAGGTGGAGCGTTGCGTGGCGGAGAGTTGGGGCGGGCGAGGCAGAGCAGTGGGCTCGGCTGGCCTACTTGGGCGCAGATGCACCCGTGTACGGTTTTTGTAACTATCTAGATCTTCCTAGACTAATAGACCCTAGGTTTTGAGGCACAAGCTGCCTCATCAAGAGCTGAGTTTATCCGCGTCTCCCCATGCTCCCCGTGCTTGTTAAGTTTGGTGTGTTCTGCCGGCTTGAAGGACGCTCACGCCCGACATATCTCTCCTTGGCAAATTTCTCGTTTACAAAACGACAAGAACGACAAGAGCGTCCCGAGGCCTTACATGATATCCCACCGACAAGACGCCATGCTACATCCCGCCGACGCAGCTCTCCGCCGATTTCAAAACCTGGGCCTCGGGAGGCTGAGGCGTTCGGTCAATGACTGGCCCAGGTGGTCCCGTCACTCTTGTCGGCACCCTGGCCGGAGTGGCCTTGGACCCGGAGGCTCTGGCCGATCTGCAGATGATATCTGCAGATGAAAGTCAACGGCTGCCATGACCAGACGTCGTTGTTGCGGCACTACCATGCCACATCATGGGTCTAAGTCCCAGGCTCGAGATTTTCTAACGCTTCATGAATCGCGCTCGGGAACTCAACTCTCAGCCGGCTGGTTCTTTTGTCCTCGTCGGTGAAGAACCACTGTGGGAGCCAATGTCGGAAACTGGCCTCCCAATCCGGGCTGGCACAAAAGCTGATAGGATCAACCACCTTCGGCGGCGAGCGTGATGGGTTCATCCTCGAGAAGACCTTGGCCACGTTGAAGTCGCTGACAACGGCGCGGAGGTTTGGATCGTGCAACTCCCCGATTAAGAAGATGTTGCGTGGGGCGAAGTCGGCCTGCACAACGCCTGCCATAGCCAACTTCAAGTACGACTCAGCAGCGCGCGCAAAAGCGTGGATGCGGTCGTCGTCTGTGCCGGGGACTTCGATGGTCGTGATGAAGCCTCTTCCGCCGGGGTTCTTCACGTGCTTGACGGCACACATCTGCTCCATGGACGGTCCGGGCAGGTACTCGGTGAGGAGCAGCGGCACGGTGCGTGTGTAGGTGAGACCGCCAACCACGACCTTGGACTTGAACGCGAAGGAGCCAAAATAGCCCGGAAAGCAGCCTTTGATGTTCTTCGACTCGTCCTGGGGCACCGTCGTTGCCTGGACGGCCCATCTCGCGTCGTAGGCTTCCAACACCTCGTAGGCGGCTGCCTCGACGCTGTAGTCTCTTTCCGCATGCCACACCACGTCTGTAGGTATGCCACGGTGTTCAGTGTTTTCGAAGTCGTAGTACAATGGGTCGTAGATTGTGCCTAGGTATCTCGTCTTTCCCGGGTCGTTGTCCCAGTGGCAGGCTACAACTTGGGCGCCGGCCGTGTCGCCGCCCCGAACTACCGACTCGATAACCAGTGAGGGCCTTGGAGTCTGAGCTGGCAAGTCTCGGCGGTTTTCGTTGTCGAGGTTCACAGGGAGCGGATCTTCATCTGGCTGAAACTCTTTGACGCAGTACCGAGTTTGGGTATAGTCTTTGATCTTGTCGTATCCGTCTGCCCGTCGTGCTCCGGGTGGCCTGTAGCTGCCACCGCCGAATGGGGGAGGAGGGGTGTTCAACGTGATAGCCATCTTGAACCCGGCCACGTAGGGACAACAAGGTTTCTCGGGGTCCGCTGGCGGCACCCAATTCATGGTTGCCTGTTGCTGGGTAGAGTTCGGGCTGCCGTGTGTGTGTTTAAGTGTGTCTTTGTGCGTGCGCTTGCGTGTGTTTGATGTGACGAAGTGAGAGAGCACCAAAGATTCCGTACGGAATATTTAACCTATCCTGACGAAGAGTGGGACGTCTGAAGCCAAGCAGCTTAGCCGCTGGTTTGCATCAAGCCAGTTCGTGGTCATTTTAAATCGTATCGCTACCTGAACGGGCGTCATATCAAGTTTTTATACTTTCAGGCAGTCATCTGATGCCGATTTGTCTTCCAGAAAGAAGGAAGTATTACTTCCATGCGCGTCTAGGTGTGGACCGAGTACCTACCGTATCTTTGTCCAGCGCGCTGTCTAGGTATTTTCGGTCTTGGAAGAGGAAACAATCTGTTTGTCTTGCTTGCCCATGTATCTACATACATACTGATCTGACGATGCTGCCCCGAATATGTAGAGGTAAACGTTCAATCTTTCTATGTCTGTACGGAGTCAAGCCTCCTAGCTTTCATTTCGTGCTAGGTAGAGCCGTTTTGAGTTTGCTTGGTGGTCCTGCATCGATTTTCTTAGGAGGAGCTCCGCCTTCGTCTAGAAGGCGGCTGTTAGTGCCTCTCTTTGACTGTGCCACGTTGAGGGTTGTGGGTGGAATCCTTGTTGGTGTAGTTGGACGTGTTTGGTCTTTCGGTGTCTTCCGCAAGTTCTACCTCCTATTTGAGTCATTCTCTCAACCTGTAACAACCACGTACGACTATAGGTGCCAGAAAAGTACGGATTCCGTCTGCTCCTACTTGGGAGCCCGAATTTTGGAAATCCACTCTCCTCTCCAGGAGCTTTTGCAAGCGCGACAGGTTTGCTGAGCGGCGTCAGAGTTGCCCAGTTGCCGCGGCACGGATTGCCCAGACGGCCTTCGATGAAACCGGCGGACTTGGCCAATAAAGCTTCAATTCAGTCCGGCCACCGCCCTGAGCAAACGTCGGCGCCACGCCTCGAAGTGCTCTCAACCGCCGCGCTCTTGGGACCCATCCACGTGCGTTCACAGCCCAGCAGGATCTGGCACCTGAATTAGTAGAATGACACAAAAACCTCTTCAGCTGGGAGGTCTGGCACCCGAACTGTTCGACAAGATCTTTTTCGAACTCGACACGATCCGCGACCTCGCCAGCTTCGTGGTCACTGCGCGCTTCGTGTACCACCGCTTCAGGCCACAGCGACGAACCATACTCTTTCGCGTCCTGCAAAATGAACTTGGTCCTGCCTTTCCCGACGCCAGGTTCCTGTTTCTCTTCCCCTACTCGGATCCGGCGGACGAGGCGCGATACTACGACTGGATCCATGTCATGGCCGGCGTGTACGGGGAGATGCTACGTGGTGAAGGCGATTTTCGACCCGCTCCCCTCCAGGAGCTGACGGAGCTCTGCCGGACCCTGCACCGGATCAATTTCATCACCGACACATATGCAACGGCACAGCTAGGGTGGTTCGACTCTTGCGGCGGCGGAGGCACTGCAGCCACAGCGGCCCTCTCGCGCCACGAGCGACGCTGTGTGATGCGAGCCTTCTATCTCCGCCAAATCGTCAGCAATGCCTGGGCCTCGACAAGGCGTCTGGCGCGATGGACCGACCGGGACATGGATGCCTTTAGCAATACGAGCAGGGAGCAAGGCAAGAGCCTGGGATTGTTTTCCGCCTTCGAGCCGTGGGACCTGCAGCACATCGACCATGTCAACGTCTTCACCACGCGCCTGTGCCGCGCGCTGGTGTGCCATGCTCCCGAGGTGGTCGGCGAGGGAGCGCACGAGATATCGCCCCGCCAGTTCGGCGACGTCTACGCGCACCTGGATCACCTCGTGCGGTACCTGCGTGCACACCCAGGCGTCGCCAAGGCGGCCGTCGGTGACGTGCAGTCGGAAACAGTGCACCCACGCGACGAGAGCTTGTACCAAGAGTTTGTATACCGGTACGAGCTGCTCCCTCTGACGTGCAACTGGCAGGAACAGCGGGCACAACTTTTCCCGGATCCTCTCCTTGATAAGCAGGAGCAGGATGGGTTGGAGATGGACTTCTGTGTCGGGGACGGCCCCGGCCAAGGCCCATTTGGCTGGTCGGATGCGTTGCGGGGCCGCTATGTCCACTGGTATGGATCAGGACTCACTGCGATCCCCTGGCTTCCTCCCTGGGAGAGCAGGGAAAAGGACTGGGCCCACACCTTTATTGTCAGTGACTGGAGACACGCTGGCTTTGCGCTCTGGGGCCGGGAACGGGTCGAGGCGTTGAAGAGGCTGAAGAGGTTCGCGAGTCTCCAGACAGGATTTCTTCTGGACCGCTCATAGCGTAGGGGCGACCGACCCTGTCCCAAGATAACCCCGATGGCCAGATCGTCGATGTGCTGCCTACTCTCTCACAGACTTCAACCTCATACATATTCCTCCCGCCGCCACCAGTTGGAAGACCAGTGACCCCCAGCGTGTCTCAATCTTCCCCCTATTTGAAGTCAATCTCAGCCCCCGACTGTCACATACGACCATATCCGCGAAAGAACATGGGATCCCGTCCGCTCTCCCTTAATTAAGTTCGTGAGAGCCAGATCAGTAGTTGGGTCGGTGACGACCAGCGAATCCCTGGTGTTGTATGTTTTTTTCTCGTTTTCCCTGATGGATCCTGTGGAGTGTAACAGGGGCTCGAAGGGGCATGTAAACACAAGGGTTTGGTGTTTGCAGGGCAGTTGGGTTAGGGTTGAAGGTGTGGTGTGGATGCACTGAGAGCTCGACCCCAGCCCACTTTCCATCAGGCATCCTCCAACACCCAACACCCAACACCTGACATCCAGCACTGGTCGCCTTGACACCGACCTTTTTTTTTTTTTTTTTTTTTTTTTAAAAAAAAAAAAAAAAAAAAA
>FTCU01002001.1_pt1 | contig 10698 bp, 6 predicted proteins | sample 1639521 | NCBI WGS metagenome assembly FTCU01 (sample SAMEA3914864, study PRJEB12502) | metagenome | biome: forest; material: soil | place: USA | collected 2012-03-12 | depth 0.3 m
ACTGAATACAGTAATTCCTGTGACTGACAACTGTGTGCTTTTAGATCGAACGGCAAGGTCCGGTCTTCGTGGCCTTCTTCAACAACCTGCCGGCGCACCACATCAACAATGGTCCCCGGCCAGTTTGGCTTGCACCCGAGCTGCACGCCGCCATGACCCGCGCGCTCATTGTGTATCGCCTGCTCGACGACATCACGACGTTCTTGGACGCGATGCAGAATGGGCACTTTTTTGGCGTCAGGCATAGGCTCAATGTAAGCTACCCATTCTTTTTTCTCCCTTGCCGGCCCTGGAAGTGTGTTGTGTTGTTACAGGATGCTGACTTAGACGGCGGCAGCTTCGCCGGATTCACCGGAGGGTGCTCCACTTGGAGCAGGCTTTGGGCTTTATTCACATTCGGCTCCGGTGGGATGACGATTCGGACACCGACACGGACGATGAGGAGGAGCCGGAGCAGGACGACTCGGAGCACTCGGACAATGACCCGCCGGATGTGTTGGCGACTCAATATTGGTAAACGGCATGTGGCGAGGGCCAAGTGGTTGAAGGACGACTTGCTCGGGCTGGCTTCCCGGGCGGTACATGGATCCATCCCGACGAAAGTTAATTATTAAATTAAAGGGACAGAGTGGTTTGAAGACCAAGGCAATTCTTGCAGCAATCGAGACTTGGGCACCAGTGTTGACATGTTTGCGGTGGCTGGTTGTTGGGAGGCACGAAGATGCACGCTCACTGCTTGAATGCGAATGGATCTCGCAAGAGCAAGGTTGTCATGGGCAAAGAATCACCCAAACATCCACCAATGTGCAATCTGACTATCACCACCATCAGCTGGCAACAGTGCTGACCAGACATACGACAATCTACCCAAAAAAAACCCATTGTCCCACCCATCCATCCGTCTTCCATGCATCCACGCCCAGAAATGCCCTCAAAGCAGAAATACCGACCCAACAAAGGAGACTTTCGATGCCTTCCCTACCCATGATCCATCATCCCCCTTCCCAAGAAAAAGAAAGGACTCCACAAATGCTAAAACGAAAGAAACAATCCAAAAAAAATGATCGACTTGCCCTTCCCACACCGGCCAACCCCAAACCTACCCACCCACCCCTCAAACAATTGGAACACATGCAGCCAAGCCAGCCCCTCGCAGGCCAAGCCAGCCACATCTGCAAACGACCAACGCCCATCCCCAGAAAGCAAGAAACCCAGGAACGGAACGACTGCATCCTGCCAAGCGCCGCGCCAAGCCGTGGCACAGGGCTTCCTGAGGGAGGTGGTGCATACTTCCGTGAAGCGAGCACACACCTGGAGGGACGGACGGGAGGGAGAGAAACATGAGAAAAGAGAGGAAGAACAGAGAGGGTGGTGTGCCACGACGGCAAATCTGGATAAAATCCCCGCTGGCTTGGCTGCGTAGGCCAAGGCCGTGCCGTTGGGGGGGATGGACTGACTTGGCAACGGTGCGTCTGGCTGGAAGATAGTGGTGGTGGTGGTGGTGGTGTTTGTTCCGGCTTGGCTGGTTCCGGGTTGCGTTGGTGCCGGCCTGGTGTGGCGCTTTTCTCTCTCTCTCTCTCTCGATCTCTGTGTTTCGTCTCTGCCGGAGATGGTGTGTGCAGACCGCGCGTTGAAGTGATTGACTGGTCCTGCCAGTTGACGACAGTGCTCGTGCACTAGACGACTCGCTCGAAGCGATTGAGACGTGGAGAGACCTCCCAGGTGATGGTCATGGCGACTGGCGGTTTTTGAAGCAACGGTTTGAGGGGCTGTTGTCTTGCGGGCCTGGGTTTGCAGGCAATCTCGTGGTGCCTTGTCACGGGCGTCTCGATGACGGCTGCTTTCTCGGGCACGTGCACGACTCCGACTTGGGCGTTCTCGTCGAGCGGCTTCCTGTCGTCCTTGGGATATGGTGTTGGAGTGCGGTAGCGGACGGGCTGGCGAGTGCATGTCTGGGGCCGCCATCTTGACGGCGGATTCAGCCAATTTGGTTGCCTGTCGAGGATCTTCTGCCCCATCTCCGAGAAGCTTGGTGCGGCGGCCCCTGAATGCCTGGATGTGGTGGTACACCTGGAGAGTGCCGAACCCATGGTGACGGTGAGAGACTGAGTGTGTGTGATGCGACGTTGATGATTCCGAGTCTCTGTCGGTTGATGGTCACGGGTTAAGACCTTCAAGATGTTGATGAATGGAGGATGCAGCGGATGTGGCGTGTGTGGTGACGGTGGTGGTGTTGGTCTCGTTTAGCGGGGTAGACGATGCTCGCCTGACAATCATACACTTTTGGTATTGGCGAGGTGAAAATGGCGCAAAACGGCAGCCACTTGGAAGTTGGAGAAGAAGGGTAAATGTGGGCAAAATTGGAGAACAAAGAACGACTGGCGGGAATGGCCTCGGATCTGGGGTTGGGTGCCAACGGTGGGGTGGCAGGGACAGTGAGGGGATGTGTGCCGAAGCAGAGAATAAATGCAGCGAAAAAGAAGCGCGAGCATGGCAAGCATTCCAGAATCCGAGACGTCCAAGAGACGCACTGGGATATTTATTCCCAACGGCGACTCTTCCGTCTCGGCATGGCATGTGGACGGGAGGGATGGGAAGGATGGAACTCCGATAGCGTTGCACTGCGCGGAGTGCGTCTGATACCTGTCCCCACCGAGCCTTCGTCTTGGCGGCCATTTACCGGCGCACTGAGAAAGTGGCAGCAATGTCGATCAGATTGGACACCAAATTTGCCTGGCGCGGGCACACGCGCTGACAGGCTTGGGAGAGGCTTGGACAGCCTTGGCGCGGGTTTCCTGCTTCGATCACTGCCGAGTTGGAGAGCACGAGGCGCGCCTGTCTGCGTCCTGTCTGCGTCAGTGGCCGTGGCGGAGTTGAGTTGCTTCAGAGGCTGCCCGCCAGTCGAGATTCGATTTGATGGCTTTTGGTTGTTGCTTCTTCCAGGGCATTGTCGGGTCGACGACAGCGCTGCGTTTGGGGCAGCAACAGGGGGTCGGCGGCTGGGAAACGGACCCCAACTTCAAACAGCGGGCGGTTGGCTGCCCTGTCCGGAAACCTCAGGCCCAGACGGCAGGTCCCGCCCAGCAGTTTTTGCGAAACAGTCGGACCTTCTGCCTTCCCTTCTCGTCCAACTCTCACTCCGGAACGCCCAAGTCCTGTCTCTCTCGACAACACCACAAGACTGCTTGGCTCTCTTGGCGCCATCTCTTGGCTCCCTTGCCAAGCCGTGCATCCCAACGCAGATCTGCTCGGCATCGAGCTTCGCGGCCCGATTCGGTGTGGAAACAGGGGCAGAGGGTTGCAGCTGCCACTGGAAGGAGGCACAACAACGACCCCAGTGCAGCGCTGACGGCGTCGTTTTGCCCGCTGCCTGCCTTTCTGGTGAGTGGCGCTCTCAAAAAACCTGAGATGCTTACTGCCCCTAACTCTCGGCCTCGCCGCGATGGGGAGCGCACCTCGTCGGCGACAAGAATATTGGCTGACCGATTGATGGACGGCCTGCTCGATTCAACGATGCTTGCTGCTGCAGGTTTCCCCGTCTCGGCGCGCGTCACAATCTGGCCCAAACCCGCACACGACCACATCCGTCACCGCATCTCCGCGCAATACGCACGTTGGCCGCCATGGCATCTTGGCTGTGCTCCCAAAACAAGCCTGTCGATATTGCCGCAACTCGCCCCAATGACGACCCCAAGTGGCACCGGCCGCTTGGCAGGGCTCACCGCGACGGCCACCGAGTGTCGAGACTCTTGCCGTCTCAGTTTGCTCGGACATGAGCGCTTGGCGCCAGAGAAGCAAACATGGAGTCCCCCATCCGCTGCGAATTCCACACACACACACCACACGCCACACATCAACTATCTCTGTGGAAGACACAAACACCTCTCTAACGCCAAGACTTGCAGAACAGCCAGCCACAATCACGTCTTTGTGTGTCGACGCGCAAGAGGGGAGCGTGTAGTCGGTCGTCAGGCGCCAGAACACGACACAAACAGTCAAACCCTCCTGCCGCCCATGCCGCTCACAGTCCAAGTCCTGATTGCCGCCAAGCTCCAAATGCCGTCGTGGACGCCCCTTGGCCGTCCTTGGCAGCTGGCCGCCCCCGGGTTCTGAACCCGCCAAGCCGTTACATTATGTTGATCGGAGCACTTGGCATTCCACTTCGCCCAACACCGTCCGCAGCACCGCCGCAGCATGTCTCGCTGTCCCTGCCGGTGTTTGTATGTGGTCCGACGACCGACAAGGCACTCAGGGGGACCACGGGCTACGGAAGAGGCCGTCGCAGCGACAACGGCGGCGACGGCGGCCCCAGTTCCCCGCCACTTCACCGACCGTCCTTCCTCTTCCATGGTGCCACGCAGCAAGCAAAGCTTTCACGACATGGGGACCGTGTGTGTGATGCAACGAGATGAGCCCTTACAGCCTTGGCATGGCGGCTTCCCGCCCGATCTCCGGAGCCTTCCGACTCGGCACCATGACCCCAGCAAGGACATCAGGGCAGCCATGCCATCTTGGCGGATTTATCGAGGCTTCGTCCTGCGAGCATTCCGGTTGAGATTGGCCCCAGCGACCCCATCCGTCACTGCAGCCCCTGGAGAGCGTGTTTCCATGCACTTGGTTCTTGAAGGTTCATGATGCTCGGTGAGCCAAAGGGGCCATTGGCCTCGAACAAGACGACGTTGCATTGGAGTGGTAGTGGTGCTTCGGCACGATCTGCCCCAACCACAGCGGAACGCAGCGGCCAAGCAGGCGGCTACCGCAACACCCAGGAGCAGCAGGGGCCGTGTAGGAGCCCATGTTACTTTCACCCAGAGCCGGAACGTCCGGACATTAGGGGCCAGGGCACATGAGCCCGAAAGGGCGGGTCAGAGGTCGAGACTCTTCGCCTTCCCACTGTCCACTCTCGGCCACGGTGCCAACTGGGTCTAACCCTGCTGCGTCCTGATTCGCGGCAGGCGGTCAGTTCAAGCCCAATCAGCGCGTTGTGTCGCGTGCCTTCGTGCTGTTTTTCTTTTCATCACCGCCTTTCTGCCTCTACCGGCTTGATTGCCCAAAACGATGGTGCCCGCCCTTCGTAGTTGACTTGGTCTGTACTCGGCAAGTAATCGGTAGACCCCTCTCGCCCTTCCTTCCCAACCATGGTCATGTCCTACGCTGGAACTCACCGCCAGCGCTACTGCCCGTATTGAGGAGACCATGTGAAGGGGGTGAGAATCGGAGTTGGCTTCACGACGACGACGCCCTCGCTGCTGAACCCATGTCACACACTGTCAGGCCCAGCGGTGGCACGGCTGAATTTGGAGTCTTGCATATGGGCTCCTTGATGAAACCTAGCGGCCGCGGCTTGACCGCGTGGTGGCCGATTTGCTGCATTCTGGCCAGCTGTGCCGCAACCCCGAAGCGCAAACTTGGCACATACTATGGATACGCGCCTTCCGCCCGCATATTTGGCGGCCATGTTTCGTCCGGTGAAACCATCTGATAAACCCCTTAGACGGCGGGCCGTCGTTCGATCTTTCTCAGGCTTGGCCGCGCCACCATTTCCCGGGCGGCGCACGTACAGCGGCCAACACCGATCTGATCAGTGAGGATGAGACGAGGGCGACGGGCCACGATTGCAGGCCTCCATGGATTTGCGTTTCTAGTCCATGCGACTGGTCGGTCGATGATATATTCTGACGGTCATTTGCTTGCCATTTCGTGATTCTCGCATCTCATTTTACCGAACGACGCGAAATTCCTGACTGCTCACTCCACGCGGCTTCACACCGTTGACTCTCAATCAGTTCGTCAGCCCAACAACCCGTGATACATCAGCCGAGACCAAAACCCTCACTACCATGTCCGCCCCGCCCTCCACCAAGCCAGCTCTCAAAGTCTCAACCGCCTCCCGCCCGCCACAGACCACCCAGGGGACCCAAAACAACGAAGTTGATTCACCAAGCGGCGGAACTGGCATCCTGCCCCAACTCAGGCGAGCAACACCCCTCGTTCCCATCAACGCCGCGGGCAGTACTGTCGCAAGCACTGGGATCAAGATACCGGCGGTCGTGGGCAGTGTTAAAAAGATGGAATTAATAACCGCTGAGAAGGGATGGCTCGTGCATGGGAAAGAAGTTTGGCGGCTCCTTGGAAGGAAGAGTGTCGTGATAGACTGTTCAGGAAGGGTATCATTTTGAAATGAAAACGAATGATAATTAAGGCGTGTCAGCAACCATTTTGGAAAGAAGAACGTTTCTTGTCTGCCACCCCAGGAGGGAGGAGTCTTGATGAGAGTGGAAACCACTCTGGCGTTGACTCGAATCCCTGGCCGACCGCTGCTTGGGGATTGACCACAAAAGGTGTGGAAAATTTCCTTCTCCCTTCTGACGACAAAGCTTTGGCCTTGGCTCCAAGTATGGGGTTTGTCACGTCTTGGAGGCTGTGCCACGGCTAGTGCTGTCAAAGACCTGGGCCTTCGAGACGGCCCAACAGCCCAAACATCCGGGGTGAAACCATGAGACAGAATTTAGTTCGCCGACCTTGGTCCCCTCATTGGGCCGCCATCTGATGTGATTAGGGCGCAACATGTCAGATGTGCCGCAAATGAGCTTCAGGCGCAGAGGCAGGTCGTCACAACGGCCGAGGCCTGACAATGAGGGGTTCTCAAAACTTTGAGATGAACAGGCCCAAAAGAGGAACCCATATTATGTTCCATAGATAACCAGAGCAAATCTCCCTTCTCCGAACTCGTGGTCTTGAAGGCAACAAGAACCAACAAGACAAACGTACCACCCACACAAAATCTCCCACCAACAACCATACGTCCTCTGCAAGACAGCAATTCTTCCGCCAGCCAAAAGAAAACAGAGCAAAAATTCCCAATGCCGCCCAAACCAGCCACCAATCCGAAATCAACACCACCACCCCCTGCCGCTCGTCCAAGCGTCGTTGTTCCCAAGCTCTCCATTTCCAAGTGTGGGAAAGACGGCCCTCCCGCGCCACCCTGCGCCACACATCAGTCTCCGGGCGGCAACTTGCTAGTCCCGCCGCCTCTGCACAAGAGGGATGCTCGCGGATAAAGGAAGCGCGATAGATCTCAGACAGGATGGTGGCAACTGGTACAGGCTTGAGTGTGGACGGCGTGTTGTGGTTTAGGCGGCACGTAGGAACTTAGCGCTCAAGGACTCACGGAGCGGAGGAGGCACCGAATCAATTTCCTTGCTGTTTTGTCTCCCATCGTTCTCTCATTGGCTAGCTTCTAGAATGCACTGCTGTCCACCGTCCGCCGTCCGCCTCCAATTTCCCGCCCTCCCCTCTCTACACCGACGCGAGCAAGTACTTCATGCCCTCCCACTGCTCAATAGACGACGGCAGAATCTGCGCGGCAGGCAACACAAACCCGCTGCTCCCGCCCGAACCACCAGGGCGCAGCTCGATGGTCCACGAGAACTCGGCCTTGCCGACGTCCTGCATGTAGTCGACGCTATCGCCGGTCGTGGCGTACAGCGTCGAGCACGACGGGCCGTACGTGAACTTGGTGCCGTACGACTGGGCAATCTTGTTGGCGGTGCCCTGGGCGAGGCTGAGCTGCTTGGCGTTGTTGCTCGCGCGCGCCGAGCAGTCGTAGCCGTAGGGGATCAGGATGTACTGGCCGTAGCTGTGCCAGTCGATGTAGAGCTTGATGCCGCGGCCCGCGGTGAGGGTTTGGGTGAAGGCGACGAGGGCCTTGTTTTCCGGCGTGTCGCCCGCCGCGAGGCCCTTGTAGGTTTCGTCGCACGGAGAGGTCGACGCGCCGCCGCTGAGCTCCCATTTGTAGGGCCAGTTGCGGTTGATGTCGGTGCCGACGCAGGAGGAGCTGGAGCGGGTTTGCCGGTTCTTGCGCCACAGCCGGTCGTTGGTTTGCGTGTAGACAAAGCCTGGGGGTCGGTGGTTAGTTGGCGGCTGTGGAACAAGAAAGGATAACCAAATTACCGTCGGGGTTGACAAAGGGGATGATGTAGATGTCGTAGTTGTCGCGGATGGTCTGCACCGTGGTGTCGTTGCTGTACTGAGTCAAGAAGTTGTAGGCAAGGTACTCGACTACCTTGGAGGTGATCCACTCTCTGGCGTGGACGTTGCCATGGAAGTAGATGGCCGGCTTCGAGCCCTTGCCGCCGCTACCCCAGATGTGCATGCCATAGAGCTGACGACCTTGGACAGAGGCGCCAATGTTGAAAATCTCCGAATATGTCGGAAAGGCAGCCTGGAGGTCGTTGAAAAAGGTGGCGTGGTCGGCGTACGCATGGTACGAGTTGAACCACGTCAGGCTCGGGATGGCCTGGGCAGAGACACCTGAAAGGATGGTGTCAGCTTTGAGGTCCGGTTAGGGACCTACTTGGATTGTGGTTTTTGCTCACCCTCGTAGGCGGCAAAAGTGCCTTCCTCTCGGATATCGGCACCGAGATCCTCGTGCATTACCTCCGTCTCGAAACCAAGCGCCTCGAATGCTGCAACTTCGCCCCCGGGAATGGCAACATCGAGATGCTCGTCCGTGTTGCGGTTGAATGGGACGGCAGCAAAGGATGCAAGCTTGCTCTTGATGGACTCGGCTTCATGATGGGTCGAGATGCGGTAGACCTTGTAACCATCGTAGTTGATTTTTCTCTCGAGCTTGGGCACAGCGCCGGCAAGAGCCAGCGGCGCCACCAGAAGAGCGGCGGCAGACAAAAACTTCATGGTGGAACCGTTGCAATGTTGCACGAGAAAGAGTCTGGAAGTTGAGGCCAGTGCAGGAAGAATACTCTGGAAAGATATGCTGGTACTTTTTTTTTCTACAGAGGCATTTATACCGCCGGCCCTCACCACCCAAGTGCACCGTGGTGGCGGGCTCAGATCACAACTCCTTCCATCACATGTGGATCGTGGATGCTTCCCTCCCCGTGCCGGGGACAACACACGTTTGCGGGAGGTGGAATTCGACATTGAGCTGTTCTTATCGACGGAGACGTTGAAGCTGGCACCTTGCATGCGGGAAGCGGTCACGAGTTGGAGGCGTAGGATCCCGTGCAAGTCACTGGACGCCAAGCAAGTAATATCGAACTGCCGTACTGGGGAAGTGAGGGGACGAATCTTATCGAGCCTCCCGCTCGCGATCGCGTGAGACATTCCTAATCGAGACATGGGCCGACCTGCAACTACCGCTCAAATACCGCGCTCGATACAACGCCAAGGAGCGATGGTACTGCCCGGGTCATACGACAGGAACTCTCCCTATCGCGTCACTTACACGGTCAGCCAGGTAGCTACCCAACAACCAGGGCCACCAGGTTGTTATGTTACGTGCATGTTTGCTCCATCGTAGACCTGACGCTTTTACGTGACGGCCACTTCCTCCTTCCTACTTCTCACAATTGCCTCATAGAGCGGTCGGTCTGCGTTGGCTGAGTCCCATTCGCACCATCTCTTTCGGGGTCTGGCTGCCGGTCGGCAGCGCCCTGAGGAACTGGCCAACGATATCGCGTCAATTACCCCTTGCCTAGAGTACTCGAGATTGTCTCGAGTGGTATGGAGGTTTTCACCAGCAGTGTGACAAAAACATGTCGTACTTTTAGCAACGCAACTAATCCACACCCTTAATTTAGATAGGCCATGCAGTACACTTGAACGTGCTCCCTGCTACCCAAAGCCGACTCCCACAATATCCCTCGGTTGACCCACACCAGCCATCCGAGGAGCAGCAGTCGCCGAACCATCCGCGGCGTGGAGAGCACTCGCCCAACGCACCTTTCAACAGCCCCATTCCGCAACTGCCTGCCTGAAAGCTGGAGAGTGCAAACGGAGGGAGCACAACAGCCTAACAACTATTGATTGTAAATAGGACTCGGCGTGGTTGGAGCAAAAGCATGCTCCTTTTGGAATCTCTGACTTTGGTTTGTTGCATTAGGTGCAGCACGAGGGGAAACCTCCGAGCTGACATGGGTATTTCAGTCTGTGATACAGATGAGCTCTTGCATTTTTCTCTCTTGGCTCCCTCATTCTGGTTTTGTGCGGTCTGTTGATGCGAGTTAGTCGCTGGCAATCATGCCATGTGGCCCACATCAAGAAATTTCCTAGGAGACAACGAGTTCTTAAAACCCGCTCTCGACCCTCTAAATATTCCCCGACTTTCACTGGATTAGGTACCCGCAACTCTCTACGACATCCATGATTCAACTCTCTTAACACCTCCAAAATGACACCCACGCTCGTTCTGATCCGCCATGCCCAGGCACTGCACAATATCGACAGTCAGACCTCCACCCAGTTTTGCATCTTTTGCCTCTCTCACTCAGTCACTGACAACCCTCACAGAAGCCAACCACGTCCTCCCCGACCCGCCGCTGTCGGAGCTCGGCACGCAGCAAGCTGCCGAACTGCGCGAGCACCTCAAAGCCCACCTCCCGGCGGGCCGCAAGGTCCAGCTAATCATCACAAGCCCCATGCGCCGTGCTCTCCAAACCACGCTGATCGCACTCGACTGGCTAATCGAGTCTGGCGTGCCCGTCCTCCCGGACGCCCGATGGCAGGGTGCGCCTTTTCTCCATTCCCCCTCCTCTCATTACCCGTTCACCAAGTTATTCACACCGACGGCTCTCCAGCGGCTGGCGCCCCAAGGAAACCGCGCCACCGCAATAACAATAGAAACATCAATGCTAACCTCCTCCCGTCCCCGCCCATAACAGAACTCTACCCCAAACC
>FTCU01003514.1_pt1 | contig 10675 bp, 9 predicted proteins | sample 1639521 | NCBI WGS metagenome assembly FTCU01 (sample SAMEA3914864, study PRJEB12502) | metagenome | biome: forest; material: soil | place: USA | collected 2012-03-12 | depth 0.3 m
GGGACAGCGAAGAAGGACGTCAAGGTGCATCGGAATTCCGGCCTTTTCGCCATCATCCTGGCCCCCACCCGCGAACTGTGCAAGCAGATCTCTGTGGTCCTCGAGAAGGTGCTGCGGTGCGTTCCATGGCTGGTATGCACCACCGTCATCGGAGGCGAAAGCAAGAAGTCGGAGAAGGCACGGCTACGGAAGGGCGTCAACATCTTGGTCGCGACGCCTGGTCGTCTCACCGATCATCTCGACAACACCAAGGTCCTCAACGTCGGGACAGTGCGATGGCTCGTGCTCGACGAAGGAGACCGTATGATGGAAATGGGTTTCGAGGACGACATCCGTACCATCGTTGGGAAGATCAGGGCAGATGAGCTGATGAAGGAGAACCCCGAGGGACTCGTGTTGGATGGTGTCCTCCCGTCGCGCAGGGTGACGGTGTTGTGTTCAGCCACCATGAAGATGAACGTGCAGAAGCTCGGCGAAATCAGCTTGGAGGACGCCGTACACATCACGGCATCCAAATCCGAGATGGAGAAGGATGCCGAGGCAGGCACCGAAGCAGCATTTGCCGCCCCTTCGCAGTTGAAGCAGTCCTGCATCATCGTGCCAGCCAAACTGCGGCTGGTCACGTTGATAGCCCTCCTGAAGTCGACGTTCGCAAGGAAAGGCTCCGTCATGAAGGCCATCGTCTTCATATCGTGCGCCGACTCTGTCGACTTCCACTACGAGTTACTCAAGGACATAAAGCCACTCGAACGGCCGACGCCCGAGTCCTTGGCGGCCAAACAGGATCGCAATCCCCACACAGACACTACCGTTGCTCCGGCCGCCTACGTCACATCACCAGCCAACCCGACGGTTGTCCTCCACAGACTCCATGGCTCCCTAGCGCAACCGGTGCGTTCAGCCACACTCAACGCTTTCACTACTTGCAAGGACCCGGCGGTCCTCATCACCACCGACATTTCTTCTCGCGGTCTCGATGTGCCCGCGGTCGATCTCGTCATCGAATACGACCCAGCCTTTGCCGTCCCCGACCACGTCCACCGCATCGGCCGTACAGCCCGTGCCGGCCGCGCCGGCAGAGCCGTACTTTTTCTCCTCCCCGGCTGCGAAGAGGGCTACACGACAATACTCTCCGCCGCAACCCCCATCACCCCACAACTCTACGAATCCACGCTCCAAAAAGGGCTCGCATCCGCAGTCAACCTCCCTTCCACCTCCTCCCCTCCCACAGAAACAGAAAAACAAACCTGGACATCCCGTGCCGAAGGTCTCCAACTCCACCTCGAGCAGCGGCTCCTCGCCGCGCCGGGGTTCGCACCAACGGACACGGAAGACACACCCAAGCTCAAGGAAAAGAGCAAACCGTGGTCCAAGCAAGGCAAGGCGAAACCCAAGCCCCAGCCGGAAAACCCGCTCTTGACGGCGGGTCGCCAGGGGTTCCGCTCGCACATCCGCGCGTATGCCACGCACGTGAAGGAGGAGCGCGTCTACTTTGACATCACCCAGCTGCATCTGGGGCACTTGGCGAAGGCGTTTGGGCTGCGGGAACCGCCTGGCGGGATTGGAGGCGGGGTGGCGAGACGGTCGGGCAAGCCTACTTCTGCTGGAAGCGGGGAAAAGAAGGGAGGGCCCAGGGCTGGCCGTGGGAAGGATGATGAGGATGGTGATGGGGCCGGGGCGGTGGATGAAGAGGCGGCGAAGCGGATGCGGATGAAGATGAAGATGGTGATGAACGCGGCGAGCGAGTTTAATATTGGCTGATGGAGGAGGAGAGCGAAGTGCTGTACTGAATATATACCCCCTGGTGATGAGGTTGGAACATATTAGGGAGGCGGAGGTGAAAATTGGAGTTTGGTTACAAGGCACGCAACACAGTTGCCTTCTTTTCATCATCGTTTTTGCTCCTTCGTTTTTGGCGAAGGTGAGTTTGTGTCCAATCGGGTATCGTATGCTCCATTATCCCCCCGTCGCTGAATCATCTAAATACATCTCTACGTTATGATAACTGGCTCTAATTTAGACCAAGAAACTGACAACCCCAAGCCCAACCGACAAAAGAGCGCCCATCGCAACACCCGCCGAGCGCGAAGCCCCGCTCTTGGCCGAGGCCGAGGCTGTAAAGCTGGCGGCCGCAGCGTAAGACGTCGGGGCGGCCGTCACGACGCCCTGCGCGATGTTGGCCTCGTTCGGGGCGAGCGTGGCGCCGGGGATGGTGGCGCTAAGGCTGGCAAAGGCCGAGATGTTGGAGTCGGTCGAGTCGGGCTTGGTCTGCGCCAGGGCGACCTCGCTGTTGATCAGGTCGTACACGACGTAGGCCGACCGCAGGAACGTGTCGCCCAGAATGAAGGTCTGGCCCTCGGCCGCCGCGACCACGCCGAAGCGGCACGCCGTCTGCCCGGCGTTCGGCCCGGACGTGTAGTTGCCCACAATGCCCATAACCAGTTCTGACATGCTGACGTTGACGACCGCGCCGCCCGCGCCGCCGAACCCGAACGCGAAGTAGCCGCCAGCGTTGGTGTAGCTGCACGGCACGGCCGCCTTGCCGGTTGTTGAGTCGACGGTCGCGCCAACCTCTTTGTACATCTGGTTGACCAGGTCGGACGGGAGGAAGGAGAGGGTCGCGCCGGCGTCGAGCACCACGGCGGCGGGGAACGACGTGGAGCCGAGCTTGTCCGTGCCGGACTTGCTGACAGCCGTCACCGACGTCAGAGCCACGGCGAACTCGTCGACGGTCTTGTCCTTGGTCGGGTAGAGCTGCAGACGGGTGAGGGGGCCTTGGTACTTGCCCGAGTCGACGCCACCGAAGAGCAGGCTTCCCGTGCTTGCCTCAAGGTCGTTCAGCCACATGCTGAAGGCCACCGTCTTGGTGAACCCCTCACTCGCCATCTGCACGGGCAGGTTGGGGTACGCCTTGATAACGCCCGAGGCGACACCCGCTTCGTTGGAGGGGAATCCCACGCCCAAGAGGCCAAAGGGGATGTCGGTGTCGATGCCGATGCCCATGGTCAGGTTCTGCAGCGTGGCACTGCCCAGGCTGAAGACGTCGTTGAAGTAGTCACCCGTGGAAGACGTCTTGTCGACGTAGGCGATCTTGAAGATGCCCTTGGCGATGTCGACGAAGCTCGAGGACTTCTGGGGCTCGACTATTCCGGGAGTCAGAAAACAAGCGAGGGAAGCGACCAGGAAGCCTCTCTACTCACAGCTGCCGAAAGTGCACTGGCCCTTCTTGCAGATGGCCGCGTCGGTGTACACCATCCAGGCGTCACTGCTGCCGGTGTCGAGCTGGAGCGTGAGGACCTGCGGCGGGGTGCCGACCTTGATGTCGATCATGTACGCGCCCTGGCTGACCTCGTTCTGGAGCGCCTGCACGACGGTCCCGCTCGAGGTGGTCGCGCGCCGTTGGATCGGGCTGCCATCGACGGCATGGCGGCGCTGGAAGTCCATGTGCACCACGCCCTCCGGAGTGGCGCTGGAAGTCGCAGCAGCCACGCCGAGCTGGGCCAAGAGGCCAAGCCGGCCAAGCAGGCCAAGCTTTGGGGAGTTGCGGCTCTTCATCGTCGTGGTGGTGTGGTATCGGTCCGATGCTTGGCGAAGGGCGGAGGGTGCCTTGGGAATCAGTTCGGGGAGGGCTGGGGGCTGCTGCAGACAGCCCAAGGTCCCCGGTACTTATGTGAATCGGTGCTTTTTCAGCCGCATGAGCCGCGCTAATGTCACCAGACAAGATGGCTCTGCGGTGAACCCAAAGGGGCATCCGTCACGGCGGACGACAAGGTCCGCCGGGGCCAGAATCGCTAGACCCATGGCAGAGTGACACCAAGCGCGGAAACAAGGTGGCGGGCCAAGCTATCATTAGTGCCAAATGCTGCCTAGCTGGGACAGGGGCTGAGACATATGCCAGCTGTGATTGGGCTGAGAGCTCGGCAAGGCACTTTCATCCTGGGCATTGAGGCTGAGGGCTGCTTATGGTGTTCAATGCGACGGCGGGTCTCGACTCGCCCACGACGATTGGCAGAGCCGGGCCGAGACCTTCGCGCTTCATCGCGCTGGTGCATGTGCTGCAACGTTGAGGTTCCAGAACGCCGGACCACGTTGGGGATTTGTACAACACATCAGACAGGACCCTCATCGCCACCCCGTCCCCGTCGGCGTCCCGTCTAACTCGGCCGGCCTCGCATGCGGATCCATCTCGACCGGTCCGGCGAACGGGTAGGTGTAACCCGCATCTCTTGTGGGCATCTCCGTGTACCCGTGGGAAGCATCCACCTCGGGCATGCCTGGATCTTTCCATGCCGACACCCGCGCGTCACCAAGAGGCGCTGGCAGTTCGCTGTGCATATCTGAGACCGGCGCTGGTGTGTGGTGCTGCTCTTGTCGTCTCCTGCGCTTGAGGACAAACCAACCAATGACAGCAATGAGGGCGACTCCCGCGATGCCGCCGACCACTCCTCCGGCTATTGCCCCAACCGGGGTGGAACTGGCTTCTGCGGTGGTCGTGCTGGATGGCTGGCTGCCCGTAGATGAAGCAGTTGGGCCTAGGCGTGTGTTAGTCAATCAAGAACTCTGGGTTCAAACCAGGAGGCGCCGACGAATCCGATATCAGACCTGGGACCGGGCTTGGACGTACTGGTGCTTGTTGTCGCCGCAAACAATTTCCGGACTTCGTCCGACGACCACTCGACCTTATCGAATGAGCCGTTGCTGTACCAGGTTTTAAGATCGCTGGCTCTCTCGTATACCGCTGCCGTGGCGTCGAACGAGTCCTTCCATTCCATGGTCGTCATGTCAAAAAGCATCAACCCTTGGGGAGCTGGGTCTGGGTCGGTTCGCGATCCGTCAACGCCGCCTATGCTTAGGACTTGTCGGTTGCCCACGCGAACACAGGTCTGGTACAGTCAGCTATCCATCCTGCCAGTTTCTCTGTATGGGGTTGAGGGCCCGGGAAGATTCCGGTTGTGGCACATACGGCTCCGTATCTTGGGCCCCCTGGCGGGTTGGGGGCCTTTGTCCACACAAACCCAGGCAAGCTCAAGATGTATGCGTCCTGGTAGTTATACTTGTCACGTCCGTTGGCCCCTCCCGACAGAAAGCTGTATGTCTTGTTCAGCCATCAATTTGAATTCCAGGTCACCGCCTTCAACTTACATGTCATAGCCACCATCGGCAGTTGGAAACACGGCAGTACAAGTCTGTCCTCGTGGTGTTGGAGGTATCGTTCCTGTTGTGACTTGCGAGTATTTCGTCTTGGTCTGAGGGTTAAAGAAAGTCAAGGTTCGAAGATCGACGGGCGAGCCGTCTGAGTCGTTCAAGTCACCCCCTAGAACAGGAATATATCCAGCCAGCGTGATGATCAGGCCGTTTTCTCCAAATGCCGCCATGTACTCGGCGGACGCTTGATTCAAGGTGCCGCCGCCATAGGGGCTAAAGTTGGCAGTCCCATTTTGCCAAAGCTTCGTTTTCATGTCAAAGACCGCCATGCCCGGTATCGGATCCGCTGACGCATGGTTGAGCTCGGTCCACGCATGTGCAACCCCCCCGATGACAAATCCAGTGTCGTTTGTGTGAGCGAAGGCGCCGTACTCGGTGGCATGGAGGCTGTTGAACAAGGTGGGATTCTCGGGCTCCTGGAGCAACCAGGTCCCGCCTCCCTTGCCGTCGGCCGTGAATTTCCAGAGTGCGGTCTTGGAAATATTCTTGCCATTCGGCCACCTGCCGCCCCAGGAGTAGAAGACTCCCGCTGCGCTGTCTGTCCAGAGCCCGACGTCTGACTTCCGCGGTCCCGGCTTGGGGATCGAGCGGATGACGACGTCGGTGGATTTCCACGACTTGGACATGTCGATGGAGAGTGTTGAGTTCACTAGAATATTGGATGTTATCATCTTTAACTTTGTGATGGACAATGAGTTCTTACCCGGATCTGACTCGCCGCTCACCAGCTTCCCGTCCACCAGTTGGTTGAGTTCTCCCCCGTCAATGTAGACATAGCTGCCAATGACTGTTGCTTCTGCCCAGACCCTGCGGAGGAAATTGGCCCGGGATGGCACGTCTGGGAGTGCTGTCCCCAGGGCGCAGCTCAGTCCAAGGACTAGGAGAGAGGACGTCCAGCGCCCTGAAGCCATGGCGATGGTCTCGCGACAGGACGCTAATACCCTGCCTTAGCACCACGTACTATGCAGTAGTAGTGATTACCGAGACATCGAAGTCAACTACCACGATAGTGAAAGAGTAACGAGAACACTGAAGGGGGGGTCATGCAGTCTGTCGGAGTTCATGTCAGGGGCATTGTCGGCCGTCGGGCTTTCTTTCTCGCCTCGGAAACTTGAAATGAGAGGAACGGAGTGGAAAATCCTTCCCTTTTTGGCGTAGCACGTATCATCAATCCATGCTGGCGTTGCACCGTGGGATCCAAGTTCATGCCGTGCCGCATTCGCCCCCTGTCCGATTCTGAGCTCAGCTTATCGGGAATTCGGCGGCTGGAAGACGAATCACAGTGAGATTGACTGTCTGAGGGGAGGGTCTCGAAACATTGGCATCAACAAATCGGAAAAAAAGGGGAAACGACAAAACGAGATACGCAACCTCGAGGCAACCAGAGGTGAGCACTAGAACCCCCAATCTCTCAACAAGAAGACTACCTAGGTAAGTAGGATCGACGGGAAAACAGGTGAACGAGAATCAATTTCTGCCCGCTAAAACTAGTGACATGTGAAGTTTGTTACACAGTACAACCGCAATTGGCAGTATATGAAATGAGTGGGGTCTCTACTCGCGAGATATCCCCGTGAGATTAAACATCTACCTGTTGCGCCGAACAACAAGCATGGAACCGGTCACTTCTTGCGTCCTAGGTCTGGACGAGAAGTGTTCCTTCGGGGGGGGAGAAGCTTCAAGTGGTCTCTCCCTCCTGGCACGACGGAGACACTAGGTGTAAACACTCTCCGTCCACGAGTTGACTTGCAGCCCCTTCTCAGCCATCGGGGCATCCTCGAGAAATTTCAACGGCATCCACACCAAATGACCCTTGACCGAATCCAGCTTCTTCCTCACCTCTTGTGGCGGAATCATGCGATCAAAGATGTGGCCGGCCTGGACGAACGAAGACGGCATGTAGCTGTTGTAGTCGTCAAACGTTTTGACTGCACAGGTTAGCACCTATGATCACCAGAAAGGGGGTGGCGAAAGACGAGGAGTTCAGTACCATGGTCATCCGGGTCGGCATGAAAGAGCTGCCTAAACACCTCGGTATTGTTTGTCGCCCTCGATGTCCACATATCCCACAACTCGTCACTCAACGGGTCCTCCACCAAGCCCGAGCTCTCGTCCCCATCTCCCACCTCGTTGGGCGAGTCTTCCCCCGGCGGCTGCGCATTGGGATCCTTGCTCGCATTCAACGCTTGTGGCGGCAGCAAACCCAGATGTTCCCGCCAAAGGTGTCGCCTCAGCGTCGCGGCATGCCACCCGGCCTCGAACGGCTCCCCGGCCATGGTCGATTTGACTTGGCGCGTGTCCTGCATGACGATTGACAGCTCGCTGTCGTGATATCCCAGCTGGCTGCGGTCGTTCAGGTTGCTCGAGCCGCAGATGACGACGCGGTCGTCGGCGATGAGCAGCTTGCTGTGGATGTACAGCTCCTCCTGGATCCAGTGGTTGACCTCGTCCTCGTCCTCGCCGTCCCAGTGGATGTCGCAGACAGAGCCCTGGTCAGCCATGGCGTGGTGGGCAACGGTGGCGGCCCGGGTTGCCTCGTTGGCCCCTGGGCCGGCGGCTTCAAATTTGTGCCTGACGTCCGTGTTCCCTCCGGTGCCATCTGACCGGCGCTCCGCAGCTGCGTTTTCTTGGGGTCCACCCTGGGCGATGCCGTGAGTGCTTTCGCCCATGACTTCTGCTTCGTGGGCGTGTTGGGCGTCGCGGTACGCGACGCCTGACTTTTCTTCCTGCTTGTTGAGAGTGGAAGAGCGGTTGAGGCGGTCGTAGCTCCGCAGGTTGAAGAAGAAGATGTACTTGGTGGGATCGACACCCTCCTTTTCGATCTGGCTGAAGATGCTGTGTTCGCCTCGGCAGATGGATTTGTACTGGTAATCCATGACGGCTCGTGTGCCAATGGCTGCGTCCTTTCTCAGATCCCCTGCGAACCCAGGTATGGCAGGGATGAGGATGATGATGCGGAATTTGCGGCCCTCCTTTGCGGCCCTCAGAACGGCATCGACGATGGCCCTGCCAATGGTGTTTCGGACCGGGGCCTGGTGGCTGCCAGTGGCGGTGATGAAGAACTGGTTCTCAATGTAGACGTAGTGCTGTGCGTTGCGGATGATCTCGCTGTAAGCATTCTGGATGGAGTGCTCGGGAAGGATGCCGCTCGACCAGTCGGCACTGGACCGCACGATTTGGGCGTGAACGGTCCCACGATTATCGACACCCTTCGTCGCCAACGGGACCAACGGATGGCGTACGTAGCCACCTACGGGATGAGTAGGCCGTTGAACCCCGACGAGGTCTTCGTCATCACCCTCGCGACCCTCGAGCTCCAGCCACTCAAACCGCTTGTCCCGCTTGTACTTGTCTCGCTTCACAAAGTTCCACCGCAGGACAAAGTGCTCGGCAATGTCGTAGACGCAAGGCCCGATGACACCCATGGAGACGTCGTGCCAGGGCATACGGCCTGAGTCTGCCTTGTTGAGCTCGTTCTGTTTCCAGTCCTGAACGTTCTGAAAGTCCATAATGCGGTTGTTATTGAAGTCCTGGCCCGGCCAGACCTCATTCGTTACGCCCTCCGGGTGCATGTCGGACAGGGCGTGCTGATGGTCGTCCCATCGACCGAAACAGAGATCCAAACCGCCGATGAAGGCCACGTCGTAGTCGATGACGAGAAACTTCTCGTGGTGGGCCCAATAGAGCGTCATGTCCGCAGCGTTTTCTAGCACGTTGTGGTCCGGGTGGCGCATGACTTTGATGTTGCCGAAGCCTGGTGAGCCCTCGGGGCAGAGGGCCTGGAGAGCGTGTTTCGTATGCTCCGAGTTGCATGTGAGGGCGGCTTCCACTTCACGGTAGACGATGATGTAAATCTGGACACCTGCCTCTGCGCGGCGCTTGAGGACTTGGTCGAGGCGCCATTCCTGGTTGTGATGAGGAGGGCGACGGAGAAACAGCTCGGGGGACAACCACCAGTCGGCGATGTAGATGGTTTCCTTGGCCTGCTCGAGGGCGACCGACACGGCCTGTGCTTGTGTTGGTGGGATGGGATCCAGTATTCACCAAGAGGCGCGAGAGGGATGCTTACCCAGAAGTAGTCTCTGCCATCGACATACCACTTTACCGTGTTCCCTTCCCGCTCAGGAAAGAAGGACTGGAAGCGGTGTGACTCACAAATCTTGGTGCGCTTTTCGTCGCAGGCCTTTTCGTGCTCCTCGTCATGACGGTGCTGGGGGTTGAACTGCGCAGGGGATTAGCTGTGTGTGGTGCGGCGTTGACAAGGCGTCCAGGCTCAGGGAGGTCCAACCAGGTTTCCAAACTTGCCAATCTCGTGCCTGCTAGAAGGTTAGCATTTCTCGATCAGCGAAGAGCTGGAGGTCGATTCTGACTTCTTGTGATTCAGGAGGACCCCGGCACCACTCAAACAGTCGGTTTGTTTGAGCTTCTCCTTGACCTCGTGAAAGGGGAGCTTGAGCTTCCTCCCTAGCTCCTTCGTTTTGCTCTTGGGCTCCTCGGGCGGCGATACCGTGGCCATTGTGGGTTCCCAGCGAGTGTTTTGGTGCTCGGATGTGGTTCAAGGTCGAGAGGTCGAACTCGGCGGTGGAGACGAGGGCAGGAGAGAAGAGGCTCTCGCGTTCCTGTTATGGACTAATAACTATGAGTGAAACCCTGACCCAGCCTTGTGTCCCTGACCCTGGCCACGGATGCCGATGACGATGGGGCGTGCGGGACGGCGTTCAGACGAGCTTCCGGCCCACACTCCCCAGGCCAAACAGCACGAGGCAGACGGAATGGCCTTGAAGATGGCCATCCCGATCGGTTGACACGGCACGACGGGATGACGTCATGGTTCCCGTGTCCGAGAGGAATGATCAATGCCTTCCTGGATCTTGACGCCGGCGTTCGATTCCGGAAATCCGTGGTTGTCAGCTCCAGGCCTTGGCATGCCGATCAGAGAGGGCCCTGCGTCAGCCCGCTGGTGCGTAAATGCCGTTGCGCCGGACAGGCCTTGAACGAAACGGCGCTGAGCTGGGTTGGGTGTTTCTGCTTGGGAGTGGTTTGGGGGTCTCCTCTCTCCGAATTGGGGTTTGCTTTCTGTGGGTCCCGAGAGCCTGCGGTGGGCCGTTGTGCGACTGCTTGCCTGTTGTGTGGCTCCACTGAATGCACGAGCTATTCGATGGTATCCCCACCGCGCGCATCCCTGATCGGACTCGATTCCACAGATCGCCGATGAACAATCCGCCGAGACAAAGCCACGGCGCCTCACCGTGGCTTGAGGAATAAAGAGTCGAATCTTGAGGTTTTAAATCGACGCTTGTTTGACGTCGAGTATCGCCAATTCCGTGCAATCATGCCACACGTGACATCTTTCTCCTTGATGGCCGCCCAGCATCTGCTGTGCGGGGGCGGGGTAACTGGCGCTGCGGCGGGGTACGCGCTGCTCGCTTCTCGTGCTAACGTTAGCGGCGTTGGGGTTTCATGACAGGTA
>FTCU01001529.1_pt1 | contig 10672 bp, 11 predicted proteins | sample 1639521 | NCBI WGS metagenome assembly FTCU01 (sample SAMEA3914864, study PRJEB12502) | metagenome | biome: forest; material: soil | place: USA | collected 2012-03-12 | depth 0.3 m
CCCCCCCCCCAGCCTAACCTGGTCCCCTTCCGCCAGTGCAAACTGACCGAGCTGCTTTTTTCCAACTGCTATCCGTCCGCGTCGGCCCCCTCGTCGGCAAGACACCGGAATCCACAAAAGGCCGTCATGGTCGTCACTGCCGATCCCCAAGGTGACTTCAACGCGACCTCCCAGATCCTCCGCTACAGTGCCCTCGCCCGAGAGGTCACCGTCCCCCGCGTCCCCAGCATCACGCAAACAATTCTCACTGCCGCCGCCCAGAACCCGCCCCAACCATGCTCGAGCCCGCTCGTCTCGCCGACCCTGGTTCGACCCTTTTCGCAGCACGGATCGGGCTCGGTCAGCTACCCGCAACTCCTCTCGTCGCCCAACATTGCCCGCAACATATCACCAATGAGCAGCCCCGGGAGCGACGTGCACCGTACCACGATGGAGGCGGCAGCCCTCGAGATTGCTCGCCTCTCCGAGGACGTGGACTACCTCCGCCGGGCGTTGGACGCCGAACGGGCGGCGCGCGAGGAGGCCGAATCGCACCTTCTGTCGATGGAGGATCGCATGATTGAGCTAGAGCAGGCGATCCGCGAAGACTGCACCAACGAGTTTGAGCGGCGACTCGAGATCGAGATGGCTCGGTGGCGGGCCACCATGCAGGTCGAGATGGAGCGCGGCGAGGAACACTGGGGGAGGAAGATTGAGGTGTTTGAGCGGAGCATGGGGGCCAGCCTTGCCGGCCACGACCAGGGGAGCGGCGAGGACGAGGACAAGGAGAACATACTCGTGGAAAATGTCCGCCAGGAGAATGAGCGGCTGCGGAGGGAAAATGAGGTTCTGCGCAGGGAGGTGGCAGGCATGAGTCCCACCAAGAGAATGCCGCTGCAGGAGCGCGGGAGTGACGCAGGGAGTCCGCGGCCTTCCCGAATCGCGAGGGCTGGTGGCGGGGAGGACGAGGGCCTGCGACTGAGGCTGGAGAAGCTGTGCGTGAATGACGACCAGGGCTCGGTGCGCGGCTCCGTGGGGAGTGTCAGCCCGAAGAAGATGAGGAAGCTGCCGGCAAAGAAGTGGAATGCGGTCGTTGATGATGACTTGTTCTGAGTGTATTCTCTGGTTTGGGTTTGGGGTGGAACGGGAATTGTGGGCTTTTGGTTTGAGATACCACCGCAGGGTACGGCCTTGGAGTCAGGAGTATGTTGGATGTTTCGGATATTGTTGGGGTATGATATGAACGCTTAATGACACGATCTTTCCATTCTCAACTTCCATGGGGTTTATGGGCATTGGCTGTGGTCGAGGTTGTCGTTACCTTGATCATTGTATCTGGCAAGGCAGCTTGTGAGCTGCCGACTAGGCAAGAGCAGTCGTGGTCTGGCCATAACAGCAGCAGCTTTGCGCCTACCTTTGTCAACTTTTCTATCCATGTCCCTTAGCCCCTCGCACACCCCGCCTGTCTTCACTAAGGTACCCTCGAGCATCCGTTCGGCATCAGGTCTCAGGTAGCATTGTTTTCATCCAGCACACCGTCGACGGTTGAGTCGGTTCATATCTCTAGTGCCAAGATGCTCATCTCATGGGTCTTTCTCGGGGTTCTCGCCACCGGCATTGGGGCAGCTGTCGCTGCCGGAACAATGCCTGACGCCAACCCAGGCACATCGTTATCCACCTTCGTTTGGCCACGTTGCGGCCGGAATCGACTGACGATGCCCTACCACGGCGGCGTGTACGGCCAAGCGTACCAAAAGACTGGCTACGCGAGACTCGGCTGCAACCACGACGCCAGCGTGTCCGAGATGTTCCATGCCTTTGCACTCAAGCACAAGGACGACCCCGACAGGCTGCGTTAGTACATCCGCCTCACCGAGCGCCCACGAAAGCGCCAGTCTACCGGCGGCACTGTGTTGGCAGAGCTAATGGGGACGCTGATATGGGGCCATGAAGAATGGGGACACGATCCGCTTGCCCATTCCCTGGCGGTGCTCTTCCAGCCTCCTGTTGTACGGTGCGTACGTGATCGCCAGAGTCTGTGGCGTATCGGGGTGTATCGGTTGGAGAGGTGTAACTGGGAGGCGGATCGGGAGCTTCTCCAGGCCGGGTGGGCAGACAGGGCTGTTCTAGAGAGAGTGAGAGAGTTTAGGGAGGCGTTGGAGGAGACGTTGCGGGCAGTCGAGGGGCGTGACGAAGTGTATCTGTTTGGTTGAGGGTAGCGTTTTGGTTCCTCGGGACTCAAAGTCTGGCCACAACCCCCAGCGTTGAAACAGCAAATTCATAGCGCCTTTACCACGGTTTTAGTTACAGAGAAACAAGTGCCGAGGTCATCCGTCACGGCTCGTGCACTTTGCTACGGGTAGCTGTGTCCCTATGTGGCCGTACAACGGGTAACCCCCATCTCTCTTCTGTAGTCGGCGCACAACCCCCTGTCTTAATATTGTGTTTTCTCCTCAACAGGTTCAACGGGCTCAACTGACTCCCATCAATGTGCCCTCCACCTGTTTATGATGGTATGATCAACGCCACGATGGGGCAGTCCATGTCTGTTTCGCGGCATTCCAGTTGTCTGCCCGGGTAGGATTTGCCTGGGTTTCTTGGCCTCCCTGTCACTCTCTTTTACCATGTACATCGCTTGAGAGGTGCCACGAGTGAGAGCCAACTGCTTGGATTTGGGGTCTCCGACCCGTCATCGCTCCGATCGTGAAGTGTGGGGCCGGGTTTGAGAGCCGCATTTGAGAGCCGCGTTCGATAGCCGTTGTTGGTCAGCCGGGCCGAAACCACAGCCCCGGGATGCTCTCGCGACACCGAAATAGAAACCGCGGTTGGGCAGATCCCCCGCTTGTGCATCACGCTTCTGGCGGGGGCCTGGGCCAAGTTTATCTCAGACAGGCATATCAGTGCTTCGAAACCAACATGCCGCCCCCGGGCGTCCTCGGTTGGCCGGTCAGCCTTAGCAGGCGACATATGCCGCGACCCAGCGTCGCACCGCCAATACTCAACTTGGATGGCTGCTGACTGGACATGTGCTAGCAATCCTTCCACCAAAGATAGGGCATATCGTCCTCTGGTTCGCCGGGCCTACTGGACCAGTCATGCCTCGTACCGAAATTCGTCGCTTCCATCCTTCCCTGCGTCCGGAACTCTCGTGCTGCAGTGTGACCTTCATGCTGACGTTTTTATCCGGATGGTGTGGGAGACGTGCTGGTTGCAGGGCCAGGTTTGATGGCAGCCAACACCATCTTTCCAAGCGTGGCCTTTTCGAGCGTGTCCATCCTCCGGTCTTCGCTTTATCTGCGGAACCCATCATCGACGGCCATGATCTTTTCCAAACTTTTCAGAGTCTCGATTGGTAGCTATATTGAATCCGCCCATTGATTTGGCCAGAACGGTTCCCCAGCAAGAAACTCAGACGACGGGAGATGGCGCAGGATCCGGAGGAGTTCTCGCAATTGTGGCAGCGCCATCTGACGGTGCTCCGAGACGATTTCTCCGCGACAAGCGTGCGAGCATCGCCCAGTCAGCCTTCAGGATCGCAAACCTTTGATAGCGAGGGCGCGGGTTATGAAGCGCCTGAGGGTGGTAGCTCGGAACATGACTGGGACGAGAACTCGGGCGATGCGCTCGACGAGCTGACGCTGTGAGTGCTTGTCGAGTGGTCCGCAGTCAACCCGAGAACCGGGCTAAATTGGTTCTTAGACAAAGCCCCAACACCACGGACACACACAGCCCTGGCACGGCTTGGTTTCTTGATCGAGACGACACGGAGACAGCAGTTTCATCCCCGGTGAATTCGAGCTGGTTGAAGGGGAACAGGCCGGTTGGGCATACGGTTGTTCCTCATCTCCGCGTCGAGGATTGTTCGGAGACATCCGTTTCCCAGGTCAAAGTAAAGGCAGTCGACGCCACATACGACGACATACGCAGCCGGGGTGCGGTGCTCGGAACGCCACTCCTGCTGCAAAGACAGTTTCTCCACGACAACCAACCCCCCTACCCCCCATTCTCATTAGCAACAGCAACAGCTGCAGCAACAGCCCTCCACAGCCCCCTCTCCCCGACACAAAACCCACCACCTTCCCATATCCACGTGCTGATTCTAACCTGGGCCAAACACGACCGCCGCGGCGCCGATGGACAGCTCCTCTCACCCAGCCTCGACGGTGATACAGAGGCGCTGCGGGCCTGTCTCAAACGGCGCGGCTATCGCGTGCAGTGCCGGGCCATCCCCGCCGACTATCCGACCGCGGCCGTCGAGACGCTCCTGGACCGGTTCCTGGAGCGGTCCACGAGTGAAGGCTTGTTGGTGGTGTACTACTGCGGGTATGGGTGCTTGGACGGGGAGGGGAGGATGGTCTTTTCGAGGTGGGCACCGCTTCTGTGCTTTGCTGGGTTGTGTGACTGACGTGGTGAAAGTGACCCCGCCCGCGCAAGCAGTTTTTTCTGGGACGATGTGCGTGATCCGATCATGCAGCTCCCAGGGGATGTGTTGCTCATCTTTGACTGCACGGCTTTGCCGGGGGCTAGAGAGGCCCAGCAGGAAATGAGCCGGGGGGTCGAGGTGGGGATGGTGTCGTCGGCATCGACAAAGCAGCTGCTTGGAGTTTGCGTGCCCGCGAGTACAAACTCGGCTGGGTCGGCAACAGCGGTGCCGGGGGATGACATGACGCGGTCACTGTGCAGGACTCTAGCCAGGATGGACGATATGCCGGTTTTGTCGGTGCAGAAGCTGTGCTCACTAATGAGGGAGGATTTGCGGGGGACGGGGCTCTCATCCAGGGTGTTTGTGAGCCAGTTGGGGGGTGGGCGGCTTTTAGATATTTACCTTCCCAGGCTCGCGATCTCTCCAAGGGTCCCAAGATAAGAATGGCCCTGTGGCAGGCCGTGCTGGCACTCAACAAATGCAGCGCCACCACATCCACGCTGGTGTCAAGCCCCGTTGGGCGATGCTGGCCCGCCTGGTGTCAGCTGCTTGATCTTTTCAATCAACGCCTTGTGCTGTTCGCACGGCTTCCCCGTCTCCAGAGCCTGCTGAACGAGATAGCCGTTGATGAAGTCGATTTCGGTCTTCCTTCCGGCCCGGACATCCTGCAGCATCGAGCTGGTGTTCTCGGCGGTCGCCCTAGCAACCTCGTTGACCCAACCGCGCAGGTTCTCATCTGAGAAGATGTCCCGGAGATGCTCATCCATCTGAAAGACAGGAAGGGTCTTGATGATGACACCGGCCTCGTGCACAAGCCGATCGATCGTGTCGCTCCCGACGACTCTGCCGCCAAGCAGCTCCCCGTTCTTGCAGTTGAAAACGGCAGTCAGTGGGTTGATTATGGAGTTGACTACAAGCTTCTTGAGCCGGGCTTGCATGAGTTTGTCAGGCGATACCAAGGTAGCCTCGAGGATGTCGGCATCCAAGAGTTGGGTAGCCATGAGGTTCTCGGTCGGTGACGGTAGTGGTGTGGTGGTCGGGGATTGTGCGAGACCAAATATCAATGGTCCGCGGCCGGCATGGACGATGCTGAAAGGCGAGTTGCTGAATACACCGGCGCTGCAGATGCCAGTCCAGTACGTCGGACGGGTTCTGACGTCGGTGAAAACCATCTTATTGAGCTCGTTCTCGATCCCTGGCATCTTGTCAGACCGGATAGTGCAAACCACAGGAGGGTTCAACCATACCCATGCCGTTCTGGAGGAACAAAACGTGGGACCCCCCGTCGAGCCGATGCCTCAACGGAGTAAGCGCGGCAGCGGTCGCATGCGCCTTGGTCGCCACAATCAGATACCGAATCCTCGTGGTCACGGAAGAGTCGAGGAGGTCAACAGAAAAGCCCTCGGCCCGTGGCCCCTCCACCGGTCCTCGGTTAGTCATGGCCGAATATTGAATTGAGAGGCCCGCGCTCTTCCATTCTGCGAGGAGGCGCGGGCGGTGGAAGAGCAGCGTCGGGGGGGGGAGGTGGGCGAAGGCAGCCTGCTGCCGCTGCCGCTGCCGCATTATCGCGTAGGCAACATATTTTCCCATGTTTCCCAGGCCGAGGATGTGAATTGACTCCATGCTGCCGCCGAGCGCTGCCGCTCTGGGACTCTGAGCCGGGTGGTCAAGTCAAACCTCAAGGCAGTGGAGCGTGGAGGAGCGAGAGCGACTCAACCAACGAGGGATTCGAGAAATGAGTGTGGCGGGCTGGGGTTAGGGTTTACCTCTCTGCTCCCGAGGCACTGAAGCAGCCAATCCTGAGTCTGCTCGCTTTCTTGGTTCTGACAACCAAACCCCGATTCCTGCAGTCAAGGCTCGAGTCCTGCAGTCAAGGCTCGAGTCCTGCCAGTCAAGGGTCGAATCCTGCCAGTCAGGGCTCGAGTCCTGCCAAATATAGCTATGCCGACATGGTGCATTCCAGACAGTCAACGCAACATTGGGTCTTTGGATATTGCCGTTTGAATTCACACAGCATCTCTAAGTCCTGATCGACCTCCGCTTCTCACTCAGCTTGCCCAGGCGGCCGAGAAACACCCTGGCCTTCTCCAAATCATTGTCGTCAACGCTACCGAACCTCGCCCAGCCATCCACGGCCATGCGGGCGTATCTCGTGGCGTTGACAATATCCCCATTCAGAGAGTACAGATCGGCGAGCACATCATGGTACTCGGGCATGAAGGGCGGCACTCTGTCCCATTCCGAGAACATGAGCCACTCTTCGGTCATGGCAATCGCGTCGGGGTAGAAGCCTTCACTTCTGGCGTTTACTATGGTTTCCTTCAGGCTCTTGATCTTTTGTCTCCAGCCCTCCGACTCTTCGAGGTCCGCTGCTGATCCACGGCAAAGCGAGCAGTCACAGTCAAAGTCCCAGTGATCTTTGAGGTACTGCCTGCGTGTTTCGGCTGGTGTTTCGAGGGGCGTATCTTGGCAGTCAGTCGCACGCTCGGCCAAAAAGAACGAGGAACATACAGCTCATGACGACCTCTTCGCCTGGCGCTATGCCACGGTAGGCAACCACCTCCATGGTCAGCCTGCGTTCCGAAAACCGATAGTATGCACTGCAGCTGTCAGCACAGAACGATCATGAGAATGGACTATCGGCACCCACTTTGGTCTGCACGAGTGATTAATCCTCTAAGTATGGGCTCAAATCCGTTAGCCGAGCCACCCGCCATGAATTGACCCCTCTGAGGCAGCGTTCAACGTACCGCAGCCTCCGTGAACAGGCCGACATGCACCTCGCCTTCCGCCACCATAACGGTATTGGAATTGGGCCCCAGAATCGCGTCCACCTCGTACTCGGACGAGCCTCGGTGGAGTCCGCGGACTCGGCTTCGAGTTTCCTCGGGCAATTGGCTGATAGCTTGTTTCAGGATGCGGCGGCGATGGTGAGGCTTCATATCGGCCAAGAACGAGACTCCAACAAGCACTGCTGGGACGTCCACCATGATGATTTCTCCTCGCCGAATTTGGCGTCTTGCTATCACGCCGCTGCCCTTCCCATGAACTGGGCGAACCTCGTATCTCGGTCCTTGTGAATCTCGTCGCTGGATACTCAGTGGCATCGGCTTGTCGGAAAAGACGTCGAGGCCTATCAGGTGAGCAGCGGTGGTAGTACTTGTCACCAAGCTAATGCCATGCCCGTTTCGAAAGTCTGCCGAGGTGAACAGACATTCGACTCGCGACCCATCATTGATTTTCGAGCTTTGGGTCATGCATCTCGGATGAAAGGCCCAAGACATGACATTGTCATTCTCGTCGTTCAAAATTCCGATTCTTCCTGGGACGGGGCAGACCAAGGATCGGTCTTCCCCGAGTCTTCCCGCGGGTCTGTTTGGGCACGCCACCAAGGTTGTAGTATGGAGCGTCAACAACAACAATGCCGAGAGGTTGAGACTTGGAGAATTTCGGGCAGCGCGGTGCTGTGCTGGAATCCTTACACCCGCCATTTTGATCGCCGGTTAGAGATGGTATGAGGTGTGATAGAGGTCAAGGAGCAACGACTCTTTGTAGTTGAGACTTTGGTTGGTATTTTGCAATGTGTCCGCATTGAATGCCAATGCTACTTGGAGGCACTTGAATGCAATGTCCCCAAGTATTGTTCCTTGGTCCCAGAATATCCGGCGGCTAATTCAAGATCCTCCTCGACGGAGTGCTCCCCGGTTCCTGGGCCATAAAACCTAGGTGCCTTGCGGGTTGGAACGCCTGGAAAGATGTGCGCGAGGGGACACTTGTTACCAATTTTGTATTCACATGGTCCACATCATCCACACTCAAATCCTGTGGCAGCCCGTGCTTTGGCGCCCGCCCGATCAACGCCAACGCCTGCCTTTAGAGCCCGAGACCGAAACAGTTTGCATAATACGTGACGGTGGCACTCCAGTCAGAAAAGACACCAATGACGCCCACGTCCTGTGCCAGCACGTGCAGCAGGTTGTACACGTCGCCCTCGTTGTTGGTGACATTCGCGACGCTGGTGTAGTAGTATCCGCCCGCCGATCCGTCGCCCAGCCAACCGCTGCGCTCCAGAGTCCAAGTGATGATCTTCAGGCCGACCTTCTTGGCTGTGATGGCGTACTCGCTCGGGACAATCTTGCCGTTTGCGACCGTGACCAGGTACGGCAGCGGAGGCGCGATGATCTTGACGCCCGCTTGTGCGTACTTCTTAAGGTTCGCCACCGCCTGAGGCATGGTTCCAGCATCGTCAGCACTCTCATCCAGCAAGACGGCCTGCTTGGCCCACTGGGGCTCCGCCTTGATCCAGTAGAGGAGATCATCGTAGAGGAAGGACTGCATCCACACACGCTCGGGCTTGATGCCCGCCGCCTTGAACTCGTCGATCATTTGCTGCGCAAACTTGGCCTGGGTGAAGTCACTGCCAGCCGGGAAGGGCATCGGCACCTCGGGGGTCTTGAGTTCAGGAGTGAACTTCAAACCGAGGCCGTCCACGAGGTCGATGTACTCGCGAAGGGTGTTGACGCGGCCGCACGACGTCTTGGCGTAGAGATCGGTTCGGTAGCCGGGAGTGCCGGTGAGGTATTCAGCGGGCGTGGCGGCATCCGGGTTGAAGGCGTCCATCTTGGCGCACAGCTTCTTGATCTCGTCGAGGGTAAAATCTGAGGTACAACACTTTGCCGTCGCTGCTGCAGAGCCCTTGACGGCAGGCTTGAAGGGGGCAGTGCATTTAGCGTTGAGCTCGGGAATCGCCACGACGTTGGTGGTCGTGTGGAGGTCGCACTGGGAATGGCGGCACACGAGCTTCTTGTCCTTGGTGAAGGTGACGTCGCATTCTTGGATGCCGGCACCCATCCGCGCCTATTTCGAGTCAGCAACAAGCCGTCTCAGGCTGCTGGGGTGCAACATGTAATTACCCCGGCCAGGATGGACGCAGTGGTATGCTCGGGAAATTGCAGCGTTCCGCCGCCGCGGTGCGAGATGCTCCAATCGCTGTATTTCATGGTCTTTTCAGAGCACGAGGCCAATTTGGTCTTCAGCGGCCCGTCGTCCATGTTGTTGACGAGCCAGTACGGCCGGGGACCAAGCGAGATCTGCTTGATGGCTGTGCCCTTGCACTTGTCGCCGCCCTGGCCATTGTTTTGGCCATTGCCATTGGGAGCCGCAAAGGCGGGAAACGCGAGTGCGAACAGCGCCAGAAAACGGAGTACCGCCATGGCCATTGTCGTGGGAGGTTGTCGATTAGCAGTCGTGGGGTGAAGGTCCAGACCGCCGCCGGAGTGCCAGGTGAGTTTGGAGAAGGGCGGACTCGACCTCTGTTATACTCCAGGATTCGGCAATCTGCAAGCCCCGGAAGCCTAGGGGCGGCCGTATCCGTCATATGCTTACGAAGTGTAACACAGCTATCGTTTGCTGCCCTGGCAGCACGTGTGGATTCCCAAAGTCGTCTCATCAGCGGCGCTACTGCAGGATCGGGCCTGTCTCTCGGCTGGTGTCCCAAAGGGATCGTTCTTCGGTGTACGGATACGTTTTCGTCGCTTTCAACCCTGAAGACAGCAAGGTCCCCGGAGTCCATCTTTGCCTCTCGTCTCCAGCACGTGGTGACGAATTGCAAGGGCAGTTCTCATGCTGACATGAACTGCCAAGCAGCCAAGACAACAAAGAAGTGTACCTTCTGATTCTGTGAACGTGGAGCTGATGGTACTCGTGATTGGCCGCCAATGCAACTTAATATATTCTGCAGGCAGCATCGGGTCCTTCCAAGCCAGATAAGGGGGACGGGTTGGACGCAACCAGGGTGCATCCCCAGATGTGTGATTTTGGGGAAGAGCTGCTCTAAGGCTTGTCAAGGTAAAATTATCAAGCTATGAGCTGTAACGCTGACAGATGCTATGATTCTCGCTTGATTTATAGGGTTTTCAAGGTGCATACCTTTGTTCTCAAAGCCACTTAAATGTTCGAGAAGTCCACAATTAAGTGCAACAGATTTGATGAATGATATCAGATGTTTTGTATCTCTCGCAGTCTCTAAGCTAACACTCTCTCTGTACAATAATTATAAGTAGATCGAGAAGTTCGAGTTGTCAATATGGTGAAAGTGGCAACGGACACCTATAGCTCAAACTCGAGCAAGGGAGATGTGGGCGTTCGACTCTTATTGAAGCCTGAGTTTCGGGATAACGTGCGTTATAAGCGAGTCGGTCATATAAGCGAGTCGGTCAGTTTCCAGCGAACTAAAACAACTATCCTCAATTACCACACTACAACATTAGG
>FTCU01001256.1_pt1 | contig 10655 bp, 11 predicted proteins | sample 1639521 | NCBI WGS metagenome assembly FTCU01 (sample SAMEA3914864, study PRJEB12502) | metagenome | biome: forest; material: soil | place: USA | collected 2012-03-12 | depth 0.3 m
AAAAAAAAAAAAAAAAAAAAAAAAAAAAAAAAAAAGAGAGAGAGAAAGAGGAAAAAGGAACAGAAAGCGGTTTGTCATTATTCTCGTCCATCATTATCTACCTAGATTTCTGCTCAATACATCTAAAAAAAAATTCTCAATTTAACAGTGTCCGTCCCCTCCTCAACCTCAGCCATGTCAAACTCAAAATCTAGTATCCCACTCGGCACCCCACTCGGCATCCCACTCGGTATCCCACTCGGTATCCCCAGAGCTATGATCTATATCTTGAAATTGATCCCAGGCCCACGGCTCCTGCCGTATATCCTCCTCTTGGATCTGGAACCCGTCACTCAGTTCCGCGTACTGCGCCTCACAAGTCGGTACGGCCACAAACGGCTCTTCCTGTTGTGCGTTGCCAGGCATCATGGCGTTTCGGTCGAGGGAAACCACCGAGCTCGTTGGTGTCTCCCTGTGCATGGCGGGAATCGAGTTCGAGCTCGATTGGACTCCCGAGGACCCTGCCGGGGGAGACTCGCTTGGCATGGCGGTTGCCGACGACGGCGCAGCATCTCCAGGTTGCGGGTGTGGAGGGCGTCCAGCGGGCCAGCGCTCGAAGAGCAACATGATGCAGCGTGAGATCACTTGCCGAAGAATCGCGGTGGTCTGCTCCGCTGGTATTTCGGACATCTGGAGGCTGCGTTGCATTTCGGTAGTCATAATATCCGGGCCGTCCGATTCGGCAAACTCTCTGAACCGACAGAGGTCCTCAGAGAGCTCGGCATCAATGTACGGCGAAGAGGGCCTCGGCTGGCCCGGGAAGATGATATCCCAGATAGCGAACCACCGATCAGCCTCTGACAGGTCAGTTTTCGACTTGGTTGACAGCTGGAGTCGTTGTTGGTAGGTGATTTGAGGGAAGCTGTACTCGCGGTGGGGGCAAGTCACGATTTGGACTTGGATGTGTTGGCCAAGGGTCTCCTCGTTAGGAAAGATTGCATGGCAGCGCTGGCAGTAGAAGTTTGGGGAATGCTTTCTGAGGAGGTGTTGTTTCACTCGTGAGGCGTTGCCGAGGATAAGTTTAAAGCATCTGTCGTGCACCTGCGAATCCAGCTTCCAGAACGGGCAGGCTAGCAGCAGAGTTGGTTTTCCTTCGGTTGTGGCGTTGATCTTTTGCTTCTTAGGTTGCTGTCCTTGCGACTCTTCGTCATCCGAGTCTTGACCCTGACCTTTCTTTGCGCGCTTGCCCTTGCAGCGGGGCCCCGGTAAGTGTTGATGAGGGTGACGTGAAAGTTCTGGAGAAGTGGTCGCCTGCGATGTTCCTTGATGGGTTCCAGGTGATATGATACGAGTAGCAGTTTCGGCTGCCGACGGAAAGACAATTGCCCTTCGGTACTCTCCTAGCAACCGATGAGCAGCTGCGTCAATGAACCTGGAGGTCGCATTATCAGGGTCTGGGGCCTGAATGAACTCGTCCTCCGAAATCTCAGAGATCGAGAGACTCTCGATTTCAATACACATCTCCTCCCCAGATAAATCTTCTCTAGGAGAATCGAGCGCACATTCTGTCGAGTCTCTTCTCGCCGCTGTTGGTAACGGAGGGTCATCCGGTTGATCTCCGTCGGACGCCTTTTGGTCCCCTGAACGGGCCTCGCCTACATGAGCCATGGGTTCCTGCTCGATCTCGCCGGGAGGGGGAGTGGTGCTGTGGCATGGCCCGTTGGTGTGGCGGGGCCGTTGCAGGGTGTCCCACGCGGGCCAAGGGGGGGGTTCATTCTCGGATGTCGGCTGGACATGGGGCTGGTAGGAGCGGGGACTGGGGTCAGCGCCGTCGGATGGGTGGTTTTCGGGGCGCAGGTCCCAACGCCGGTGGCTGTCGGGGGGGTCGGGTGTTGGGAGGGTGGGGTTCTTGGCCAATGCACCCCCAGCCGGGGCAGTCTCCATGTCTGAAAAGTCGTCCTCAGTCGTCACACCAGCTTTCGCAAAAGGCGCCGCTTTGAAGCCAGAGGCAGAGTTGTGGGCTCGTGGGTGCAAGACCATCGTTGCGGAATGATGCAAGCCCAGCGCATGGTCGGGTAGGATGTCCGCCGCTTTTTCGATAAGAAGCCGCGCTACGGCCTCGTGGCCACCCTGTGAGGCCCAGATGAGTGCCGTCGATCCAGAACCGTCCCGAGCCTCGACGTCTGCCCCTTTGTCGATAAGAAGCCGCGCCACGGCCTCATGGCCACCCTGTGAGGCCAAGATGAGTCCTGTGGATCCAGAACCGTCCCGAACGTCAACGTCTACCCCTTTCTCAATAAGGAGCCGCGCTACGGCCTCGTGGCCACCCTGTGAGGCCCAGATGAGTCCTGTCGATCCAGAACCGTCCCGAGCTTCGACGTCCGCCCCTTTGTCGATAAGAAGCCGCGCCACGGCCTCGTGGCCATTCCGTAACGCCCAGATGAGTGCTGTTGCTCCAAAATCGTTCCGAGCGTTGACTTCTGCCCCTTTGTCGATAAGAAGCCGCGCCACGGCCTCGTGGCCACCCTGTGAGGCCAAGATGAGTCCTGTGGATCCAGAACCGTCCCGAACGTCAACGTCTACCCCTTTCTCAATAAGAAGCCGCGCCACGGCCTCGTGGCCCATCCGTAAGGCCCAGATGAGTTCCTCCGCCTCTTTGTCGATAAGAAGCCGCGACACGGCCTCGTGGCCATCCCGTGAGGCACGGATGAGTGCCATCGATCTACCTTTGTCCTGAGCCTTGACGGCCGTAGCGCTCGGCTTGGTATCATGTTCCTTGTCGGGGACCAGATCCAGAACAGCAGCTTTGTTCATATCGACCGTGGGCTTGGAAAGATGCTCTGGGAGCTTGCCAAACGACCTGCTGCGGCTCGGCGGAGATGGAATATTGGCGGAGGAACTGAGGCCGGCGGAGCGCGGGTTCTTCTCCGCTATACCCCTTTTGAGCCATCTTGGCGTCATTGTTTCTGGCTGAGCGGCGAGCGGTCACGAGCTAGAGAGGCAGAGTGAGTAACCGCAATATAGGGCATAGATGACAAACTGGAATCAACGAGGCTCGAACAAACTCCAGAGGGCTATAGAAACAGACACACTCACCAACAGTCAAGTTAGAGGGGGAAATGTTGTGAAAAGTTTGCGGTCGAGAGGAGCGATCCTGGTTCGTAGATTGTTGGGGGCAAAGTGGTTGAAACTGATGCGAAATCCCAATAAGAGCAGGCTGCGCTGCCAAGCCCTTATCAGCACAGCAACAGCTGAACAAAAACCGACAGCACATTTGTGTTCATCCAGGGGCCTGGTAGGGTGGCTGGGAAGCGCCGCAAGCCAATCGCTCAGGGCGTTCAACTGCAGTGCCACGCATGACATGCATCAGGGGTAGCTTGGGGTAGCCAATCACGGACACGTACAAAGACTTGATTGAGCACCTTGGTGCTCAACTCTCTCTTAGTCTAGATCTCATACTTGCGTTTGACACATTCATTCAAGACGGTAATCACAACGTGTTGACAGGTTCATGGTCGGGGGCGATATGTGGGAGGATCTGCGTCTCGAGGGTGTTACTTGTGCTATGTGATTTGTCAGGGCTGTTTGCCCCAATCCTCGAGTCATCAGGACTCGGGGGCAGAGATGCTTGTGGGACCGCGTTCGGGGGAAGTCCTCCTGGGTGCTGCTGCTGCTGCATGTTGTGCCTTTGCTGCTGGGCCATCCTGACCTGCATTTGGCTGAGAGCGGTGTTTTGGTACCATATGAAGACGATGTCCTTGCGTTGGGCAAGGCATACTTGTAATTGAGCGGGCGTGAGCTTCTGCTGCATTATTTGCCGAATCTGATTCTTTTGGTTTTCGTCGCCCTGGTTCATCAGCAGCATGGCAAAGTCGTTGACCCTGGTTCTCTCTTGCGGGGACAAGCGGCTCAAGGGGTCGGCCTGAAAGACGGGTTGGGGCCGCCCTTGTGCGATCTGCATCTGAAATTGGCGCTGGTCCGGTTGGTTTTTGAGCATGGCGGCGCCGGGCATGCCCAAGCCCATTTGCTGGTGCTGGTGCTCTTCACCGGGACAGAGAGTTCCGCTGCCTGAAATGATGCCTTAGGCATGTCGACTACCGCCTCCACCAGGACGTCCCACACAACCCGGCCCCGCCTATCTGGTCCCCCCCGCCCGTAACTATGTCCTCTATAGTAATGAGAATGTGAAGCAAAGCTCAAGCCCTCCAACCCCTCTGGAAACGGGCCTCCGCAATTGTGTGATTCCCTCAGACGATTTCGGCAGTCGACATACTACTTCACCGACCCGAGTAGCTTGACAATGGCCTCGTTCCTGTGTTCGGCGACCTACAACAGCGGCGTCCGACCATATTTATTTCTCGCGTCGACATTCAATTTTGAATGAGTCTCAGTTACATATGTATGGATGCGGGTTTCCATCGGAGGCTGGCGCTGCGCCGAGCGCCTTCCAGGCGCCCCGCGTTCTTGACCAGCACTGGCGCCGAAGTCGGTTAGCGCCTTGGCAGACATCGACGCGGCACGGGGCGCACCGCCCAGTCTAGCGCCGCGCTGGACTCGGGCTTGGCGTTACTAACGTCATCAAACCTTTGCGGGCTGCGGGGTAATCGAATCCCAAGAAATCTCGCCTGTTGATCAAAGTTAGTTAATCAGACTGTTGATTTTCGGTGCGATTGCTAAGTCAACATCATGGTCCAGCTTTTCGACAAATGTCAGTTGATCGAAGAAAGGCAGGAAGAGCGTGAGGATCTGGAAGCAGCTCTGGACGATATCGAAGCTTCTGGCGAGCGCTTTCAATGGTAGATCAGAAGTCTCTCTCGCTGTCGTTTACTGTTGCTAATGATATGAAGCCCTAGTGAGCATTGCAGCTCCACGACCTGTACCAAACTATGCTTCGCTCGCTCTTGCTTGGTGTCTTACGCACAGCTACCCTTCCGTGGAGGTTTTGGACGGCGTCGTATCAATCGAAGTGAAATACATCACGCGAGATGCCGGCGGCCAGCTGGTGTCGCAGACAGAGGTCGAAGATCGACGAGTATGTGGGCATGAAGAAGCAGAAGCTGGCAATTGCAAAATAGTTACATCACCCTTCGTTGGTGACTTCGATGATGATGCGGGGGTCTTGATCACCCCGGAGAACCAATTGTGGCGGTTCGAGGAGGAGCGACGAATGATGGAGGTGATGGCACGCGACTCTCCGTGAGGGATCGCTGGTACAACTGCACATATCTGTTGATTTCATAGTCTGCACAATATGAAGATGTCGTTGACAAACGACAAGTAGAGCGTCTCGTCCTTTGCCCAGAAACGGGGCGCTTTTTTAGAACCGAGGCAGTACCGGAGCCATGCGCGCAAGAGTTTCATGTTCCCGAATATTGCCCTCCTGCGCGCAGAGCTCCGGCTCACCCGCCAACCCTAGCGTATCGCGACTGATCGGTCTGCGGCAACGCCTACAAACCGATCCCATTTCGCTGAGCCATCCTCCTGCGTCGTCCTCGGCTGGCGCGATCGTGGCTGGGTGCGCTCTTTCCTCCCTTTGTACAAGGCACATTCGGCCGACATGACATGGTCAAAGGCGGCCAGCCGGAGGACTAGTCTGTCGTTTTCCTCGAGTAGCTCATCGCGCTTCTGCACGCACTTGTCGAATTTCTCGGTGTCCGTTTCGCAAAGGCGGATATCCTGGCGAAACTCCTCGACCAGCTTGGCTTCGTGAGCGGTCAAGAGGAGAGGCCATGACTGATGTTGCGTAAGTGTTTCGGCTGGTTCTGTCGCAAAGTTGGTTGTCGTAAGTCTCCGAGCGGTGTTGATGACTGCACCCTGGCATTGTCAACCTGTTGCGGGCAGGGTACACATGTTGTTGGGCAGCCTTGTGTCAACCAACCCGTCGTCGCGTTCGTTTTGGGTTAGTCCACAACGCAGTAGACCCACAGCGACTCGTCGAATTTCGACGAGTCGCTGTGGGTCATACTGGGTCATGATTGTGAATGCTTATTGGTCTAAGGGAGCAGCATCGCGCACGACATACTCGCTAAGGTGTGGAGGTGAGTCACACCGACGCAAGCCGAACAGGGCATCTGCGGGGGCAAACATCCTGCGGAAGCTTGGCTGTGAGGAGACAGATCTGGCTGTCCATCAGGAGGTTCTGGACGCCAACCCCTAGGCTGGCAACAGCTTGCATGAGCAGGTCAGGCCGCCAAGCTCCCAGAAGCTCAGCAGCCACTATCAAGCCACGGCTTGTGGCTGCGATAGTTTCCGACAAGGCGATGCTCAGCCCCTCCTTTCAACACAAACTCCGCGAAGGGCCCAGCCGCGGGAAAGTTGGTACCTTTCATCCTTCAACGCCATCACGGTCTGTTTGGACAAGCACTCTTCTGTGCGCCGCACACGATGTACCAGTCCTTGACGCTAGAGAGGTCAATCCGGGTCCTGGCCCTCCACCCAGCATCCGGAAAAGCGGGAACTGGCCGCCCAAGTTTCGCTGGTTCACGCTGTGATTTGCTGCCCGGTGTGGCGCGGCGACCATCCTAAACTGCTTTGGGAGCACAAGGCTCTGGTCGAACAGCCACCATCCGACCCGCGACCCTCGACACGTGGATTGGGGCAGGGCAGGGATAACGGCCATTCAGGCCCGCCTCTTGCTGAGATGGCCTTGAACAAGTGAAGCCCGCTTCTATGGTCTACGCGTTCCCAAAGCAAGGAGCTAGCGATCAGAGAAAGAGACGGGGAAACAACCATCTACCATCGTCTAACCCACCCCAACATCCTCACACTATCGCAATATCAACCGCCTCATCTCTCGCCATCTTCCCCTGCATAAAGTCCAGAACAAAACAAGCCCCAACCAACCTCACCCCTTCCCCATCTCCTCTCAACACAAACGGCACATGCGCCTCCCTAATACACCAAACCCCGTCCCCTGGCCGGCACGGGCCATTACATACCCCCATCAACCCGCCCGTGGTCCGAAACAACATGGTCCGCTCGCCGGCCCCGTTCCTGCTCCCAAGATAAGGCCATGCCGCCCTTCCAACGGCCGATACGTACGGATGCAGCGTGTCCGGCTCCTGTGGCGTCGCGTGCGCTTCGACAAACCGCCTCACAGCGGCGCTTGACACAGGAACCTCCTCCGTGGCGGCGCTTGTCGTGTCCAGCTCCGACAGGTACTGGTCGCAAAGTTGGAAGTAGTCTTCAATAGCCTCTCCGCTGCGTTGTTTGCGCTCGAGCTTCTGCCCGTCTAGGTTGACGAGGTAGTTCCAGAAAGAAGAGGCGTAGGCCGGCGGAGCGGGGGTTTTGTGGTCGTGCGTCTCGTCGGTGATGATGGTGCGCCAGAGGACCTCGAACCGGAGCCGGTTGTTGATCAGGTGTGGGAAAGTGGTGCACGCGCGGAGGAGGCCGAGCGTGTACCCCTGAACGTCATCAGAGACCAGGGTGCCACACGCCTGCACCACGACGAACTGGGCGTAGCCGCGCTGCTTTCTATCGCGGGCATCAAGGATTCCGATGTCGGCGGTCTTCGGTCCCGAATTTCCGTGTCTGCTCGAGGAGTCTGGACCATCTTTCGACACGAGCATCAATCTACCCGTTATCGGCAGCAGACTGAGGCCTGAAAGCAGCGAGTTTGATAACAAGGCTAATGTCAACAGAACGGTGTGGTAAGTCGGTGCTACTCCCGAAAGGACCTCTGCGAGCGCGCCCCGCCAGCGGCTATGATGCTGCGTCGGAGCAGGGAAATTCAACCGGAACTTTTGACATTGGTGGTTGAACTGGGTGATCAGACCCATGTTGGGGAGCCACAAACTCCACTTGCCCCCTTCCCAGCCTTCTGATGCCAACCCGCAGCCAGGTCTATCAAGGTTCAGGCATGGCCGCATCCCCCTCCCCAACGACCTCTTTGGTAACCCAAAGCTTGATCAGGTCGTACTCGCGCCCAGCGACATCAGTTCTCACTGCTGAAGCGTGGAGCAAGATGCCATCATCCAAGGTGAGCGATGACGGCCCAGCCTGCGCGTCCTGGACGAAGACCTGGGTTGTGAAATGTTGTTCGAGATCAGCAACACCATCGTCTTTGACAAGACGGCACCACGGAATCGTCGAAGATCTGGCGTAACGGTAGTCGGCTTTGATTCGTGTCAGACCAAAAGCAACAACAGCCGTTCCTCGACCCTCGTCCCAAATGCTGAGTCTTGTGGTAATGTCGTGGGGAGGAAGGCGGATGCGGGCTACGCCGGCTGTCATGGAGGGATGCCAATCGCGGGCTAGTGTGGTTGTCCTGAGAAACTCCCTGCTCGGACGAAACCTTTCCAACCTCTTCCTCGACCAGATGAGCTGATTGTTGCTGCGATCCCACCGTCTGATTGGGAGCGCGTCCACCACCAAGATTTGATGCTTTGATCCCCGTATGTTCAGCGGGACCAGCCAGAACATGTGGCGATAGGACGGATCTTTCAATTCTCTTCGTGCCTTAGCCCCGTCCTCGTCCTCGTCCACATCCTCACTCTCGTCCTTGTATTCGTCCCCAGAATCATCGTCGATACAATTACCCTGGACGTGGACCTCTACGTGAGAAATGGTGACGCGTTCAACGGTATATCTAGGGTACTTCGGCTTGACGTCTGGGCTTTGGCGTTAGTTAGATGCTACTGGGTTGGAGATGAGCTGCAGGTACCCTTTAGGACTTACCACTAGGGATGTCGCCTGTGGTAGTGACCAAGACTGAAGAATCTGCCCTCGCTGGCTGTCCCTCGTCTTGATCTATTTTGATCAGGCCAAGGGCATTTGTAGCCTGGTCGCGCCGTGACATCCCACGCTGACCAGTACCACGAGTATCGGGAGGAAGCCCGGTATTTGCTAGGAGGAACTCGGGCCGATGCAAAGAGAATTCCGTCACCCAATCCGGCGCAATGCTTCGGTAATGATACTGCTGATTGGAATCTTGATGCACATCCAAGGTTGGAAATGTCCCCGGGATGGGCCCGACCTGGCAGTGGAGAAGAATTGTGCCCCGATCGCGCGAATAGCTTTGTTCTCGAATGGCGGAAAACTCGACCGACGAAGTTTTGAGCTGGATATTCCCTAGTGCTTCTGCGAGTGGCCCTCGAGGCAGCGGGTAGATGTCGCCGGACTGGGCGAAGCACCTAGGAGACGTAGCGTAGCAAGGGATGTTGTAACCGAAAGAGCCCCCGCCATCGAAGGGCTCCATAGTCTCGGAGTTACAATACCAGGCAAGTATAGACTGATCGTCTGAGTCCTTGACAATTTCCTGTTGCAGACGAAAGAAGGCTTTGCCGCCCTCCCCGTAGAGAAGGGGCATATTGATGTCGAAGAGTCCCATCAGGCAGTAAGCCTCGTCTTCCTGGCGAGTCGTTGTTCTCTTCGAAGCCCAGTACATCCTTTTCGCAACGCTGACATCGCGCTGAGCGTGGATAACACCAGATAGAACGCATTCGTCTACCAGGCTGGCTCTGGATATTACCGAGATGAGATTGGAGTCTTGCTTTTCGCCGATGGAGGCCCAGCTCGCCGAGTAGAACTCCACACGGCTGGGTGCGATGAGCTCCTGCAGGGTCCAGCCGCGAGTGAACCATCTGCTGAATTTCAACTGGTCTGCCTTCTCAACGTCACAGAGATAGGCATAACAGACCCCGGACTTCTCGTACCATTTGTACATGCAGTTGATGGCTTCGCTCAACTCGGCGCTGCTGGACTTGTCGATGCCGCAGGTGTCGATCCAGATGTAATCGTATCCCTGAGTGGCCGCTAGAGTGCATGCGCCCTGCAGTTTGGCGAAACCGGGCTTTGCGCGTGCTTTGTCAAGATCCTCCATGTCGCGGAAGAGGACCTCTCCCTTTTCCCATGTGTGCGACAGGATGGCGTATTTGGGGCCCAGAGCATCGAAGAACTCCTCCAGTTGGAGGGTGCGGGTGTTGATCAGTCTCATGGTTGAACAGCCTCGAGTCCTGGCTCATGGCAGATTGTGAGGATCAGGTGGCCGTGGTTATCAAGTCCGGGGTTGGATTGCTCCTTACCGCAGATATCACGATCCGTTGCCGAGAGTTTCGAGTTTGCCCGCTATATGAGGGGAGGATCCCTTCTCGACCAAGGTGTTTGCTTGCAACGCAACCGGAGGTTAGAAAAGAGGGGTAATTATGAGAATATGGGGGCTGCATCCGTTGTGTGTGGTATAAGAGATGATTGGTTGTGATAACGTGCAGGACGGTTGGTTGCTCCTCAACTTGATTGGCTTCTGCTGTTAGTTGAGGCATCCACCCCGTGTTCCACTTGCCTCCTCCTTTCATCCTCCACTCCCCTCACCACGAACGTCTCTGTTTACCCCTTCCTTGTTTGTCTCTTTGAGCCCCTGCCGTGCCTCGCTCGCGGTCTCGCACCGTGTACCTCTTCTGCCGTGTAAGTGCGCAAAAGCAGATCAGTCATTACCCTCTCGTCACCTGGTTTATCGCGTATACTTTTACTCTCCAAAGTGGAGAGTGGGGTGGAAAAGGTATGCTCGCTTCGGGTCGCTCCAGCCGCGGGCCTTGGTGTGGAATCAGGGTCAGAAGACCGTGTCGCTGAGATCAGATGTGGTCGTTCTCGATTACTCAGCGGGTCGTTCCGATGAAGACTCGGATCTACCGATGCGCCGCGCTCCACAGGTGGGCTGGGCCGCTGGGCCGCTGCAAGGG
>FTCU01002109.1_pt1 | contig 10637 bp, 5 predicted proteins | sample 1639521 | NCBI WGS metagenome assembly FTCU01 (sample SAMEA3914864, study PRJEB12502) | metagenome | biome: forest; material: soil | place: USA | collected 2012-03-12 | depth 0.3 m
CCCCGACCCACTCCCCGCGCTCCCCTCACTCGCCCCCGGCGAACTAACATGCATAACCGTCGGGCTGGCCCCATCCCTCCACTTGCGAAACACACTCTTGAGGTCGCGCGGGATGCCCTCGAGCACGACGGTCGAGACGGGCACGAACGGCCGGTCCTCCATCCCCGCGGCGAGTATGGCATACTCCTGGGCGAAATCGAGCGCGTTGCGGAAGGCGGCGTACTGGTGCTGCGAGCGGGCGCCGACGATGATGTACATTTCGAAGAAGGCGTCGAGGACGTAGATGTTGGAGGGGAGGAGGTCGGTTTGGGAGAAGGGGGAGAGTTCTGTTATCTGGACGTATTCAGTCAGCATGTTGTGATGGAGAAAGAGGGGCGACGGGAGGAATACCTGCTGCTTGTCGGCGGCGTGGGCGCAAAACAGCCTGCCGCTGTACTTGTCGTAGTTGGGCTTCAGCCGCCAATGGTCGGCCGAGGGCGGCCGCGTGTTGCCGCCAAAGATGTTCCAGAAGGTCTCGGGCTCGCCGCCCTCTTCCACTTCGACCAGCTCGCCCATCAGCGCGAGGTCCATGCCCACGAGCCGGGCACAGCCCAGCTCCTCGACGTCGCTGCCCTTGCCCTTCCAGAGGTAGCACTTCCCCTGCTGCGTGATGAGGTAGGGAAACCCGGAGCAGAGGCTCAGCGGGGAGAAATCGACCTCGTCAAAGGCGACCTGGCCCAGGTACCGCCGGCCGCAGAGCAGGTTGGGCGCCAGCGAGTCGTACTTGTTGCTGGACCCGCGGCGGATGATGACGATGCCGCCGAGCGCCTGCAGGAACTGCGACGTCTCCTTGCCCTGCGTGAGCTTGACCAGCTTCCCGCCAAAGGCCCGCGCCTCGCGCGCGGCAAACAGCTGCGCGTCCTCGGCCTCGGACTCGGGCACCTCGTCGCCGGCCCAGAAGTAGACCTCGTTCACCTTGCGCCTGGCGCTGTCGAGGTAGGTGTGCAGGCAGACGTACATCTCGCGCTCGAACAGCACGCGCTCGTTGTGCGACGGCACGGGGATCCGCTTGCCCTCGGCCGTCAGCTGGACGAGCTGCGCCCGCTGGGTCTGGATCTTGGCGGTCGACGCGGGCCGCCGCATGAGGATCTCGGCGGCGTCAGCTGTGTATCTCTGCCGGGGGCGCTCGGGTCCGAAGAATCCGCCAATGAGGGCCGATACGTCGTCAGACTGCTTGCTAGGTGACCGCAAAGGGGACTGGATGCGAGGAGATGCAAGAGGCGGCGGGGAGGCCACGGCGGGAGGCGTCGGGAGCGGCCTGGTCGTTTTGGCAGGCACTGGCGGCCGCCGCTCGAATTCTACGGCCTTCTCTGCGGGCGGCTGTGGTGCCGCAGCAGGTTGGCGTAAACCCAAGCCCACGCCGCCAAAGGTCGCCGCTGCGTCCCGGATCGGAAGCGCGGCCTTCAGCTCAGTCGGGGTCCCGGGCTGCTGCCCGATCGATGGGCTGTCTAGACCGGGAAAGCGGTCCTTGGCCGGAGAGGACTGACGCGGTTTGACGGACCACGAACGCTCCCTGCCCTGGGACGTCGGTCCTGGATTGACGGGCTCCGCTTCCTTTGTCGGGGAATACCCTAGGACGGACCCCGACCGGTCCCTCACTGGCGACGACGGTCTTGATTTGACGGACCATGAACGCTCCCTGACCGGAGACGACGGCCTCGATTTGCCGTCCTCTGGCTTTGGGCTCGACTGGTTCTGTTCGTCGAAGAACCTGGACATCCTCTTCATGTCGAGCTTTCGTGGCGAGGGGGGCTGGGCAGCGGGTTCACCGCCCGCTTCGGCAGGTTTCGGCGACTGTTGGCTCAGCGCTGCCAACGCCGCCACTTGCTCGTGGACCTTGGTCGGCGAGCGCGGCCGGGTCTTGATCGGAGTGGATCCAACAAGCGTGATGGGCTGGCCGACTGACTTCGGCTCCTCCTTGATCGTCTGCCTTGCCGAGTCAACGAGTGAGATGACCTCGCCCACGGGCTTGGGCTTGTCATGTATAAGAGACCTCCGAGAGTCCACCAAGGAGATGATCTCGGGGGTCGGCGCCGCGAATTTCTCGGGTTTGGGGGAGATGACGGGCTTCGCCGGTTTTGATGGGGTGGCCGTCTGGTCGAGCTTGTGAGAGGGGATGAACACGTCCAGCGTCGGCGAGGGGAAAGACGTCTTCTTCGGCTCTGGGGGCGGAATGATGGGCCGCCTCTCCGGCTCAGCAAATGTATTTACCGCCTTCGCCTTGGGCTCCTCAGCTGACGTCGCGGCAGAAGTTGGAGCCTTCCTCCTAGGACCGCGGGCTCGGTTCTTTGTCATGTGAGTCAGTTGAGGGCCAGGGCCTGCTGGCTCGGTTTCTGCCGGCGGTGTCCCGGAGGTGCTCGACGCCCCCGGGCTCTTGGACGGGCCGGACGACCCAGGAGGGCCTCTGGCAAGAAGGCCGGCCAACGCGGGGTTGAAGCGATCTGCTAGCCCCCCGACTTTGCCAACGCGGGTTGGAGTGTCTGCTGGTTTCTGGAGAGGGACTGGGGCAGCCGAGATGGGGGTGGCCGCCTTGGTAGTCTCCGGCGCATCTGAGCCCATAACAGGAAGGTCATGTCGTGACTTGAGAGATACGTGACTGGACCGATTTGATCCTGTGAGTGCAGGGCTTTGCATCGGAAAGCTGGGTGTGGTAGGGGTTTGCTTCGAGAAGGTCCCCGTTCGCTGCAGTTCCAGCTTCTTCGCGATACCCTCCGGGAGAGACTTGTCGATGGCAGGGCTTGGCTCCCTGGTAATACCACGCCCATCCTGCTGGGCCTTCTTGAAGTCGTCTTTCTTCTTCAGAATGGCCTCTTTGAACTCGTCTACCCGCTCCGTCTTCTTCGGCCCACTTGTCACACTCAAGGCCGACTTGCCTCGAAGGATGTTGTCCTTGAGCTCATCGGGCGGCACAAAGTTCTGCGTCTTGACCCTCCGCAGAGTCCCGAAGACGGTCGCGAGCTCAGGAGGGGCTCCACCTCCCGTCGATCCGGGAGTCGGAGCGCGGGGTTTGAGGTTTGCTCGGAAATCCTTCGTTGCAGACGCTTCCGCTTTGACCCTGTCAGCCGCGAGCTCTCCTTGGCTCCCGCGTCGGTCGTCGGCCGCGGCGGAGGCCCTCCTAAGAGTGCCGCGAAATCCGGAAACGTCGGCATGCTTGTCGGTGGCTGGTACTGGAGGGCCGGCTGGAAAGCCCAACGCGCTCGGCTTGAGACTCGCGCCCATGGGCGTAGACCTCATAAGTCCGCCGGTTTTGACCTCGGTCTTTTTTGGTGGCAAGGTTGCGCTCCGGGCAAGGTCGACGCTCGTCTTCTGGGTCTTGGCCTTGTTCAGTTCGACCATCCACGCTGGCTGGACTGGAGCGGGCTGGACAGGCTTCGCCTTGGGAGACTCTGGCTTGTTCAGGGCCGCTTCAAGCCAGCTCGAATTCTTTGTAGGGCTCCATCGCCGGGGATCCATCGTCTTGGAGGGGCTCGACGGCGGTGTCATCTTCTCTTCGTCTTTTGTCCTGGTCTCCGTTGGCGCGACCGATTGAGCAGTAGCCACCGGGTCCTCGGCACTGGTCTCCTTCTCTTCGGGTTCAACCGGCGCGGGTGCTGGAGGCTCTGACGGTTCCCTGAGCATGCTCTTTGGGCGCACGCCAGACTTGGGGGTGGTGGGTCGCTGCGTGGTGTCGGCGCCGCCGACGCTGGACCGGACCGAGTCCACTCGCTGCAACCCAGCGGGAGAATTGACACTCCATCGCTTGACGCTGTCTGAGCGCTTCATCATGGCGCTTTGCACAAAGCCGCCCATGCCTTTGGTGGGCGAGACCGGCCGGGTCGGCGACGTCCGGCCAAGAGGCGAAGTCACGGACTGGCGATGGGCGGAGGTGGTATCGGTGTCTTCTGCACCATCGTCGGCGGGTGGTTCCAGACGCTGTGCGCCGGTGAGGGGGAGCGGCGATCCGAGCTTGCTGGGCAGGTTTGTGGGGGTCACTGGTCGAGCGGCCGGAGCCTCCCGGAAAGATTCTGTCGCCGCCTGCCCTGACAAACCGTGGAGCTGCGTGCGGGTTGTGGGCAGATCGATCGTGTCTTGGTCCTCCACCTGAGTCTTCCTGAAGGCACCAGATCCCCGACCTGGGTCGGCGGTCTGGCGGAACCACGAAGGATCCTTGCCCGCCAGCGACTGTGCAATCTGGTCGCGTGACAGGGCCCGCTCGGCTTCCGGAGCTGGTTCGGCGGCGCTGGGAGCGTTACGGGCGGCGTTCTCGGCAGCTACCATGGACAGGGGCCGGCTTTTCGATCGGTCGGACGCCTGCGAGGTTGGCCGCCTCTGCCACGAGAGGGGAGCCCGCGAGGACGGCATGCCAATCGAAGGCGATGCCTGGCTCACGCTGGTCCGCTTGGTATCCGAGTCGAACGGCGAGTCGTTTTCCTTGGTGGGGGAGCTCGAGAAATCGGTCGGCCCGTGCATTGTGTCGGTCGAGAACTCGGCGGCGCGGTGCCGGGGGCTTCCGCTCTCGAGGCCGGGCGATTCGAGACTTGTGCCGTCAGAGGCCGACGGAAGAATGCCGATGCGGTGGGCAGTCGGCGGCGGGGTGTTTGCGGGGGACGACTTTTGGGGGGAAATCGATCTTGCACGTTCTGCGGGGACGCACGGGTGTCAGAGGGAGGGGTGGAGGAACAACCAAGTTGTTGATTCTGGGGTTGTGGGCATACCTGCGCGGCGGGCCTGGCGTTCTCTCTTTTCCTGCAGAATCTTCTCCTCGAGCTCGCGCGACCGGGCGTCGTCTTCCTCTTCCCGTCTCTCCTTCAACCGCTCGACGGAGCGCAAAAAGTCGGAAACCTCGTCAGACATGGCTGTTTCCGAGACGACGCCGTCGGCATGACACGCAGACGGCAGTTTGCAGTAAAAAGGAATTAAGGTAATTAATTGGCGGGCAGGGGCACACAGGGCACACGCACATGCACAGAGGTTGTCGACAGACGGGATGTCAACATTCAGAGCCAGCCCAGATCCTGGCTTCCTGACAACCAAACGCAACAAAACAGGCAGATTCCCAATTCCCAGAGGGGCAGTTTGATGTGCCCAGCCGGTCCCGCACCAGCACGGGGCATCCACAGGGCTCAGGGGGCAGCCGCTGCTCCACTTGTTCGCCAAAGGTGCGCTGATAGGCCGGCCGAACCCTGTCTCAGGGCCCTGCGCAGCTCTCCCGGCGCTATGACCAAGTGACGGTACTTGACACACCGGCATTGTCCAGAGGGATGCAACCTCGAGATAAAATGCCATTGTTTCAGAATATCTCCGGGCCAGACTCTGTGTCACGGTGGGAGGCTATTTATGTATCGGTATCTGGCCTCGTCTCGTGCGTAAGGAGGGAGGATCAAGAGAGTCTTCTTGAGAACCCCCAAAAGCTGGAGATGGATGAGAGACCCACCTCGCGCCTCCATCCTGGTTTTTTTGTTTTGTTGATTACGGCGCGGCGATTGCCCCGGTAACATGCAGGGCGGCGAGGTCGCAACCCGGATTCAGCTCAGCTTGACTCGTACTAAACCCGCCGACGTCACCGCTTCCCCTGCACGGAGCCCCATCGCTGCAATCAGTACAGAAAGAGGCGGGCCTTGGCGTCGTCGACAACCCAGGCCAAGCCCTCTTTGAGATTCTCGCCGGTCATGGCGCTGCACCGCAGGATGTTCCACGTGTGTGTCCGAATCTCATCCAACCGCAGCCCCTGGATGTGTTCGTATGTCAGCCTTGATCAGGAAGGATCTGTTGAGTGTCGATATTCCGGCCCAACCAACCTTTGAGAGCTCGTCCCCAGTCATGCACCCAGCGACGTCCGTCTTGTTCGCAAACACCAACAGGCTCGCCCCTGAAAGGCGCTTTTCCCGTCCGTTAGCTGCCCGTGCATGCCCAGCCAAGGGTCAACAACATGCTCACCTCCTCCTGCAAAAGGCCGTGCAGCTCCTCCCTGCAGTCGTCGATGCGCAGCCGGTCGGTGGCATCCACTACCCAGATCAGGGCGTCGGTCTTCTCAAAGTAGTTGCGCCAGTACGACCGCAGCGTCTTTTGGCCTCCGACATCCCCTGTGTGCTAAGTCAGCTCGGAATTCGAAAAGCGAGGTGAACCTACAGATGTTGAGTTTGTACCTAGAGAGCAGTCAGAACCGCGAGAGGGCAGGGGGGGAGAGACGCCTACCCGTCGTAGTCGATGGTCTTGATGATGAAGCCGAGGGTGGGGCTCACGGTGTTGACATCCTCGCCCATGATCTGCTTGACGATGGTGGTCTTGCCTGCATTGTCGAGGCCGCTGCATCGTGTCAACCCCGGTCTCTGCCCAGGCAAGAATGGTAATGGCAGGGCGCGGAATACAGCATCAATATGCGAAGCTCCTTGTCCTTGAGCCGGGCTTTTCGCAGGATGGAGAGCATCGTCGTGGCGGGCTCAGCACAGGCCGAGTGGGCTGAAGGGATTCACTTGTGGTGGCGGCCTTTCTGCTCACAATGGAAATATCATAACTTGGAGAAAAAACAAATTAGATAGCCGTCAGATCTTTGTCGCAACTCCGAGCATGGCTGTCGTCGACGCAGAGCCCAGGACTCGAGAACTGGTGCCTGCGTTTGCACAGCCAATCGCATCACAGGCAGCATGAGGCAAGTGTTTGTTGCCACGTGACATCCCTCAACATCAACTGCACAGAGAGACAACAACAGAACTCGGGCACGACAACGACCCCGCAACCCGAGTCCGTCTTGATCTTATGCCTACGGTGTTTCCGCTATCAGAGAGCCCGAAGCGCCTCCTAGGAACGATGAAGCCGAACACCGTCAGGGGGAACTCCAAACTTCCCTCCACTCGATGTTCTTGGGCGTTCAAAAGAACAAGATAGAGCTCAAAATGTAAGGGAGTGAATGAATTCGAAAATATCCAAAACATCGCAACGTGCGGTCCAAAAACGCCAGGGCAAAAACCTGCCAGTCCCTTCCAGTGTCTTTCTAGTTCCAGTGCGCAGGCATCTGGGTTTCCAACCTCTTTCCGCTCCTTCCTGCTCCTGCGTTAGGTTCTGCTCTGCAGCAAAACAACTAGAACTTAACATTGCAGGCATTGCAGTGCAGTGCAGCGCAGCATCGGAAATCCGAACTTCCCGTCTTTCTCTTCGCAATCCCAGAGCCTAAAACCCGAGTCCAGGTCGGTTTTTCTTCACGCTTCCTCCCACCCTCCGACCGTCCGACCGTGTATTCGCCCACGGCTTTATTCGGTTTCTTTTCCACCTCCAATATCGAGAACCGACTTTTGGTTGCTTTTCGATTCCTCGTACTTTCGACCGATCAAGATTCCCTCGCTTCATTGCCCAGAGAAATATCTCGAACTCTTTGAGTGTTTCCACCGGGCGCGTCTTTCCAGATCACCTTCACCCACCATCTTTCGTCGCACAACTCCTCCAACCATCTCACTGCCTAACGAACAACCGCACGAGAGCAAGAGGAGCGCGTCATCCATTTCCAACCTTCACCACCAGCTTTTCTTGTACCCGCCTCCCGGACCGGATTAGTTGACACATTGTTCACGAGTCTCAACTAAGGTATGTCAGGAACATCTCTCCTCACATCTCTCCTCGCTGCCACCCCGCAGCCCAAGTTTAGAATTAAATGTTGACCAATTCCACACAGCCCAGTTATCGATATGTTCAATCGGGGTGGTGGCGCAAGCCTTCGTCCCGAGGACATCAAATCTCTTGATTCGCCTCAGCAGAAGGACAATTTCCTCGCGGCCATCAATTTTCAAGGCTCGGCGAAACCCGGCAATCTCAACGGCGAGGCCAAATCGGGCTTGCCGCACCGTCCTCCCATCGCGATGGCAGACAAACCAGCTGGCAATGGCTTGGAAGCCCAAAACATGCCAGCCATGCGGCCTGAGGATAAGACCCAGTCACAGAGCCAAGTCCAGGGCAAGACATCCTCAGGCGCGTGGGGTAAGACACCGACCCAACCGCCGCCCCTTGCTGGTTCCTACTGGGAACAGCAACGTATTGCGAAGGGCATCGCAAACCCGTGGTCGTATCCGAGTGGCAACGCCGCTCGGACTCCTGGTGAAAAGACAGTGAACGGTTTGGCTAAGAGCCGTCACCGTGTGGCTACACATTTCACTAAGAGTCCGATGCCACCCAAGCTCCGCGGGCCTGGGAACGATTCGAAGGCATGGCCCCTGCCTCACCAGATTTCCCCAGCCAACAAGTCATCAAACCGCTCCTCTCGCGTCTCGCCAAGCCCTAATCCCCTGGCTAGAATGCCGCGGACCCAGGGGCCCGGCGCAAAGCAGCCCACGAAGAGCGCGGACACATGGAGCAATGAGGCCGGCGACAGAGAGAATCCCACCTCGGCTGCAGGTGAAATTGACAGAATCTCGCCGGATCTGACTGGATACCGGATGCCGCGTCCAGATAGGAACTACGCCGGCTCGTCATACAGTCTCCCGTCCTTGGCGTCCGAGATCAACGTCAGCGACGAGGGCATCGGAGGCAAGAGCACCGAGGGCAAGTCCACCACAGACATCAGGAACGAGATCGGGCTTCAGCCCAACATCCACGTCCACAGTGACGAGGCCAAGTGGACCACCTACAACTGGGAGAATCCCACGGGAAGGGACTGGGATGACGTTTTGTCCGGCGAGACGTACCTCTCCCAGTTCATCACGGCCTGGATGAAGGAGTCTCCTGACAATGTGTCCGCGTCGCTCACGGCGAACATGGAGAATAACTGGAGATGCGACATTGACACCACCACTGGGAAATTCCTGCGGCCGGTCGAGTATCCCGAGTCTGTGGTCAACCACGCAGAGAATGACCAGGCGCTGGAGTGGCGGCGCCAGAACTGGACTTCGACCCTCCTGATGCGGCGTTACGCCGGACCCCCGCGAGGCCGGAATGGTAAGAACAACCGGCGTCGCAACCAGCGTGCCCAGGACTGGGATTACGAGCCTCCCGTCATCGACGAAAGACTCATCATCAGCGTCGAAGAGCATGTGATTGAGCGACCCGAGTACAACCGCTACGTGCCCCGGATCCCCAGCTTCCTGCGCCCGGCCGAGAAGTACGACATGACCGCGGTCCAGGCCATCTACAACTGGGAAGTGGAGCACGGCACGCAGGCGCTTGACACCGAGCCTCTTTCGGTGGAAGACTTTGAGAGAATCCTCGCGACTGCCCAGAATCTCGGCATGCCGTTCATCGTCGCAGTGCGCGGCTCCGCCAGGGACCTGGGCCTGACCAAGGGCAATCTCGCGTTCTCGAACTTTAACCAGGTCCCCTTCCACGAGTTTGACAAGCGCGGGGAAATTCTCGGGTTTGCACTTTTCTCGGTCTGGCAGCCGGGTCTCGCGGGCGGCGGCCTCGGAACCGGCTCCAGCAGGGCCACGGCGAAGATCCATGTCTTTGTGCATCCCGACTACAGGCGCAAGAAGATCGGGTTCTCCCTGATCGACATGTTGCTCACCACTGTTTCGGACCGCTTCTCCTCCCAAACGGGCTACGATTTCGTCGACCCCGACAACAACATGGTGTTTAAGAAGTCGCCGGCCCGCCAACGCCAATACTTCCACATCTACCTCAGCTTCCGAGTCAAAACCAAGCAGCGCGCTAATGGCAACAAGAAACTCGAGGAAGAGCAGAAGAAGTTTGACGACGACCTGGTCTGGGTGAAGAAGCTGGTCGAGGACCAGCTCAACTTCACTGAGATGGTGCGTCTGGAGGCGGTGCATCGCTCGCCCAAAAGTGCCGAGGGGCCGGCGTACTGGATGGATGAGGTCATTTTTGAGCATCCCTGCCACTTTGATCCGCTTGCTATCAAGGGGGAGTACTAGCGTGGGTCAGGATGGGGTTGGATTGTCAGCAGGTGGGCTTTTCAGGGGGCGAGATGAGCGATTGTTCAACATCCGAACTGTCGGCTGGAGTAAGGATCCGGTTGGTGTTGGTTTATTGGACTGAGGGCAGGTTTGGCCTGGTGTTGAGGAAGGTGGAGGGGCACTCCCATGGGCAGAACTCAGGGACATCTCATGAATGATTCAAGGCACGGTTGGTTTGGTGTTTAGGAGGTTGAAGAGGAACTCTCATGGGAAACCTCAGGGACACCTCAGGAATGGTTCACGACGCGGTTGACTCGATGTTGAGGCAGTTGGAGAGGTACCCAATGGGGAGACCTCAGGGACAGCTCATAGGATTGTCAGCGGCAGGAGTGGTTTGGCTTCAGGAGGTTGTTGAGATACCTCACGGTGATATTTCAGGGACACCTCGCGGGATAATCAGTGGCAGGAAGAGCTGTGTGGCAGTCGTCGCTGGATGCTTAATTACCCGACTCGCTCCAGTCTGACAGACCACACAGAACACAGGAACACAAAGATGTAGAGTAGCAAAGGCACACCAACATGTCGAGTAGCGGCCAAAAAAAAAAAGAAACAAAGACAAACAAAAAAGACACTGCCATAAACACCCTCGCCCCAAAAAGCACAAGTAAAACCTGCAGAGTTTGAAGTATGTACTCTCAAAAAAGAACTATGCACATGAACTGAACCCTCCTTCCCCCCCCCCCCCCCCCCCCCCCCCTCCCAACCCCCACCCCCCCCCCCCCC
>FTCU01000033.1_pt1 | contig 10608 bp, 10 predicted proteins | sample 1639521 | NCBI WGS metagenome assembly FTCU01 (sample SAMEA3914864, study PRJEB12502) | metagenome | biome: forest; material: soil | place: USA | collected 2012-03-12 | depth 0.3 m
ACCCCAGCCCCCTCCCCCCAACAACAGCGCGCAAACTCCACCGTCACCCCAGCCAACCGACCCTCCACCTCCACCGGCAACTACCCCGCCGCCACGCGACCCTCCGGGTCCAGCCGCCCGACCACCTACGAGCCGGCACCCCCACCAGCCCGCCGCCCAACCACCTACGAGCCGGCCCCGCTGCCCCCAGGCGTGCACTACCCGCCGGCGCCCCAGCCGGCCCGCCGCCCAACCACCTACGAGCCGGCGCCGCTGCCAATCCGCCGCCCGTCCATGTACCCGCAGACCAACTACGAGCCGGCGCCGCCGCCGCAGCCGGCCCCGCCCGTGTATCCGTCGTATATCGCGGCGCCCCCCCCGCGCGGGCCGCCTGTGTATCCGTCGTACGCGCCGGCGCCCCCGCCGCCGCAGCCGGATCCGAGGTACGATCCGCGGTATGGTGGGCGGTACTAGGCTGGGTGGGATGTAGGTACCTAGGTAGGTGCGTGAGGGAGGGTGGAGGAGGTTTGTTGGTTTGTTTGTTTGATTGTTTACCGGTGGGGTTGGTTGTTGGGTTGTTTGGATTTCGATGGTATGGCAGGAGGGAGGATGTCACCTGAGGTGATATGGTAAGTGGTGTGACAAGTGTGCTGTCGAGGTGAAATACGTTTCGGGCCGGACCCGCGTAAAGGGGGTTAGGGGGTTGGGAATAGACTCGGGAAGAAGGGAGGCCCAAATAGATTGTGTTTGAGTTTGTTCCACCGAGTTGCCCAAGTCTCTGTCTCAAACGTTACTTGGGAAGGTGACTACCTATACACTCTGGGAGCCCATATCCGGCAATTCAAACCCAGTCCCTCCCGTCACAGCCCCGCTTCCCCTGTTCCGTCTTGTGCTTCTCTGCCAGCTTTGGGCTGCCGACCACCAGCGCGGCAAATGTGAACCAGCCGAGTCCAACGGCCACTTGAGGTTATCCTGCTCAGTTGCTCGCCAAATTGCCAGCATAAAGAGAGTGACTGGAATCGCTATTATCCCCAAGACCCAGAAGTCAGGGTTGACGACCATGTGCTCGTCCTGGGCCACAAAGAACTGGGTGCCAAAGACGGAAATGATGGCGGTAAAGGGAATGAAGACCAAGCCGACGATGGAGATCAGGCGTACATTCCGGCTGTTCTCGAGATTGACTTGGTTGTTTGACAGGTTGATTTGACTATCGTGCGCCGTGTTGATGTGGAAAGCCTTGCTGTGCCAGCTCAGTTGCTAAAGGAGGAGGTCAGGTAGTAAAAGAGACGTACGAGATCTGTCGTGTTCTTGACCCTTCCCTGAGAACTGACAGTTCTCAGTCTTGTCGAGTGAAGCAGTTCGCTGCGGTGGCGCGGACGCCGATGTGTAGTCTCTCCAACTGATGTTGTTCCCCCTTTCCCGCTACTCCTTTTCTAGCTACCCCTTTTCTAGCTACTTCTTTTGCAGTTACCCTGTCAACATCAAAGTATGAGAGGCTGCTCTTCGACTTTGAAATACTCGCACACTCGCACACTCGCAGGTCTCTGCATTCAGCAGATTCTGTCCTCTTCGGTGTCGGGCCTCCTCGCAGTGCAGGCAGGCATCCAGCATTACAAAGGGGATGCAGAGAGATTGGATTGCCTACCTTATCTTTGATATAAACACATTGGAAGGAACCAGCCAGGTACGTTATGTCAGTGCCACGTAAGTCTTGGTCGTGCGATGCCTCCCAGGTCTTCTCCCTTGCTGTCCTTTGGGCTTTGGCTTGCTCACCCTTCCAATTCTCACCGCCAAAACATCAAAAATGGCAACGTAAGTCGATCTTTCTCTGAGGACATCGGCATCAAGGCCAACACTGACCTGGGCAGTGTTGCGTTCTGGATCGAACTGACTTACCTCCCGCCAAGCCACCCTCTCTCCCCGCTGCTGCCCGAGGGTAAACGTAAGTCATCAGCCACTTTGCATGGTCTCTACGCCAACTAACATGGCGCCCTTTCACTAGATCTTGCCGGTACGAAGCTGGACTATGGGTTGAGGAATGGGATGGTTTGGATCGGACGTGTGCCTGCCGGGGCGGTGCCGGGGTCATCGCTGCGCATGCTGAGGGTTGGAAACCGGGTCACGTTGGTGATGTTGAGAATGAATACCTGCGCGCTTTTTGTTCTGGTGGTTGCACTCGCTGCGAGGATGCTAGGCCGTGGGCTTGTTGGCGGTTGGGGCGGTCGAATGCGGCGTGGGTGAGGTTCTCAAGCACAGAACCCTAACCCTGGAGGCTTCGCCCGTCAATCAAAGCAGAATACAGAATACTCACAGTTTCAATTCATGCCAAAGTCACTTGTCTCGGTTGCGTGTCTTCAACCGCGCGGTCTACGGAGTACCGGGCAATCGATCCCAGTCCGACCGCAGGTGGGCAGCGTGCATGTGCATGGACTGAAGTAAAATAAACAAGCCAAAACGGTCGCGACCACGGGCCTGCTTGGCGTGGTTGCTTGGCGCGGGTTGCTTGGCACGCGTCGCGTCACGGCCACTTTACGCGTAGCGCGTCTTCGCTTAACACCAAACCCAGGGGCACTTCCCTCCCTGGCTTCGTCTTCAACCCACCTCATTTCCGCTTTCCACAACACGCAACTCTCAACTCTGCCTTCCAGACATCAACGTCTTGACTACTTTCCGCAATTGCAACCGCAACCAACACAACCAACTGAACCAATTTGTACCAATTGTACCTTCCAATAACACGATGCCTGGCGTCCTCACGCGCAAGACGCGGACTCCGCGCGGCAAGCTCGGCAAGCTGACCTCGACCAGCACGCCCACCGCCACTGCCACAACCCTCACCAAGACCTCCAAGCTCCAGTCCGCCGGGAAAGCAACCCCTCCGACAGGCGCGCCCTTCTCCACTCGCAGCTCCAACATCGAGATTGTCCTCCCATCACGGAAGAGGAAGGCCGACGGTGACGAGTCCACAGCCAAGAAGCTCCGTCGCGAGCCCGAAGCCCAGCTAGTCGCGCCTGCACCCGCGCCTGTCATTGTACCGGCGACTCCCACATCAAGAAAGAGGAAGAGCGTGCGCTTTGCCGAGCCCGAGCCTGCCCCGAGCACACCTAGCCGCAAGCGCCGTCTCGAGTCGGACGACACGGACCAGGCCGAGGCACTGCTGGAGCGCCTCAACCTCCAGTCTCCCATCAGCAAGCGGAACAAGACCACCGTCCACCGGCGCGCCCCTCAAAATGACTTTGACCTCCCCAAGGAGCTCCTCGACCTCCTCGACCTCCACGCGGCCTTCCTCAAGACGCTCACCATGCAGTTCGCCCACAGCGGCACCACCTCGCCCATCGACCTGCGCACCCTCTACTCGAGCGTGACGCGCGCCTGGGGCAAGCGCCACGTCACGCTCGACGACATCCAGCGCTGCCTCGGCGTGCTCTCCTGGACGCCCGTGGCTGCCAAACCCAACACCCCACCAGCCGCGCCCTTCTTCCTCTGCGACTACGGCCGCGACAAGATCTGCGTCGAGGTCCACCCGTCCGCCGAGCGCGGCCCGCTGCGCGAGCCCAAGCTCAACATGGACTTTGAAGCCAACCTGCGCACCCTCTGGCTCTCCAGCCGCGACCTGCCCGCCACCATCTTCATCGGCACCCTCCCCAAGGCAGCCATCAAGCCCGCCCCAACCAAGGGCGCCGCCCACCCGCTCCTCGCCAGCAAGCAAACCACCCTGGACGCCTTCAAACGCGACATCGCCCTGAAGAAGCAACAAGCCGAGGAAACCAAAGCCGCCGCCACCACCATCACCACCCAGCCCGGCGGCCCTGCCCTCTCCCTCCTCGACAGGATCCGCCTCAAAGAATCCGCCCTTGCGGCCCTCCCCCAGGGCCCCTCGGACGCCGAACTCCAGCGGCGCTCCGCCCTGCAGCGCGCGGCCGACGTCTCGGCCGTCATCGGCATGCTGTGCAAGGCGACGGCCGCCGCGGGCCAGGCGCGCGTGTCCTTCACCATGGCCGCGCTGATGGCGCGCGTGCGGGACTCGATGCGCACGCCCGTGTCCGCCGAGGACGGGATGTGCTGTGTGAGGTTGTTGGCCGGGGAGGTTGGGCCTGCCGGGTGGTTGAGGGTTGTTAAGGTTGGGGGGAGGGAGAATGTTGTTGTTTCGTGTGGGTTGCAGCCGAGTGTGGGGGTTGTGGAGGAGCGGGTGAGGGTGTTGTTGGGGGAGAACTAGGTTTGGGGTTGTTGGTTTTGAATTTGTTGGATGGGAACATTGGGGTCTGTATCGGTTATTGGGGAGGGTGTTTTGATGTTTGTTTGGGTTGGGTTGGGTTGGATGTGGATGGTTGGCTTTTTAGCGGCGTTGATGGCATGGGCAAACGGAGTCATGGAGTTCGGGATGGGAGCATTGTTAGCATGATTGTTCTGGTTACTGTCACTTGGACAGGCTCAAAGGCACACCCTCTCAAGAGGGGTTTAGGTAGTTATACGAAGACAATAAGGTCTATTCTGCCTCGCAAGGCCGGTCTATCCGCTCAACCCGTCATCGACCCCGTGCTGTGCAACGCCGCCATCATGAAGCAGATGGCCCTCAGTCCTCGCTAAATTCAACCCGCCCAGCCATGAAAGCACCATTTCTCGGGTGCTGCCCGGCCGTCATCCGTCATACACAGCAGCACGGCTTGTAGCCGCTGCTATTTGTCTTTCTTTCCCTTTCCGCCGCCAGACCGGACTCCATCTCGCGCACGCGGCGGGTATCGATTTCATCCGGCCTGACAGACGGACGAGGCTTCCTTCTCGAAAAGAGAGAAAAACCCTCGCTGTCCACCCATCCGTCCATCCAGCCCAAGTGTCATGATATAGAAAAAAGAGAAGAGACAAGAAACAAGAAAAACCCCTCAAACGCTTTTCCATTTCCTGGTTTTCTCCTACTTCTTCTCCTTCTTCTCAAACTTGGGCTTGCCGATGTCGGCGCCGCGCAGCTTGACGTTGAGCACGCGCTCCATGGCCGCCAGCACCTTCTGGTCGGGCGTGGCGTCGCCGCGCTCGAACCCGGCCACGATCGTCGGGGTCGTGTTGCACTTAGTCGCCAGGTCCTTCTGCGTCATGCCCTTGGTTCCGTCCGGCTTGGGGAACTCGGCGCGCGCCTTGCTGATAGCCTTGCCCACCTCGATGCCGACCGTCTTGGGCTTGACGATGTCGTCGGACCGGTCCACCATTGTGAGGCGCTGGCCGTCACCGCCGGAGGCCTGGAGAAGGGAGGGTTAATTTTTGGAATTTGGTAAGAGGGAAAGGGAGGGATCGGGGACACGAACAGCTGCGTTGCCGGTGGCGTACTTCTTCTCGGTGGTGATGGCGGCGCCGGAGCGCTTGGCGGCGTTGAGGGCCGACTGGCTGCGCACGACCGTCTCACGGGCGGCACCGCCAGTGCGGACGTTCTTGCCAATCTTGACGGCCTCGGTATCCCAGCCAGACATCGTGACGGTTTTGATTTGAGGTTGGATTGGTGTGGTGGTGATGGTAGTGGTTGGGGACAGATAAGCTGGAGGGGTGATCGGCGGGGCGCGTAGATCGAGCGGTGTCGGTGAGAGAGTGTTGGTTGGGAGGAATGGCAAAGAGAAAGGCAGCTTGTGGTCGCGTTTCCTTGTTATATATGGAGGCGAGGCAAAATATGCTTCTAACAGATGAAACGGCGAGGCCGAAGGCTGGATTTGCGCAGAAGGCGTTGAAGCTGGGTTTCGGTTTAGTCAGGCTTTCACGGTGTGTGACGGTCAAGGCGGGGATTTAAGCGCGGGCAGCGATGGAAGTGGACTCTCGCCGACGGCGGAAGGCCATGGGCGGCCGTCGAACTGCGCGAATCCGGGCTGCCGTGGCAGTGAGTGACTCGAGCGGCGAAGACCCCGGTTGCGCCACATTGGGGCTGTGGAGACAGCGGAGGCTCAACCAGGGATCTGCTGGCCGGCAGCTTTTGTTTGTGTTGGACAGAAAATGCACGCGGCGACAGCTTGTAGGCGTCTTTTTTGGCCAACAGCTTCATATTCTGTGGGAATCAACCTCACACAAACAACCCTCCGCTCTCCTTGACAGTGCCATAAACTCAACTTCCACAGCAATCACTCACGGCTACCCACATTCCACTGATTCCTCCACTAACAATGTGTGCGACCAGGCCAGCACCAGGTCATTCGTTCTCCATGGACCGCCTCCCCTTCGCCCACCCCAAGCATGCATCACGTAAATCATGGCCACCCCCTCACCAGCCCGCCGGGCGGCCTGTTCTATGGCCGTTTATTTCGCCGTGCTTTTAGGACCCGTTGATGCGGCCTTGGTGGCATTCTTTTTCTTGATTCGTCACAACGACATGTTTGCTGCCGTCCTGGAATCCGCGGCTCTTCGGTACACAAGCAAGGCTAGCATCGCCATCATCGCCTGTGTCGGCGTCTCGATATTCGCCCGGCTCCTTTTTGCATTGCGAGTAAAGCGAGGTCCCATAGTGGTGCAATCATGGCCTGGGCCAGGAAAGGTCCTCCTACTTCCATGCCGGACATCACACTCGCGCGTGTTTCCACAAAAGCATTCATTCTCTTATTCGTATCTCGCTGTGGGCGTCCCCGTCGGATTTGAGGGTACCGCAGGGGGGTTGGTCTCAGTTGAGGCCGGCGATAAAAGCAAACAGGGCCCGAGAGGCTGGTTTATCATTGACCCTGAGGACTACCTGGAGCGTGGAAAGCCCGGGTTAAGTCTGCGAGAGAAGCTGGACGATTATCTTCGTGCCCAGGTAAGCCGCCGTTGTGATATGAGTACTAACCGATGTTGACTCGGTCAGGGGGCTGACCCGGCAACCTATCCATGCGCCTACCTGGTGACGGCCCCACGCTTTCTCGGCTACCAGTTTAACCCAGTCTCGTTTTGGTATCTGTACGGCGATGATAGACACCTGCGAGCCATGATACTGGAAGTCAACAACACATTCGACGAGCGTCGAATGTACTTTCTCACCTCGGAACCGGTCGACAATCAGCCAGCTAGCGAAGGAGAGCAGGGCAAGTGCCCGGCTCGAAGCCGCTCTCGGCAACACGTCTTCAGGCAGTCATGGGCAAAAGATTTTCACGTCTCACCGTTCAACTCCCGCAAGGGCTCTTACACACTCACCGCAACTGACCCCCTGGACCCTTCCATGCGAGGCACCTGCCCGGTCTCCCTCGCCATCAAGCTGGTATCAAGCAAAGGCCACATCAAGATGGTCGCCGCACTGTCTTCACAGGGCGCCACCATCGACCCCTGCACCATGACAAGCTCCCAACAGATCCGCTTTCTGGCCTCGTGGTGGTGGGTCGGCTTGCTCACCTACCCTCGGATCCTGCTGCAAGCCCTCCGGCTGTTCTTCCACCGGAGACTGCACGTGTGGCACACGCCGCACCCCCTGCCCGGCACCATTCCCCGCCGAGCCACCCTGGTAGAGCAATACCTCGAGCCCATCTTCAGGCGCTACCTCGAACACCTCCTCGAGCATGCCCCGGCCGGGCTTGCCTTAAAGTACACCCCTGCTACCGGCGACACCACCACCACCCAAGTGATCCAACCCAAACGCCATCTCAGCACCGCACCGGTTGAAACCGCCGACATCACAGTCCTCACACCATCCTTCTACCCCCGCTTCATCCGCTACACAAATCCCCTCGAGGCTTTCCTCACCGAGGCGACGCTCACCGACAACAATAGCACAATATCTATCTCCCACCCAGATCTCTTAGCCAAACTAACCGCGGAGAGTGCAGGATGCCAGCAGTCCCGCGTGGGGGGCCGGAACCAAACTGTAGGTGCGAAGTTGCTGCCGCAAACGCGTGGGTCGTTGGCGGCACGGACGTGCCTGGGAATGATACGCCGGCTGCACTCCGGCGGCGGGTCAGGAACGGGAACGAGAACGGGAAAGGGGGTGTTGTCGGCCGTGGATGGGTATGTCCTCGCGCATGAGCGGGCGGGGGTGGTGGGGGTGTATGGGTGGTGTGTGCTGCGGTTGGGGGTTGAGGAGAGGGTGCCTTGGGTGTTGTTGGTGCTGTTGAGGGTGGGGGTCGCGTGGGTGGTTGGGTTGGGGTTGGAGGGGGTTTGTTTGGGGGTGTGGAGGTTGCTTTTGGTGGCTATTAGGGGGGTTGTGGTTGGTACATGTACCTGGGTAGGGAGAGGCTCCTGATACCGTCGAGCAGGGGCATGTCTTGAGTCTGTCGGAAATAGACCCAACGATGGCACGCCCCGTCCGGGCCGTCCCTGGTCATAGTTGGGGGTCATTCCAAATAGCGGACCCGGGGCGTCGGGTTTGACAGCGCGAGGAGGGAGATGGAGAAGCCGGAGTGCGGAATATCCTGGCTTGGACCAGGGCCGTGGCCGGAGTTTCCATGTTGGCGTGGATCGTCTTCTTCCAGAAGGCCCCACCGGTTTGGGAATCAAATTCAAGACACCGCCGGGGCTATTCCGGAGGTCATGTGCTGTCGAGGTTGTGCTGTGTTACGCAGTACGAAGTTCATGGCAGCCTGAGGTGCCAGGCACCACTGCATCCCGACAATTCCAAATACTCGACCTTAGCTGCAGGAGGGGAAGGCATGGTGGGGCCTTGACAAATAAAGTGGAAGCAAGCACGGGAAGCCAAGCCATGGAAGCTGTCTGCCCCGCGGTGGGGCCGAGTCTCGCACACCTCTCAGCATTCTAAATCCAACTTTGGAACCTTGCAGCAGACAAGCTCTTCTCCCTTGGTTTGATCTTCCGAGAACCGATGGCTGCCGGGCTCTGCTGCCGCTGCGGTGTGCTTGCTGCACGCCAACCCCGGAGACGAGACTTCGAGAAACCCCCGCGCTGTGACGTGGTGACTTCGGGAAGCTCCGAACTGTGCATCCATCCTCTGGATGCAACTCGTAACGAGAGGACGAGAGGGCGCGAGGTGCAGCGCGCTGACTCAGATGCTGCATTCCATCGCAGCAATCTCCAGCCGAACTTTCACTTATCAGTACTGGCTGTGGCACATGGCCTGACATGCTGCTGTGTAGGGTTGAGAGAGTCTGCATGTGTTCGCGTTGTCCATCGGCAACCGCGCTTCGGATCGCGGAGAGCGAGAGCGAGCTGGGGTTGGGTGCACAGAGCTCCTCGGAGGAGACGCCGGCCGAAGACGGCGGTGGATGTATCTATCTGTACGGAGAGAGGGCACAGTGTAGAATAGATACACTCCCTGCTTCCGGGTGGCTGGCAGATCATCCTTCATCCACCCCAAACGCGCCCCTTCCAGGTTATTTAAACGATTGACCTCCTCCCACCTCGCACCCCGCAGGAGAGCTCACCACTTCCAACTCCAACTCCAATCCAACTCCCATCCCAATTCCATTCCCACTTCAGACCGAACTCGACCACCAAGTGTCCCACAGCAACCGTGGATCTCGAACAGCATCCAAGACTTGCCAAAATGGGCCTCTCCGGACACTGTCTCTGCAAGGCCGTCACCTACACGGTCGACATTGACGCCCCCCTCCTCACCGGCTACGACCACTGCGATGACTGCCAGCGCCAGTCGGGCTCGACCTACTGTGTGTTGCCAGCTTCCCTGTGCTCGCTCCGAGCTCCCACCGAATTTACCCCGCCCCCGCATCCCCACCGACGTCAGACCCCCCACAATCTGGTCGACTAACAATTGAGCAACAGCCCTCGTCTGCGTCGTCCCCAAGGCCAAGCTCGAGGTCAAGGGCCCGGTCAAGAAGTGGAAGGGCATCGCCGACTCAGGCAACGCCGTGTGGCGCTGGTTCTGCGAGGAGTGCGGCTCGCCCATCGCCCACGACCCGGACGCCGCCCCCGAGATCATTGCCCTCAAGGGCGGCACCCTCGACAGCGAGATCAAGAAGACCCTGAAGCCGGTATGTTCTTGTTCTTGGTTGTACAACCACTTGCCGTGAGTGGAAGAGGGACGTTACTAATACCCGCCCAACAGGACACCGAGATCTGGACCGTCGGCAAGCTGCCCTTCTGCCAGGAGCACCTGGCCAAGCCGTTTGAGCACATGCCGCAGTAAATGGCGGATGGTGTTGAATCAAGGCTGAGGTTGTGGGACGGACATCATTATAGATACACGCGACGGTCCAGTACCGGGGCCGAAGATGAGGTTGCTGTGAGGGCGGTGAAAGCTGGATATAGCTCGTTAAGCTCACAGGCGACTGCAGCCGGCAGGATCAAGATGAACCACATTACCACATTACCCGGCTGAAGTCGGTTGGCCAAAATGCAAGTTGTCATCGGTGAAGGCTGTGTATAATTATGCTTCCAGACCAGCCTGCACCCGCCTGTCTCAGAAGACGACGAAACAACCAAGCACCCCGAGTCATGTAACGATGTGAACAAAACATGAAATCGGCATGTATAAAAATTAGGTAATTACCATAAAAGTAGTCGAAAAAGCCCATCATCCACCTCTAAGGCCCTACCTGGTACCACATCAAAACTGCCGGAAGAAGCGAAAGAAGAAGGTAAGCAAATACAACAGCCACTCAACCACTAACCCATCACATCACCTCAACCTCGACCACAACAACCTCACCCCCTCACCCAACCAACCCCCTCACCCAACCAACCCCCTCACCCAACCAACCCCCTCACCCAACCAACCCCCTCACC
>FTCU01001515.1_pt1 | contig 10603 bp, 9 predicted proteins | sample 1639521 | NCBI WGS metagenome assembly FTCU01 (sample SAMEA3914864, study PRJEB12502) | metagenome | biome: forest; material: soil | place: USA | collected 2012-03-12 | depth 0.3 m
CCCCCCCACGACGGTTCTAGCGAGCGGCGCAGCAGAGATTTCCCCTCGTTCTGTCGCTCAGGCTTGCTTATTCTCTCCTCGCTTACGGCGCCCCTCGTACCTTTTCGCTGCAGGTCACGTCATCCCCTGAATGCGAGATTCCCTCAAGCACGTGGATCATGCAGTTGGTCCTCTCCTGGCGCGTCTCTGCCTAAACCTTGTTGGCTGTCCTGCGCTTATTCCGGAGTGAGATTCGCTGCAGTCTCTCTTCTGTTTTGTTGGTTCTCTTCTCACTGGCCAGAGAGGAGGCGAGAACCACCAAGTCACCGGGACTTCGGGTTGCTGACCGGAAGGCAGATCCTGGCGCGTTTCCATGAAGCAGCCGTGCGGCACATACCGTCATTGGTCGTTGGGCAAAGACCAAACTCGCCAAACGCGCCTCCCAGCTTGGCACCTATAGGAGCGCTTCAGGTTCATGGCCCGGGAGAGGGGGTGGAGAGCTCTCCAGCGCCGTGGTTTGTTGCGGAGCTCAACACCCTGTTCCAAGAGCCGGACAGCATGGCCCAGGCGGGTTAGCCAGGTCTCATACCAAGAATAAGCTTGAATGAGACAGGGATAGGATGATCCATCCGCTTGGGCCAAAAGCATACACAGGCCCAGGCAGAACCAACAAAGGGCCTTAACAAGGTGTTGACTGGCAAAACCGATGCCTGTTTCTTACTGAGTTATTTCTTGGCAATGATCCTTCCCAAACTTCAATGCTGTTTGCTCGCGAGCCTGTCATGATTTGGAGGGGGAATACTTGTATTTTGTCAGCGTTGACGAGGGATCCAGATGTGGACAAGCGCCTCGAGACCGTGCGCACAAAGCCCGAGGGCAATTTGGTTTTTCCCATTTTCACCGGCCAAAATCTCATCCCGGCGGCTCGCCATCCGCGCTGCTAGCTCGCGCGCTTGTCGGGATGTGCCCGGTACGAACTGCCATTTAGCGCGTTACAAACAGCGGAGCTGAATGGGACGTCCCTCGCCCTCCCGGCCCGAAACGGGTTAAACCACACAACCGGTGTGGGTTTGGGGAGATTGCCGTGCTCCAGGGCTCGACGATGGGAACTTTTACGCGAGTACGGGCGCCGAGATGGTGGCCTTCCTGGGCGTTGTGCAATGATATCACTCCGTCATTGTCTTAGTCATTGATACTTGTAACTTTGTTCGCTACCACTCGCCCCCTTGCCCCTGTATTGCCTGCGAGAAGGGAAAGTAGCTCGCAGGTCCAGATCCCACTTGGCACGCCTCGAAAAGTCTGGCCCAGCCCTCGTGCAAGATGTTGAAGAAGAGCCAGGGCCTGCTGCCAGGAGATGGATCTCGCTGAGCCGCTTTCGAACCAAGACCAGGAACGCTCATGTTATCGGCTCCCGCCCATTGGCGACAACCTGAAAGAGAGATCCCAGCCAGACCATCTCACCGAGGGCATTGGCGCAAAAGAAATGACCCGCCAGGTCCAACAGGACGGGGTGAAGCGATATTCTGGGCACGATCTCCGTCTGTTGGCTCAGTGGACTCTGGCACTCTTCGTGTGGCCTTCGCTCAGATGCCATTCGTTGGCATGTCAAGAATGCCCCCTGTTTCCTTCAGCGGAGGCTCAGCGAGGAGTTCTGGCCAGACTTGGCAAACCCCTTTTTGCCGCCTCGCCGGTGCCTGCCCCGGAATTGCCTGTCCACCCTTATCCATTCGGTCCGTAGAAACCCGGCTGACTCACGCCCCAGTGGCCCCAGCGTTATCACGTCTTTTCAACGGGGGATGGTTCTTTCTCTTTCGGGCCCGAGAAAGTGTTTGAAGACAAGGAGGGCCTGACTTCTCCCTTGGCACGTTACCTAGGTACCTATCCTGTTGTTGGAAATTAGGCTCCGCGTATTATTAAGTCATTACTGCAGCCATGCTTTATTGATAATCTTCGTCAAGACGACAGCTGCGGGTTCAAATCTGTTAAACGGGTTGCTATCCTCTTCAGTACACTGATGAGGACTTGCAGTTCCGACATATTTACTCCCTCAAGTAATTGACATTTCCTCGATGAACAGCTTCATGTACCGAGGCACATATTTATCTAGGTGGATTTGGCACTTTGGTCCAGCAGAGGCGTTCCGTCTAGCTCAGCGCGAATCTGCATCGCGATGAAGCGTGAAAAGAATCTGGCTTGCCCGCACGTTCCTCCGTGGAGCCAGAGATGTGGCTCTGTTGCCGGCGTTAGATCAATAAGGAGAAATTAGTGAGGGAGGTACTCACGTCCAGAGGGTTTAAAGGCGCCCTTGATTTCGCCCTCGCTGTCGAGTCCCCAAAAGTCTTCCACGCGGCTGGCGACTTCTTCCCCGAACAAGTCTCTCACCGAGTTTCGCATGTTGCCAACAAAACCGGTGGCGTACACAATCACATCAGCTTCGATCTTGCTCCCATCTTCAAAGATCAAGCCGTCCTTGTCGTACCGCGAGATCAAAGTGTCTGACTTTATCTTGATCTGTTGACCGTCAGTAACAGGGTCTTCGGAAACCGATGCCAACGGGGAGGGCCATCCGGCTGCCAGAGTAAACTTACCAGACCGTCGGCAATCTTGGCCGAGGCACCAACATCCATGTAGTGTCCCCCGAACTTCTCAAAGAGCTGGGAAATGATGTCTCCGTATCGGATGAGTCTGAACCCAGCCGCCTCAAGCCTGTCGAATCGCTCCGGCTCGGCTGCCGCCATGCCGTGTAGGATGGTTTTGTTGACGAGACGGGCGATCCCGAGCGGGTTGGTGGTCGCAACCATGTCAGAGAAGACGGTATCGTTTGTGGCATTGTAGATGGCTGGATAGGAAGAGAACACCGTCAATATCTCCTTGGTCATGGACATGGGACAGTGTCAAGAGTTAGGAAGCCCCGGCACTCACCGTTGTTCATTTTAGCATAGTGCTCAGTCGGCAGAACATCTGGATCGGTGTGAGCTGGGAGAAAAGGAGCCGCGAGCGAGGCAGATCTTACAAGTAGGTGAGCGTTGGATCATTGTCACCGACTCGAGGCCAGCTCGGAGCATGTCCTCGGCCACATCGTGGGCTTCGGTTTCCTGTCAGCGTCTCCAAAGCCAATATCAGGGGAACATCGTTGAACTCACCCGTGTTCGCCGTGCCAACAACGATGCCCTTCTTTCCTTGCCAGTCCTTGGCAGAAACGTACTTCCCGGAGTGAACAACTGTCCCTTGAAACAGCGCCTTGTTTGTGTTTTTCAGTTAGCAAAATTCCAAACAACTTTTTAGACCGTGAAGTGCCATTCACTCACCTTGTCTGGGTACTCAGGCATGACTGGGATCTGACATCCAGCGCCAACTGCCATCACCAGGTACGTGGCCGTGACTTCCAGCGTCTTGCCTTCTCGTACCACGTCCAACTTCCACGACTTTCCGTCTGCCGCCCAGCAGCCTGAGGTTACCGTGGTATCGAGCCACACATTCTAGGGTCGCTGTGGTCAGCATCCCTTGCTTGATCGCAGGCTGGGGGGATAGAATCCTTACAATGTCGAACTTTTTGACCCAGTCTCTGTAGCCAGTGGCGAGGTTATCCTTGGTCAAATATTCTGGATACGAGTCTGGAAAGGTGCGGTCAAATGGCAGGTGAGCTGTGGGACGGAGTCAGTATCACCGGATTTCCACGTCAGAGTCGAAGAGGGGACAGGTGTCATACATGACTCTCGGCCGGTATGCACTAATTAGACAGAGTTAGTTCAATCAGCAGCCTTTTGGGCAATCAACTCGCACACTAGGAAGGGCAGGCTCACGCTTTGTCGACTCGTACCGGTTCCTCCAGTTGTCGCCGACCGCCTTGTTCTGTTCCAGAACAACATACGATACCCCAAGCGCGGCGAGCCTTCCGCCAACGCTCAACCCGGCCTGCCCTCCACCGATAACCGCACAATCAAAATGCACACCATCCCTTTGTTCTCCGGCCGAAGTCTTCGTGGTGACATTGGAGACGGCTTCCATGCGGTCCACATTGGGGCGGCCACTGAGCTGGTTGAGGATCGTCCGGATGACCCAAATCCTCCAAGAACGGGTTTCCTGGTCGTGCTTCAGCGACACAAGCGCCACGCACTCTCTCTTGGGCTTTGCTTTGGCTTCGAAGGTGTAGGAGCATTGGACCCAAGACGACGCCGGCCCGGCCGAAACAACCCGGCCTGACCCTGCCTGGTACTGAAACACGCCTGCGGCGGATTTTCCCATGTATTCCGTCCACTTCTCAAAGCACGCCTCGGCGCCGTAGAATGTCCTGCTGGAGCCCGTCACGGCGAAGAGGTCGCGCCAGACCACATCTTGGGCCAAGGAAGAGGGGTCCGAAGCCGACAGCAACGCTGACAGCTTGACAGCAAATTCCGCTCCAAGAGTTTCCGCATTGGCATCCGGCGGCACCGTCCCGGATGGTAGCGAACAGGGTAGTGTGTCTAAGACGGTCATGTTGTGGTCGTGTGGTTGTCAGGCTGGAGAGGGTAATTACTCGAAAGTTAGGTAGTGAGCTGGCTTTTCTTGGAGAGGCTGAGAGGACAAGACACGCTGGTTAAAACAAAACAAAGAGTTCTGGACCCTTTCTCCTCATCTTTGCTACCCCGTGCTGCCCTCCCTCCGCCTTCAACGGGAAACCTCTTCCATGATCCACATGCCGCGCACGCCGAGCCAACTCCATCACTAGATTCCCCGGGCCCCGCGCCACCCCACAATTTGGTCCCCGGAAACCAAGTCGGGGCCCGAGGGACCCCTTTGGTGCCACAAAAAAGCACATGGACTCGGCCCCAAGCTCCCGAACTCACCACGACACCTTCTAGTGTTTAGATGACATGCTTTGCAAGGAACTCGAACCCCGCCTCAACCTTTTCCCATTCCGGCATGCCTTCCTTCAGCGGCGCGTCAAAGATGTGGTTTCCGCCCTCGACCACCAGCAGCTCCGTCTCGACGCCCAAATCCCTCAGCGACTCGTACGCAAACTTGCTGAACTTGAAGTCGACCATGGTGTCCTTGTTGCCATGAAGGAAGATGGTGGGAGGAAACTCGGCGGAGAAGAGGGACACGGGATCAACGCGGGCGTAGTCGCCGTCCTTGACGACGTTTTCGAGGTGGAAGCCCTTCTTCAGGGCCGTCCACAGCCACGCGCTGCGCGGGCGCGACAGGTCGGGCTTGGGCGGCCCCGTCGTGCCGGGCGGCGGCCGCTGCATCGAGGAAGGCGTCCATGTTGGGATTTCCTCGTCAAAGACCTGCGCTAGGAACTCGGGCGCGACGTCGGGGAGGTTGGCGAACATGGGCAGCGGAGAGTGCCAGAAGCTGTCGGAGAAGTTGAGGCAGCCGTAGAAGTCCAGGATGGCGCGCGGCTTCGGTTCCATGGACGCCTGATCACGAGAAGGTGAGCTCCTTGCGAAAATAAGGGTGATGTTGGGGGTTGTTTCTTACCAACATCAGAGCAAGCGTGGCGCCGGCCGAATACCCAATAGCCACCATCCGCGTCGGATCGACGGACACTCCGTCAGGAAGAAGCTGCGACAGCTTTGTTTGACACCAGGTATACGCATCCTTGGCATCCTGGAGCGGTCCTTCGTACAACGAGATGCCAGGTCCCAGACGATAATTCGGCACGACGACGATGAACCCGAGTTCGACCAGTTTGCGTTTCTGGGGCTCGGGAATCATGTCCTTGGTTCCGACGACAAAGCTTCCGCCATGGAAGAGGATCGCTGGCCACCAACGTTAGCATCAACAGTTTAGATAAGAGCTCAACTTGCTGGACAGAGCAAATCTGAATGTCTCTGGCCATGGGTCGGACCATACCGGTCGGACGCGGGGCATCATTGGCGGAGGTGGCGGGAGAGTAGTATATGTCTGCCTCGATTCCCTCCTTGAATGCGAGTTCTTGATACTCCATTGTCCTTGTGCTCCTGTTTAACGGCACCGGCGCACTGTTTCGTTGCTTGGACGATCTTGGTTTGTGGTGAACTCGGGGATGGGGCCCAGGGGATCAATAGCGTCCAGGTTGTTGGATTGTAGTTTTGGACTGTTGATTTTGTCTTTTCCTGGCGCCTGGGCCCGCCCTATTTCTATTAACGTCATGTGCTATTAATACATCTCCACCCAACCTCGGGGGTACGGCATTTGAGTTGCTCAGCTCCCCGAATTCCCGGTTCTGGCGCACCTTGAAGCGGGTCAGCCAAGGTGTGGCTCGCCCTGTCCCGTCCAACCAACAGGAGCCGCCGCCCCGCTCGTGCCAGCACGCAGATGGCTCCGTCAGACTTGGTTGAAGAATGGGAAATGCATGTTGATTAAGTTAATGCTGTCTGATGGTACCATCGTAGAGTTTGTCGTCCCCAAAATCCGAGCCTGCTGAGCCTGCTGTCATCATGGTTGACGAAACTTGGACCGTCCGTTCAACGTGCACGTGCAGCAACTCTTCGTCCGCCTCCTTGACTGTCTCGCCAAGCACTCTGCTGTTCCACGTCCGCATCTGATGCGAATGCAAGTTGGACTTGTTTCCCGCGCCCGTCGAGCCGATACGGATGCCGGTCACCTCCTTCTTGACGTTGACGACAAGCACGCGGAACATCGGAATCGCCTGGGCAATGATGGTGATACCCGGCTCCAAAAAGTTGAAGATAGACATGAAAACCATGAAGTCTGCCTGCAGTTAGCCCACCGCTCTACTCTAGCGGGAATCGCTGTTGACTTGCAATAGTTGTTGTCCGTCTTTTGAAGCTGATAAAAGGCGCGGAAGATAACGATGGTGCCAGTTATCGCGCCGAGGCTCATGGCGAGGGTAAGGCCGATCTTTTCCCGCCTGTCCAAGAGCAAGTTGCGGATGATGAACCATGGACAGAGCGCAAGCAAGACGTCAATGACGCCGCCGTACACTACGATATGTCAGCTCCGCTCTTCCAACGATGTATTCCGGGAGTTGCTCGTACCGATAGTCGCACCACCAAGGTACTGGAGGGTAACCCAGTACATGCACTGAGGATACGCGGCCCGGTAAACCTTCCTCAGGTCGACGCACGCAGGAACCCAGATGGAGATCATGCCCGGGATCATGATCAGGTTTGCCGTCACAATGACAAACCAGAGAAAGTATTTGAGATAGCGGTTGCGGACGATGCGCGAGAGGGTGATGGCGAAGGCGACCTTGGACCAGGCAGTTGCGAGCGTCGTCATAGCAGTCTCGGTGTCATGGTAGAGAAAGAAGCGAACTTTGTCCTCGTCGGTCGCGTATCCGTTCGTGATGGTGCGGCTCAGCAGCGCGGCCGAAATAAGCAAGATGACCTGTCCGGAAAAGTTAGTGTCCATCGCACATGCCGAGGGTCTGGACGAGACTCTGACATACCCATGACAAAGTGAGCAGGGCATCGTCCCACCACAGCTGAGAGAAGCGGTGCCGACACCACAGCCGCACGCCGAGGAAGGCGCCCGAGGAGGTGGTCAGCACCCAAATGGCGATGTTGGTCTGGGTGAAGATGGAGGCATCCCCGGCGTCGCTCTGGAGGGCACCGTCGGCGTTTGTTGCATTCATGTTGGACGTGCACTCATCCGCGAGCACCGGAACTGGCCGAGGACGGTAGCGAGTGCAGCAACCACGGGACCGGGAGGAGGGCGGGCGGGAAGCCCGCAAGTAATATATGTAGGTCCTCCATTAGACGAGTGCAACCGCGTGGCAAACCGGGTTGATGCGAAGGGAATCCGGGGAAGTGGACGGCGGCGATTGGGCCAGCACCGTGCGCTCCGGGACGGAGGCGGCGAGCTCGGCAAGGGGAAGGGCCTGAGCACACGACACTAGCCGGGTTTGTACCTTTCTTGGCGAGGAGCAAACAGTCCGGCAGGCAAGGACCGAAATTCGAAGCCATTGAGTGGCTAACAAATCTTGGCTGGAACTCCTTGGTCAGCAGGACCCAACGATCATCCCCTCCATCAGGGTCCATGTCCTTTCGCCCCCGCTTGGTCAGACACTTGTGTTGGTGTTTGGGAATTGATCGGCGGCCCCGCGGTCTGTGCTGTGCAGCGGTCTGTGTCTTCGGAACCAAAGTCGAGGTGCCAACGATGCGTTGGGGAGGTCAACCACAAAGATGTGGATATTCAGGGCTGAGCAGCGGCCCTTCTACTATTGATGACCAGTCTTGCCCGCGTGCACCGGTGGAGCAAAGCAATCCCCGCATGAGAGACGGTCCGACCGAAGGAAGAAAAGAAGGCCAACAACGCCCCGCCAGCAATTTCCAGCTGAGATCCTCCAAGTGGAGAAGGACGGTGCAATCATCTCCAGTGCTGACCCACAGGGTCCTCCATGGGGAGTGTGGGCTCTGTGCGTCTTGGCTGACGCGGCGCTAGTTCCTGTCACCGCAGGGGAAGCCGACGCGCAGCCTTCTCACTCGTCCGTCGTCTCGGGCCGCCGCCCCGTAATATGGCGGAGTGATGGGAGTCTGAGAGAAGGGCCCAGACGGTCCAGACCTCGAAACTCCCTTCACGTCGCCACTAATTCCGACGCGCTACCTAACTGGGATGGCAAGAATCCTTCAAGCCTACCGTGCCACCAGACCGGCTCGCGCTAGCTCGGCTGCCATTGCCGCGGAGATTGGGCACTGGCGAGGACCAGGCGCTGCGGACGGTGGTGCCGTTGGTTAAGCGAGCGAGCAGCTGCGCGAAAATAAGCCTTCGGACATAAATAGTTGGGCCGCCACTGCATCATCACGCAGCCGAGCGCCGACCGCACGGTCGACCACTTGGCTGACCGCCCAGTCCAGACTGTCTGGGGCGTCCAGGAGGGCGTCCATGCGTCTCTGTGTGAGGATAACTTTACGTTATGGCGGCTGACGGCGTCAGTGAAGCTTGCGTTGGGATCGCGCACGGCTTTGTTGTGCGGGGGCCATCATCTTCGGAGAGGGCGTCGACGCCGAACATCGTCAGCCCCGGCCCCCGGTCTCCCTGCGCTGTCCAAAGTGTTGGTCAACGATGTCAAATAATGACAACGCAGCGAGCTGGCATTGTCCAGTCGCGCAGTCCAACGCGTCTGCCGCAAGGGTATCAACATCTCTTTAGCCCAGCATCTCTGGCAGACCCGGCAAGACTCTGCTTCAAGCGGCCCTCCGACCTGTCATTCCAGCTAGCTAGAAGTCCGAGCCGGAGGCAGCCTGGGAACGCCAAGCCAAGTCAGTATCCAGCTTCGTCCTCCATTGAGTTTTTGGATGCACTTCATCGTCGGACTGCTTGTGATGTCCTGCAGTTTTTGCGCATCAACACAACCCCCATCTAGACAATTCATCACATTCAAACAGTCATACCTCGTTCCATCTATGCGCCTCTCACAAGATTCGTACAATCCACGCCCCCATAATGTCTCAGAGTCTGTCATGCACCTCGTTGTGGGCTGCAGTTCGGTTTCCACGAGAGGGATCCGAGCCCGCATCAGCGGAACGCAAGGCACGGACCGACCAGCCGAAGGGACTACAAGTAATGTCCACTTGCTCTTCTGTCGCAGGCGGCACAGAGGATATCCAATACCACTCTCCCGACGCGTCTCCGCAATGGCAACCGGACTTTGGGGGGCAGAAGATGTCAGATTGTGGATTTACCTGCTGCTCGGGCGGGATCGCGTCGGCGAGTGAGCCAAAAACAGCCAGTGCCCAGACAGGGCTCACTCAGCGACTCTTGGCTCCGGGTTTCCGGATGACAACTGGGAGTCCGCGAAACCTCATAAAGGCGAGGCTTGCCAACAAATGCCATGGCTCCGTCTCGAGGAATTGGATGAGGGGCTGAGGTTTGCCCGTCCGTCTCTGTTCCAGCATGTTGCCATCCGATCCCTGTATTGCTTTGCTCCTTCTCGCTGTCGCCGGCGTGGAGGCAGGCAGCCGGGCATGGCAACCCCCTATTCAGCACGCGAAGGCAGCCATCGCCGTCCGCGATTTCTCCGGCATCAACAGCATCTACTCCAACGGCACGAACGTCTCGTCTCACCACCATTCTCACCAGAAGCGCTACTTCGGCCTCACCGCGCCTGCCGACAGTGGCCGCTACCCGCGCCTCTGGCCCAATGGCAACATCGATGCCTGCTTCGAGCAGCGGAGCCATCTGTACAAGGGCCAAAACCTCCACACACGCGACATTTTGTACGACAATCTCATCACGGCGCGCGAGCTGTGGCGCCAGGCCGGGCTGGATGACAAGGGCGGCAAGTTCCAATTCAACATTCTCGGCGACGACGACCCCCGCTGCGAGCGGTCGCAGCGGTCCTCGCACCTGTTCATCATGTACGCTGGCGAGGGCGTACGCTTGATGGCCACGACCGTGGGCGTGGGCCAGCCGAAAGCGGCACCGGAGTCCGACAGACCTGATAAGGATCTTGGCCCCGTCATGACGCTCAGCGACAATCTGGAGATGGGAATGGGGAACGTCGTGGCCAACTATGCGCACGAGATGGGCGTAGGTGGCCCCCAGTCCCTCTGCTCAGCTCACCAACTAACAGAGGTCTGATTCATTACAGCATTCCTGGGGTTTGCACCACGAACACCAAAACCCCAAGTGGTGGGGTCCTCCCTTCACCAGGGTCGAACGGGAGAATCCGTATTTCAGCGAGCAGAATTTCATC
>FTCU01003240.1_pt1 | contig 10597 bp, 13 predicted proteins | sample 1639521 | NCBI WGS metagenome assembly FTCU01 (sample SAMEA3914864, study PRJEB12502) | metagenome | biome: forest; material: soil | place: USA | collected 2012-03-12 | depth 0.3 m
CAAAATGGTTCTAAATCGGGCCGGCCAGGGGTTTCTTTAGACCGTTTGCCCAGCCACAGGATTGCGTTCTGTAGGCCAAACAATGAAACATAGCTAAAAACAGCTCGAGGAAGGAAACTTGAGAGTAACTCATGTCGTTTGCTAGTTGAGAATGCGAATGCTTGGGACTGACTTACAGTAGTGAAGACGAAGTCCCGAGTTTAAAAGGAGACGCAAGTCGCATCGTAGATGAAGGCAAGAAACATCTCCCTCCTCAAAACACTCATCCATCACCTCCTCAGCGCTTCTTGTAAACCAAGACGACAATAGTCAAGATGCAGTTCCTCAATATGCCTCTCATCAGCCTGTTGGCCCTCGCCAGCATGGTCACAGCAGCTCCGTAAGCGCCTGCTCCTTACGCATCACCTCATCTCAGTCCATACCCAGCACAAACAACTAACACATCATCCCGCTCCCAGCACAACCCCCTCGACCAAGATGACCACCCCCAACCGACGCGGCCCCGGCGCCACCTTCTGGTACATCGTAGGCTACGGCAACCCCAACTGCCAAGGCGACGCGGTGTGGTCCGAGGGCGGCAGCAGCAACCAGTGCACCGACGCGCGGACGCTGGCGGCGTCGTACGCCTGGGTCGCCGGGCAGGACACCCGGATCAACACGTGGGTGGTGCCGGACTTCTGCACGGCCCAGGTGACCGGCCGTCCGGTCTACGTTGTCTCGAACACCATCACGATGGATGGGGCGACTGGGAAGCATGGGTGTGTGGATAATGCGGCGGTTGGGGGGGATGAGGTTGTGTTGCTGTAGGGGTTGGACGGAGACGGGGTTCATTTCGCGAATTTTTGATACTTTGTCTGTGGGAAGGCCGGGTCGGGCAGGCTGTCAAGTTGTTTCATTCTCTGTTGATAGATATTTGCCGTGTGTCATGATGGAAAGGAGGTACAGCAACGAGTGATGGTATTGGGGCGGATGTTCCACGAGTTTAGAAACACATTAGTGACTCCAAGTGAGTACTAGATCGACAAGATCACTCGAGATACAAGGAAAAAATACATCGTAACACCCGATCTTCATCTATGCATGGACCCGTTTGTCAGCAGCTGTGCCTTCCACCATCACACAATAGTGATGGTTGTCTCCTTATACCATGGCGCAACCAGAACTTGCCCCATCATCAACCCGTGCACGTAGCCATATCCAACATAGCTAAAGTTCAAGCCGCTCGGCCGGACGACAAACAAGTGTCTACCGCCGTGAAACATGCAGACCCAGTCGCCCACTTGCGCCGTCTGGGGCACAGCGCCGAAGTAGCCGTTGTCAGTTGTGCCCAGACACCTGTATCTGGACCTCCATCGCACTGCATCACAAAAGCTTTTTGCTTGCCGGTCCAGCAGGGGAGATTGCTCCTTCGTCGCGTTCAGATGAGCATCGAAGTATTCGACGTACGTATCGTCCGCGACCACCTCAGTGTGGGTAGTACCCGAGATCAAGGTCTTCCAAAGCACGGCGAGGATATTCGGCTCCCCCGGGTACGGCTCTAGTTGCCGCACAGTCTCAACTTGTCGTTCAATCCATGATTTTCGCTGCGCGGCCGCAGGCCCGTCGTGAGTCACATAGTACGGAAGAATTCTGTCTCCAACCCAGTTGAGTTTGCCGACAAAGCAGCCTGAAACTCGCAGAGTTCGCGCGGTCTCGTCGACGGTGAACCTCGTCGGCGTGTTTGAAGCGGCGGAGAATGTGGCGGAGAAGCCCATGCCGGCAAGATCGCACCCAAAACGCCACGTCGACCAGTCTGGTACCCACGACGGCAAATCGAGAGCCTTGTCGTGCAGATTGCTCAAAAGAAGATCCAAATCTTGATATTCTGCCAGAATCCGAGCCGCAGCAGCGACGTACAAGTCCTCGGCAGGAATTGCGTAGTCAACCGCAAGACCAAGAGACTGGTGATCGAGGGAGTGGCTGAACAACGAGTAAACCTTGTCCCGGGGGTCGGATGCTTGGAAGGAATGGAAAGCTTGAAGCAGATATAGGAGCTGGCCGTTCCCGGGCGGGGAGCCGTGCTCGCGTCGAAGCTGCAAAAGAGAAATTAGGCAATCCCTGACGGAGTTCGGATCCTCGCTCGGGCCAGGGATAAGGAACGTAGGCAGTTGTCTTGTATATACTTGGTCGACAATAACCAGTAATACCCCCCAATACGGAAAGACAAAGCGGCCGCACATCACCACCAAGTTGCCGTTGCACAGAAACTCCTGGGCGCACCAGCACCGCGATGCCTACGAGTATGTTAGAGTTGAAAACATGCAGCGGAAGGATTGGATCTCTCGCAAACCGTACCCAGCTTCGAAGACATAGCGATTTCAGCTCACTCCATCGGGAATCGGCTGATGCAGGAAACCCTGCCCGTTCAAGTGCGTCGATGCTGTCTCCTGGCGAGTCCTTGAGAAACACCAACTCCGAAGCTAGGTGAATGGCTGCAGTACTGAGAGGTGTCTCCGGGCCGATATAAGTAATCACTCGGGCAGCAAGACGGTAGATATCCCCCATGATGGCAACCTGACGCTGGCGCTCCTCGATGTCGTCTTGGTTGATGCAGATGGAGTCCGCCCAGAGTGCTCGAGAACCTTCGGCTGTCCCGGGACGGAGGTCGCGCAGAGCCTGGAAGAGGGAGGGTGTGATGTGGATGATAGACCCGTCGGTCGTCCTGAACTCGTTTGATTTGTTTGGCGAACCCCACTCGTAAGACAGAGCTTCGAACGAGGGGGCTTGCGACAGACGAACGACCTGAAGCTGGCCGATCAATGGTTGGTCTTCTTGCCCCGGATGCAGATGCAACACCCGGAGCTCGCCATGTTGGAGAGGCGCGTGATAGGGGTGAGATGGAGGAAACCGCCCAGGATTCATCTCGCCACTTGACGCGCGTGTGAACGACAGCCCTGAGATGGTGAGCAGTTGTGCTGAAGCGACTGCTGATCTGGGAGAGCACGAGGCAGAGTAGAGTCCCGTTTCCCCGCATTGCAAGGCTTTCGGCCAGTCTGCCTGGTCGAAAACCAACGAGGCGACCACCAATTGTGGGGCATCTCCAAACAAACTGAAGCTGAGGCGAAGCTGTGTCGAGGTCGAGGATAGCTGCCGTAGATAATAAGGTATGAACACACAACGCCATGGTGCTGGCCAAGACCACACCTCAACACTGCCACCGCCTCTGGCCACGAATGGTCTAGCTCAACGCAGCCTTCCCTCAAAATGACACCCACATTGCATCGCTCTGTTCTCCAGGACTTTTCCTTGCCAAATCAGTTGATATCATCATCCAGAGGCGCGCCTAACTCTCAGGAGTCGCCCCCTTTTGACGCTCAGAAAGCCCCCCACACCACACACCTACACACGCGCACACACCAACATGTCTCTAGACCCCCTCTCAACCGTCGCCAGCATCGCCGGGATCTGCGCCGTCGCCGGCACGCTCATCTCGACGCTCTGCTCCTTCATCGACAACGTGCAGGAGGCGCCCAAGGAAGTACGCATGCTCAACGCCGACCTCGCCGCCTTCTACAGCACCCTCACGCGCATCCGCCTGGCCGTCGAGGCCCCGCGCGTCAGCGGCCTGCCCGAGGGCTGGCTGGGCGACTTTGACAGGCTCACGGCCGTGTGCGTCGAGACTCTGAACCAGATCAAGATTATCGTGGACAAGGCCACCGTGACCGAGACCACGAGCACCGCGGACCAGGTGTGGAAGACGGTCAAGATCACGTTCAAGTTTAAGCGTCTTGAGATTCTGAGGGCTCGGCTGGTGTCTCAGGTGGTGGTTCTGGATCTTTCGTTGGAGGAATTGGATGAGTAGGTGCCTACTACATGCCTCTGCTACCTGGGGGTGTTACTGCCGTTGGCTGCGATTGGAGATGCTGACTGAAGTCCTGGCAGGGCCCGGGGCAGACATATTGAACACCGCCTGGAGGATATCCATGCTAAAGTAGAGGCGCTTGTTGAGTCGAGGCGGGAGATACGCGAGGTGCTTGTTGTGCTTGACCAGAACGACGACGAGTCCGAACAAGCCGACTACATCCTGCAAGATAGGTCATCTCGTCGCCAGCCACCGCCGCCACCACCGCCGCCGCCACCAGAGCCTGCTAGCAGTGCAGAGGACAGCGTGGCTAGTCCGCTGGTCGACGGCGAAAATAACCCCGAGGAGGGGGGCAGCGTGGCTAGTCCGCTCGCCGACAATGCGGATAGCCCCGGGGAGGGGGACAGCGAACCTAGTCATCTAGCCGATGCTGAGAACAGCCCCGAGGTAAAGCCATCACAGGAAGAGAGCCAGCAGGAGCACGGCCATGGATCCATTGAATCCTTGTGCTCAAATGAGTGGTTAGGTTTAGGCTTCCCTCTTTGCAACATGGCGGACGCTAACCAAAGCGGCGAGAAAAGGGTCGTATCTCAGATAAAGACGCTCGCGCGAAAGGAGTTCAGCAACCTATCGCCGCCGTGGGAGACGCTGAACGTCAAGGACGGTGACCTCAAAGTACGGTTACGAATGAACAGGGTCGTTTTCCTTGAAGTGGTATCCTCAGCAACCGACGAAATACTCTGGAAGATCTACCGTAGGCGCTGCCCTTTGCTAACTGATGCTATATATTGTAGTTGCCTGTCTGGGGCTCATTTCGTTGCTGATTCAAACCTATTATTTAGTCATTGATAGCATCGTAGAAGCAGTCGATGCCTCTGACGGCGGAGATCAAGGACTAAAAATTCAGAAATGCGAGCGACTACGGCGAAATGCAGAGGGAATCGAGGAGCAAGAACCACTCCATCTTTCATCTCTCTCCAGGACAGATCTAGTCCGTCATCCATTCCGATCGCGTATATAACGTGCTCTTCTGGGCGACCAGAGCTAACAGCCGCGGAAAGGGGGCCAAGACGCTCTACTCTTCGCTATCCGCACCCTTCTTCGTCTCTCTCGCGAGGCGTGGAACTCACACACCACCGCCATGTCGACCGTGTGCGCCAGACTCGACACATCGAACGAGATGGCGTTGGCTGAATCCTCCACAAAGGAAGCTTTAAGTTGGATTTTCCAACGTAGGGCTTTTCAGGATCAACGGTCCGACAAGAAGAGGACTCCGCGAAGCACGAGAAAATACTGGATAGGAGGCATCATTCTAATTGCGCTTCTCCTCTTACTAACGTCTACTCTCAATCAATACCGGAACAACAACGCCGACGAGCGGTATCTGCAGTGGATAAGATCAGACAGGGAGAAATGGCTTTCCTCCAACACCAAGGCAGAAAAGTCATACCAGGAGTGCGTCACTGAGCTGAAGAGGGTAAATTCAGCCAGGAATGAGTGCATACACTCGATGGAAGGGTTAGAGAAACTGGTTAGTTCGCTGGCAGGAACCGCGGGAGCGGCCTCGGGTTTCGGTACAATGGTCGGTGGTGCCTTGGGGCTGGGACTTCGGCTGATGGCGGGAGTTTGATTATCATTGTCCGCGTGAACTTGGCGTAACAACGTTAATAAAATCGTGATGTGTTATGACATTGGAGCCATGTCTATATTTCGTCATCTTAGTAGTATAGGACGGGCTATAATTAGCGATTATTTGAGAAGCATGCGAGAAAAACAGAACACTTGATGGTTGGCAGAACAAAAGAAACCGTAACAGAACAAGAAAAGTATGAAAATGCCCATGCAGAAAACAGCAAAACCCCTAGATACGATAGGCCACCTCGATGTCCATATCACGCATCTCCTTGGAAAAATAACAGGTGCCCATCCCTCCAACCGGCGGACCCCCATAGCAGCAGCTCGACGTCTTAGTCCGATCCTCGAGGGAGGTTCCGGCGCGCATGTTGGGGCAGTTGTGGCCCAGAAAACACGCCGAGTTTGTGCACTTGGTCCAATACTGACACACTTGCTGGTGGTTCAGGACGCGTAGTTTTCCCCGAGCACTTCGTGGCGGGTAAAGCCGAGCGGGAGCTTTCCGTCTTGAAGGTCGACATGTCGCGCCGAGGTAAAGCCCAGCCTGCTCCAGTCGAGAAGGATATCGCTGTTGAACGAGATGCTGTTGATGGTGTTGACTTACGCCAATGACGGTACTGTGTCGTTCAAGGCATTGTTAAGGCGGTGAGTAGGCCGAAGGGTACAGTCCCCATCTTACTCCTCGTTGACTCGCAGTGGAGAGCAGAGCTATGTTGTGTGTGTCAAAAATATGATCACGGGGCCGATAGTTTGTAGTAGCCAGAAGTAAGAGCAAGAACGAGGAAAGTGGTGGTACAGTTCAACGATAGTAAGTACAGTACTTGTTAGCGCGACACTTTTGACAGCCCAGTGACCGTCTAGAATACAAACAAATAGAATATCTCGAAGTACTCGGAAAGATGCCATCAATCTTTTTCTCATTTTACATCAATATTTCTTGTTTTGTCGTTGAGTTCGAGTTTTCAATCAGGACCCCGGTCTCTGCAACTCTGGCCTGCTGATGTAGACCTCTACTGCAGTTTACTTTGAGGAGGCCGGCGGTTTACTGTATTGTGGGCATCTCTCGTCTTGGAATCAGGCTTGGGCCGGCTTTCTCTCGAGTTCCCTCCTCCCGAGTCAATCTCTCAGACCTGTGTACTCGCGTCGAGCGCACCGCGGAGATAAGCCTCCTCTTGATCGACCTTGGTTTCTTGGATCTATTCCATTCTAATCCCAGTTTCTAAACCCCCTATGTAGCCCCTTTTCTGTGTTTGATATCGCTGATAATCTCGCCGTAATCCGGATACTCGATACTATCCAGCCTCACACCCTTCTCCTCCAACCGTGCTCGCATCGCCACTCCAATGGCCTTCGGGTCTCCACCGCGGCTCGCCCTCTTCCAATACTCAACATTCGGATCCCACTTCTCATCACAGTTCCACCCCCAGTTGTGCCAGAGCGCCACCAGTTCGTCCTTGAAGGTACACTGCGCAAAGTCGACGATGTACGGCATCTGCGAACGCCCGTCGACAACAACGTTTCGCGGGTCAGCGTCCTGCATCAAGACGCCGTTTTTGTTGATTTCGTGTGCAGCATTGGCAGCCTCTTGGACTATCCCTGGCCAGTGCCTTGGATCCGAGGGAGCTTGTGACGAGGTAGTCAAATCGCTTAAGTTGTACCCTTCGATGTGTTCCAGCAGCACCCCCTTGACCTCAAAGAAGCAAGAGGCCGTCTGCTGCAAATCCTCAGGCACGTCGGAGTCGCCGAGGACCAGCCTCACATGTGCGAGAATCCGCGGTATCGACTTTCCCTGGAGATTTCTCAAGCGCGTGTAGGCCCCGGTCTCGGATTGAAAATGCTGGTGGCACTCCCGCCACAAGGCCGCCTCGTATCTGACACGGCTTTCGGCGCTGTCGTCACGGAGCTGCTGGCCGGGATGTGAAGGCACAATTTGCCCTTTCTCCTCCTCATCTAGCTCGCGAAGGAATGGAGCCATCATGCCTCGCCTGATGTAAGACTGAAACAAGGCCTCCTTTGCGGCGGTATGGGGCGTGTGCCGGTTGAAGACGTCACGGAGATCTTTACCAAATCGGCGGTCGTAGAGCTTGAGGACGGCTCGGACTGGGGAGCCCGTGGGAGCTTCGACGACGACGTCCAGGACCGGGGACATGGTCATGGACAGCATCTTGTGGATCACAACGGTGACCTGTTGCTGGGGTGACAGATAACTGCAGTAGCTGTTGCTTATCTGTATTCGTAGAGGCTTTCCTTCCTGGTAAGGGACAGGAGTAACATCGTTGTCCCTATCGTTTGTCAACGTCATGAGCGCTACTATTGCGGGTTTGATCTTTCACTAACATGGCTATCCGTGTATAAAGCCCTCAGAAGGCAACCCCGGAAAGAATTTGGAAACCAAAAGAAGTTGCGAGGCAACAGTAAGAAGGCTTAAAAGAGCACAATAATATATCACAAACCCGAAGCGGGTGAAAGGCGATAAAGACATGGGAGCTTGAGTCAAGGGGCTCGCAATCAAACTAAGACTCACCGCCAACTCAAACCCCGAAGCCCTGCATAAGAAAGCGGAGCTAGAGGTTGATATCATCTAAGTGCCGTAACTTGCTTTTCAATCCTCGATTCAATCCTCTCCCGGCATTGTCAAGTATCAGTGTTTACGAGAGAACTTTCAAAGTCCAAGATAGAGGGTGACATGCTTCCAGGCTTCCTACCTAATCTTGGCCCATCTAACTGATCCTCCGCTCCCATTGAGACTTGGACAACATCGAACCAAAACACACAGTGATGACTCGAACATAAAGCTAAAGACCCCTACCGGCGCATCTCTCAAAGCCGCATTACAATCCAAGTTGCCTGGTTCACACGACGTACCACCGCAGCTCTTCATTTATAATGGTTAGATCTGAGAAGGGATTATCCGTTCATCAAATTCATTTTGCCCTCATTATACAACCGACATTTCTCATCACACATCAAACCCCTCCTTGACTCAACAACTACCCCTCCTTAACTCAACAACCACCCTTCCTTCAACCCCCCCTCCAACCTCAGCAAACACCCCCTCCTCCCACACCCCAAACAACAAACCCTCCGCTCCCCAACCAAGACAAAACCCACAAACAAATATCTCACCCGATCCCACCCCTCACCCCTCAAGACTTACTAACCCTCACCCTAGTCGTCCCCGGCGGATGATCCTCCTTCCCAAACTTACAAAACGGGTGCGTACACACCCCCTCCCTAACACTCGGACACTACCCCCCGACCCCAAAAACCCACCGTCAGCCACCAGCCCCCAACAGAACAAGGACAACTCACATGATGCCCGTAAATACAATCCTCCACCTCACACCCCTGCCCATTAGAGCACGGATTGAGCCGCGTCAGAAACGCAATGGCGACCAGCTCGTCTTTGGTGGGCCGGTACTTGTGCTCGAAGGTGCAGGCGGCGCCCTTGGCGCAGGGGCCGCGCAGGTAGTGGTTGTTGCAGAGCTTGTTGTGGTCGCGGCGCTTCTTGATGGTGTCGAGGGCTGTTTGGGAGACTTGCAGGGGGGTGTCGAGACCGCGGGGGCCGGGGTTCCTTTGGGAGGGTTTAGTTTTGTTGTTTTCTATGGTTTAGAAGGAACGGGGAGTCTGGAAATGGGGTGGCCTGGAAAGGACGTGGTCTGGAAAGGTGTAGTATGGAAAGGGGGAGGTTTGGAAAAGGAAACGGAGGTTGTTACCATGCTACCGGCTTTGCCTGGGGAGGAGGCCGGGCCGCGGGCGGCGGCGCTTGTTTGGGTTGCGTTGGGGGTGTAGCTTGAGGCGGCGGAGTGGGAATCTTGACGGCGCGCGCGTAGGTGGCGGCGGGAGCTTGTGCCGGCGTTGAAGCGGCAGATGTGGCTGGTGTTGAGACGCTGCCGACACTAATAACGCTCGCCGCCGTGGCGGTTTTGACTTCAAATGACACGGGTGGAATGTGAGGTTCGGCCGGGGACCTGTCAATAAGCTTTTCGGAGCGGAAGAGCCTCTCGTTCAAGTTCAAGATATTCACCCCGGTCGCCGCGAGCTCGCGGACGGTGGGAATGCCTTCAAGGACGGTGACACGGATCCGAAGTGAAGCGTCCTGGAACAACTCGTCGAGAAAGGGGGCATAGCCAGCATCGTGGGAGATGCCGAGAATAACCTGCTTACAGTTGCTGTTGCGGAGGTGCCATTTTGTAGTTTCTGGGACATTGGTATCAGTACTTGAAAGAAGTCTTTGGTTGCCGTATCCGGGACACGCACCCTTTATCTTGTTGTCTGCTCTCTCTTTTCCATGGCCAACATCGACAAAGTCAAAACTCGCCTTGGCCTGGGTAAACCCCAACGAAAAGTCTTTTAGGTCGCTTTCGCTGGCCAGGCTGCCGTCCCGGCGCATGGCCTTGCAGAGACCGGCCAAGTTGGCATATACTTTGGCAACAACTTCGATCTCGCCGGCATGGCTGCCGCATTGCTCAAGAATAGCAGCTCGCAGGGCGTAGGTGGCCTTCTTGCCACCGTCGACACCCTGCGCGATGAAGGCTTCCTTAAACTGGAGAGGGGTGTGTGTTTAGCAACCAACATACAGGAGTGTCTCTGTGCGTGGGCATCGCACTCACCAAAAGACAGTCGCCGTCTATGAGGACGATAACATAAGGATTGTTATTCTGCAGGCGCAAAGAGGGTGAGCAGGGGTTAAGGCCATCCGTAAGTGAGTCGGCGATGCTACCTTCAAAAAGTTGTTGTCCTGCACGACGGCCTCCCGGTAGACTTCCAGCTGCTGAACCTGTTGCTGCAGGTCTCGTCTTGACCTCGTAGCATCTTCCAGGTCCAGCTCTGTGTTTCGAAGCTGGGTCCGCAAGCCGGTGATGTCAGCCCGCAGCGTGGACTCGATTGACTCTGAGTACACGATGAGGTCCTAGAGCAGAGTACTTAGACAAAGACAAAGACAAAGAAACCTCTGGCGGGGATGTGCTTCTAGAATGTACCTTGATCAAATTGTCATGAGAGTCCCGGTGAACCGAGAGGCTCTGGAACCGGTGGACAAACTCGGCGATGGTGCCGTTGACATCCATCAGCGCAGCCGTCTGAGACGACGGCGTCTGGCCGTTTCGTAACCCGTCCATGCCG
>FTCU01002151.1_pt1 | contig 10587 bp, 15 predicted proteins | sample 1639521 | NCBI WGS metagenome assembly FTCU01 (sample SAMEA3914864, study PRJEB12502) | metagenome | biome: forest; material: soil | place: USA | collected 2012-03-12 | depth 0.3 m
ACGGAGGCATGGGCTGGTATTCCCACACGGCTCCGTCGGACAGCATGATCAACTCCTTGGGAGGGGACAGGCACGTCGAGTCGGCGGACGGAGGAGGCGTGTATGACCCTTCGCACTCGTGGTGCGTCGGCCTCGCCTGGGTGGGCGGCAATTTCCTCTTCTCCTCGCGCCCCGTCTGGGTCGGTGGTCTCGGATTTTCATTGCCAGACGACGACGCATCGTCCGAGTTTCTCGCCTGCTGCTCGCGCTTCCACTTGAGCCTCTTGCCTATTGCCAAAAGGTTAGCCACGGCATACCACGAACCCCTCCCCTGCGCCGGGCGCGCGTGGTGTTGCTACGTACGGTAGTTGCGCTGGGCAATACGGTTCTGTATCCTCCTGCGCTTGGCAAGATCTGATATCTTGGTCCAGTCCTCGTCGGGGTACGCAGGCGCTGGTGCTTGTTGAGCCGCGTAGGACGAACGTTGGGAGATGGCAAACATGTTGGGCATGTGTCTTTGGCCGGGCTGGGTGATGTTGGGTTGGAGAGGGGTGGGCGTAAGCGACACAAGGATGATGTGAGAACAAAACCTCAGATGTAAGCTGATATATGGGATGAGAGTCCTGCAAGGAGACCCGTCAGGTCTGAACGCAACTTGATCAATACTTCCTGGGGGTTAAGACAGACGGGAAAGCTCGGGAATTAAATATCCCCGGGTGGTGGGCGTTGCTGAGGAAGAAAGGGCAGAAAGAGGCTTGCCGCGAACCCATATAGTGGCGTAGCGGTCAAGATCCTTGGCTCTGCCCCCTTTTCAGTTCCCATTGTTGCGGTCTCCCACGCCGCGGCCTGGCAGGGGAGGGGGTTGATCGAGGCTCCAAGCCGCGTGGGCAATAAATAGCTAGACAGGGGTGTGCGTGATCCAGCGTGCCGCGACAGGGGCCGTGATCATCATGCACAGAGCCTGCGAGTTGGTGTGGTGCCAAGCAGAGCAAATACGTATCCCTCCTCTACGTCGCTAGGCCAGCCACTGACACCGCCTTCTTCACCACCCCCCTCCGTTCCCTCCCCTGGCTGCGTGCGCTTTAGCCAGTGAGGGGCGCTGCTGTTGGACGTTGTGTGGGTTTGATAAATATCGGCTCCACGCAAGGCACGGTTAAAAAGGGATCAAATAGATGGGTTTGAACAGCTCAATTGACTGGGCCAATCCTTCGATGTCCTCTGTCCTGGGTGTCTTCGTTGAACCGACCGTCCAGGGGTCGCTCCCCTCTCCACCCAAATTTGGTGCGTCCTGGAGCTGGCGCCTGGCCTGGGCACCTGGCTTACTCATCATTTCCAACAGCTGCGCATTTCGCTCAAACCGGAGCGTCGTCCCAACTGTAGATGTGAGCGAGGGGCCGGGTATGACGGCACTTGGGTAGTGGCCGGCCTGGGATCCAACTCTAACCCGGGCCATGCGGAGCGTAGCCCAGATCTGGCCGTCCCCGGGAGCCGGGATCCCGGGTGACCTGGAGTTGAAATGGGCGACGTAAGCCCGGGCACTGGGTTGTCGCTTGTGGGAAGGGCCCTGGTTCCGGGTTCCGCGTACACCTGCGACATCTGGAGCCGGGATTTATTAGCTCGCACCTGTAGTTATCCCTAGTAGTGATATTACTCGCGCCGCCGACATTTACCGCCTCACTCTCAGTACTCTGTTGTTCCAGCACTGTCTTGATTGCGTTCTGGTTCTCTCCTAGCTTCCTTCGACGTCGAGCAACCCCGAGGATGCAGACTCGCACGGTACGCGCGACCGTGCGCATCGCCTTTGACCAGGCCACAAGGTCCCAAATCCGCGCGGTGATCGGCATCCCCATCGCAGTGTTGACCCTCGTGCTCACTACGCTGGCCCTCGCCGCTGGCGGGAAACCCGGCTTCATGGAGGACTACCACATTCTCTTGATGAATACCTCCACGCTGGGTCAAAACCTCGTCCCGACAATCACGAGCGTACCGAGCGATCCCACGCCAACGTCGTGTGGTCCTCTTGGAGGGGCGCTGGGGAAGCTGTGTGCAGATGCAACCGCGGCGGTTGGGTCGGCTGTCAGCTCCGGTCTTGTGCAGCTTTCAAACATCGAAGATGATGTGGCAAACAAGCTTGCAAAGGAGATAGGGGTCCAGCAGTGGTATTCCCTCCACGCCATAGACGTCTGCCAGGGCAACTTTATGCCGAACGCAACCACTCCCAAGGCTACATACAACGTGACTAGTTGTACACGGGCTCTGAAATCTTGTAGATACCCCATGCTTTCTCCCCATTCCTCTGTGCGTGTCTCTTGTTAACGCTCAGCTGCCCTCTTTAATATCTCCGCTCTCCTCGACCACGAACTAGGCATCGGTCCTTTGCACCTGAACCTGGCCAAGCTTGGCTTCACAAAGGATCTCCAAGACGAGTTAGACAAGATCCCAGGGCCGTTCCAAGTCCTGGCGGGCTTCTATATCTTGGCTGTTGCCTGTTCGGGCCTCTCCCTCGTCCTCTACGTTAGGTGGCTCTTTCGGCCTACCTATGGTATGTCCGGCGCAAATACCGTCGTCGCCTGGCTCACGGCATTTATTCTATTCGCCGGCAATATCATAGTAGCAGTGAGCGGGAGGGTGGTAGACGAGATAAACCGCCTCGGTCCGCAAGTCGGGCTGTCGGTGTCGACTGGCAGAAAGTTCGCCGCCCTTACATGGACCACCTTTGCATTGACGCTGGCGATAGCCATGTGCTGGTCATATGAGATCTGCAAACATATAAAGGCTCGGAAGGAGATATGGGTTAGATGAGGGGTAGATTTACCGCGGAGGGCGCGTGCATCAGGCTGGTGCATGCCTGTGTCACATGTCTGGTATGTTGACACACGCTTCAGTCTGGACAGCGGTGGATTATCAACGTAGGCCGGATTATCTTTGCGGTTTCTATCGAGATACCTTTATTCAACTCGGGATTTAATCAGGTTACACAGAGCTAAGGATCAAGACTGAGAGGACGGGGCAGCCATTAGGTAGACTGAGTCGAGCTTTCTTACGCGATATATTGTCTCCTAGAGAACCCTGCTTGGTTTGGCCGCCGAATCACTACAGATTCTCCGTCGACTGTACTTACGCTCTAAGGATGGCGTAGCTTCTCGCGCTTGGCCATCTGTGTCTTTGTCGGACATGCCTAGTAGGCTGAGATTTCGACTGCCATCGTGAGTGCCCACGAGGGCAAGCTAACCAGATCGGTGGCCACACATTGTCTACGACGGAGCACCGGCCAACTATATTTGTATTTCTTCTTGACAGTACCGGGACCCACGTCAGGGGCGTTGTCGAGAGGTATCTGCCTAGTTGATATCTCCTAACCACTCTGATGCAGAGGAATCAATTCCGTACTTGGTAAGCGAGAGCCAGACAAGCGAGTGCACCACCTTGACAAAATTTGATAGAGTTTGTAAAAACGCAACAAGAAATTGGTAAGACATCTAACTAACTAACTAAAAATTTACTAACGTCATTTTGCACGGAATTCCACCAAATTTTATTAAAGTGGTGCACTCGCTTGTCTGGTGCACTCGCTTATCAAATACGTTAAGAGGAACATGTGTAAGAGTGGCATTGAGAACAATCTGCATCAAGAACGAGCAAGCTACCGCACATAGATTCTAAGGAACACACACTAAAATCTTCGCATCTGGATGCCACTTGTCCCACCCCTAAGACACAATGGTCGTAGTCAGCAGTGTTGTAACTGTGTGTGTTATAGTAAGGATGGTCCAAGACGGAATCGAGCGCCGGCTCGTGGAGCCGACTGGAGTGATCCCAGTGATGGTGGCATTGGTCTGGTTCCTTGCGATGGTGAAGTTCCATCCGGCTGTGGGAATCAGGCTGAGATAGGGCGTCGGGGCGGCAAGGGCGGCGGTAGTGGTGGCCTGGTTGCTGATGCCGGTGAAGCTCCATCCCGCCGTAGGGTCTGGTTTGACGGACGGTTCAGGCTGCTGTCTCGATGTGCTCTCATGTGTACCAAAACTCCAAGGCACACATTCTACGGTCCCGTTTCGTTTGGCAGCGTTTCCGGTGGCGAGGGAACGATCTGCCGTACCGTTGGAGATGACAGCCAAGCTGCATGCCGAGTTCGTTTTGCACTGCCTTCTGTAAGGTTAGAAAGAGGCGTCATAGGGGTGGTTGTTTCAGACGGACCAGATGATACGTGCGTCCCCATTGGGCGCACCAGTTGGAACCAAGAAACTGGTTACTCGCTTGCCGGAGCAGAGTATGGTTGATGCAAAAGAGTACGTAATGGGCACGAAATTGGGGTCCGAAAACTGAAGGATGGCGCGGCACTTGTCATATGGGTTTCCGCTTCTATAAAAAGCTCACGGTCAACCAAGGTTCACACAGGCCAAGGGGCGTGTATTACGTTGCTGAAACGTTGGTGGTACCAGCCACTAGCTGCATCGGGGGGCTAGAGAGACAGACAAGGGGCCAGTCTCCGAAGGCATCTGTTGCTGCAGCTAGCAAGGCTGCCAGGGCCAACGTAATCTTCATAGCTTGCGGTCTCCCCTGAGCAGACGTCTGTTATTTTTGTCTTCTCCCTGTTTTAGAAGCCCCTGCGGCGCAATATAGTCGGGCGCGGTATGCTGTACAAGAGAAGAAACTCCAGCTCTCACATTCTGGCTCTAGGTGGTCTGATGTGGACCTTAAATATAGAGCTCGCTCGGTTATGGTGCCCGAATCCGGGAGGCGCGTGCCACCGGCTTCCCGGACTCTAGGCCATTCGTTATTAGTGTCGCCTCGTCCCGTGTTCTCCTTTGCTAGCCTATTTTACCGTCTAGTCCATCATGGAGTGCGACCTACAGAACATCGGCGAGTGGGACGATTGGTGGGAGCGGACGTTCGTTCCGAGTGCTCTTGCCACCCAGGATCCTAGTACAGCCGACCAGCAACGCGTCTTCCCCAACATCCCACAAGGGCAGGAGTCCTGGCAGCGGACGCCTGACCAGGACATCAGAAGGTGAGATTCCCGCATCGCAGCGACGCCAAAGCTAACCACTAGTAGCTTGCTCATTATGGCCTGCTCGCGATTAGACAAGGTCGAGGCCGTAGCATACGAAATCCGCTCGCGATTGGGCAAGATTGAGACTGCAGTACACGAAACAAAGACGCTCTCGGGCCAGGCATGCAATGGTCTCCACGAGCTAGAGAATGGGGTCGGTGGTGTACGAGAAGCGCTCGAAAGACTACGGAGAGGTATGAGTGCTTTCTCGAAATCCCTCTACCGCCTCCTCCGTGGAAGCCCCGCCGACGAGAGCGACAAAGAGCCCGCCATGGAATTCACCTAAGAGGGAGACACGAGTAATTGGCGCTCTGGAACCGGGAACGCCGGCTCAAAAGTTGGGAGCCGGGAACCCGGCGTCCCATATCCCGGCTGTACCTATATCTCAGTCGTAGTGCCCGGACGTTCCCGGCTTCCTTAAGATCTAAACGTCGCTCCCTACGCTTGTTTTGCTCTCGATGCCAGAACTTCCAGTGGCAAAAGAGGTAACACGCAGCGGATGCCTCTTGGCGATACGCAAGCTCCTCGCCATCCGATCGCCGGGAGGGGACCCGCAGCGAGAAGGGGAGGGGCGCCGCAGCTCTACCCCAACTTTTTGGGACATGCACCCTCCGGCCCAGTACAAGAACCTTCCAATGCTGCCTCCCGATGAACCCGCCCCCCCGCTGCCGCTTGCGGCAAGGCGCTACCGTGCGGAGACGAGGCCCCCTCTGCTGAAGAAGTCGCCAAAGCGAGCGATAAGCTGGTCGGAAGACCAGATCAACAGGCTGCAACAGGACAACAGGGATTTGCGCCAAAAGATCCTCGAGCAAAAGAGAACCGACGTGGAGAAAGACCAAACGATAGCATTCCTGACGCAGCAGAACGCTCAGTACAGGCAAGAGATTGACAGAAATAATGACGTTAGCCAGTTTGCCAACACCGTCATCGTCGCGGTCCAGGAATTCCAACAGGCGCGGTCACGCCGGTCGGCTAACTCGAGCAACTACGGAGACGCCCCTAAAGGCGTGTCCACAGACAGTAACACAATCGGGGACGCATTGAGCGACATCATCAGGATCTACACCCAAATATAGACAGATATGACGACGGTATCACTCCACTTTTACTTCTTCCCCGTCCCGGCAAGCACTCGATGTCATCGTTCTGTAGCCGATCCCCTTTGACAGCCACGCCCTCGGATCACACACCGCCCTCATTCCCTACCCAAGATGCCCTCTCCAGGCCAGGCGCAATCCATCCCCTTGACGTTAATCCTCCCTGTCAAGGCAGAGCCGGTAAGCCCCGCAGAGTCGACGGACGACCACAGCTTCATAGCGCATCTATGTGTCCTTGCGCTTGTGCATACACGGACGAATCATAAACTCGTTGGGTCAGTGATGTCGGACGCTGCTCTCGCTCCCGCAGGAGCTGAAGATTGACGCCAAAAATAATATGCTAAGATCGGTTGGCAGACCGCCTACCCCTCTCGACAGCAAGGGGGCATACACCGAGATGTGCCAGCCAACCCGGCGGCGGCGCCACCAACGAGAGCTGTTCGGTTCAATCCCGGTGCAGCTTAGTGGCGAATGCGTCCATTTCGAAGCCGGGCTCCTATCGGCCCCGCCCTGCCAGTCCTCTGTGCCATGTTTCACAAATAGCACTAACGTTACCTTGGCTGAGCGCGAGACCAGAGGGTTGTAGCACGTTGGCGGCGAGAGGCTGGGCTCAACGTTGATCATCGACAGAGCCGCTCCTGCGGCGGTTGTGTCTCATGTTGGGTCGGGGGTGTGGTTTCTGTTTTCGTCGCAGTTGCATCAGAGGCAGCCGCTTCTTTTTTTAGACATTTGGTTGCATAGAGAAATGCTTCAAATAAGCACCGTGTTGAACCAGCAAGTTTAGCGCTACAAACCTCACCGCAAATTCATCGCCTATCGCATCCCTCCTCTCTATCAGCATGGCGTCGCACACAAACTCGGCTCAGGTGCGTGGTTCAAAAGATGCAAGATCAATCACTCTCTAACTGTCCAAGGCCAAGAATGCCCTCACCTATGGTGGTCCTGCCGATCCGGTCACCGAGAGCATGAAGGCTTTGTCTCAGATGTCGCGGCAGCTACGAGACCTGTACAACGTCCTCGTCAAGCACCAGCAGAACGCTGGCAATGGATACGAATCCCTGGCCAAGACGAACCGGCAACTCCAGATGGAGAACCAGCAACTCCGGTCAGAAGCTGATTCCCACAAGAAACAGGCTGCCGCGAGCCGTCAGGCGCTTTCCATCGCTACAAGCCGCATGTTCCTTCAAGATCAAGAGATAAGCAATCTCTCCACAAAGGTCAGGTTGCTTGAGCAGTTAGGCAAAGAGCAGGGGGCTGGTCCTGCAGACTGCAAGGCAACACCTGCCACCGAGACCCAAACTCAAAAGCGTCAGAGGTCGGACGATGAAGAGCAAGGAATGCGTGAGGATGCGGAGGAAGGCAGCGCGAAGCGAAGATCAACCTGGCTGGGACAGTTCTTGAACGATTCATAGGAAGGCCTGGTTAGGACCTGTGTCCCTCTCACTGGAAGTTGGTAGACCTTGCTTAGGAAAGAAAACGGGGTGAAGCTTGGATACGCTCTCGATGTAACTATGTTTGTTATCAATAAAAGTTGCACCTGGTTGCAACCATCTGTGTCCGAGACTGTATACGTGCATTGTCGGGAACCCCTCGGCTTCTCTGAATCTAGCGCCAGCAAACACAGTACCTTCGGCGCCTTTGTAGAAGTGGCTGCGCCAGTGATTCGTCACATCCTGGTATTATTCTGCATTGTGGAGGTTGCGCTGGCTGCAGGGTAACCGATTCATCACAAACATGCGTTGGTCTTGAGGGCTGGGAATGCTCTAAGGAGCCGTTTCGAGAGGCAAAGAGCAGGGATTATTGTCGAGGCCTTTTAGCCTATACATAGCACGTCAGCGATCGACCGGGTGGCAAATCTTGAGCGGTGTCGCTAACAATATTTGCAAAGACATTTTGGGGTTCCCTGCTCCTTGGCGCTCTGTCAGTGCCGACGGGAGGGTGAACATAGTGGAGGTATCCCCTAGTGGACATCGGTATACGCGTGTGACAAACCATCAGCGTTGTCAACGAAGATGAACTAGGACCGTATCGGGAGCTAGGGATCTCAAAAACCGATTCTCATGGCTAGAATTTAGGACTGCCTTGGCAATTCTTGCTGGACAAGTTCACGTCTATATCTCCGAGACGTAGTCGAGCCTAAAGTGCTGTATTCTTTCTCCTTCGTCAAACAATATCAACCGGGACTCTCCTGCCGCGAGGTGTAATGTAATATGCCTCAGCTGTCTCCTCCACCATAGGTATGTCTTGGACCCCGAGGGGGCAGCCTGAGGTGGAAATAGCGACATTGGCGAGGTCGTCTGGGGTTTTGGCCGCTTGTAACGTAAACTCGGACCGGAGAGGTTTGTCAATAGAATGTCGCTTGATGGTCAAACTGATGATGAATGAGGCAACCGCTGCTCCTAAAGTGGTCCAGTATACGCCGTGGAAGCCCGCCAGGTCTAAAACTTTATCAGTACTCGTCTAGCCCAGAGGAGATGAACTTACAGGATTGCACCGCGCCGATGCGTACGGGGTCCATGGGATCCATTGAGGACATGGTCTTGACGAAGGCCTCGGCGTCATAGGCGATGCTCTTCGGCAGCCCCAGCTCACCGAGCTTGGAGCTCATGACGTTTTGGAACGTACTACCCCCGATGGCCACGCCGAAAGACATTCCTAGAGTGCGCATGAAAGCATACATCGCAGCGGCGCGGCCAGCATCTTCAACACAACTCGCAGCCTGAACACCGACGTTGATGCCAGTGAGAAGCATGCCATTTCCAACGCCAAAGACGGCAAGAATACCGGCCCAGGCTGGCGTCTCAGTGTCCTCGCCGAAGAGCAGCAGCAGGCCACACCCGACAGTTGTAATGGCCCAGCCGCTCCATATGGACCACCTATAGTTGCCGGTCCGTGTTGTAATTAGCGAGGTAACGATGCTTCCCGGCAGGAGAAGGCATGTGACTGGGAAAATGTCCACGCCGGACCGCGTTGGCGTATGGAACCTGATGGCGGTAAAGAAGAAGGGGACATAGTAAAGCGTGCAAAACATCTGTGGTAGACCAGGTATCAGCGCATACTGCTTCTAGGCAAGGGTGCCTAGACACCTACAATGAATCCTTGCGATAGAGCGCAGGCGTAGGTGGCAAGGGCCGTTGGCGAGCAGAAGATCGACCGGCGAAGGACGGGCTCGCGAGCACCGTAGAACTCCCAGACTACCGCAATGATAACGCCGGCTACGCCGACGACCATAGGAACCATTGTCTGCACGCTTCCCCATTCGAACTGCATACCGGCCCAGGATATCCCGATTAGAAAACTAGTCATGCCGCCGATCAAGAAGAAGCCGCCCACCCAGTCGACACGGCCGAGTCTGGAGACGAGGGATGTGTTTTTGCTGCGGAGCCTGACGTAGATGGGAACGAGGACCAGGCCAGAGGCGCAGAAGGGAAACTAGAGGGAGTCAGCAAATGATCGTGAGCGCGGCGGGCCGCTGAAGAGCAGCGCACATACGTTTATATAGAAGCACCACCTCCAGCTGAGTCGTTGAACGAATAGGCCCCCAGTCACCGGCCCGAGGACGGTACCCAGCGCCCACGCAGCCAAAATGAGCGAGAAGTATCTCGGCCGCTGCCTCAGGGGGATGATGTCGGCAAAGATGACTTGTCCCATAGTTATGATTCCGCCGCCTCCGATCCCCTGTACCGAGCGGCCGACAAAGAAGACGCCGAATCCTTTTGCAGCAGGCGCGCAGAGCGTAGTTCCGAGTGTGAAGAACATGACCGACACAAAGAGCATCTCTGTGCGCCCAAAGACGTCGGACAGCGCGGCGACAAAGGGCTGGCACACGGCACACGACAATAGGTACGACGTCCCTGCCCAGAATGCATCTGTTGCGCTTCCGCCGAGATCTAGGGCCAATGTCTGCCAAGTGGTAAGCTTCAGGACGCGTTCTCTTTGCCGAAAGTCTCTCACTGGTAAGGCTGAGACGAGAATCGTCGCATCCAACGCCACCATGAGCGAGATGAGAGCAAGCGTGAGCATAACCGCAAACTCCGGCTTCCCGGGCTTCCAGTCCTGCCCCGGCCCAGTGTCGCGGCCTATGATAGGGCACTCTCTGTTTTCCATGGCGATGTTGGACCCTCTGGCCACGCTTCAGAAGTTGGATGGGATAGAGGAGGCAGTGTTGAGCTAGAAATGTATGGGGAGTTCGCTTAGCAGTGTTGCTAATATAGGCATCATGGAATCCTGCTTCCAACGATGCTGCCATGCCGTTCTGTCGCGTCTAACATGGACAGCGGGGGCATATTTTTAGGGCCCCTAATGGACGGTTAGGCGTCAGACCGACTGTTTTGGGGTTCGAGCTTTTAACGACCCGCCCTAGGATGGCAAGGAGGTGTAAGCAAGGCCTGGGGTCCGCTTGTACCCTTTCACAGCAGCTATTTAAGAACTCAACACAGCTCTCGCAGACGAGCGTCTCAG
>FTCU01002130.1_pt1 | contig 10579 bp, 12 predicted proteins | sample 1639521 | NCBI WGS metagenome assembly FTCU01 (sample SAMEA3914864, study PRJEB12502) | metagenome | biome: forest; material: soil | place: USA | collected 2012-03-12 | depth 0.3 m
GGGTTATGGGGTGGGGCCGGGGGTTCTGGGGCTGGCCAATCAGCGGTTTACCCTAACTAACCCTAACCTAACCCCCAATATTGGGGGGGTTTGGGCCTGCATCGGGCGAACCATGCGGGCTGGCGACAAACGGACGGCGGATTCGGCATCTCCTGCCTCGGTTCACCTAGTTGCCGTCACTGGCGGGCCTTTTGGCGGCCGTGTTGGGTCGAAGTGATTGCCCTCGCCATTCCTCAATCACTTCGACCTGGGTGTGGGTCCCCACGGAACCAATCAGCGGTCGCCGCGCGGCGTGGCACGGGCCACTTGTTCAATCACTTCGACTCGAAGTGATTGAGGCATACCAGTAAGGCGGTCAAACTCGGACTCGACCCCGTACGACTGGATCTGACCGCCCATCAGTCACATTCAGCATCCAAGTTCACCGAGACCGATTTCATCCACCTCAAGGCATTGTGGAAGAACCGGGAGGTGACCAGTTTCAACGTCAGCGAATACGTTCGGGCGGAACACGTCCAGGCTTGGGATTTTGTCGTGGGCCGAGGTGGCAAGCAGGTCGATCACCCGCTCCGCCAATGCTTGGTGGAATTCATCAGGACATCGGTCGACCCGTTACGCCACTGTCGACCAAGGAGGGGTAACAGCACAAGCTGAAAGCTATTGATTGCTACTACCAGGAACGGCTAGAGTGGCGAGCGTGGCTGCATGGCTGGCGTCGAGTTACCTAACCAGCTAACCACACCCATGCAATAAGAGCCCGGCCCAACCATCTCATACATATAGCAAGGGTTCCATGCAGAGCTGAGGCTGGAAAAACTTTCCATCTCCCAACTCAAACCAATCTCAAGGCGATTTCTCAAGACACAGCAAATCAACACACGTACCGAACTTGCATCATAGGTCAGATGTCGTTGCAGGAGGATGAGCCGGAAAGGTGTTTCTCAGCGTACCCTCCGGCGAGGGATAACCTACATCACAATCAGCTTCCTCTGCCTGGGGCCCTCTGCGCACTTTGCACGCTCTTGGACTTCCAACCAGCCGATGCCGTGCACTGTCTTGCTACATCCAGCCGCCACAGCCTACGCAGAGCTGCTGCTATATCTCTTGCGGCGATGTGGAACGCGATGCTGAACTTGGCTTGCAGAGCTCTAGCAAAGCCGGACTCGCATGCTCCCGCGGCAGCCAAGTCACTCCTTCTGAGGCAGCAGCAAATGTTGGTGTATCACCATCACAAGAGCCTCGAGGATCTCGAGCAGTCTGCAGCTACTGGCTGTCGACTGTGTCGTTTACTTTAGAACAGCCTTCGAGAGCCGCCCCCCCCTTCGTAGGCCTACAGCAACTACAAGAATTCCCTGCCTTGTGTTTCGTTGTACCTGTCCATATTCCGGAGGTAGGGAGAGGAAGAGAAGGGGATATATCCGATTGGAGATTAGCACATTACTGTAGCGTTTGGCCCAGACCGTTTCATGACCCTGGATATGTTTATAGGACTCGGTATATAGTCCCCTGTGCTATTAGACATCCTTGGAGGGAGTAGTTTTGCTAATACTACACAACCTCTACATGTTGCTACAGACTCGATAGTTGATGCACAGCTACACTAAGGCAAACTGGCCTCTCTCAGCCAAAAGGCGATCAAAGGTATCCCCCTCATCGGGAAATCTCGAAGAGATAACCTTTTCCAGGAAATTAACTTCTGCACAATGTCCATGAAAAACCCCTTACAGATATAAAACCGCCTCAACATATAGAGATTTGTCCCCTTCTATACACTAGATAATGTCTTCCCCTTGCTGCCTGACGTGTTTAGATTGCCCCTGGACAAACCTGGACCCAACTGCAAGAGCAACAACCACACTAGCAGCCACAAGAACCTGAAGCAAGCAGCATTGTAGCTGAAGTTGTGTCTCGAGACTCATAGGCTGTGCACATGCACCACCGAGCCCTACACTCGCCTCCTGAGGAGGATACTCCACGTGGGCTCTGAGGTGACTGGCGAGCACCCGCACCTCTGTGAAACAAACAGCGAGGTTAGGCGGTACACGACACTCAGCCATCGTTGGCCCAAAGTCCTTCACGCACGCACGATGTCGAAGAATATCGAAGCCCATCGAAAGGGCATCCCTCTCTCTTCACTGCCAAAAACGTTTCAGGACACCATTATAGCATGTCGTGCCCTTGGCGTGCTATACCTGTAGATCGACAGTCTATGCATTATCCAAGACTCAAAAGAGGACTGGGATATCGAGTTAGCACAAATGGGCAGCTACTACTGGAACTCACTCTTCAACATTGCTACAGCGGGGGTAGGAGCGGCCTCACAACCTCAAGGTACTGGCGAAGACAACGGAGGCAAGGGGATCTTCCAGCCCCGAGATCTGTGTGGGATTCAGCCGTGCCATGTCCAGGTGCGCTACTACTACGACCTTGACTGCGTCGACGCAGCCGTGCACGTGGCGCTGTACATTGCTAACGAAGTCAACTGGCAGTTTGCTGAGCACTCGCCTCTTGATAGCCAGGCCTGGATCCTGCAGGAGCGCATCCTCGCCCTGCGCACGCTCTTCTTCGGCAAGCTCCAGATGTCCTTCTCCTGCCTCACCATGCGCGCCTCCGAGGCCTGCCTGCAGGGCAGCAAGCTGCAGAACAGGATAGAGACCTGCGTACTCATCGAGGAGTACTAGCACACGCTACAGCTCGAGTCGCTAATAGCCAGTGTATGCGCCTTGTCCATGCCGCCGACCCTGTGGCGGCTGTCTCTGCTCAGCATAGCCCTGCCTGAACAGGACAAGCACAGGGAGAAGGCGGACCTCTTCTGTTGTATGGCAGAGCTGCAGAAGGGGATGCGAAGCAACGAAAGGTATCGCTGTCTTGTCTATGACGAGTGGTACTAGCTTGTGATAGAGTACAACTGCCGCTGTATCACGTTCGACAGCAATATGTTGCCAGCCATCTTGGGTCTAGCAAGCTACTTCTACCTCATCACAGGCGACCGGTACCTTGCTGGCTTATAGGCAGGGGATCTGCTTCTAGGGCTGCTGTAGGCGGTCGACTTGCTCACAGCCCGCCTAGCCAAAGATTCCGCAGGCGTGCTGTTGTAGTTATAGGCATCAGTGCGCTCTGACACGCTCACGATGTGGTATCTGGGTCTGTAGAGCGAGATCGTACAGTTTGTCAAGGTCCTCGAGGCTCAGACCAAGGTCGACAGGCCAAACCCATTCGGTGCTGTCGCGGCAGGACAAATCTACCTCAGCAGGTACTTGAAGAGCGTGCTAGCAATGGCGCCCAACAAACAGCCAGAACCGAGGCCTGTTAGGAAGTTGGACAGGGACTGCAGGCTGGCTGCGCTGGATAAGATGTTTCGGTATATCTTGACCAACAGCGAGATTGAGACGTCGCTGTACCTGCAGGATCTGCAGTCAGGACAGCGCCTAGCAGTATTTTACACAGACTAGCCATTCCTAGAAGGATCACGCTAGGTCTAGTGCTTGCCTATCCTCCAGGACAGGCCAGAGGACAACAAGGAAGGTGTTTTATGCTTGGTTGTAGTCCCTGTGCTGTGGACGGTTGGGGAATGGCGCTGCGTAGGCTTCGCAAGGATTCTTGACATTGAGTAGTGTGCTACTGATATAGAGGTAGCGCAATATTTTTTGGTGTAACACTACGATTCTTGCAAGGGGATAAATAGCCTCCTAAGAGTGTAGTGGATCGGAAGTGGCATGGCCGGCTCGAGCATTGATCTATCGAAGCAGCTCCTCTAGGATGCCTTATGCTTTCATCCGCTAAAGAAGCCTTTCCTTGCAATATCAATTATCGGACAACCTTCATTCTTTGATTCGGTCTTCAAGCCTTGCAAGAATGGGCAAAGACCGCCACCCTCTCCATTTCGGCGAGACAAACATGGAAAGTGGAGTTGCGCAGGATATCCAGCGCCAAGATCTTGGAGGCATTGGTTCGGCCCCATTGGCCACTCCCATGAGCACGCTAGGGCACGTGGGTTCAGACGCTGTCCACCTGTCAATCAACGCCTGCAACTCAGCTAAGCACAGCCCTGCAAAACCATGACCGATCGAGTCTCTAGGTCATCTTCTGCACAATGCATCTCTTCTGCGCTCACAAAATGGACCTCCTGTGTGAATATTGCATGAAGCACATATGAATGTCTGGTCTGTTTGCTAGTTAGCGGTTTGGCATACTGAGCTGCACATCACCTCAACCATCCCCAAATCCAGGTTCCTCTGGTGGAACTGCTGCAGGATCTCAGGACATTGCTCGAGATGCGCAGCGGGTTCCCAAGTATTGTGCTTGTGCCCATACCTGGAGTGTGAGGACGAGTCTGTTGGCCAGACCTGCCATTCGAAGAAGCCCCTGGCTGCAGCCTCACCACCAAGCTCCTCGACGTGACCCTCCTTCACTTTGGCTTCGACGAGTGTTGCCACCACGCCGACGAGCTTCGGTGCGTAGGACTGGGCCCCTAACACCGGCCCAGCGCCACTGGGCAAAGACAATGCGGAAACTGGGTGCTTGCTCATCCTGCCGTACGAGACGAGTCGCAGTAAGCTTCTGTTATTGTTCTCCGGTTTGCGGATTGCCAGTTTACACGTCCCAGTGCCACCCTGAACATCACGCGTATATGTCGACCCAAAGCTGTTGGCGATCTCCTCGCCCAGATGATGAGACAGATTCGGGCAAAGCACAATGATGGCCAGCGGATTTCCATCTACGAAGCACTCGAGCATCGCGCTTGGGGACACTTCTTAACGGCGGCTCCGCCGACCAAGAGAGGCAGGACGGGAGGGGAGGAGGCAGGTCAAATACGTGCTTGATTTAACCATACACTCCCCAGGATATGTTTGTTGGCCAAGAAACTTGAGAGTGCCTCCAAAACTGCCCCGTACTCCTTCAGCCGACGGATCTTCGCATCCTCCGCTGGCGTGTCTCTCGCCCTGCTTGAAGCTGAACTTGAAGTCGGCTTGTCCTCATCCCTCCTCGACTCCCACGGGTCTTGCTGCTCCAATGGCTCCGCCACCATGTCCACCGTATCCGCAGCGTCCAATCACGAATCTTGAACCGGACCAACAGCACGTGTGCGAATGCACAGCCCGTCAGCCGTCGGCCGTCTTCCCCTCTTCAGCTCGTTCAGGGTGGGCGCGGGGAGGTCCAGCCAGAACCAAACACCACGCAACAGACTCGACCTAATTACGCATCGCCCTCACAACAGCGACGCCATGTGGCTCATCGACACGCGGACGCTCCGTCTCAAGTTTTTTATGAGCATCGAAGGAGTCCGATATGCAATACTCTCGCACACCTGGGGAGACGAGGAGGTCGACTTCCAGGAGATGGGTGCCAGGGGCCCAAACGGGCTCCGGAAAGCTGGCTGGCGGAAAATCGTCGAGACTTGCAGAGTCGCTCGCGAGGCCTTTGCACTGGGCTACGCCTGGGTCGACACGTGCTGCATCGACAAGTCGAGCAGCGCCGAGTTGAGCGAGGCTATCAACTCCATGTTCTCGTGGTACAAGGCGGCTGCCGTCTGTCTTGTCTATCTGGAAGACATGGCCTTCGCCGCAGGCGAAGTCCCCCAGCTGGGCAGCGCCGCCCTCCGAGAGTCCCTGCGCGCCTGCCGGTGGTTCACTCGCGGCTGGACGCTGCAGGAGCTGATAGCGCCCTCTGAGATGGCGTTCTATGACGGCAACTGGCTCCAGGTCGCGACCAAGGCCGGGCTTGTCGGCGACCTGTCCAAGATCACCGGGATCGAAGAGCACTTCTTGCAGAATGTCGACCTGCTCCCTGCCGCACCCGTCGGCAAGAGGATGTCTTGGGCCTCCTCCCGCCAGACTACGAGGCTGGAGGACGAGGTATGGATGGTGGTGGTGGTGGTGACAGCCGAGACCGCCGGCGCCCCGGAAGCTTGCAGGACGCTGCCTGGGCCGTCACTCGTGCCAGCCACCTTCCTTCTCTTCGACCTTGGTTCCGGGACATCTTCCTCCTGCTCGTCTGTCGAGGACTTGCGTCTCTTGCTTCGTCTCGTCTTGGACCAGGGCTTCACGGAGAGAGTGGTTTGTAATACTACGAAGTTGACACTGGCAGAATATTTGGCATCCCCATACATATCCCTAACCCCGACCCCCTTTTTTCCCCCTTGCCCGCGTCGTCTTCGCCACCCACACCCACACCCACACCCACACCCACAGCAGTCGGGCACGCACTCGGGCACGCCGGTGTGGGCGCGCGTGCGGGCGACATAGACGCAGTGTGGAACGGCAATTGCCTCCTTAGGCACCTATATATTGCTACAGGACTTCAAGACCATTGCCGCATCCGCCCCTTGTTTCATCTCCAACATCAATACAGGTAGTTTTGGCTACGAAGTCTAAAATACAACCCGTGCTCGTGCCCTGCTTCGCTCGTGGTGACCGGACATCATACGATGATCAGCAGTGCATCGCCCCTTTCCACGGTTTTATCCATTCTCTCATTTTCTCTCCCACACCGCTAATGGCCCTCCTGATGTGGTCCAGGTTCACCGAGCACCCCAGCTGCAGTACCAGCACGTCAGAAACTCGCGCAAACCGCTCGGGAATCAAGATCTCGGGCATAACGTACCGTATGTGTGGATGAAGCCCACCAAGGTGGGCAAAACACCGGACACGGCCAGTATTTGCCCCAGACTCCAGCCGTCCTTGAAGGGGTTGATCCCGATGCTTTTCGAGAGCTGGTCACGCTGTTTGCAATAATACACAAAAATGGTGGTCGATCCGGCCGCGAACACCACCACATCCACGACGCCCAAGATATCCGACCACTTGCGGTACCACGGAGCCGCCTTGATCGCCCTCTCGAGTTCCCGGACTATTCCCATCCTCCGCAACCTTTCCGCATTGTTGGCCGTCCGGTAGCCACGGCTCCGCAAGAGGCGGTTCCTATCCTCGCGCACCGCCAAATGGACCATCCAGCCCAAGATGAAAAGACGTAGGGCGCAGTACCCCGTCAGCAGACTGGCGGCAATGATGACGTCCCGCCTGGACACCAGACCGCCGTAGCCGCACAAGCCATCCCAGAACTGCTCAAACTGGAACGGCGAAAAGACCTTGCTATTCTGATAGAGGGCCAGAAACGCAACCAGCGCTATGAAGGCCACCACCGAGAACGAAAGCACAAACCCCGTCGCCAGGGAACGCTTCCGGTTTGGACGGGCGGGGCCGCCGTGCGCGGCTTCGTCCTTGGCGCGCTGGGCGCGGCGCATGCAGGCGCCCACGCGGTAGAACCACACGCAGACGCACAGGGCGTAGACGAGGATCCACAGCTCGATGATCAGGTCCTTGCGGGCGGTGTCACGGACGTCGCCGGCCATGTAGCGGTAGAAGATGGCGCCGGGGAGGGCGAGGGAGAAGACGGCTGTGGTGTCGGAGAAGCCGGTGAAGGACGTCTTGGCCGTGGCGAAGAGGTCGCCGTTCTTGGAGCCGCGCGGGGGCTCTTGGGACGGGCCCTGGTCTTTCGGCTCGCTGCGGCGGCGGTATCTGAAGGCGCCGAGAATAGCAATGGCCGAGTAAACACCCCCGATGACGAGGAGGAGAACGTAGTAGATAAACACCTGAAAGCAGCAAGTATCAATGTCAGTCGCGAGGTTGGAAGCATGTAATTAACGTAATATGGCAGGCATTATTCACCCCTGGACCGTTGATGTCGCCCAGCTGATTCCAATCAAAGCCGAGACCGCAAACGCTTTGCGCACAAGCACGACTCGGTGCGTCGATGACAGTGTAGTAGTAGGGGATGTCTAGCGGTATGGAGTCGGTGTTGGTCCAGTTCTGCTGGGCTTCAAGACGAAGGAACTCGTTGACGGCTGCGGTGTAGTTATCTCTGAGAAGTCGTTCCCATTCCAAGATCTGTCCGTACGAGACGATGGCCTGGAGGTTCGAAGGCAAGGCGTCACGGAAATATGCCTCGGTGGTCGTTGCGTCCACCGTCTCGGGCACCCAAAAGGTGACATTGAATTCGTGGCCGGGCATGGCGCCGACGTCGTTGTAGTGGCTCAGGTCGAACCAGGACTGGAGGAATGCTCTCACATGGGTGCAGTTGGAACCGAAATCGAGAGAGGAGAGGTCCGGAGGTGACCACTCGGGGAAGCTGATGGTGAGGTAGGTGGTCATGTTGGCGGTGGTTCCTACGAGCTTCTGACTCGTGCTGTGTGGAGGGACTGGGAAGGCTGCGACCAAGCCGCCGTCGAGAGAGGATCAGTCAAGAACAGAATGGCGCATAATTTTGGCAAAATAACCACGTACCCAGCAGAAGGGAAGGGAGGGAGAGAGTTGCAGAGTCTACCTGGTACTCAATCTGGTCGCGGGCAGGCTCTATTTCAAGCAAGATGTCGCGAGGCTGTGTGCTAAATGTGGGTGCGGACAGGGGCCATGTTGCCAGGAGGCACAGGACATCAACCCAGCTGCATTGCAATAACAATCCCTGGCAGCCTTGCCTTGGCTATCGGGCTTGTACTACACACAGAGGTTTCAGAAAGCAGGCTCTCGACCCTCCTGCAGTCGACTGGGTAATACGCCCAGAACCGAAACCACGCGCCGGCCGGCGTTAGGCCACCAATAATCGCATCAGTCGACCATCCGTGTTTTCGGCATGGGACGTTGTGGTTTACAGTCGGCGGTTGAGCGACAACGCGCCTCCTTGTGGCGTCGCCCTGTGGGTACTAGGTCTGTTCAGGGCGCTTCTGGTGTGCTCAGCTCTGGCAATTTGACGACGGGACCGCGAGGCTGGCGCTATTTATGCACATGGCTTGCAGGTTGCAGCCAGACTTGAGCATTCATTGGCGTCTTCGAATGACATGAAACCGGCACCGCCGACTTGCGTTTTAGCTGAAATAATTGGAGCAGAGAAGTCGCAGGAGAATCCGCTGATTCGTGCGTTGACAATTTGACCTGAGCCCAACTTGGGGGGCTTGGGGGCCAGGGGCGTCTTTGCTGTGGGCATATTCAGGGGGCAGCCGGTTCTGGGCTTCGGATGTCGGTGTTTGATCTAATAGTTTGGAGCATCTAGCCATTTCCAGCAGCATGCCATATGCATGTATACCTGAGGTAGTGTGAGAGATTTGTGTGCCCGCGAGTGCGGCGAGGCTCCCACTGTCTGACACGAGAAAAAGCAAAAACAAAACATGAACGACCCGAGAGATGCAACCAGGTGCAACGTGCTGACGGCGTGTCCTCGGCGACTCGTAGATTCGAGTTCGTTGATGCCTGATACTGATGCCTTAGGCATCACTATTATTGTCGGGCAGAGCCGTGACTTGGCCATCTCCCTGCCAACAAAATAATGAGTACACACACTGTACCCACACCCACATCCAACCATCTAGAACTCAGTCAAATAAGCTGCAAAACAGATACTAAGAAGTGCTCTCAAATGCTCTACCTAATTGCCAGTCATCCCGCCCTCTAATTCTAAACAGTCTTTGAAGATTTGGGGGATGTTGTCGACCCAGGCGTTGATCGTCTCTTGTTTTACTGCAGCCCAGCCTTCCTCGGCAAGCTCCTTGACCAGTTCATCATCCCAGCAAGGCCGCTTTTTAACATACTGCTTCGGCCCCTGCCAGGCCTTTTCAACAGGGGAAAAGTCTGGAGATGAAGCGCAATTGAAGAAGGATTCTAGACTGTTATCCTTCTTCCAAGTGCGGACGATATTAGCCTTCGAAGTGCCGTGCCCAGAGTCGTTATCCTCCTCAGCCCGCACTGGACATTGAGCACTGCAGCTCCCATTCTCAAGGAGGGGGCACATGCATCGGCTGGCGGACAGCACACGTTGACAGCGAGGCATATTGCGTTTTGTGTAACAGTGATAGAGCTGCTTATTCGCTATGGTAGCGATGTATGTATCGTATCGTTGACGTCGGTGAGGATGGTTAGCACCAGGCTGTCGTATGCCTGCCAGCTTTGTGGCTGCCCCTCGCAGTGACTCAGAACACAAGGCCCAAGCATACCAGGCTGAAGTAATAGGTCACTCAAACAAGCCTTGACTCATTGGCAAGGCAGCAACCAAGTTAAGGGAGTGCTGTGCCAAAAATTGGAGCTGGACAATACCGTTGGTGCAGGCCGCTGCATCATGGTGTTGCGGGGCATTTCAGGGCCGGAGGTGGGAGGGGGATTGCTGCCTTTTCCTGTTCGCAAACAGCGGTGATTCGTTTGGCCCATGGCCGTGATCTCCTCTGCCGGTTTGGACCGGCTGTCATCAGGCTCATCCACCCTCTTAAGGGCCCACTGCGGGACTAACCGGTCAGTCCCGTGGTGGGGTCCCCGCATGCAGTGTGGGCCAGCTGGTCCGAGCGCTCTAGACAATCCCACTTCTAAGCTCCCCGGTCGTTGGGTGTGTTGGAGGCGCCAAGGTCCTGGACGCTGCAGCACCTCCGGTTTGTTACGAATCGCTGCGGTGTTGGAGATTGTTGCGGCGAGGGAGGATGCTGCGGTGGGAGTTGCTGGCGCGCGGGGAATGGCAGAGCAGATGTTTGGACGCTGCGCATCGGCGGGGAACCCGTTGGCTGGGCGGCGGGCCAGAGTTGTCAGAGGGGTGGGGTCAGGCA
>FTCU01002264.1_pt1 | contig 10577 bp, 11 predicted proteins | sample 1639521 | NCBI WGS metagenome assembly FTCU01 (sample SAMEA3914864, study PRJEB12502) | metagenome | biome: forest; material: soil | place: USA | collected 2012-03-12 | depth 0.3 m
CCAGCGCCGTCTCCCCGCCCGGCTCGCTTGCCTGCCGCCAGTCGGCCCCATGCCTCAGCAGCACCCCGATCGAGCGCACCAGGTACTTTTCCCGGGTGATCACCGCGCAGCGGCAGACGTGGTAGGGTTTGAATAGTGGTTGGCTTGTTTCGCTTACCGGGGAGTCGTAGGGTTCGTCGAATTCGTCGTCGGGGTCGATGTCGTCGGAGTCGGGGTAGTCGTCGTCGGAGTATTCGTCGGCGTCGTCGTCGTCGGGGGTCTCGTCGTCGTAGCCGCCGTCAACGGGGGAGATGGGAGAGGTGGTGGGAGGGGCGGTGGAGATGGAGGAAGAGGTAGTGGTCTTGGTGGGTTTGATGGTGGGTTTGAGAATGACACGCGCGGAAAAGGTCTTGAGGAGGTAATACAGCGGGCTCACGTCTCCCGTGACGCGGTTGTCGGCGTGCCTGGGGCGGTGGATGAGCTGCGTGGTGAAGGCGGGGGTGTGTTCGAGGATGGTGCGGATGATGGCTGGGTCCGGCTCTTGGGAAGTGGCGTCTAGGGCCATGGTGAGGGCTTCTTGAGCCTCGCCGAGCGTGGGCGGCGCGCCGTGTTTGAAGATGAGCTCGAGGAGGTCGGTTCTGCCCGTGTCGATCGCGATGGGGACTGGGTGGTGGAAGGGGTGGGCGGTGGTGGTGTTCTCCCAGTACGACCGCACCCACGGGCGTTCGCCGCGGGTTCGTGTTTTGATGCCGTAGAGGGAGCGCTGGTGTTTTAGGAGGACTGTGAGAACTCGTACGGTCTCGGGATGGCTTTTCGCGGCGTATCTGGCTGCGTTGGTGGAGATGACGGAAGAAACAGCGAGCTGGGTGCCGAGGCTCAAGAGCTTGGACAAGCCGCCAAGCCGCAGACGAGAAGCCCGATCAAAGACGGCGCCGATGAGGTCCGCGGCTCCCTCCTCGGTATGCCGCTGGCAGGCCATGAAGACGATCTTTCGGAACCGCGCTACCACGAGCGTCTCGAACGCGGCTACCACCCCCGATGTATCCAGAGAGCCTCGGTCTGCGAGGCCTCGCTCGACGAGCACTTTGGCGCAGCCCAGGTTTCCCTCCGTGGCAAACACGAGAGCCGGATGGGACTGGTCAGTGTTGGAGACAACAGCAGTGGATATCTCTGGCAGAAAGTCCAGTATCCACTCCACCACCCTCGGGTCTTGGAAGCGATTGTTGGAGGGCGCCAGGGGAGCGAAGCTCTCCACGTACTTTGGAGGGATGTCCGTAGGGGCCACATTGTAGTGCTGCACCAACCTGTGCACATCACCAATGCCGTCAGCGGTTTCGTCCGAGCAATGCAATACTGGTACGTACCATTGGCAAAACTCCACGCCCGCGCCGTACATGATGCCCAGGTACAACAGATCCACGGCCCAGTCCAGTGGAACATGGTGCTCGCCCAGCTGTTGCGCAATCAAATCCATCACCCTCTCAAACAAGTCAAACTGGCTCGAATGGTACCATGCGTGGCCTCGGGGATGGTGCTTGAAGAGGATGGCGAACCAGTCTTTAGGACCGGTCCTTTCTTCTGCCGTCCCCGTGAACGACTCCGTCTTCTGGAACGAAGCCCCCCGCTCAAGGAGGGCGATGACGGTTTCCAAGTACATCCGCGGGTCCTCGACACCGAGGCAGTTTCGGTGATACCCGCTCATGGCGCCTGTCAAGAGCCCCGGCCCGCGCGCCTCTATCAAGTCGGGCTCGAGGCGGGCCCCCGCATCGAGTAGGATTTCCATTGCGGCGCGCTGGCTACCGGCGGCCGCTAGCTGCAGGGCCGAGTCGTCAATATGCCTAGCAGGCGGCATGCCACTCTGGTCGGTCGGGTCAAGGATGATGGTGGGATGCGCCCCTGCACCAAGTAGCTGTTCTACCAGACAGGTCAAGGCCTCTACGCCGTCGAACTTGGGCCACTTTCGTTCACGGTACACGGTCATGTACTCGTCGAGAAAGTGACAGAGGGGCCGCGGGGCGAGTTGCGGCGGGGTCGTTGCCGCGAACGCTGTCACGAAACATAGTTGGAGGGCAACGGTGAGGTGAGCTGGTGCCGGTGAGCATGGGAGCCGGGCGAGCAGATACTGTGCATCCCGATAGCGCCCCCAGTAGCAAAGAAAGTTGAGCGGCGCAAGGAAGATGCGTTCCTCCCGAGTGCGGTGTTGGAAAGGGTCGACACGGTGGTCCAAAAGCCAGCGGCCTGTGGTCCGTGTATGGCCGGCGGCGACGGCATAGTCGAGCGGACGGAGACCCCAAGTGTCTTCTCGCACCAGCACGAGAGCGACTCCCTCGGAGGTGGATCCCGAAGCGCTCTTGGCGAGGTGGTGATCCAGCAGCAGTTGACAGATGGCGACGCTGCCTCGTGAAGCGGCGCTATGGAAAGCCGTGATGCCATTGCAGGAGGAGAAGCGGGATTGCGCGATATTCTTGGTCGCGATTCCCGGTTCCAGGTAGTTTGCATGCCAGCCAAGCAGTTGGCGGACGATCTCTTGGTGCCCGAAACAGATGGCTACGTGCAACGCAGTCCAGGCTGGCGGCCACGGCTGTTGGTCCACTGGCAGGCCATCCGCCGGGAGACAGTCGCAAATTCCTGCGCATCCCTGTTCGATGGCGGCCCCAAAAGCAAGCAGCATCTCGACAGCACGTCGGCTGCCCCGTTTGGCTGCCACATGAAGCGCGCTCCACGAGTAGTGGGTGAAGGCACCTTCCCGTTTCCGCGGGCGCTGGCCGCAGCTAAACGGCGCATCCTGGACCAGCTGGGCAACATCACGCACGCCCCAGACACGCCGTAGATCATGGACTGGGAGGGATTCGGGAATGTCGCCGTTGGTGGTGGCATCGTGCCCTCCGGACAGTGTCAGCCGCGGCCTTCCTCGCGAAGATGAGCTGTGACATACAAGCGCGGTACAGGGGCCCGGCGGTCAGCGGCAGCAGTTCCCGCCCGTCGATCCGGGCTCGGTGGGCAAGCCTCCGGCTCTCCGAGATGGCCTCCCGAGTCAAGCTTGCAACGAGACGGCCATCGACGGCGGGCGACAGGGGGCGGCGGGGACGCTGGACAGCCAAGAGATCCTGGCGGACACTGTCGGGCACGGCGCAGTAGAAGCGGGTGCACGGGTCGACTCCATTCTTCAAGAGGAGTCTGAGGGCTTCGATCTCGTCGTTGTCGGCAGCCCAGATCAGCGCGTCCTGGCCGACCAGCTTGTTCACGCGGCCCACGTTGTGGTACAGCACGGGGAGCACCCGGTGAGCCAGACGGCGGCTGCACTGCCCGAGCGCTGCCACGGAGCCGAACTCGCGGTGTTCCAAAAGGTAGCCCAGAACTTGTTGGATGAGTTCGGCAGGGAGGTCCTCAATCGAGGCCGCAGCCGTCGCCATCTCGCAGTGCTGCCGGCGTTGTCCTGGCGTTGTGTAAAAGGTAAGGTACAAGTGCAGGAGATGGAGGAGAGATCCAATTCCAGGCAGGTCGCAGCCTGGAACAGTGGGAATGTCCAGCAGAGGTTGCTGATGGCCCCACCTGCCCTCCACTGTTGGGACAGGCACGGCAGGCAGCCGGGGTGCCTGGCCACAGCAGGCCCCTCCTGGAATAGCTCCTCACCCCGCCAACACAACCTGTGGAAAACAACACCACCAACTGCATCAACCCGGAAACCACCAAACACCCAAGACATGTCAAGCCAAGACGACACCGGCATCCCACTCGGCCACGCTCCCGACGGAACGGGTTACAAACTCCTCGAGCTGCCACCAGAACTCCTCGACCTGCTCGAAAGCCATGACCCTCCAACGTGAGCCCTTTCGTCAATCACTCACAGCACCACCAACCCCAAACTGACCCCCACAGCCTGACCCTGCACCCCTCGCCAACCGCCGCCCTGCTCAAGACGCCCTCCAAGACCTACTCCCTCCGTCAGAAGAACACGTCCAACGCCCTCATCCTGCTCACACCCATCGTCGCCAGCGACACCACCCCGGGCCTCAACGCCATCGCCACGGTCCACGAGACCATCGAGCTGGTGCCCGAGGCTGAGGCTGCGGCCGAGGCGGCGCCTAAGCCTAGGGGGAAGTGGCATGAGAAGTTTGGGAGGGGGAGGTGAATTTACGTCTTAGGCAAGCCATCACAACATCTATGGGTACTGTAAAGATGTCCATGACTCCTATGTTCAGTACCTACATTTGCCAACATTGAGTGACCTGATCCATGTCTTCTGTTTCACGCACAACAACGTTGACACCAACAATCACCAACGACAGACACCAAACGTGTCATACTGTATCGCAGTGTATTCGGAGGATACATCGCTCCCTTGCCTGTTTAAGGTACTGTGGTAACCACAAAACAAACGCCACGCCACCTCCCCCCCCACCCCTCAAAAGCAAAGACAAAGAAAAAGGGATATCGCCCAACCCAAACGCCATGATTCATGATGCATGTCACCCACCCACCCATCCACCACCCACTCAGATTCCCATCCCATCCCCTATCCCCATAAAAAAAACGCCATATCATCATGCATGTAATCCCCAATCCCCCACCCCAGAACCTCAACCACCTCCATGCGGCGACTCCTTCTTGCTTGTTTTCCCAGGCTAACCGACGGAGAAAAAAAGCTGGAGGAGGATAAACGAAGAAGAAGTGCGAGAGAAAAGAGGTAGTAGAGAACCCGCGGTTCACCGACTCTTGCCCCCCCCCCCCCCCCCCCCCCAATGTTTCTTCCAGTACGCCCCTATGTCTGTTCCCATGATCGGATTCTCTACCGGGGAGGATAGAGGAAAAAAAGAAGAGAAAAAAGAGAATGCAAGAACACCCACCACTTCCATGAATACGACGTGGTATCCACGCCAAGCGAGAACGAGAAGGGGCAAGTAAAAAGAGATCCCGGAGAAGAAGGACGAGGAAGAGAACGGGAAAAGACGGCACCCTGCCGAGCAAGACGCATCTCCTACCAACCCAACCCCCTCCCTCATCTCACCAGCGCCCCGTCAAAGCTGCCGATGCCAGTCACACCCATCACCAGCTGCATCACACACCCCGTCCTCAACTAGGACTTTGGAATCCATCACCCAGTCATCTTGAACTAGGAGTTTGGAGTCCATCACGCACCCCATCCTCAACCAGGAGCATAAAAATCCATCAAGCCCCCTGCCCCCCACCACCAGGGGGATAGTAAAAGTCCTGATATTCCTGCTGGTACTGATGCCCAAACAGCATCGGAAACGCAGGCGGGTCCGCGCTCCCAAACGGCAGGGGATAGCCGAAGGCATCGACAGCCCGGGGGTTGGCGGCGGCGGCGGCGGCAGGCTGGATCGGGGCTGGTTCGCGCCTCGCCGCCGGCTGCTGTTGCTGGTTTTGTACTTCTGGCTGGTGGTATTGCACTTCTGGTTGCTGGTACTGCATCGCTGGCTGGTAGTTCTGCGCCGCCGCCGGTTGGTTCCACTCCGCCGGCTGGTTTTGCACCGCTGGCTGGTGATTCTGCACCACCGCTGCATGTGGTTGGTTGTATTCCGGGACGTGGTGCTCACCAGCTGGCGCCCGTCTCGGGCGTCCCAAAGCCGCCGCTAGCGCCAGGTAGGGGTTCTCGTGTATGTTGTTTCCGTTGTTGTTGCCGTTACCGTTGTTATTCTCCCGGGCGTGGCGCAAAGCAGCCCTCCTCTCGATCCTAGCAAGATTCTGTTTCTGCATTGCCTGACGGGCCGCGGGTCTGAGCGCGGCGAACCCGGGCAGACCGGCCAGCGCATCAGGAGGGTATTGCTGGGCGTGGGCGGCGGGTTGGGCCCGGTTGTGCTGGGCGTCGAGTCGGGCCTGGTTGTGTTGGGCGTCTAGTCGCGCCTGGCCTTGCTGGGCGGCCTGCAGAGTCCGTTCTCGCAGGCGTTGGATATGTTCGTCGAAGCGTTGGATTTGCTGCGCGACGCGTGCCTGGAATCGTTCATTCTCGTCTAGAATTTGTTGGACAACGGGTGCCTGAGCCTCGTTGCCTGCCCCGTCCCCGGCTGCTCCGCCGGGTTGGCGGAAGTCCCAGTACTGAGGTACATGCACCGCTTGTTGATGGGCATGAAAACCGGGGTCGCCTGGGAATCTCCTATGTTGACGCATCTGGGCTTGGTGACGCATATGGGCTTGGTAGCCTTCGCCCTGGTGACCCGGCTGGGCTTGCTGGTACGCCAGGGCCGCCTGGGCTTGCGGGAAGGGCACGGGAATCTGACCGGGCTGGGCCCGCCGGACGTCGGGCGGCACGTAAAAAGGCACATGGGCACCCGGGGCCCAGTTCGCTACGGAGACGCGTGAGCAGGGACGAACATATTTCAAACATCAGCGCCGGGGAGAGGAGTGTCACAAACCAAAGACCGGCATGGGCAGCATGCCCGGCACGGGATGGCGCTGCGGCCCCGGGTTGGCCGCCTTGCGCCGCTCGTCGTCCTTCTTGACTTTGTCCGAGAAGTTGAGGGTGAGGAGTTCCGAGTCCACCTCCGGGTTCTCCTCGGCCACCTTCTTGCGGGCCTCCTCCTCGGCGGCATTGACGTCTTCCTCGTGCCGCTGCTCGACGCTGTCAAACAGCGGACAGTTGCCCGTCTTACCGCCCCTGGCGGAGTCATCAAAGTGGGCGTAGTCGCACGACTTGGAGCAGACGTAACACTGCACGTTGCGGCAGCCACCACGGGTGCAGGTCATCTTGTTGCAGCCATTCTCCTTGATGAAGGGCGTGCCGCCTGTTCACGGTCAGCTGAGAAGTAAGATCCACGGACGGGGGTGTCTACATTTGTTGCACTTGCGAATCAAGGCGGCGGACATGGCCTCCTCGATGGTGCGGCGGGCCGAGTGTCCGCGCTCCTTGGCAGCCTCGCTGCACGATTTTGGAATGTGTGTCTCCTCGCGGCATAGGCGGCAACTGACCAAGCGGCAATCCGGGTTCTCGCAGCTGAACTCCTTGTTTTCTTCGACCGGGGGATACTCGGCGGCGTACCGGCAGAACGGGCAGGTAGCCAGGTTCTCGAGCCCGGCCAGGCGAAGAACGGCCTCCTGCTCGATCAATTCCAGGGCCGTGAGGAGTTTTTCGTCGAGGAAAATCATCTTCTGGTCCATGGAAAAGGTGGCATCGCAGCCGTCCATGGAGATGCACTCGAGATGGTACTTGGAGAGGCCGACGGCGGCCTCGGCGTTGCGCCTCGCGCACTCCATGCAGAACCAGTGGAGGGTCGTTCCGTTGCAGTGAACCATTCTGTTGAGAGGAAGTTCCTCGTAGCAGCAGCCACACTCCGCGAGGAGCCCCTGAGCCCTGGCTCGTTCCAGGTTCTCGGCTTCGTCCCGCATCTTGCGTTTCTCCTCTGTCTCCTTGGCTTCGCGCACCTCGGCCCTTGCGCGGCAGTCGGCGCTGGCTGCATCGAACGCCGCCAAGGCGTCCCGTTCGGCGTCGACGAGAGACCTTCGCAAGGCGCCCTCGGGATGGGCAGCTCGGCTGTTGCCTAGTTTCTTGACTCTGGGGGGCGCCATGTCTGGGCTCCAGGAGGCCTTGTCAAGGGCCAAATACGTCGCGTACACTCGGTACAAGTTCTCTTTTAAGAGGTTGTCGATATCCTCGGAGTATCGCTGAGGAAAAGAGGCCTTGAGCAGAGCCTTGCTGTCCAACTGTTAGTGGGAGGTTATGAGGTCACAAGGGGGTGTGAACTGCATGACAGGCGGATTGAAGAAATGGGGGTAAGGACGCAACAGAAGCCTGCTGGGAGGCAACAGCAATGCAGAGACATGCAAGGTGTCATGTGATACTTACGCAGTCTTGGTGTAAACTTTGACGTACGCACGACTTTTATCAGCGAGTCGTGGGTCACCTTGCTCCAACTTCTTGCGCATTTCGTCCGCTCCATCGTCGTCCGGCTCCTCGTTCTTCTCTGGCCGTTTGCGTTTCAACAGATTTGACCGCTTCGGGTACGAGTTACCCCTTTCCTGCTCGTCCAGGAGGTGGGTGGTGAGGCGTTCCGGGTCCCCGCCGTGGAGGGCGGCTTGAGTCTTCAGAAACTTGGGGCAGATGTCTGGGAGGCAGCTCAGGACGGCTTCCTCGCATCTTGTGAGCTCCTCATTCTGGGCGGCCGGCTCCGGCTCGGCCCGCAGCACGGGCATTGGTGGCGGTTCGTCAACGGCCCTGTGTGTAATGTTAGTGAGGTTATTCTGTTCACTCGGTCCTCTCGGTAAAGTCATCGGTGACGTGGTTGGGCCGCGCTGTTCGTTGCGTCGGTTTGGTCCGGTTTGTTTGAGTTCCGGAGAATATGTTGTCGTGTGTGATGAAGCCCGCCTGAACAGCACGAAGCCAAAGTCAGGGATAACAAAAGAAAAAGGATCAATCCTTCCACGAAACAGCGTAGGTCCTCTGGCAGTATGGACGGCTTGGACAATACCACGGCGTCGTAAAGCGACCAGCAGCAAACCCCGAATAGCGTTGGTGAACCCGCACACTTGGGCGATGTAAATTTGCAGCGGTAGCAGCGCGCCTCTGGACGAAATTCCGAGTAGATTGGAAAGAGAGAAAATGACAATAAAGACAAGAAATGACAGCACTTACAGCGGGAAATAGAGGTCCAGGTCGACGGGGTCAAAGTCGAGAGGGAAACCTGGTCCATCGGGCACGGGGAAGGGCGGCGGAGAATGCGGCGGAGGAGGAGAGGGCGAATCCGAGATGATGATGACATCTCGGCCGGCCATTCTAGGGCTCGTGGGAAAAGGCAGCGAGGTTCGAAAACCGGTTGCGTTTGGCACCGGGTGTTGGGCCGTGGATAGCGGGGGCGGCCGAGGGCGGAAGGAAGCGAAAGCGGTTTTTGCAAGTGAGGCGAGGTCATCCGGCAGCTGGGTTCGGAGGGGCGTCGGAGGCAGGTTGCATGCATGAGGCCGGCGGCTGGAAAGACAGGTCCTGGAGGAGGCAGGGTGGTGTGGATGGTGAAGCTACAGGGACAGGACAAGGACGGAGAGGAGCAGACAAAGACGGGATGAACAAAAGGCCAGAGGCTGGAGACTGGAGGTTCGTCGAAAGACAGCAAGAAAGAGTGTATTTTTGTAAAGCGCCAGGCTCCGAGTCCCTCCCGAGGTCCTAGTTCAGCCTGTCCGAGGGGATTGCAGGCTGCGGCAGAGGTTGGTTGTTGGACGACAGCGTCACACGCTGGGATCGACTCAGGCTCTCAACGAGGACGGGGCCCGACTCAGAGCGGCAGCGTTGCCTGAGTGTCTTTGATCCCCATAGGTAAGGTAAACAGGTAGCCTTATCGGGTCGCTCGGCTGTTCTGTGAAAATGGCGTCCCTGGAATTGGATGGGATGGCAGACCTGGGGTCGAATGCATGTGGTCCACGGGTGTGTCCACAGATGTGTTGCGAGCTTCTGAATCTGAGTGTTGGTGGAAGGAAGGCAACCCCCAATGGAACTCCCAAAGCGGCCGACCTGACCACGGGACGTCTCGCCCAGCGCCGCACAGGCCACCGGAGACAGCAACCTGGCTCAGCCTGGAAGGCTGGAACCCCAGCAGAGGCCCACGCTGTGTCATTAGCAAACTTTATTAACTGACCACTTGGCCCAAAACGGAAATCGACCACATGAGCGTGCACCAAACACCCAGTCCCGACGCAGCTGAGGCGCCATGCCTGTTTCTTGACCCGTGATTCGATAATTACTCGGTACACAACTTTGGCTGCGCATCGATCAGAGTTCTTAGAGCGGGCTTTGTCTGGAGCAGACATCTTTATTTTTTTGTTACCTCGACAATAATGTGCCGAACAATAGCTGGGAATCCGAGAGGTAGGTTCCTTTGTTGGCATTCTCAAAGCACAATCCCCTTGCGCCTTGCTCTTCGGGCTGAGGACCATCCAGGTCTGTCATCATGCCCATATGCACTGTGCAGAATGCCCGGTAACTATAGTACGCACCTGGTACCTATAGCACACCATCTCCCAATGCAAGTGTGCCGAGCCAACCGAATCCGATGTTGCATGTCCGGTCGCCCTTTGGCCTCCCAAGGCTATCGCATAGTTTTCACGGCAGGCCAACTCAAAACACTTTGCCAGATGCAGCAGCCGAGGACAACGGCCCTCTAATCATCTGGCGATGCTGTCAGGTTGACGGCCGAGTGGATCCATACTACTATTGTATTGGCCTGTGGAGGGCCCTCACAGACAAATCAGGCATCCGAGCTGTGCCTGAATGACAAAACAGAATCCCGAGGATTACTATTCGTACTCATCGTCCTCAGACTCCTCGTCATCGTCGTCTTCCTCCTCCTCCTCCGAGCTGGACGGGACATTCGGCCGTCTCCTCCGCCGAGATGTAGACCCCCTCGCTTTGACAGCCGTTTTCCGCTTCGGTCTGGTGCTCATGACCGATGTCGCTGACATTGTATGCGTGCCCTCCCCATGATCAACCTCGAAACCGCCCCCGCCATGATCAACCTCAAAACCACCCTCCCCATCCTCTCCACCCTCACCCTCTTCAACAACAGGAAAAAACCCCGACGTCAACTTCGTCGCCCTCTCCTCCGCCTCCTCATACCCCTCCGGCAAAAACCCCCCACCCATCTCCTCCTCCCCTCCTC
>FTCU01001270.1_pt1 | contig 10562 bp, 7 predicted proteins | sample 1639521 | NCBI WGS metagenome assembly FTCU01 (sample SAMEA3914864, study PRJEB12502) | metagenome | biome: forest; material: soil | place: USA | collected 2012-03-12 | depth 0.3 m
AACCTCGCCCGTGGACCGTAGGTTGGCAAAGGCATAAAGAACATGGCTGAGCTGGGAGGCAGGAAGCTGAGATGGCTGAAAATTGCGGCCGTAGATTCCCCTGTGCGACTCAGCGACTTGATTCAGACAACAACAGCTCCAATATTGTGGCACTAACCAGTTGGTGAAATAAACAATGTTCTTGGGCCCAGAGGACTGTCGCGTGGCAAGGTCGGCCTCTGTCGACAACACCGGAGAGGCTTGGACGAGAAGAGCACCGAACGACAAGGCAGCCACCGCTGCGGTCAGAGAAAACGACACCATCGTGGAAGGCGGGAGGCTTGGATTGCACAGTGTCTCTGATGCCTGCGTGCTATCGAGAACCGTGGTGATGACTCTGGTCTTGGATTTATATCGCTTCCGACAACTCTTGGATCATTTGAAATGCAACTCATGAGCCAGCATCAAGCTTGTGCCAATCAAACAAGAGGGATCCGCCCAACCGCCGAGTCAGCGGGTTGACAAAGTATCCTGCCTTTCGATGACAGCCCCTATCGCCCCTCCTGACCAGCAACGTTGCCCGGCGGAAACATCGGGAGGGGGGCCTTGGTTTTTCTCCTCAGACTGGACCCGTTGTCCGTCTGTCGTTCCTCCTGTTTACCCTTCCGCGCCGATAGCCTCCACGCGCCCGACGTTTGGATGACATGCCTGGCTTGACGCACGGGAACCTCCGGGCGTCACTCGGCCATTTCCCCAGAAATGCAACTGTGCGAGTACCACCCCGATCGCCGAGATAAGGCTCGTCCCTGGTCCTGGCCTTGGGCGCCCAATGGGATCCGGGTCCCACGTAGCCAAGCTTCGGCGAAAACCCCGCGTGCCAGCATTGGCACGGAGTGAGATCACCAGGTCCCAGGCACGAGCAGCAGCTTGCCCACATCCGGACAAATGGGGAAGGTCTGGTTCCCGGATAAGCGGATGTGATTTGCTGATTTGGGGAACAGCTCCGCATTGAGAGGTATGGCCAGGCAGTTTTTGAACCAGGGCAGGCCGCTTTGGTGCTTCTACCTATTTCACAGCGTTGCATTGAAAAGAACCGAGGCTAATGCTGGGGACAGTCGGAATCGAGATTCTAATTACAAGTAAGGCCGACGAAAAGCCATCGAAAAAATTGCGAGAGCAAGGCCGAGTTCGTGTTTTTGGTATTCCAGCCAACTTGAGTCCCAGTGTGTAGATTCCAGGCTGCCTTTGTGTCCTTACGTTGAACATTCTCTTCAAACTTGGCCTCCCCACGGGACAGGTTCCCAGTAGGTTACATTGTACGCGCGGTCTTGTGAGCCACCAAGACCCAACGAAGCCCACGTGTGTTTTTGAGACAACTGAATCCTGCCAGTCAGCCACCCGGAGTCTCTCGCCCGGGCCTCTATCCGTGGGGTCCAGGTCGCAAGCGGAGAACCGACGCAACGCTCGCCGACTGCCAATTACAAAGTCGTTTTTTGGAGCCCGGGCAGACCTGTAACGTTGCTTTGGATTTAGCGTAAAATGAGCCAGGACAGGAGCTACTTTCCCTCATACCCCTATCTTCGTCACTCATGGGTGCTGGGCGGGTTATCGCGTGACATGGCGGCATTCAACGGGGGTGCACTCCAGGATCAAGATTAGGGAGCATGCAGTTCCCCTGAATGATAGCGGATTGCAACCAACAGAAGTAACAACGCGATGCACTTTTCTGAGACCGATGACGCTTGCCATAATGTTCCTGAATCGCGCCCTCGACACGGTCAACTGTAGCGGCACAGGAGCTGCTGCGGCCACTGCTAGTTATTCCTGACGTTACCTTGTGCCGGACACAACTTGTTATTCCTAGAATTCCGCAGGCGCTGTTGTGAGAGGGACAGAAGGAACACTGATGATGGCAACGTGACAGTTTGCTTTGCCATTGGGATTTCCTTGGCGGCAAAATTCGGTGCCATTCCCGTAGCGGCTTACTCTTGCACCTCGTTTCTTGTCCTGATCGAGTCCTTGGCTCAAGTATTAATTGGCCATTGCATTTTTCCAGTTGTTATCTGGTGCCAAGTCTTTCATTCCCTGCATTCTCTCGCCATCAAGGGTTTGTCTGGGCATGTTGGCTTGGCGGCGGTTTGAGTCCAAGTCTGAGAAAAGCCACATGCTTGAGGAGTCACCGGGCTCCCATGCATCGGACCCGCCCTCTCCTCGAGTTGTCAAACAAGAGGTTTGCGATTGGTCGATGCTGAGAATTCCAACAACCGTGCGCGCAACGAAACGAACCTCTGACAGATCGCATTGGCCAGTCCCCTGACTTTGAGGGCCAAGATGGAAGACGACGCCTCAGGAGCAACAGAGTTAGCTCCGAGCGTTGTGCTTGAAACCGTTGCCAATATTTAATGATGGCTTAACCTGGCTGTCTTAGTTGCTGTCGGAGCTGTCCAACACAAAACCACCTCGCAATGATCACTAGTGCCGCCGCGCAGGATGCATCTTACAACAGCCATAACGTTCTTCCTAGCCGCGTTCTTCTCCCTCGCTCATGCGGAGGAAGCCAAGGCCAGCGACAATCCCAGCGCATGCGAGCGGATGTGCGCCGTGGTCAACCTGGCCAGCTCATGCGACCCCAATACGACTGCCAACGTGCGCAGCTTCGCGGCCATGTGCGCAGCGTGCATGTCGCAAAATGGCAAGCGCGCAGACGGTAAGGGTCACCGTAGATGAGAGGACATAGGGTATCACGAACTGACCAAAGAACAAGAAATGATCAAGATCATGTCGGAATGCAGTAGCTCAGCATCAACAACCACCACAGAAGCGGCCACAACGGCATTGAACTCAGCGACGAGCACGGCATCCACAAAACCCGCGTCTACCACCGCCTCGAGTTCATCCAGCGCGACCACAGGCGGCAGCAGTGCTAGTGGAGGCACCACAAGAACCTCGGCGGGCGCCACATCATTTGAGCTCGGAGGAAGACGCGTTGGGGTAGCAGCGGCAATTGCGGCAGCCTGTGTATTGTTCGTCTAAGACACCAGACGGACATCATCCCTTTTCCAGTTTTTACTTGTTAGAAAGTATCAAATGTAGAAAATTGGTTCCTACGAGAATCCACTGTTTTAGGGCCTCTCTTTGGCGTTGTGTTGGACAGGACAGCTCAATGTGTCATAATTATCACATGCTCAGGTGTGAATTGTTCCGAACGTCAGATGCTGCAAGTAATTATCTATTATCTGGGACCATGGTGTCTCGAAAGCCAAATCTCATCCCCAGAACCAGATGTGCCAGTGGAGGTCCATTTGTATTCCCTCTCGAGTTGCCATCGGCACCCGAGTTCCTCAAGAATAGGCACTGTTGATGTGGAAACTGTCTAAGCCCCGGAATGGTGGAAAAAAGATCTTCTAGAATGGTTCAAGGTGCATTAGTTGGTAGCAGTTTGTGTCTTGTTCTCCGCAAAATGCTACACACGGTTACAATGGTTCCCGAGACGGGAGACTTGGACATCTCGCAAACGCCGCCTTTCCTTGCACCCATCGGTCGCGCGGAGAAACAGGCAGTTTGAAACAGCTGATGAGCAGTTGTGACCCACCAGTACCACTCAAGCCGGGGCAGTTTTGGGTAATTGTCGCCCCGGGCCGTGAACTTGGTACGACACATAACCGGACGGCCGGCAGCAGAGGTTCCGAGAGCGTCAATTTGTGTCCCAGCAGGCTTATTCCGCTTCCCCACAACAAGATAGTGGTAATGGGCGATCATCCCGCGCGTGATGTGCCGCCGATCTATATATTGTGTGTCCCTCGACCCGGTTATGCGCTGCTAGTGCTTCGCAGTTGCCATTGGTACTCGACTCCTTGCCATACAAGATGCGCCTCATCGGGGTCGCACTAACTGCGGCTCTTGCTTGCGTGGCAAAGGCGTCACTGCAGGTGGTGCCCGGAGGCACCTGGACAACTGTGAGACCCCGGTACCTTCTGTTCACGTGTTGTTTGACTTGTGTGTGTTGGGAACAAACCTTGTTTAACTGCCTCACGCACCCCGTTTGACAGTCCAATGGAGAATCCCTCCAGGCGCATGGCGCGGGTCTGATCCAAGTCGATGGCGTGTACTACATGGTTGGCGAGGACAAGAGTGGCGGCAGCTCGTTCACAAACGTCAACTGCTACTCGTCGACGGACCTCGTGCAATGGACCTGTCTGTCAACCCTCTTTCCAGTTACTTTCGGAGTCCCAGTGCTGTTGCACCTCCGGGATGGCGGTGCCGAAACTCAGTCCGACAAAGAAAGCTGACGCTGCTGGCACTCTAGATGTTGGCGCCCTGCTGTCACGAACAAGCTCAGGAGATCTCGGTCCAAACCGTGTCGTGGAGAGGCCCAAGGTAATCTATAACGACAATACGAGGAAGTACGTTCTTTGGATGCACATGGACAGCAGCAGCTACGGTGAGGCCAGAGTCGCCGTAGCCACGGGCGATTCCGTGTGCGGCAAGTACACGTACATCCGGAGCTTCCAGCCGTGAGTGGCCCTCCTTATGCTCGTCGCATGGATGAGTGGCTTGACTGACATCACCACAGGTTGGGGAGGCAGAGTCGGGATATGGGTCTGTTCAAGGACTCGGACGGGAAGGGCTACCTGCTGACCGAGGATGTACGCGCGCCCTTTCTCGTTTACCGTCCAGGAAACCGGTGATAGCTGACATCAAGGCGACAGCGGCAATATGGCCTGCGCATTGTCGCACTCTCGGACGACTACCTGAGCCCCACGACCGACGTCTATGCGTGGAAGCTTGATGGCGGTGCACGCGTCGAGGCGCCTGCCATGATCAAGCTGGGCAATACGTACTACATGTTTGCCTCCATGATGACGGGGTGGGATGCCAACGACAACCAGTACACGACCTCGACGTCGCTTAGTTCCGGTTGGTCGGCGTGGAAGAAGTTTGCGGACAGCGGCTCCAAGGTGGGACAAACTAATTACCAGGTAGCATTCGCCGAGGAGGAAGCTAACAAGACGGCACAGACATACAACTCCCAAACAACCTACGTTCTCAAGACCAGCGAGAGTAGTGCCATCTACATGGGAGACCGGTGGCTCAAGGACGACCTCCCGTCCAGCACCTATGTGTGGCTGCCACTGACCATCAGCGGGACCAGCGTCAGCATGAAGAACTTCGTGAGCTGGGTGCCCACCTCCAACTTTGCGGCGTGGCAGAACCCGCCGTCGGAGAACAGCTACGAGGGCGAGAAGGCGACGTACGGCGGCAAGGCGCGCAACGTCGACTGCTCAACCTGCTCCAACAAGCTCGCGGCGGGCTACATCGGCGGGCCGGACAAGGGCAGCGTGACCTTCAGCGGCATCCAAAGCAACATCGACGGCCTGACGACGATCCGCATCAAGTTTCTCAACGGCGACAGCAGCCCGCGCTACGCAAACGTGCGCGTCAACGGCGACTCGGGGCGCAAGGTCGCTTTCCTCCCGGCCAAGGGCGACCCCGCGTCCAGCACCCTTCATGCCAACTTGAAGAAGGGTTCGAGCAACACCATTGTCATCGAGGGCTACGGCAGCGGCTGGGGACCCGATGTAGACCGCCTTATGGTTCCTGTTCAATAGATGCGGTGAGATGCACTCAGAGAATGCAGGGGAGGTGGTGCTCTGAGCAGTGCGGTCGGTGGTGATGTTGTGGATAGTTGAGTCAAAGTTGGTTACGTCCAGACTCTAGGCTACATAATCACGGGTTTCGTCTACTGTTTGAGGCTCGCCTCAACTGGGCTGGAAATAGCGAGTCCTCGAGAGGTCGATGTCTGCAATATAGCCAAGCTCATCGTCGTCGACACACATTCTTCCAAGCGGCATAATTAAGTCGGGTATTGTAAACAAGCGTTGTTGTCAATCTGAGATAAAGAGGCTCTCTAACTGGCTTTGTACGCCAAGAATCGAAGATGACCTATGGGAAAATGGAAGACGAAAGTCCGACCTCCCTGTCCGCTGCCTAGGTACCTCGGTACCTACGGAGGAGCGCTTTGCCTAAACAGCAGACGTGTTGTTTATTCTTGAAGATCTTTTGTCAATTTTGCGTTTTAATGTCTATCAGCCCCTGCCAGGTGCCTTTCTGTCAGGTTCTACTCTGCTGTCAACTCCTCAAAAGTTGAAGTCCGTTTGTACTTTTGAGTTCTACGTCAACAGCTGAGCAAAGCTGGAAATGAAACAACCCTTGTCAACTGGCATCTCGATCTGCCCCTGTGGACGTGGCAAGGGTTTGGACAAGCCCATTAGCTAAGAAAGCGTACTATGTAGTTAGTCTGGATCAAACGTTGACGCAGAAAGAAGCAAGAAGCCAATAGCGTGCCCTCTCCCGTGTTGCCAAGAGACACCGTTGATTCCATCGAGAGAAGGAAAACAAGGCATCTGTGGGACCCGGGTCAACGAGGACCGCTACCCCCCTGTCGAAGATAAAGTAAAGAAAAAGACCACCGCAAAACGGGAAAAAAAGTATCCCATAAGTCCCATCCACCCTGTTCCCTGTGCCGTCATCCACTGCAACCCTATGCAATCTCTGTTAAGAGAAAGAAAAGAGAGGCTGACCCGTGTTGTGAGACACCGTTGATTCCATCGAGAGAAGGAAAAAAGGGCATCTGTGAGACTGAGTCAACGAAGCCCGCTGCCCCTTGTCAACGATAAAGCAACGAAAAAGACCACCGCAAACAAAGAAAAACGTATCCCATCTGCCCTGCTCCCCATGCTGTCATCTACCCCAACCCTAAATTTGACCTTGTCTGCCACCGAACTGGCCCTGGCGGCCGCCGAATTGGCCCTGGTTGCCGTCGAATCGGGGATAGCCACCTCTGTAGCTACTGCCTCTGACACTTCGCTTGGGACGCCGCTGGCTGCTGTCCTCGTCAGCTTGCAGAGGGCGACGGCGCCCCCCCACAATTGCGCCCGCCGGCACGAGGCGTCGGATGTTCGGGTTCACAGCATCGGGGTCAACATCATCGCCCGAGACGTTCTGCAGATCCGTTGCGTGCATGGCTGCTGCCTCCGATTTGTCGACAGGCTCGACGTTCGTCAACGATGCTGCTTTGAGGATGTCGATGTCCTCTTTCATTCTCGCGATGCTGCTGTGAACTCTTCTGACAGCGTCCTCCAGTTTGTTGAAGCGGTCGTCGACGACCTTGCTGATCAGGCGTTCGAGTTGGCGGGATTGGGTTGCAACTGCGGCGCCTGGATTTTCGCCGCGCGCTGCATCGCAATTTCCCCGGATGTCGTCCTCTCCCAAGACATTGGCGCCCGCCACTGGATTGCCTGCTGCGTTGAGGCTGACGCAGCAGAGGTCAGCCGCGCCGAGGGCACAGAGCAGTGAGGCGACTTTCCCGTTGAGTTCGCCTTTCGGGTGGCAAAAACGAAGCGCTAAAAACTCGGCCCGTTTCATGGGGTGCGGCAACGCGAGCCCCTTCCGCTTGGCTTCCAGGTTGTTGCCCAGCTGGTTCTTCAGCTCCCGAAGACGCTTGTTGTTGCTGAAATTTGCCTTGGTGGCTCCGTTCATGCTCTCGTAAAATCTCTTCATGTGAACTACGACCTCCTTGACGAGGTCTGGGTCGTGGCCGCACTCTCCTCGCATGCGAGCGAGGGCCTCCTCCTCTGGAGCGATGGCGCAGTCCTTCCATTTCTCTGGTGTGTCGAAATATTCGAGAGACACCCTGTCGCTCTCGTCCGGGTCAAGCTTAACCCGGCCCTCACGGGACTTCACAGGCCGGCGAGCTGCCTGCGGTGTTCGGTTGTCTCCGCCGCCAAGGCGGCTGCCCGCGACAGGGCTCGTGGCCGGAACCCACCTCTTGACACGCGACTTTTTGCGAGAGTCTCGAATTTCTTGATCAACGTGCCTGTCCCAGCCCTCGTCGATCTTTCGGAACTGGCACTGGTGGCGGTCGACCCCAGGCGCCGTCACGCATTGACGAATGTACCGCTTGTCAACAGAATCCATGGTCCCAACAAATCTCGTGACGTGGATGACTGAATCTGGTGGCAGCGTTGTGCGGATATCGGCGCCATCCGCAATACGGTCCTGGGCAACGCGAACCGCGCTCCGGATCTGCTCAAGATGGGTAGGCATAGCCGCGATCTCCTTGAAGCTGTCGATTTCGCCCCGGGGGTTCTGTATGCACCTGCTGATTGTCTCTTGGAGAAATCCATCAATCGGCTGCCATTCCTCGTTGACCCAAGCGTGTGTCAATTTCAGGGAGAGCTCAATGGCTCCAGGGTTCATCACAACATCTTTCCAGACTCCGCCATAACCGCCGAGTTGGTTGACGCGCTTGTGGTAGTTGGCTGTGAAAGCTCTGGCGACAGGATAGTTGTAGTCGGCAAGGCCACCTGAGCTCTCCTTCTCGACGAGCATGGGCAAACTGATGGGAATGTCTGTTCCGCCGATGAAACTGACCATCCGGAGGTAGACACGCTCTGGAGCCCCGTCCAGGCCAGCAGGTTCTGTCCACGTCACAAGGCGTGCGTCAAGCGCCGGCAGGGTAAACTCTCCGTTGCCACCTTCACGGTCACGAGAAAACGGCGTGTTCCCGGTGATCTCGGGCGACGCAACGTTTCCCCGGCTGCACCAGAGCCAGAGACGAAGCTCAAGTTGCTTGTCAACACTGCGCATGCTGTTGACGATATTGACCAGGTCTTCTTTAACGGAGCAGCAGGCCGCTGTAAGTGGTGCGTACCGGAAATGCTAGACGTCACCTTGGATGCTGTGGCTCCAGTTGCGACCGAACACATCGTGACCGACGTCATCGGAATACTTGATTGCCCAGGGCGGGGTGATATCCTCCCCGTCGCCAGAGCTCTCGTTGTTGACATCGCTGGCATGGCCGTCGTTGTCTCGGCCAGAGTCCTCGGCCAAAAAGATGGAAGAAAGAGTCCTGAACCTGTCGTTCCTCTCCTTGCCCTTGTTCACGGTCGTGAATGTGCGGTTGTTGACCGCGCTGCTGGGCCCAAAGGGGTTGTTGTCGACGGGGCCGCTGGACCCGAGGGGGTTGTTGATCGGGCGGCTGGACCCGAAGGGTTGTTCACTGGGCCGCTGTGGCCGCTCGCGGCGGCGCCAGTTTGGTCGGCCATGTTGACCTCGGGGGAGAGTATCGGTGGCTCAGGAATTGCAGGGCTCCTATGACGCGATTAATTAGCTGTTGCGTTTCCGCACAGGGAGGATGAGGCTCATCGGCGTCGCCGTGGTCGCCAATCGCGCCGCGCACTTGTGAGACACTGACGTCGATATTTCGACGCGAAAGAAAAAAAGAAACTTACCGCGCGACGTTGAGGGCGGTCTGTAAGATTTTTCGCGACAATCGGAGACGGGTTTTTGCCAGCGCGGTCGGGTTGGAGGTCGGGCTCGGTGGTTTTGGTTCGAGGTGGCGCGCGGTGGGCGGTGAGGCGCGCGGGTTGAGTTTGGGCTGGGAGTAGGGCTGGAAGTAATTAATTACCCTGAAAGTAGCACCAGAAGCAATTAATTATTGTAGAAGTAGAGGATTAGCGCTAAAGCAACGCCGAAAGTAGGGCTGGAGGAGGATTGGGAGAGGATTGGGGAGTGGAAATGGATTTGAATTTGGAAGAGGAGCGGAGAGACTTTGAGGTGAGGGCAGGTGCCTTATTTAGGCCTGGAGCAATAAAAAAGAGATTCGGTGCAGGAAAGAGCGAATTCTTGGGACGAAGAAAACAGTGCTCGGTGTCAAGTTCAGTGCAGAATTTGTTGCGACAGGTGAGAGGAAGACAGCAGCTGTTAATGTCGATGTACAGACTGGGACGTTGTTTAGGTAGGTACCTACACCTTCATTCTTCCTTGACGGGCAGGTATTGCAGTCCGAGCAGTCAAGTTCAATGTAGAAGCAACAGAGGTTACGCGCTGAGAATTACTCATGATGACAGAGAGTTAGGAGGGCAACATGTGTTGTTCGCCTGAAAAGGCGTTGCTATAGTTGTAAGTGCGTTGCGGTCGGCCTCTCTTTTCTTTCTCTCAACAGAGACGGCGTCTTTAGCGAGCTCTCGCAAGGTTGGCCTTGCTATTCTTTCTCGACGGAGTGGGCGGTGTCCCTTGACGAGCTCTTGGGAGCGTCGGCCTTTGTCCTCGACGTCTGCCAGACTCTCAGGGCGCCAACGACTGATCCAAGTTGAGCGATATAAGGGGAAACGGGAGGTTCTAGACAGTCTTTTCACATAACCTCAATAAAGGTTGTCATATTAAGCATTGCAGCATTGAGCTACGCAAAAGTCTTGGTCAAGGGCTGCGTCTGCAGCGGAAGTCACGGCCAAGGCAGCGCCAGCGAAGGCAATCATTTTTAGGGCAAGTAAACAGGACGCTCGGCCGCCAGACTATACCACAGTCGTTGCCACCGACAAACCCCGAAAAACTCAAGCTGAAGCAGCAGACCTCGGCAGCTAGTCCGCAGCACTAACCCGCAGGCAGCTCGTCACCTGGAGCAATCGATTGACTGACGCCGTCGCCGGCTCCATTATAAATATAGCATGGCCAGCTCTTCCCAAGGGCTAGCCGAAATGGCCAGGTCGCCGACCCCGCCATGCCTTTCCGCAAGCCAAATC
>FTCU01002686.1_pt1 | contig 10559 bp, 12 predicted proteins | sample 1639521 | NCBI WGS metagenome assembly FTCU01 (sample SAMEA3914864, study PRJEB12502) | metagenome | biome: forest; material: soil | place: USA | collected 2012-03-12 | depth 0.3 m
ATCCTATTTTGATCGAGAAGAGAGGCTACTTGGTAGCTTCACTCAGTACTTTAGCAGGGGTAAAAACATTAGTACCTACCTACACACCCACAGCACTCAAATCCGCGGGGTTGCCTGCGATCCCCAGGGGCTTATGTCTCTCATTGACGCCGTCTTGTACCTTCTAACGATGCAGCTCTGACTGCCCGGACGTTCTATGGGAGGAAATTGCCAAATCGGCAGTTGTTGACGAAAAGCTGAGAACAAGCGCGGGGCATCTTTCGCCGACCTGCAGACCATCGAAAAACTTGGGCCCACTCATGTACCTCTCGTCAGCAGTGTTCGAGCTCCCAGAAACGTCCACCTCGCACCGAGCTTGGCCCCAAACTCTACCAGAACGCGAGCCACAATGGAATGCCCGCGCCCCCAGCAAGACCCTGCACCTCTGGAAAAACTCCCGCTGCTACGTCCCGCGGCGCAGCCTGGCTTCGCTGTCCTTGGCCAGCAGCCTTTGCTACCAGGCCACGACCCCGCGGCGGTTCGAGAGCCTCTGCCTGACCATTCATGACAGGGAAAAGCTGCGAGACGACCTGCAGCGACGAACTGCCATCCTCACCGAGGGCAACCGATTCCGCCATGTGCGCCGCATTACTTTGGTCGGTTTTATGCTCGACGGCGATGAGTCGGACGCAGGCCCGGCCGACAGCAATCATGACGGCGACGACGACAGCGACAGCGACAGCCACAGCGACAGCGATAGTGACTTTGGCGACAACCCTCCCTTCCCGTACAGTGGCCCTGCCATGATGGAACAGCACAAGCGGGCCCAAGCCGAGGCCTGGCTGCCCTTCGTGGAGTTTGTCGCTCAGGTTCCCGCCCTCAAAGACCTGGTCTATGCCTGCACCTCGCAGGTACCTGTCTCTCTCCTCGCCGCACTCCACCGGCACCACCCCCGAAGCCGGCTCCATGTACGCACCTTCAGTCTTCGCAGCCTCTACCAGGAGAGGGATCAGCTGCACGACATCGACCCGGACCGAGCTGGCGCTGGCCACATCGCCCTGCCTCTACAGCATCCGGGCAGCATGGTCATATTGCGATATCAACGGCCGCTTCAGCTTCAACCCGGGAAGCCCTGGAGCAGCTGGTAGGACTCAACCCTGCCTTGAAGCGATTGTCTATCACTCACGAGAATGCGCCGAATTCACTCCACGTCCTCGAGGCCATGCGGGCCCCAAAGAACCCCTGGCGGGGCTTTCCGCGGCGCGATTCGACACAGCAATCGCAGCCAGTGCTAGCCCGCCTCGAGATGCTGGTTCTTACCGGCAACTGGGACGGCCTCCGCCAACTGACCAAATGGACCGCCCTCACCGACTTCGCCTTCCTCCGCTACTTCGTGCCAACCCCGCGCCTAACCCCAGACATGCTCGCCATTCTCACCTCCATGGCGGAGGAAAACAAGTTCCGCTCCCTCCGCTCGCTGGGCTTGTCTGTCAGCACCGGCCGCCACCACGATGCCTCGGCCTGCGACGAATCGGCCAGCCTCCTCCTCGCGGCCCTCCCTCCTCTCGAGGCCCTTTCCCTGCGCGGCTGCGTCGGCCCGCTGACCCTGCATACGCTCCTGCACCGCCACGGACCGACCCTCCGCACCCTGCACTTCCTCCCGCGCCTCGAGTCCCTGACCATCCACCCGTGGCGCGGCTCCCCGCACGAGCTCGCCGCCTACCGCGCGCTGGGCTCGCTCGCGCACCTCGCCCGCCTGACTCTTCTGCTCGCCTGCGCCTGCGGGCACTTTGATAACGACGACGACGACGAGGAGAAAGACGAGGCCCAGAAGATCCGCGCGGCGCTCGCGCGGTGCGCCGTCGACGCCGCCCTCGCCCGCGCCGTGTTCGCCGAGCTGACTGCCGCGGGCGCGTCGCTCGAGCGCCTGCGTCTCGAGCCGCTGGTCGTCGGCAACATCGGTGTGCTGGACTACGACGAGCTGGCGCGGTGGGTGGCAAGGGTGTGGGTGTGCGAGAGGCGACGGGAGCGCAGCGGAGAGCTGGCGGTGAGGGAGGTGAGAGTCAAAGACGGGTGGGTGGGCGCTGGGGAGACCTACCTGCGGACCCGGGACGAGCTGGAGCGCGTGGATCAGGAGTGTAAGAACCTTTGGAACGAGATGTGGCCTAGCAAGGGCGGCGATTGGAGGGATGAGTGGTCGAGTTTCTTGCCGCTGGGGAGGTAACTAGGGGTGGTGTGCAACTGTGCATGGGAAATATCCCTGTTCAGTGTTCAGCAAAAAAAGGTCCAACCAACCAAGTGAACCAACCGCTTCCAATCATCCTTCCCTCTCAATCCGACCGCCGAAAACCCCTCCTCCGGCGCGCATCTCTAGAAGAGCACGCCATCGCCAAACATGCGAATTCGATTCCCCGAACTTAAATTTCCTTCGCTGCGGTCGAGGAATCGGTCAGCGGGCGCAGCGTCGACCCCGCACGAGACGACATCGCCGGGATCGCGGGTGTCGCCGCGTGTGCCCATGTCGGATCCGGTGCCAGGGCCAACCCCGTGTTCTGGCGCTCGAAGAGATGACTCCAGTTCCAGAGTCAGAGATACGGCCACGACCGAGCCAGCTATAAACGGCGTGAACCATGCAAACCATGACGGTGGTGACAGAGTTCCGAGGGCTGTGCCTGCCGCACCAACCGCGACCGTCACCCTCGAATCCATGCCTGCGGAGTTGCGATGTCAAATTCTTTCCCACGTGGAGCGCCTCGAGGACTTGAGGGCTGTCGTGCTCGCATCGCCCGTCTCCTACCAGCAGTACCTGCTTGACCGAAGGGCATTGCTCGGTCGCGTGCTCAAAGCCACGCTCGGCAACTACCTGGTGGACGCATACGCCGTTCAAAAGTCGGCGTTTCTGTATGATGACGGCTCATCCGATTTTATCATCCGCTTCAGCCCGAGGTCATCAGGCGATTTGTTGACGAGTACGTTGCCTTGCGGACGGCAACGCCCGATGTCATCCTGCAGCTGTGCACGGAGGACATCCTTCTTGATATTGCGGGCTTCTATTGTGCACTCGCCCGGCCACTTCTGGACGAATCCGTCGCTCTTTTCTTCTACCGCCTCGACCCCGCACTTGAAGTTGGCAGCGTGTCCCAGGTCGAACGGACACGTCTTCTCCGCGCTCTTTACCGCTTCCAGCTTTACTGCAACCTCTTCGGCGAAGGACCACGGGGATACCGCGGCGTCGCTGAATTCGAGTCGCGGGAGATACTCACCATGTTCTTCTGCATTTTTCAGCCTTGGGAGATTGAAGAAATTGACTGCATCTACACATTGATCAACGACAAGTACGAGGATGTCTTTACAGTTATCGAATGGGATGTGAGCCGTGATCATCCAAAGTTCAAAGACTGGGGTCGGCCAGATACCCCTCCTGGAGCCTTTGCGCTTGAAGAGGAATGTGAGTAACCTCATAATTAGTGTTTGAGCCAAGTTCCCTGCCCTCGTTGCTCTCGCCGGATCCAGGCGAGCTGTCGGTCATGGCCAACTAACAGCTTGATGTCAAGTCACGCGCGAATCCTTGCGGCAGGGCACTGTGTCGAGAGGATTGTGACTTTTCTACAAGGTGTTGAAAACCCAATATCACGACAGGCTTGTTCGGCGGATGCAGAAATACACAGTCTTGTGTCCCCGTTTTCAATTCGAGGACGTTCTCGGTTGGACAAATCAAAACATGAGGCGGATGAGCTCCCCTACGGAGCGTGACTGGGCCGAGGATCGCAGAGAAAGACTTCCCTTCAGCGGCGACAGAGAGGACGGGCCTCCACTCGCGTGGGTCACTGAGTGGAGGGGAAGGTATAGCAACTCGTATGGCAGTGTCATACCTCACCGCCTCAAGGAATGGGGACATGTGTTCTGGGACGGGCCGCGCTTGGTCAGGAGCAGAGGTATGGAAGTTGTATTGCGCGAACGAGAAAGGTTGCAATAGTTTGGGACCGCTTGCGAGGACGGAAGCGAGTCTTGAAATGGCGATTTCGTCTCCCACATGGCAACTTATCTCTGGTCTTCTTGAAAATTAATCCTGTGTTCTGGTCCAACTCGTAGAGTACAATCCGGTCTCCAACTGCCGAGTGTTTCAAACAATAGTAAGAACCTTCCTCCTCGCCATGTTGAAAATGCCCTCGTCCAGCAGGCAGCCTAAGCCTACTCGTTTATGGGTTTTGGGAGACGACGTGTCTCGTGACAGCAGGAGCATCCAAGCACCGAGAAATCTGTTCCCCAAAGACATGCTCGAAGTAACAACACATATGATGTTCGACGGCTTGCCCGCCTCGTCGATCTCGGTTTCAGAATCGATGATCTCCCACGCGAGATAATCGGCTTGCGTGGTGGGGGAACCCGCACGAGTCCAGATGCCCACCACTTGTGGGCCGTTCTGAGGCGTCAATGCAACGCGACTGGCTTCTCTTGGCCGTACCGCATGTTTCCGCCCTATGACGGGGCCGTCAATGACCAGTGAACAAGTGGTAGAAGAGGTGGAGGATGGCTCCCCGGATGCCATCTCGATTGTATTCCGGCAAGCCCCCTTTGGTGTCACGGACCTGAACACCACACAGCCCGTCACATCGGCCCCGTCGGGAGAGGCGGCGAAAGCGATTCGGCCGTCCGCGCTCGCCCACGACCAAGTCGGGGCCCTGTTCTGCGGCTTCTGTAAAGGCTTGGGGGCCTGGCTGGAATACCACAGGATAGATCTCGCAACGTCGGGGTTGAAAATGCCGCAGTGGTAGTTGTAAGACAGACTGCACGGGAAGAAGCTGTCCAGCTGCTCGGCAATGCCGGCGACGGCCACCAACTTGTCGCCCGCGTTTGTCATCTCGCAGGCCGAGTATTGCGTGATCAACTCCCGCCAGAAGTCGTAGCGAGGTTCTCCTGGGTTCGCACCAAAGTGTCGCGACAGACGGCGCTGCCACAGCAGCGCTGCCCATGTCGGCGGACATGTGGCGCCGATCTGGAGGGGTGTGTGCACGCACTCCCATAGGACGCGATTCTTGACGAAATGAAGAATGCGCGGGGAGAGGCACAGCTCCTGCATGACCCATGTCCTGCTGCTGATGCAGCTCCGCGAGAAGCTCTGCAGCAGCAAGGCGTCGGATGACGAGTCCGGCGTCGGCATCGCGAAGCTGCCTGATGTGTCCTCGGGTCTGGTTCGGGAGAGATCGGGGACGAGAAACGAAGCTAGGAATCCCTGCGTGGAGTCCTGCGCTGAATGAGCCGCGATGGTCACGCTGGCATTTGCAAAGATCCGCCCCATCTGCTGAGATTGGGCCAACCAATCGGCCTCGTCGTCCTGTATGATGCAGAGCGAGTCGATCCACAAGTACCGCAGTCCCAGGCTCCGAGCGACCAGCACCGCGTCTTGGAAGCTCGCGGGTAGCTCGTCCAGCCAGAAACCGTCGACTCTTCTCGTGAAAGTGCTGTTGGTCGTCATGAACGGTATTCTACCTCCCCACCGATGGCTGAGTGTGGCGTAATGGGCGAAGGTGGGGTCATTGAGTGAAGACAGCTTAAGACGTAACCTCAAGACATTACTCTTTCCCAAGACAATGTCTGAAGTGTCCAGGTCAATCACTCGAGTGGGTAGCGACGGTGGGGATAGTGGCCCAACCTTTGGTCGACCGGCGGGTTCGTAAGAGATGGGATATTTCCTGTTCGCGAGTCGACCGGTCCCGTCGTCAACAAAGTTGTAGCAGCTGCATAGTGGCATTGACTTTCGCATTGACTCAAGGGCGGTGGTGGCGATCTCGGCCCGGTCCTGAACGGAGCATTTCGTATCATCGAAGTGCGTCCCCGTCTCCAAGCTCGGAAAAGTCGATGGACGCGGGAGCATTAACGGTCGCAATTCATGCCTAGCTAGATACATTGAAACGTTAGCAAAAAACCCCAGGCCTCTACATGTATACCAGCTGTTCAGCGGGACGTGCCATGGCAGTTTCCCCGACTCCCTTGGTAATTATCGACTGTAGCCTCACCTAAGATCTCGGCCACCGAGCCGGCGCCTTCATCCAGATACACGTTGAACTTTGCTAAAGTGAAAGCATAATCTGCCGTCGTGCGAGGGAAGGGCGCCACGTAGACGCGCAGGATACCGGCGTCCAGAGACAAACACAAGGAGCAAGGATCCTTCCGCGTCAAGCCGAGTGCTGCGAGAGTCGTGTCTATATCTTGATTGTCGCGCCCTCTCAAGGTCTGGAAGAGCATCGCACAAAACCGGCAGTAGGTTGAGGACTCCTCAAGATCCCAAAAGTTGGTCAGGAGGGTGTATCGCTCCGAGGCCTCGATGACCCGAGTGTCGATTCGCTTGCACGCGTCGCAAATGTTGGGACGATGGTTGGGACGATGAGTCCCTGCAGAAGGAGATGTTGGCACCGAAAGCTCAACGGCAGCCCCAATGGGAGCTGGCCTCGAGGTTCGAGGGGAAAAGATCCGTTTGAACATTGTATCGTTGTCTACCGGCCCACGGCTCTAGGCTGAGAATTGGGTTTTGGCGCAGACGGATTGTGGCGGGGACCAGGAGTATTTTGATGGAGGCACAAGAACGAAGTGACGCTGGTGAGAAAAGCCCACCAGAGTGCCAGAAGGAGGAGGGCTTGCGCACAGCCCACAGCCGCCAGTGGGCGGTGTGGCCAAACATATACTATTGGTGGGCGGAGCGTGGCTGTGCCTGCTGGCATGGAAGACGACAAAGCAGGGGCCAGCGGCGGCTCTTGTTGTGTGTGCTGTCTGGTGGGCGGCTGAATGGCGAGAAAGCCCGAGTGGCTTGCCAATAAAACGACCACCAACCAGCTGGGCGGCAGACTCGGCGACCTTGATCGATGATACTTGCCGCAACGGCCAGTATTGCCAGACCCACGTCGGCCGCTGCCTACCTACTTTGCTCACTCAACAATCGATTTTTTCTAATCCTCTTTTTAGCTTGTCTTGCCTCATTTGGTCTTCTCATCCCTCTTGCTTTCCGTCGCTGCTTTGTTTTGCTTCGACTGCCCTGAGCCTCTGTGTCGACGTTTTCTTGGGCGGTTTATTCCTATATCCGCCCCGGCTTTTTCACCGTCTCCCTTCTCCAACCATTGAAGCTGCTTCTCTATCTCCCCCGGGCTCCTTTCGTCTCTGCTTCTTTCCCGAGGCAATGAAACACAAACAAAGAAACAAACCAATCTCCCCAACTCACCGTGTCGACGACGGGCGTCGTGGCGGGGGCTGCTCGCAGCGCGAGGTCGCAACCATACCGGCGCGCCAAACTTCTGGCCATGTACCTGACCTGCGCGCGCTGTTTGTCGTCATCGATGAGATAGTAGAAATAACCGAGATCGAAAAACAACCTTCGCTCCAACCGATCTTTTTCTCTGGTGGAGACCTCAGCGACCATCTCTCGTAGGACCCCGGTGTATCCTGTCCATCCCTGCCTCCGGGCATCTGGCTCGACGGGCATACGATGGGTGTGGTAGTGGTAGAACCTGGTGGCGACATCCCACGTCAAGTATGCCTTGTTCCAGGCCCAGGGGCCCTTCTTCCCCATCACGTCAAGGATCAAATCCCACGCGTCCTGATCTGGGATCGCGTCTCCCTGCCTCCAGCGCCATGCCGTCGCCGCAAGGAGGCCGGAGAACCTCTCAAAAGACCACATGGCCTGGAGGTCTTCTGGAGACGCGAAAGGAGGACGCGTAAAGGAGGGTTGGAGGAGTGGGTAGGCTGGAAACCCGTAGTCGATGAGGAGCATGAGCTCGAGCATCCCGGAGCTCCGGTAATCTAGCTCGAAATCTGGCATGATGGTGTTTGTGACGTCGGCCAATGCCTCGGCGTTCTTGACCTCGGGCTCGCCACCGCCGCCGCCACTCGTCCATTCCATATCGTAGACGATGGCGCCGATGACTTGGAAGACTTTCTCCGTCCGCCCCGCTGGGCTTGAGGGGCCCTGGCGCCCGCCCGCCTCGATGCGAGGAGGCTCTCGGCTGACTGCTCCCCTGCACGGTGAATGGCGGTGTGCATCTTGGCTGTCGCCCGGTGCAGTGTCGTCCAGGGACGCTCAGGCTTCCCCTGTCGGTCGAACTGCGGGCACAGGTATGGGCGGAAGGTCGGGCGTTTCCCCCAGACCCCGTAGTTGCCCATTGGACCGAAGCAGATGAGCCGCATGAGCATCTGTAGATCTTGCTTCCTGGAATTCGGCCTTTTCTTGCTGGAGGCTTGATCTTTCTCTTTTGACTCTGAAGCATTCTTGTTGGAGTCTAAGCCGCCTTTGCTTTTGAACCCCGGGCCTGGGACACCCGGATTGGTGTCGTCATGACGCCGTTTCGCTTTGGTAGGTCGTTGTGAACCGCGGGGCTTCGGAACAGGAGCTGTGTCGAGGGAAGGGTGGCTTGCATCCTGGGCCCGCACGATGCTAAGATGGGAGCCGCAGTCCGGGCAGATTGAAATCATGTTGGCCAACAATCCAGGCCAAGTGCTTGAGGCAGATAATGGGAGGGAGGAAGAGCGGAATGAGTGTGAAACACTGCCGTCACCTGGAGTGTCCGAGCACTGGCATGACGCAACGGTGAATTGTTCGGTTCTGCTTTTTTGCACGGGATCTGGTGCTGGAGCTCGCCGTCCGATCAAATTCACCGCCGAGATGGGCCGGTCCCACAAAGGGCAGAATAGCAGAGAGTGCGTTCCTGGCCGGATGTGCCCTCCGTTCAGCCGGAGAGCCCCGAGGTGCGTTTGCCGGTTCACGGCCGCCATAGAGTCGAATGTGGACTCTCAATGGCTGTCAGATGGTCGTGGGCAAGGCCGAGAATGCAAAGTTGCCTGCAGCCCTCTGACGAGATATTGAAGGGGCAGCTTGAAGGCTGGCCACGCTCCATCATCGCCGCCACGAAGACCACCAACTCGAATACCAGCGACTCCCCGGTTGTTTCGGTCGCCTCTCGCTCGCCAACGCCCGCAGCCTCCGCGCCTCGTCCTCTCCAAATATGGAGTCGAGAACGGCCGGGACGGTCATGACGGGGCCGCCTCCTTGTCGGTCGTCGCTCTCGACCCACGCCCCAAGGTCCGCCCCGTTGGCGATCAGCAGCTCGCTCGCGCGGCTCCACACGGTCCTCAGCAGCGGCGACGCCTCTCCGCGCTGGTCCATCTCGTAGCACGACATCAAGAACAACACCCACACCGTGCGGCCGTCGTTGAGATGCACCCGCTGGTTCGGATCCGCCCCGTGCTCCAGCACCAACAGCCTCACCATATCCATGTCGACGCTAGGGTCCTCGCGCTGCGAGTGGTACGGCATCGAGATGGGCGTGACGCGCCGCGGCCGCAGCGCGTAGTCGAGCAGCGGCCGCCCGGGCTTGCGCGCGCGCTTGGGGTCGGACCGGAGCTTGGTGCGCACGTACTTGACCAGCCGCGCCTGCACGGCCAGCGCGAGGAAGCTGCTGTGCCCGCCCTCGCGGTACTCGTCGTAGCCGCGCGTCGTGGGGAGGTCGCGCATGTGTGTCCACTAATAGCAAGGCAAGTGTTAGCATTGCTTTCTCCATTCTTTTCTCTTTTCTTTCTCCTTCCTTTTCCTCTCGTCTTTTTCCTTTCTTTCTCCTTTCTTTTTCTCTTTTCCTTCTCCTTTCTTTTTTTCGTTTTCTTTCGTTTTCTTTCCCTTTCTCTTTTTTATATTCACTCCTCCCAAAACAGCCAAAAAGGAACATGGTTACACGTACGTGGTTGCGCATGGCAACGGCGTGGCGGCAGTTGGTGCGGTCCAGCTCGTCGAGCACATCGACGAGGGCCCGGGGTGGCTCGGCGGCCGGGTTGCGCTTCTCGGCCTCGTGAGCGTAGTACAGCAGCTCGTCGACGAGCCGGATCAGGCGCGTGATGGACGCGTTGTTGTGCGGTTGAACCGGGTCGAGGCTTTTGATCAGGAGCAACATCATGCGGCAAAGCGACACGAGCGGCGAGAAGGCGGAGCCCGCCGGCAGCTCGGCCTGCAGCTTCTCATAGTAGCAGTCGCGCAGGAAGTCGCGCACCGTGCGGTGCAGGAAGTCGACCGGGTCAAAGAGGAAGGTCGGGTGTTTCCCCTCGGCGACGACGAGCAGGTCGCCGCACCGGTTTTGCATGCGGCCCTTCCACAACCTGTCGACGCTCTCGACCTCATCGTCTGCCAGTGGACGAAGGGGCGCCGACACGGCGTAGTTGGGGTCGCTCTTCTCGCGGTCGAGAAGCGAGAATGCGAATAGGGGCAGCGGCTGGAGCTCCTCGACGGTTATGAGGAAGATCTGCGCCATCTCCTCCTTGAAGTTGGGTCGGATGCCTTGGATGATGTGGGCAAAGTACGCCTCGAGATCCGGAGGGAACTGGCCGAGGATCTTCTGGAGCGTTTGGATGTTCTCGCTGCGGTTGACAGCGTGCACCAGATCGCGGGTCACCAGATTGACCCAGAGCCACACCCCTTCGGCCTGGTCCGCGATCTGTCTCAAGAGCTCGTCGCACGCGGGGCGGGATGCGACTTGCAGTTGCTGGAACTTGTTGTTCTCCTCAAGCTTGGCCCGGACGTATGCCTTCATGTCGTCCTTGGTAAACTC
>FTCU01002118.1_pt1 | contig 10557 bp, 6 predicted proteins | sample 1639521 | NCBI WGS metagenome assembly FTCU01 (sample SAMEA3914864, study PRJEB12502) | metagenome | biome: forest; material: soil | place: USA | collected 2012-03-12 | depth 0.3 m
GAGGGTGGTGTGTGGGACGGGGGGGGGAGGGGGGGTGAGGGTTGAGAGGGAGGCCATCTTCTTGGATTTGAGGTTGGGGTTTGGTTGGGTGGTGGTTGAAGGGGATTTGGTGTTTGTGTGGCGGGTTGGTTGGTGGTGGTTGTGCCGCGGAGGTTAACTGGGTCGCGAGTCGTGTTGGAGAGTGAAAGCGGGGTTTTGGTTTTTGGTTTTGGGTTTGAATTGGAAGATGGCACCGGTCAGGGCTGTCAGACAATGCCAGTGACCAGGACGAGGTGGTGGTTGAAGCTGTTATCACTTTCGCGGCTCGCGGATTACCTAGGTACTTTCCCAAAAAGGCATTCCCCTCACGGCTTTGCCGCGGCCTTGGGCTGGTCTTGGGGTAATGGGGCTGTCAGCCTGTCATTTGTTGGGGTAAATCCACACGCGGCCGGGATGCCGGCGGAGCCGAGGGAGCATCCCGGATCCCCAACTCCGAGACGCAGTGATATCATTGTATTTCTGTGTTTATCGCTATAACGTTAATCATGGAATGGCGGACAGCATATTGACGTTCCGAGCTACCCCTTTTCATCTTGTGTCACTTGCAGAAAAAAAGGGGCTCAAAAGTGGTCAACAATGCGGCGATAGTTAAGCGTAGAAGCTCAACGCAGCTTCTTCCGCCCCCAATAAAACACACAACACAAAATAACCGAAACAAAAGTCGCCAGCAAGATGCCCCCAATCCAAGCCCCCTTCGCAATCGTCTGATAGTCGCTATCAGACCGAAACAGCACCGCAAACCCCCCCTCCTTATACTGCGGATAACACGACTTACACCAGCAGTTATCAAAAAACCCACAAAACTCAAAGACAGCAATAAGCAACAAGATAACCGCGTTAGCCACCGCCAAAAACTTCCCCACAAACCGCGTAGCATTAGCAAGCGCACAAACCCCCCAATGCCCCCAACTCAACCGGAAAGGCTGGGCATCGACACGCCGCCGGCGCTGAAACAGCCTCATCGCCCGGTGCGACAGCACCATGGACAAAACCAAAAAGAAAAGTGACCCCGTCGCCACCAGCCCATAGACCAGATACGACCCGGAGCGACAACCGAACCCCCGCATAGGCGTAAACCACGCAATGATGATTGCTGCTCCCGTGGTGCCCCACTGCGCGAACAGCGCCACAAGCACCGCCTTGCGCATCCGCTTGTAGGCGCCGCCGGCGGACAGCTCCGCGAAGCTGGAGTATGCGCGGACGGGGGCTGGTTGGATCGGTCTGGTGGTGGGGGGTGGGTTGGACGTGGGTGCTGGCTCGCGGTCGTCGGGGAGATCGCAGAACCGGGATGTTTGCCAGGCGCTTGCTGCTGGTGGGTTTTGGGGGGGGTCGGCTCTGGTTGAGTTTTGGACGGCTGTGCTGGAGCCGCTTGCTGGGCTGCTTCCGAGACGGAGGAATGGTTCCGGGGCCGACTCCTCTCCAACCTTGCGTCGTCGCGGCTGGGTGTTGGTGGTGTCTGGGGGCGCTGTGTTGCTGCTTGAGGCGACTGCGGTTGCTTTGCCTTTGCCTTTCCAGTCTGGGTTTTGAGAGTCGGAGGGGTCCATGTCCTCAAGCTCATACTCGGCAGATTGCTTCGTAGCCGACGGTCCCGGGCTCGGGCTGGGGCTGAGCAAGGTGCTGGGCGCGTCGCTGAGAGGTCGGCCAACTTGGTCCACGAGGCCGTCATTTTCCTTCCCAGGGCTGTTCGCATCTGGAATTTCCGTTGAGGGAGCAACCTGCTGTAGCTGACTCTGCCGAAATTGCTGGTTGTGATGCTGCGTTCGGGACATGTTGGGCATGTCCGAGCAGGTTAGGCCTCGCTCCATCTTGTTCAAAGATGCCTCGAACGCGTCCAGGATTCTCTTTGTAAAGGTCCACCATGTAAACACGCGCGCGTATGTGTATATCGGCCCCTCCTGCCTCTCATCCCCACGAGAGTCCATCCCCAGCGTCTCGGGTAGGGCCGGCGGCTGGCCCGCTTGAAACTCCAGGATTCCTTGTTGTGTGAGGGCCTGCCGAGGCTCCCTTGTGAGACCAGACTCGACCCAGATAGCCTCTTGGATGCCCTCGTTTGCTTGAATGTCGGGGTACTCTGGCGGGAGAAGCGCCCGCTGTGCCCTGGGTATCTCTAAAGCGCTGCCGATGGCCGTGGTCCCCCTGCCGTATTGGGTTCCCACCCATATCCTGTACACAGATCAGCCAGCTTCCAATACCAACCACGTTCGAGGCTGAAAGGAGCGTCGTACCAACCCCAAGTGACGGGAATCTGGAAAACAACGTCAGCCATCCTTGAACCCTCTCGAATGAGGACCCCTAAAAGCCAAACGCACCAACCAAACCCACAGGGTCGAAGTCGCGATCTGAATTGCAGTGGTAATAGCCCCAGTTGCCGCCGAGATGCCAGTGATGAGAGTAAATGCCCAAACGAGGATTGCCAGGCTGATCTGAGCATGAAGAGAGAACGAAGGCTTGCGACGCCCGCGGTTGATGCTTTGGCTGACTGATGTCCACCAGGCAGTGTTGGCAGCGCCCGGGTGTGCAATCAAACTGCTGAGCCAGTGATCGATTACGCTGGCGCGGAGAGGGACCTGTTGGCCCTCGATTGCCAGGGTGCTAAACGATCTCAGCCTCGACTTGAAGTGGCCCATAGCAACGGCAACCTCGGGCCTCACGACTCTTTGGGATCTTTTCAAGAGCTGTTCAACTTCGTCAACTACCCAGTTTCGGTTTAAGATGGTCAGTGCCAGCGAGTAGGTGATCAACGCCGGACTTCCAATGGCGAGACAAAGCGCCATGAAGGTCGCCCGAGGACCGGCGTTTTGGAAGGGCAGCTGGGCCGTGAGGGTCAGCCATGGGAGGAAGTAGCTCGTCATGGCACTGGCAAAGGTTGGGAATTCAAAGGCTGCTCCCTGTGGGCGGTCTGTGTGAGCAGTCCATCCAGCAACTGCCCCAAGGGAGGAGGGATGGCAGACCATGGCGATTTTGGCGAAGCCGCAGTGTTCTTCGCAAACCGGATACGTAACACCCCAGGTATTGTTGTTCAGTTGGCTCATTGGTGCCCCGTACTGATCGACCAGGCCGGGGATCTGGCCGCCCAGTTGGAGGATGTTGGCACGGCATATGTTCGTGAAGGTTGTGCAGCCGGCTCCTTCGCATGCCATGGTGGTTCGCTATCATATGAGGACTGGCGACGGTAATGATTATCAGTGGATTCGAGAAGCGTTTCTGCCCAGTGGTAAGTGATGGAAGCGAGAACTCTGCCATTTTGGGTCCGCACTCGGGGGCTTGGGAAATGAATTAATAGGCGCGTTCAGAGCCTCGTCGTCCTTGGGTTGCCTTGTACTGCCTGCTTCCTCGCGCCACTGGCGTTTCTAGTCCTGTTCCGTGTTCACACATGGTTAGGCATTCCTCAGCCTGGTCCCCTGAGTTTGTCAGCAGGCGGCTGGGGCAAATATATCGAGATGTTCTGCGCTGCAAGCCGTCGGGCATGGATTTGTGGCGGTGGGGCTGAAAGGAGCCTGGGAGTTATTGAATGACTCCTTTTCAAGCCATTCCACCCGCGACTCGTGTCACTCTATGATAAGCTATTGAGTTCATTGCGTAGAGCTGGGAAAAGCCGCTTGTGAGCCGTCACTTATGTGAGCGTTCAGTTCCCGAGGCCACGCTCTTGGTCATCTCAGAGTCGATGTCTAACCCCCTTCACCCTCACCTCCCTTTTACAGTTTTAAACGTGTTGCACATACATCCACATGACCAATCAACAACATGGCATGCGTAGCAGAAAACAAATAAAATAGCATGACTCCCGCTAGATCAGAACCATGACCTCTATCAAACCTTGTCTCCGATCCATGATATCCACCTTGGGATCTTCTCACCAAGGTATGTTGATCCCTCCACCACACGCTCTCTTCCTCCATCTTGAACGCCTCGCCTTTTTTAGCCAGCGCACCAAATCTGACGGCTCAAGGTCGAGAGCATCTTTCTTGAGTTAGTCCCCCGCCAAGGAACCAGCACCATTCCCGCCCTATCACCCAGCCCCTCTCTCCGTGGAAGCGCCAGCGGATGTGCCAACGTGCGAAGCAGCAGAAACGCCAGCGACATCCTCATCCCTCACCACCTCCCCAGTAGCAAGAAGCCTCTGGCCCTGCGGAAGCGGCAGCGAAGAACTCGGCGGACGCTGCCACTTCAGATAGTCCCTCCCCAGCAAGACCATAACCTCGCCCATCCTGCCCTTCCTCTTGAGCGGGGACCAGTCCTCGTTCAGGAACGGGTCATCCACGTGCAGCGGCGGCCACTGCAGCGGCTGCGACGCCTTGGAGAAGTGATCGATTTCCTTGTCGGTCTCCGCTCGCTTTGCCACCCACTCGGCGAGCAGGCGGCGGTATTCGCTGACGGGGCTGTCGAGTTTCGAGTCTGGGTGCTGTTCCCAGGTTTTCTGCTCCATGATCTTGGATGCGTCCAGCTCTTCGGGGTAGAACTCCTGGCGGAAGTTGAACTCGCGCGTGATGAGCTCGTAGGCCGTGAAGACGGCGAACTTGACGTCGTTGCGGTCCGGGTCGTACTGGAACTCGAGGTTGTTCTCCGCGTCGCCTTTCCAGCCGAGCTTGGACGCCGAGTTGAAGTCGAAGATTTGGATGTTGTCCGTGCTTGGGTCGATGAGCAGGTTCCACGGGCAGAGGTCGCCGTGAACGATGCCGAGAGTGAGGTTGAGGTGGTCGACAACCTATATCTCGGTCAGTTCGTGTTGTAGAAGAGCAAGAGGAGAACAGCTACTGACATTGATCAGTTGCTGCAAGTACTTGAGCTTAAAGACACGTGTGTCGTTCTCTTTCAGAGTATAGCCCGGCACATAGCGGGTGGTGAAGCCGACGACGCGGTCGACGGCATCAATCGAGTCCACGACAAGTGCATCGAACGGGACGATGTTGGGATGCGGCGGCATACGCATGACACAGTTCGCCTCGTGCCACCACGTGGCGACATTGGCCTCGGTGATGTAGTACTTGAAGACGGCCTGTTTCGTCTCGCCCGGCTGTGGTGAGTAGGTGACCAGATCGACTTGCACTCCTAGGCGGTCGACCTCGTTGAGGTCCCGGCGGCGCAGCGTCGTCGCACGCCGGGGGAATTCGGTGCGCAGCGGGTAGAAGGGGACCCAGGAGCGAGTATGGCTGGGGTCGGAAGAGGTCGACACAAGCTCGCCTTGTTCGTCGAGCTCGACTTCGGCGACATCCGGCGGGAGGGTGTCGATGAGCTTGCCGAGGGCTTCGTAGACGAACTCCTCGTCAGCCTCGTGGGGAAGGAGAATATCGATGGGGCGCCGCTGATCCCAGTCCCAGATCGCCCACTCCTGGCCGCCCACGAGGGGACGCGGGGTAATCTGGCTGTGCCTGAAGCGATCGGCGAGATCGCAGTCTGCGAACCAGTGTGAGCCCATGGCTTTGCACAAGTCGAACGAGATACGAGAGTTAAGGCAGGCGGCGGGGCCCTGGCCGGGTTGGATTGATAGACACGGTGGTTAGAAAACGAATCAGTTGTGCGTGTCGGGGATGGGCCGAGCCGTGAGAGCGCGTGTGCGCCGACCGGCGGAGAAGACTTTGAGGAGGGAGGTTGCGCCACATGGTGTGCTGTTGGCAATTGTTGTTGGGCGGGGGATGTTAGTATCACCCAATCAACATGACGAAGGACGACGAGGTTGAATAAGCTGCCACGGCTCGAGTTGGACAATGCTCAACGGCTGTCAACGGCTTTGTGTCAAGGACTGTCATGAGTAGGTATTTAGATACGGTCGGATTCGATGGCCAACCGAGATCTCCTTACTCGTAGAACAAGCAACCTAAAGTCACCGCATGCTGACAACGTCGACATCTAAAGGCAAGCGGCGGGTGCAACCGTATTCTGCATCAACCTGACAGTAAAAGATGCACGGCTGCGAGAACCAACCCCCCACAATCTGCGAACGCAGCTCTCAATTAAACCACATACACAGCTGGGTAAATCCAACCCAACACCCCCCAAAACCCCAGCCCAGCACGCGCACAACACAAACCAAACGCAAACCCACCCCCAGCCAAGCCCTCCCACCTACGCCGGCAACCCGCGCTTCTCACTCTCCGTAAAGAAAATGACCATGCGCCACAGCTTCTTAACCATATCCTCAGCGTCCTCATCCAGCGCCTCGCTAAGCGTCTCAACCAGCTCGGCCGGCTTCAGGTGCTTGCGCAGGTGCTCCTCGACGACATCCACCAGGAACTGCTCCTGCACGCCCAGGTACTCGACGACCTTCTTCTCGACAAACGGCCGCAGCTTCTCGCGCAGCGCCGACTCCTCCAGAAAGTCCCACTTGACGTCCCAGGCCCACAGGCCGTCGCGGTCGACGGGGATCTCGTGCGCCAGCGCGCGCACGGCGTTCTGGACGTCCTCCTCCGACATGGTCTTGGTGTCGGTGATGGGGTCGAACTTGATGGGCACGAGCTGCCGCTTGGTGGTCTGTTCCTGCTCCTCGTTGTCGAGGAGGCCTTCGACGTCGGCGATGGTGCGCCGCGCGCCCGTGCGCTGCGCCGCCTTTTGGGCTGCCGCGCCGAACGAGATGGTGACGCGCTGTGGTGCCGCGGGCGCGGCGGGTTGTCTTTCCATCTCTTCGGCCTGCCGCTCCAGGAAGGAGTCGGCCATGTCCTTGGCCTGCTCCATCTCGACCTCGGCCCTGCGGAGCTCGTCCTCCTCGGCGCGCCGGTCCATCTCGTCGCGTGCCGCCTCCGCCGCCCGGAAAGCCGTCCGCTCCCTGATCCACTGGCCGTGGTCGCGGTAGTAGAGGTGGCCCTTGCGCGAGGCCTCGCGGTCGTCGTCCCAGTCCTTGTCCCGCTCGAGTTGCTCGTCCCTCCTCCGGGCAAACCCTTCCGTCTCGGCCTTGTCGCGGTCCCGTTCTCTCTCCAGGGCGGCCGTGCGCTGGCGCTCGCGGTTCGCCCACTTGCGCTCGGCCTCCAGGTAGACCTTGTCGTCTTCGGCCCGCTGTTTCGCGAGCTCCCTCCCGTACAGTTCGTCGTCGTCGGCATCTGTATCCTCATCATCCCGAAACTGCTGGCCGTTTGTGGTGCCGCCGTTGACAAAGTCGGGACCCCGATTTTGCCCCCGAGGGCCGGACGGGGCGTTGGGAACACCACGGGGCCCCAGGGGAACCATGTTGGAGTTGTTTGGCGGGGGCGAATCCAGCCGTGACTTGCGTGGCGCGCCGTTCCGTTGGCGCTCCATCTCCTCAAACTCCTCCTCTTGCCGCAGGCGCTCGAGATCCCTTCGGTTGCTCCTATCCCTGAATGATGCAATCTCGGCGGCGACTGTGGCCCGCATCTCGGCGGGGATGTCTGCCAGCTCGTCTTCGGGAGCCAGGGGGATGTTGATCACCTCGACGCTGTCGCCCAGACCGTTCGTCCCGTTGCCCATCGACGTGTCGCCATCCGTATCCCGGCCGCTGGGCAGACGGGGGAAGAACAGGTCGCGGATGAACTGCTTGAGCGCAAACCTCGCGTCGCCCAACCTTGCCTCGACCGCCGGGTCGTCGGCCCTGCTCTCCTTCCACGACTCGAGGTACTTGAGGGTGCTCGAATCGACCTCGACCTTCAGCTTCTCCTTCTCGACGCCGTCGAATTTGTCGTCGTCGTCGGCGGGCGGGGTCTCGGTCGGGGATTGCTTCTTCACGGGGACCTCGATGTCTTTGAGTAACTCGACTGCAGCAGCTAGCGATTCGGGGTCTTCGTACTGTGCGAACCCAAACAAGGCTCCCTTGTGCTCCGACAAGTGCGACTGTCCCGAATCCCACCGGCGCAGCCTCCCGACCGTGTTGAGCAGCTTCTGGACGCGTTCTTCGCCGCCGACGCCGTCCGGGATCTTGTGCACGAAGATAGTGCGCAGGCGCTCCTCTGTTGTCGGCGGCACCAGCGACTGCATGCTCTCGCGCATCTGGGCGCGCGACTGGTCCATGCGGTCGGCTCCCAGCCCCGGCCGGCCGGAGGTGGGCGTGTGCGAGTCCTTTCGTTCACCCATGGACGAGACGGGCTTGGCCGGGGGCATGCTGCCGCCGAGACGGATCACGGGGGCATTGAAGTTGATGTTGGGCAGGTTCGGCGGCTGGAAGGACGCAGGCAGGCCGCTTGGTCGATTAGCTTGCGCGGGCATACTGGACTGCTGGACACCGGGAGGCGGCGCCATTCCCGGGGCGGAGGACATGCCTGGAGGAGGACCTGACAGGGCTTGGTTAGTAAAGAGACAGCGACAGCGGACCCAAGGTTGGGCGAGAGTAGGCGGTGCATACCGAGGCCCGGCGGAGGTGCCATTCCCGGGGCATGCGATGCGCCCGGATATGCTGGGTATGCTGGAGGAGCTCCATAAGGAGGCACTATCAAGCGGCATGTCAGAACGCCAGATCGGGACGAGGCTGCAGGGAAATGCGCGAGGCTGGACCGACCTCCGTAGGGATTGTACGCCATGGCGGCGGGAGTGGTGCGGCAGCCAAATGTGTGTTCTGATTGTTGATGAATTCGGAACCGTGCTGCTGTTGTCGGGTTGTCGGATGGTCGTCTTGTTGCGAGATTCGGTGTCGCCTTGGAGTGGTGGTGCTGGTTGATCGCGACAGGCAAAAGTTCGCCGGATGCCGCTGCAGGCAATGGCCGGCGCTGATTGGAACGCACGGCCCATCTCTGCCGGGCCAAGACTCCAACCCAAACTGCAGGCCAAATGTCTGCAGGCAACCCGGAGCGGAGCCATAATGGGCCGACCGCTTCAATGTTCGATGCTGGCAGCGCCGCCAAGACTTGCACTGTGCGGGCAGCCCGATGCCGGTTCGCGCGAGCGATTCGGTACTGTGTAACTTTTGCAGCGCGGCTTTGGAAAATCACGACCCGTCCGAATTCGAGGCCAGCAGAGGAGCTCCGAGTGCCATCCGCCAGAATTTGGGCACATTCACCCGTCCATTCACTCATGCCCAATTGAGTATGCCACCAAACATCCTCGAGCAATTCCGTCGCTGCCGCCACAATTGCTGACCGCAGCCATCTCCTCCCGCACCAGCCTCCCTCCCACAACCTGCCTCCTCCGAGCTCCTCCTCCGGGCTCCTCTCCGACCTCACATCATGGAGTTCCGCCAGGTCCTCCGCCAGGTCTGCCGCACCACAGCGGCGGCCACCCGGCCATCCCTCGCCGGCACACGCCTGACCACGCCGAGCACCCTCCTCCTCCAACACCGCCGCAATTTCACCACCGACGGTAGCAACCCGCCCGGAGCCGGACCGCACCAACCCTCGCTTGCGTCGCCGCCACGGACCCCCTCGCCGCTCGTCTCAGCCCAACAACAACCCCTCCAGCCACCGCGGCCCCAGTTCGTGCGCAAGACCAAGTCCATCCAGGACTCCCAGATCAACAGCAAGCTCCTCAGCTGGAAGGCCCCCCCCGGCCACCGGCTGGGGCGCGGCAGCCTCACGGGCCGTGCCGCCGCCGCCAGCGGCAACGACGACCTCTTCGGCGTCAACGCCGACATGCGCAACGCGACGGCGGGCCTGGCCAACTGGCAGCCCGACGAGTTCCTGACGGGGCGCGAGGACACCGAGATGCGGCTGAGCCCGGCGACGGGCCGCACCGTGCAGGTCAACAAGAGCAACGTGGACCTGGCGCGCGCCCTGAGCCTGCTGAACAAGACCATGAAGCGGAACCGCGTGCGGTTCGACATGAACGCGCAGAAGTACCACGAGCGCCCCGCGCTGAAGCGCAAGCGCAAGCTGCGCGAGCGGTGGCAGAAGCGGTTCAACCAGGGCTTCTTTGGGGTGCTGCAGCGGGTCAGGGAGCTGAAGGGGCAGGGGTGGTAGATTTGTCTGTCTCTACCGCTCCAAGATGTGCAATTCGGGGTGTGGTGGCGGATAGAGGCGGGCTAAAGACCTGTACATACTGTGTACCATGACGTTACCCAGTGTTTGATGGTAGTTTGTATTTCTACATTTCTTCGGCAATAGAAAAAAAACCACCCATCCCGTCGTCAAGCGGCATATGCCTTGCCTCGTACACCCTCAAACGACCCCAACACCACACCCAACCCAACCCCAAAGCTATCTAATCCCGCCACAACTCCCTCACCGGCGTCCCCACCGGACTACTCTTCAACTTCGGCCGACTCATAAACACAGCCTCGTAATCCTCCCCCCCGCCACCACTCAACAGCTCCTCAGCCAACAACAACGTTGTATCCCCCGCAGCCTCCTCATCCACCGCCGGAAACCCACCCCCAGACCCCAAACCCACCTGCTGCTGCTGCGGCAGATGCTGCTTCCCCTTCCTCAACGACCGCCGTCTCTCCAACTGCGCCTTCTGCCGCGCAGCCTCAAACCCGGCCATGCTCCGCCTCGTGCGCGCCGTCAGGTCCTCGCCGCCTCTATCATCCGCAGCAACAACGGCAGGCACAACCACCACATTCGGCGCAGCCACTGTCCGCACCACCTCCTCCACCTGCTTCTCCACCTGCCCCTCCCCCTCCCGACGGTACCCAAACCCCCCATCCCC
>FTCU01002947.1_pt1 | contig 10554 bp, 12 predicted proteins | sample 1639521 | NCBI WGS metagenome assembly FTCU01 (sample SAMEA3914864, study PRJEB12502) | metagenome | biome: forest; material: soil | place: USA | collected 2012-03-12 | depth 0.3 m
AGCCAAAGCCGACAATGGCAGACGAGGCCGTCGCAAACCACTACCAGGTGCTGGAGGAGCTTGGACGTGAGTCGCCACCACGGGAAACGGGCTGAACGGGGCTAATTGTCTTGTTTCCGCAGGTGGCAGCTTCGGCGTCGTGTACAAGGGCATCGACAAGGCGACGGGCGAGACGGTCGCCATCAAGCATGTGAGCACAACCCCGTACTGCTCCCCCGACATACCGAGACACACGCTGACCCGCGGCCGCACAGATCGATCTCGAGTCGAGCGAGGACGACATCCAAGAAATCCAGCAGGAAATCTCGGTGCTCAGCACATGCGCCAGCAGCTATGTCACCCAATACAAGGCCAGCTTCCTGCGCGGACACAAGCTGTGGATCGTCATGGAGTATCTCGGCGGCGGATCCTGCCTCGACCTCGTGCGTCCCCGACACCATACATACCCTCTGCGCAAGAGATTCTGACAGTGAGCAGCTCAAATCAGGTGTCTTCAACGAGGTCCAGATCGCCATCATCTGCCGAGAACTTCTGCTCGGCCTCGAATACTTGCACTCCGAGGGAAAGATCCACCGCGACATCAAGGCCGCCAATGTGCTGCTGTCGGAGAAGGGCAAGGTCAAGCTCGCCGACTTCGGCGTCGCTGCCCAGCTGACCTACATGAAGTCGCAACGCAACACCTTCGTCGGCACCCCTTTCTGGATGGCCCCTGAAGTCATCCAGCAGGCCGGCTACGACTTCAAGGCCGACATCTGGTCGCTGGGCATCACCGCCATCGAGCTTGCCCTCGGGGAGCCCCCGCACGCCAGCCTCCACCCGATGAAGGTCCTCTTCCACATCCCCAAGAACGCCCCTCCGAGACTCGAGGGCAAGTTCAGCAAGGAATTCAAGGACTTCGTCGCGCAATGCCTGGTCAAGGACGCCGACCTCCGTCCGACCGCCAAGGAGCTCCTGAAGCACCGCTTCATCCGCTCGGCGGGCAAAGTCGAGGCCCTGCAGGAGCTGATCCAGCGCAAGCGGAACGCCGACGCAAGGGCAGACCACGTGAAGCACCCGGTCTACTACCAGGAGACGCTACACAACATCTCTCCCAAGGACGAGGCGGACGAGTGGGTATTCGACACGGTCAAGTCGATCGTGCCGAGGCGGGGGACCGTTCGGTCCCGCAAGCCGTCGTCTGCGTTTGCCGTCGACGACGCCATGCGGAAGCTGGACCTCAAGGACGGGCCACTCCAGCCGACCACGCCCGCGACCGTCCGCAAGTCCACCGTGCGGCGGCAGCCATCATCCGCCTCGCGCCAGAACTCGGTCCGTCGCCACGTCTCTAACGGTTCCCCGCGCGCCTCTCTCGCACCAAGGCGTCCTCTCCAGCCCGACATGTCGTTCGGCAACTCCGGCTCCACCATGCGTCTCTTCCGCCGCGTGCCCTCAGACGGCTCGAACCCAGGCTGCCTGAGCTCCTCCCCTCCCGAGTTTGACGAAGAGAACTGTCCCCCGCCGGCCTACCACGCCCCCGTCGAGCCCAACAGCAAGGAAGCCATGCTCGGCCGGCGGCTGTACACCAAGGCCCTCGAGCCCTGTCTTGACGAGCTCCACGCGCAGACCGCCGCGTCCGCCAAGCGCGAAGCCCTCGCCAGGCTGTCCGACGCCTTCGCCATCCTCGACGCCGTCGACCCCGAAGGCGCCTACCACCTCCTCCGCAACCTCGTCTCGGCCGTCTCGCAAGACTCCAAGCTCAACCACGCCTTCCTCCCGCAACCGCCCTCCAAACCCGACGACGCCGCATCGCAAGGCACCGTCCTGATCCGCGGCGCCCGCCCCACCACTTCCTCCTCCTCCTCCTCCACCGCCGTCCAAACCCCCTCCGGCAGCCCCTCCAAGCTCATCCTCGCCCAAGACAACCCCTACCTCCTCAGCCACCACCGCCGCCGCGGCAGCATGCTCCCACAACAACAGCCCTCCGACCAGCCACCACGCTCGCCAGAGCGTGACAGCAGAGATAGAGAAAAGGAGCGCGAGCGCGAAAAGATGGCTGCCCTCGAGGCCCGCTTCCCCGGCCGCCAGGCCGTGCCGGGCATGGAGCACTGCAAGGCGCTGTCGGATCTGTTGTATGCGAGGTGGACGGACGGGTTGAGGGCGCGGTGGGGGGTCTTGGCGGGGGTTTGATTCTCTTTTTTTTTGAGATTCAGCTTTGTCGTCTCTGGGAGGAAAGAGGATGGTGATTGATGATGATGGATGATGGTTGTATGGTTGTATGAAGAATGAACTGTGTTTGGTGGCAAGAGGGGAGTGTCCAATTGGATGGATGTAATTGCGGAGGAGGAGTTGTTTTTGTTGGTTTGGTCGGTGTTTGTTTGCTGGCGCCTGGACTGGAGTGTCGGTGTGGGTAGCAGGCAGGCCTCTTGCTTGCTTGTGTTGCTTCTCGTTTCCTGTGTTTTGTCGTTGTCTCTTGTCTTGTCTTGTCTCTTCATCGGGGCTGCGTGCGCGCGTGCTTGGCTTTTCGTTCTGGCGACCTGGCGACCGGGGAATAGCATCGCGTATTGTAGTATCTCGGTATTTGTCACCTTTACTCGTTTGGGGCATGTGGTTTTGGCAGACGGAGGGGTTGTTGTTTTTGATTGTGTAGTATTGTCGTCTTGGAGGGAAGTGGAATGAGAGAGAAAGAATGAAGTTGGAAATACCATGTACGTGTGCCCTTGGTGCGTGGTGTGCTTTGCGTCGGAATTGTCGTGGCGATGTACTTGTTGGATGGCGTGTTTCTTCACCGCCGCTGGCCATCGTGTTGTTCTTGAAGATGTCCCGCAAGTAAACCCATACATGAGGAAGGGGCAAGGCAGACAAGCATCTCAGTTTGCATTAGGGTAATCGCAAGGGTACATGCAGATAGGGGGTAGAGTTTTAGAGATGTATCAAGTTAAGGTAACTAGTAGTAGTAACGTACATAGATACAAAACCAGCGACTTAGGTTAAGTTAAGGATAGCTAAGTAGGGGCAGGCAATCAAGAGTGTCTTGTTTGAGTTAGTCAGCCAGGACCATCGACTGGCAGAACTTTACGGGCATGGAGACCTCCACGCGAGTTGGAGATGTCGTGGTGCTCCCCATCACGAGCTTCTCACCCGGCGTCCAGCAGATGGGTGCCAAAGACATCGACGACCCGATGGCGTTTGTCAATTACGCCTTGCTTAGAGTGCCTAATGTAACTCAACTTGTCTAGGGTCTCAGATATATTGGATCTTAGCTCACGAGTTTCTGGAGTAGCCGCGGGAGAGAGCCAGGATACGACTCGGGGCTGGTCCAAAGAATGGCAACAAAAGGGGGTCGTGTTTGAGCTAGAACAGAAATATCATTTTTGCGACAGAGTCATGTTACGTCACAGGAGAGATAGATAGCCTAGGCCATAGAAGGACAATGACCTCCTCCTGTTTGTTGCGGCATGGAAGCCAGGTGGCTCACTCCAACTTGTATTCGCCCGTGGAGACAAGAAGAGTAGGAAACAAGGAGAGAGAAGCGTGGCTAGCATCAAACAGATACCCAACGCAACAGACGTGCCGCCACCCAATGGCTTTGCTTCTCGGCAAGCTCAATCACATAATGAAAATCATCATGTCCATCGCGTGGTTTGGCGCCCGCATTCAGCAAGATCTGGACCAGATCGAGGCGGCCATGTTCCGCTGCACCTTCAAGGGCTGTCCACCCGTACTGGATAGCTGGTTTTCCATTCACATCGGCGCCGATTTCGTCCTCAAGTAACAGAAGCACGAGGCAGGTATGGCCGCGGATGGCGGCGCCTTGGAGAGTAGTAACACCGCCGACGGGCCCAGCTTGGGCGTTGACGTCTGCTCCGTGGTCCAAGAGGTATCGAACGAGCTCCATGTTGAGAACCACGTTGTTGCAAGATGCTTGAAGCGCGGTCCTCCCGTAGCTGTGGCCCGCGGGAGTGTTGATGTGTGCACCCCTCGCGTGGAGCTCCTTGACGAGGCCAAGGTCACCGCGGCGCGCAGCTGCCTGCATCGGCGTCTGGCAGTGGCGTCCAATTCCCTTGTCGTTGACTCCAACACCCGATTCCAGTACCATGTGCACAACATTGCTTTCCCAGCCATAGTTAATGAGCCTGGTCAACAACGAGTCGTTCTCGCGATATCGGTGCATCCCAGGAGGGTTCATCTTCGCCCCAGCTCCTATCAAAAAGTTCCAAACCCCAGAACGTTTTTCAGTCCTGCATTGTGCACATGCTTCCAGGAGTGTCAAGCCCACAGCCGGCTCGTTAATTGGACCCCCAAATCCACCAAAAGTTTGAGAGTCTCCAGATTTCCGCACTCCGCAGCGACGGAAGCGGCTTGCATCATCGCGGAAATGCCTTCTTTGGCGCCATTTTGTGCCAAAATCTTGACCGCTTCCAAGTTCCCGTAGGCCGCTGCGGCCCGCATCACCCGTTTCCAATCAGCTGGGTCGTTTACAGTCGCCCCGGCTTGCAGCAGGAACCTGAAAGCATCGGGTTTGTGAGCACGGAGAGCTTTGAACAAGCCGTAGTGGCCAAGAAGATGCGGGGTTGCTCCAGACTCGGCGAGGATATGCAGCATGAGCAAGGACTCGTCCTCAACTGCATGTTCGATTGCTGCCCCGGTGACCCGTGCCTCGGCACTCAAGAGACGCCCGATATTGCAAACTGAGCGCATTATCACGGCGATTTCCAGAGGGGAGGGCCCCTCGTCGTCGTCCTGGAGCGGCCTGCGATGGGTGGCGTTAGGGTCAACTCCGCAATCCAACAGCGCGCTGACGGCGTCGTGATCTGGGTGGCACAGCGCACCGATCAGAGCCTTCTCCAACAGCCTCCGTAAGGTGTCGTCAGGGGCCTGCTCTGCGTCTCCCAAGTAAGCCTTCAGTCGCTGGGCTCCAACCTTGGCAGCCGAGAGGATTCCGCTCAGGGACACAGAACTCGGGATCTCTTTAGCCAAGAGAAGCTGGTACATTTCCTCGTGTCCGTTGAGAAACGCGTAGTCGATGGGACGATAGTCGTAGCTATAACTGCCATCCTCAAAGTTGTCTTGTACCCAGGTCACGTTGACATCAGCTCCCGCCTCGAGAAGCAAAGACGCAGACTCCAAATCGTTCTCGCCGACGGCGAGAGCGAGAGCCGTGTCTGGGGCGAAGCGGTCGACTTCGGCACCGGCCTTTAGCAGACTGCCTACCATACTCACGTGCCCCATATTCACAGCAGCGTGCAAAGGTGTAATGTATTCCAAGTCCGCGAACAACGTATCTTGTGGATCAGGGTCTGCGCCCTCACTCAAGAGGAGCCCGGCGGTCTTTGTGCACCCTGCCTCAATGGCCATTTGGAGCAATCGCGTGCCCCTTGGGCCCAAGAGCCTTCTCTGGTTGGTCCCCGCGTCGAGAAGGACCCGAATGGCGTAGTCGTCTCCATTCGAGACGGCAGTCTCCAGCATCTTATCGACAACCGCATCCACGGTGCTCGTTTCGATGCTGAAAAGGGCCTGGAGGAGATCTCGGGGTATGCTCTGGGTGGCAAAGCTCAGCACATGTTCGACGGCTGAGGGTGGCAGGATGTTGGAGATGAGACCAAACGCTAACTCGACAAACTGGGACACATGGCAGCGTCCGGGAAATCGAAAAAGCTGCGACAAGGCCTGATCCCCTCCGGGGGGTAGGTGGCCTGGGAGTCTTTGTTTTAGCAAGGCAGCCAGTTCGTGGTCTGGAGGAGTGTAGGCGTTGTTGGAATCTGAAACTTGGAGCAGCTGCAGTGGCAGCCCGGACAGAAACATCCTGCTTTGTTCCATGCTCAGTCCGTGGCCGACGCCGCCGGGAGAAAGAGACGCCGAGAATTGACACAGCCGAGCGTTGACAGCGTCGCGGAAAAGCAGCCAAGGGACCTTGAAGAGCATCCGGAAGCGGAACTCGCCTGACGTGAGATCCGAGTCGGGGCTGGGGACGGTCAAAGGAGAATAACCGCCAGTCGGGCTGGTGACGGCAAAAGAAAAATAATCGCAAGTCGGGCTAGTGCCGTTCGGGGATAAAATGGCAAAGCCAAGACCAGGTGACGGAGTCCTGAAATCAACGTCTAGAGGAAATGGGAGCGTAGCGTAGAACTCTTCAAAGTTGAATTGGAGGTCTGGCCATAGCAACATCCCGAATTGCTGGCTGGTTGGTGCTGAGGAAGTGATGTCCGGTCCAGGTGGGAACGAGAAGTGGAATTCTTCAGGCTGGAGATCGACGGCGTCCGCAGGGGCGACGGGTGACGGAACGTTCGCTGTGGAATGGAAGACGGGTGCAAACTGCCGTTCCTCAACATCCACGCCAAGTTCCGGTTGGTCGACGGCGATTGGGCCCGGACTTGGGGCTGGAGACGCAGCTGGAGTATTGTAGGTCACTCCCTCAGGGGTTGTGGGATCTAAGCAAGAGAATCTCATTAGCATCATCTTCGAACTGGAGTCGGAGTCGTGTACTCATCTGTTGGACCGACGTCCGTCATGGTAACCTCCTTGGCTCGGGCAACGCTCTTTTCCACCTGCGTGCTGGTAACCAGCCGTTCTTGATAGCGGAAGACGGTGTCTTTCCCTGCCTGCCTCCGAACTTTGACGATGCGGTTTAGAGCCTTCGCGTCGGCTCCTGGCAGATACTTTCCCCACTTCCACTCCTTGAAAGCCCTCTTATAGGCTTGCTCGCTTGGTGGTGTTAGACATTGTTGTGGTCGACGGTGAGGTACATGTCGAACTCTGACGGACTGACCTCGCTACGAAACCATGCTCGGTCTCCATGATGGCCATTACATCCTTAAGCGTCTTTTCTTCGTGCATGTATAACTGCTTCAGCACGCCCCGGTGCCCTTGCCAGTTGAGGCCCTTGGCCCTGGGCCGCCGCTTTTTGCTCGGGCCGGCGTGCCCCGGGAGGGCCCCTGCCTGAGTCTCGGTCACGGCTCCCTGAAAAACCGTCAAAGGGGCGGTGTTGGTCATGGTGTTGGTGTCCATCGTGGGTGTCTGTCGCCCGCAAATCTGAAAGAAAAAGAGCGCTTGGCTTGCTGGGTTCGAGACTGTTGTTGATGTTGCTGGAGCGTGGTGACAAAACGTTGGTCGGTCAGGCAGGCGGCGTCAGCCAAGACTCTCGGGGTCAGCCCCCGGTCAACCAAAGTTCACCAAAGTTCACCAAAAGTTCAAGTCCAGCGCGGCTGTGTGGCTGGCCGCGAACTGCTGGAAGCCTCACCGGGCGAACCACAGCCCAGAATGCGAATTCAGATCATCTGAAGTTTCCCCAACGCCTGAAGAAGGATGCTCTGTGCCAAGAGGCTATCGCTGGAGAATGCGGACAGCTCCCTCGGTGTGAGCGTGGTGTAGCGTTTCTATTTTCTCCAATCACCTGTTTTTTTTTTCCGAGCGAGTTTCTCTCACACTGGGCCCTCCTCCCCGTCGCCCGGCTTCTCGCTGGCACGGAGGGGGTGGAAGCCTCGTTGGGCGAACCACGGCCCAGAATGCGAACCATTGTTGGCGCCCTCAGGTTGCCTTCCTTGGACTGACAGATCAGTGCTTGCCTTATTGCCAAGCCGCCCCACCAGGCGGCATGTCTCGCGTCCCGCGTCTAGCCGCATGGGCTCCCGCTAGGGAGACGGGTCCGTGAAATTATGTCAGCCAAAATGCATCTAACTAACGCAGCGTCCTCCCCAGCTGAGTTTACAAAGCATGATTGTACGCGAAGATAGCTATTGAAGAGCTAGCTTTCTTGCTTGTCAACCTTCTAAGTTGCAAAATAAGAGGCTTAACAGCTAGACTAAGTGTCAATTAATTTAACTCTGGAATTTTTAGACTCGAAATAGCCTTGTAGGGTTAAGGAACACAGCTCTCGCGCTGGCGATAGCATTAGTGAGCGGCGGTGATAGAGATGCAGGGAAGGATACTGCGTTAGATGTATAGTACATGGAAAAATACTGTGTTAGATGCAATTCTTGTTGCTTATATAATTTGTATCCTTATATCAGCGTTACGGGCCCGTCTCCCTAGCGGGAGCCGGCCGCATGCGAAAGTCTCACTCCAAAAGTTCACAGTTGCAGTTCGCCGAAAGTTCACAGTTGCAGTTCGCCGAAAGTTCACAATCGCAGTTCAGCAAGTTAACTCTCAGAAATTAGATAAATATCTCCAATCACCATGGCACTCCGCTCCAGATCCTGTCGTGTTCAACACAAAAAACACAGCACGACAGCGACTCTCACGCCTCCTGTCCATCATCACCAAGTACCACCGGCTCGTTCCGCCCCAGACTTGGCCTATCAAGCCCAAAATATCCAAGCACCGAGCCACTTCAAGCCATCGGTACGTCCTGTTGCGGCCCCCTCCGCCGGCGTGGTCGTCGTCCTGCCTGAGCTCGCCACAAGTCCCTTGTCTAACCCGGGCCCTCCTCCCCAGAGACAACATGTCCATCGCCCCGGTCCCTGTCGCCAACCCGGTGTTGGTCTCCCTCGTGAAACCAGTCCCGCGGAACTGGGCCTCCAAAGGAAACGTTGCGGGTGTTGTTCCAAACGGCCACGGCCACGGCCAAGACGAGAGTGGCATGCCGCTGGACCGCTGGTTCAACGAAGGCCAGGACGAGGCGCCGTGGGACAATGCCGGCGCTGTCGTGGAGGCCGTGTGGGTGGCGGAGGGAAATGGAATGGACGCCTCGTCGTCAGCGGGACAGCAATAGGATGGTTGGTCGGAGTATCCTTGTCCAATTGTTTCTTCCGTAGATGTCTTCCGTTTTTGTCTAGCTCGGTGTCCAATCCAAATTTCTTTCCTGAGGCGCCCTTCTTGTTCCGTCGATCGTATCGTCATGTGCGAGGCTTGTGATGGATGCCTCCTAAAAAAACCTCTACGCCGCTGACTGACTCGCCGGCTCTGGCGTTGAACCCGCGGATGGTGGTCCCGGGCCGGGCGGTTTCGACTTGGCGAGGTCGAGCTTTATCCTCCAGTTCATAAAGTCGTCGGTGATGATGCTGCCATGGCCGGCCTCCTCGACACGGAAGAGCTTGATGTGGTCCGATCCGCGCTGCCTCTGTATCCTCCACACCCCTTCATCGTCGATGCTGAGACGGAGCCCTGGGTTGAATCAGTCAGCGTGCGCGCGAAGCTGGGAAAAAGGCAAGAGGGCCTTACACTCGAGAAAGAGGCTGGTAAATTTGATGCAGACGTTGCCGTCCCACTTGGCCATGCCTCTGCGTTGGACATCGTATGGGATCGTCATGGTCCGAAACTCCTCGACCCTCTCGAGGATGCCGTCTCGGCTTCGGAAACCGACAATGATTTTGGGGACGCCGAGAAGGAAGGATTGGATCCAGTACTTCATGAGTTTTCGATCAAAGGCAAACTGGTCATTGTGGCCGTGCATCTCAGCGCTCGTCTTGAGCTCCACCCAGTTGATGGGGGCGCCAGGAGTCTCGGGTTTTGCGTCCCAGACTGTGCGGAGGTTAGCTAGTCGGTGGATGGAAATAGGGGGCAAAGGAGACTGCTTACTCGCGTCGACTTCGCCGCCGAGGCAGACGATCGACTTGCCAAAGCCCGTGCGGACGACTGAGCAGTACTGCTCTTTGTTGCAGACAACTTCCTGGTCCCGATTCTCGATGTACTCTCTTGATGTCTCGCCCCATGGACTGGGTATTGTGCTGAGAGTCTCGAATTTGTATCCTGTGAGATGTTAGTCCAGCTCAGGACTGACGCAAAACGTGGACTTTACCCCAGTACTGCATCACCTGGCCTGGTGGCCGGTTTCTCCCTTGGAGCTCCTTCTTCCCGCGTTGTTCTTCCATCCGGCGTTTTTGCTCCTTGAAAGCGTGGTGCTCTTCGATAAAGCTTTGATGCCGTCAGACTAAGACCTAAGGCAAACCCACAAGATGGTAGCCTATTGCGGTATTACTTACATGCAGTCCTTGGGAAAAGTTAGCGGGGAGACCGGCATGGGGAGTGCTGTAGACACTTACACGATAGAGAGTTGCATTCATTTCAAAGCTGCCCAAAAGAAAAATAAATCAGTATCTAGAAGTAGTGAGTAAAAACGAAAGGATCGAGGTCGTCTTACGCCTCATTGTCGAACGGAGCGGCCATAATCTGGTTGATGTCAGCGTCTCTTCCTGGTCCCACGAGACGACGGACGGAGCAGGCGGTCGTACCTTGGTCAACATGCCTCTCCATGTGACGATGTTGGAATCTATGGGCTCGCCGGTGCCCTGTTCATAGTCGGCGATGGTCTTAAGGAGACTATCCAAATGCTCATCGACGCTGTCGTCATGCTTGTCGAACTGCTCAAAGCCCTTTGAAAGATCCGCACCAATCTCGGGCGGATAGTACCATTTCAAGGACGAGGCGCCCAGACGAAACCGGTGCTCCTTGTCATAGGAGAAGCAAGCGAATTCCTGGGAACGGGCGAGGATAGTGGTGTCAGCTGCCTTTCCACTTCGACCCATTCCATGCTGCCTCACCTTTGGCCGCTTGACAAGTTCGTTTTGGCCCTCGTAACGAGCGGGCGCGTAGATGGGGAATGTCAGGGCCATGGTGACACGGGCAGGGCCAGCAGCTCCG
>FTCU01000617.1_pt1 | contig 10553 bp, 15 predicted proteins | sample 1639521 | NCBI WGS metagenome assembly FTCU01 (sample SAMEA3914864, study PRJEB12502) | metagenome | biome: forest; material: soil | place: USA | collected 2012-03-12 | depth 0.3 m
GGGGGGGGGGGGGGGGGTTAGGGGGTTTTATCGCGGGGTTATGCCCGGCGTGGTGAGGGTGTTGCCTGCGACGTGGGTTACGTTTTTGGTGTATGAGAATGTCAGGTATTATTTGCCGCGGTGGGCGCAGGGTGAGGGTGGGGAGGGGAGGGTGGTGGTTTAGGGGGATGTAGACGGGGGCTGGCGTTCCGCGAGGAGAATATGTCTGGCTGGTTCAATGGCATTTTGTGTCTGGCGTTATCTGTGCCTGGCTAGGGGATTCAATTGTTTCGTGTACAATATCTTGTATGCTATTGAGAGCGAATCAAGGTGGTCCGGGTGAACGACATCCAAAGCCATTCTGCTGCTGTTTTTGATGCTCCGGCCAAGGGGCTTGGAAAATGGATACAGGCCGTATACTTTCTGGTGGTATAAGAGGCGTTGTTGTTATATTTTCAACAATCGCTTTTCTGGTAACGTGGCAGGTGATGATTATAATCGAGCCCTGTGTTGCCCTTGGAAAGAAGTCGTAGCCTTGGTGATATCAGAACAGTGAGGCTAGAACGAATGCTGTTTGTATAAACCTCCTGTCAGAACTATACAAAGAGTGTCTTGAGTCTAATAATGCACTAGACATTTTATTTATTCAACTCGCCTTTCATCAAAGGCATATCTGGTTTCTCGGTATCTCTCGATGGCGTCTCTCGTCAAAACGCCGGTCTCTCAAGTCACTTCTCTCGGTCTCTATTTACGACGCTGGCGGAGTGAACTCGGGCCGGATTTGGCCGTGTCTTCTCAAACGCTAAGTTGATGGTCATGTGTTGATCGAGCCAGGACAGAACTCGACATGTTAATCAAAAGGATACCAGGAAGTCAAGATCATGTAGTCTTCAACCAGCAGTTTTTCTGTGAGAGACTAGCACCAACACTCTCCCCTTCTTGGACATCTCGCCCGTATCAACGCTCAGCAACAGAGAAAGAAAACAAACTCCTTCCGGTCTTCATCATACCTCTACCCAGGCAACCCACGATGATTTCACGCTAGCCTAGATACCTATCTTCAACCCAACTACGAATGACGCCTTCAAGTCAGAAGACAACATCACCGGCAGTTGCTTGACGTGATTACGGGTCGCCATCCAAAATCGCTCGACAACCAACCCGAGTCGGCACGAAAGCCCTCCAAAATCTCCGAGGAGGCTTTGCTAGATCCGCTCATGGCCATACTGACTGCCCCCCCTTCCGTCAACTTCCAGTACCAGTATCAGCTACCACCGCAAGAGCAGACTCGACAGCACAGAATCACGGACAGTTGGGCTTGGTGTTGGTGCAGCAACACCCCTATTCATAATTGAGATCACCCAGCTCCCGAGACAGCGACAATCCAGCAAGCCCTACGATGGCCAACCAACAATACGGAGACCAAGGTAACACCCAATTCCACTCGCAACTGGAAAACACGCCATCGGAAAGAAGGCAAGAAAACCCCCGCCACCTCCGGAGCCGATCATCGCCAACTTGAGCCCGGTTAACACTCCGTCGGATCCTTGGGCCGGTCCAGACCGGAAAAACCCCTCCTGGTCCAGAGCGACCCCCCACCGAGCAGATGCCGTGACACGCGGGCTCAACGCCGGGAGCAGTTTGAGATCTGGCATCCACTGGCACCGGCGCCGCTCAAACACACAGATCATCCATCTCCCGACGTTGCACCCCCTCACTCCCGAGAACCGGCGAGAGAACAAGAGAAGATCAGAGCAACGGGAGGAGGGACGGTCTACCCGTCGGGCACCCACGCCCCCTCGAAGATCCATCTCCTCTTCTGTTCCGGCCAGCTAGCCACCGTTTCCCATGCCCAGGCAGAAACGCCAGCAGAGTACGACAGGCGGTGCACTGACAATAGCAATGTCAAAGACACCGCCGGCTGGGATACTCACAGTCGCGGGGTAGCACGAAGAGTCGCGGACCTCAGACACTGACTCAGGCCGCGCTCAGCCTCACCCATCTCGCAGGCTCGCAGACGGCGATTCTGCAACGTCCCGCCGTCACACGGATAGCAGGTACAAACAGACAACGCTTCCGAGTACTCTGGAGACTGCCCAGAGTGGCAGGAGGAGAAAAGCAAAGAGAGCATGGTGGGGGGTTCAGCCGAGGTCGAGGTGCGATGTGTAACATGGCATGCAAGAACGCGTTATGTATGCAGCTAGGTGGGCCGAAAAAGAGCAAAACAGGAGGGAGGAGTCGAGTCGAGTCCACGCCCCTAAACCGGCGTTTGCATGCTGATCTGTCAACCAGTCAGTTCGGGCTCGAGTGACAGGCGGATGGATGCCTACTGCCTACGCAATGCAGGACCAGTCACGGGCTGGGCTACGTCAAACACGCTGCACTCCAAGCGAATGGGGACGGAGACAGGAGGCTCAACCTGTATGTCTCACCGCAACCGGGGCTAGCTGGGCCAGCAGGCGGCCGGCCGGCATGACTTCCAAGTTCTAGCATCCACTGAATGCGAGAAGTGAGTACAGCTACCTCTCTTTCTGTGTGTGCCGAAGAAGAGAAGGAAAGGAGACAGGGCACACGCTCTCAGACTCCTCGGAACGATCAATCTCGTGCAGAGCAAACATCAAGGCAACACGCATCGAAAAGCACCCTCTCACCGAGGCGCATGGGCAAGTAGAGGCTCTGCACCGTCCCCCTTGACGTTCCGTCAACCACTCCTTGAACCCCATCCCGGAGATACACACTCACACACCTCCACACTACGGGCGTACGCACGTCTCACACCTCACAAACGCAAACCCGAGCACGCACACACGCACGCCACCAGACAGGCAGGCAGGCAGGCATCGCAGACCAGACAAGCAAGGCAAGGCATGCGGAGACCTGACCCCGGACCAGCCCTCCCGGACAGGCTCATCATCATCAACAAAAGAAAAAACAAAAACAACAAGTGAGTCATGAAACAACCGTCGCCGCCGCCGCCGGCAGACGGCGGCGACCAGCCGGGGCATGCAGACAGGAGGCAGGCAAACAGGCAGACAGGCAGGCAGGCAAGCAGGCCGCGACCAGATAGACGTAGCAAAAAGACGCAACAAGCCCAAAGCAGCAAGAGAGAAGGCCTCACGAGGCAAAGCCAGACGCACACCCGCCGTAGTAGCGCTGTCGATCACCCGGCGGAATCTCTCTCCCACGGTGTATGTACCCACGTTTGCGCCGCCGCGGCCGGCGGAGCAGAGGCCGGGGAGGGGCGGAGAGAGGTGAATGTGGTTTGGTTTGGTGCAGGTGGTGTGGTGCAGGACTGCAGGTGGTGTGGACTGAGAGGGATCCATCCGGGTGGTGTTAGTGTTGTGGAGGTCGGCGACTACTAACTATCATCATCTACAAGTACGGAGTATGTGCATGCTTTGCCTGAGTGCCGTAGAGCCGGCGGGCGGGCTTGGGTGTGGAGAGAGAGGATGATGCAGATGGATCTGGTGTTGGCGATCTTCTCTTGGCTCTTGGCTCTTGGTCTCTTGGGGTCTTGGGTTTGTTTGTCGACGGCCCTTGGCCTTGACCCCACGGGACGGGACGACCAGTCAGCATGGTTCAGGGAGCAGGGCGAGTTGGTTTAGGGTCGGTTAGGGGGGGGATTCCGCCATCGCTGCGGCTCGTCGACGCCATTGCCGCCTTGATGGGGTCTCGTGGCAGGGACAGGGCGGCGAGGGAGGGCTTGCTTTGCGTGTTTTTTTGTTTCTTTTTTGTTTTTGTTTTGTGAGACACTCTTTTTGCGGAAGCTAAGCGACGTTGGAGCAGGAGAAAAGGGGGGCTGGGGGTCTCGAAGGAAGGCCACGCGTGCGGCTGACGGGTCTGCCCGCTCCAGGTGGAGATCGTCGAGCAAATGGCCCCTTCGCGTGTCTTGTCCGTTTGATGATGGTGTAATTATAGACCGCTGCGGCTGGCGATGCCCTCGACAATAATTGACAATTATCACAACCCCCGGCCCCTTTCCCCCACCGAAGGCAGATCTGGTGTTGGGATGCAGAGCATGAGACGGGAAGGATCTAGGGCGTCGACGCTATCCGCATCTCCTCGGGGTCTTGTCCATGGGGGAACGGCCGAGAGCTGGGCGATCTCCATGCCGGGTTGACGGACGTCTCGTCAGCCACTGCCGATTATTGAACGGATTTCCGGGAGCCGTCTTGACCAATCCGGGGTAAAAAGTCAGGGGTCGAGGTGGTCTGGCCGCTGAGATCGGGAGCCCCCTGACGGCGGGCCTGGACACACGGGGGCCCATTGGGTGCGGTGCTCGACGCCTAAGATTTCCGTGGGGTCCCGAGTCCAGGTTTAGCAGATTGTCGCCATCGCGCTCTCGAATCGCCGTATTCGTTGATGCGGGCGGCGCCCCCATTCCCCGGCGGGCGGCGTGCGCTCGGGGACCTGCTATGTACGATGCCAGGCCACATACGGGGCCATTGTCCAACGGGATGCTGCCGTGGCACGCTGCACAGCATGCAGTCTGTGCCCGGATGCAGGTACCGAGTGCGGCGGGCGGGCGTTTTGTGCTTGTCCGGAAGCCTGCCGGATCTCGGCACTGCATTCCCTCAGCAACGACACTGGCGATTCGACCCGGACACTGTCGCTCGCCCCGTCGCAGGATGCCCGAGGTCTGCCGTGGCCTATCGACGACGTCGCCACATCCCGCGAGTGATGGCATTGTACATACGCAGTACATGCCGTCCTGTAGCCAAGCCCGGCACCTGCAGATGCAAGTGCAGATTCTGCGAGTGGTCCTGTCAGGCCAGTGGCGCCGGCGTTTGCCTCTGGTCCTCGCGTCCCAATTTGCTGGACGATGTTTCGCGCGGGAGGATGTGGCTCAGTCTTGTGTTCCCAAGTCTCAGCCGGGCTGGGGGGTTGAGCGATATCGCCTGCCTTTCTGGACCAACGGCAGGCCGTTTATTCGTTTGCTCTGGGCAACTCTGGCAGACGAATGACGGCCTGTTGCACCCTTTCGTCCGTGCTGTCATGCAGCGGGCTAGTGACGACGAGGAAACTAACGAGAGGCTGTGAGTGGTCCCCACGAGCCGTCCCGACGTTTTGTACATGTACGCCGAGGGATATTTCCCGTTTTGGGAATTCGTATTGTGTCTGTCGATCAGATCCTGCACAGTGGTGGGTGGTCCCGGCTTCATGGGATGAGGATACTACAGTATGATGGGCTTGGTGGTGCCAGAACCGAGCCAGTGGCATCATGCGCGGCGGTAGTGCTCGGGACGAAAACGCAATCCGCGCTAGGCGCCCTGGAGGCTGGACCGCAGCAACCCTTCCGCCGACCTGAGGATGAGCTTCTCCGGTCTCGTCGAGGCGGCCGCAAGGGTGCACGCGCGCACCCCCTACCCTACCCCGCCCCCACCGAGCAGGTTTGGGAGATGGAGGATAACGCCTCAGGGAGGCATTGGCGGAGGGCTGCGAGGCGGCATGCAGGCGTGCCGGCTGCTGAGCAGAGAGAGGCCAGGTCGTGGGACGCTGGTGGTGTGGTGACGGCGCTCGTCGGGCGTTTGGTGTCGTGGTCGGTGTCGTCGTGGCTTTCAGCAGGACCGGAACAGCAGCTCCGGACAGCAGAAGAACACGAAGGGCACCGGGCACAGCGGCACAGCACACAGGAGCAGATCTCGTCTGCTCTGCCGGGTTGGCAGCCCGTCTCAAGGACCTGTCGCTACCAAGGGCCTTCGCTCAACCTCGTGGGGCGGAGGGGACTCGAGGTTCCTGAGACCCACAGCGCAGCGACCCGAGAGAGGAGTGAGGCGGGCTGTGTCGTGACGACCATGCTGCCGGCTGCAGGAGTTGCGGATCCCCAGTATCAGGATTTGGGGGGAAAGGGGAGAAGAGAGAGGGGGTCACTCTCGGAAGCAGCGCCGGCTGGCGGGTCGTCGTCGTCTCCCAGCAGTCCCAGCAGTCCCAGCAGCGGTCGTGGGCGGCCGTTTCAACGCACCAGGCGCAAAAAAACAAAGAATGCTGGACGGCGGTGGCGCCAGACCCGACCCGCGGACATGGAACGGGGACGGTCGATGGAGGGGGAGATGCGTGGCCGGGTGGGCTGGGGTCACAACCACCACCCTCATGAGTGCTGGCCCCCGTCGAACGTGAGCAAAAAAACACCGGATCGAAAACTAGCACGAGCTAGCGCTGGTCCCCGTCCATCGGTTAGAACCGATGGGATTTAGGATGCTTGGGATCCGAGTTTGGTAGCCAATGGTGAGGCCGCACCGGAAGCGTGCCGGACAGCAGCACCCACGTCCTGGCTGTCCCCCCCGCCCTCGCCGTCGTCCCCTTCCCGCGCTCGTGACACCGCCGGTCGTCGGCGTTTCGAAACCCCCAACTTTTGGACTCTGACGCAGGAATGCACCCTCTGGGCGGTGAGATCGCCGTCCACTCGACCTGAACTTGACCTGACTTGCGAGCGACCTCCCCCGGATGGCGTGCCCTGGCGGCCATGACGAAGAGATGACGGGCAGTAGCTATTACCTAGCAGGAAAGTTGGCTTGAAGCCGGTGATGATGAAGGCCAAGCAGGGTCATCAAAACCCCTCGCCGCTGGGGTTCTATCCGCCGCAGCAAGGCTGCCGGCGCAGGGCTATCAGGAATTTTTACCAACATGATTTAGTGAGCTGCTGAGTTGTTAGCGGCGGCCGAGAACGGCAAGGCGACAGGCAAGAGAAGCGCTGGAGGTCGCCCTGGCTGCCTGGCGGCCTGGTTCCTCAAGGTCAGTCCAGGCTTCATCAGGCACTTCAGGGTTGATGAGGATTGCTGGGCTGCCTGACGAGCCTGGGCAGCCTGGAAAGGAACGGAAGGAAGGGCACCCGTGGGCGGGTGTGGGCCGGGAGCATGGCCTTCTCCCTTCCCCTTCCCGTCCCGCACCGTTCTTCTCTACTTTCCAGTCCAATTCCAGTCCATTTCCAGTCCATTACCCGCTCAGAAATCCACTTTCCAGTCTATCACTCATCTCGTCACCGTTGCAACGTTTGGGGCACACTCTGCGCGCTCATGCACTGCTGCACTGCTGCAACCGGTTCCTGGGCCAAGCAACCCCCCACGCGGCGCGGGCGAGATTGCAACAAAACGTGCATCTTGCAACTGGCAACATGCAACAGCCGCACCGCAACCTTGGGCCGCCTCGTGTTTCTAGCTGATTCCATTTTCCGATCCCCATCCGTCTTGTCCACGGAGTACCATAATATTACGTGAACGGCTGGCACCACTTCCACTGTCCGGTGCCGCTGCCCGCACGTGTCCTCGCCCGCGGCGGTTGAAGCCGGTGAAGTCGGTGGACCGAACAAGAATAGCGCTCCATCTCAGATGTCGCCATGTCGTGCGCTCCGACCAATGGCGGGCCCAAGATTGACCCGGCCGCAAACACGGGGATCGCCCGCAACCAGAGCGCTGGAACTGGCAATCGGAGCAGCCCAGGGGCACGTCCACGGCCCTGGCGCGCTAACCCAACACTAACCCGAGCACTAACCCAAACTCCAACAAGCAGAAATTACCGACGAATCCCCAGGACAGACAGGGCAAGGCTGGGATTCTGCTGCGAGCTGACGCGATCGCGAGCCTCTTTTCATCAGGCTGCACAACCCCAGGAAGCCGCCCTCGAACATCGCCATTTTTGTTTTTATTTCTATTTTACTTGATTATTTTACGTTGATTTTATTTATATCCGAGACGACCGAGACGACCGCGACGCTCCTTCGCAAGCTTTCCCGTGCATCGCCTTGAGGCATGGAGGCATCGAGGCATGGACAGACTGCAGGCTGCGGGCTTGTCACTCCCAATCCGCCCCCCGGATCCGGCTGCTCATTGGCCTGGTCTGGCAGATCGATTTGTCCGAATTCCTCGCTTACCCAGCCGGGCCCAGCTAGCTCCTCCGGGGAAGCAGCAGCGCCGCCGCGAGCCTGGGCGGACCGCATCAACGGGTCGCTGGCTGAAACGGCCCAGCCTTCCGGGGTAGCATCGTGGGCGACATGGCGGCGCCCCAGCAATCCGAGTGGGCGGCCGATACGAGACTGGAGCACGGCGAGGTAGCCTCTGCTGCTGCACCTGCTAACAGGACGCCGGGCGCTGAGGCATGTCACCCCTTCATTGCGGCGACCTGCCACATCGGTCCTCACCTGCAGCCGTGGCGGCGAGCCAAGTGTGAGAAACTTCCACCTCGACGCCGCTAAACAGGGCTCTCGGGCGCCGGTATTGGCCTCCCGGACGATCCAAAATCTGCGACCTTCAAACTACCGCCTGCGGTTGGCTGCTTTGGTCCAAGTTTGAGCCCGGTACCGCAGGCTCGGGACGCTGGCGTCCAACAGCGTCGCGCCGAGACCCACGGACTGGATCGAATGCCTTGGTTCGGCAAGGGAGCCCGTCAGCGTCAGCGTCAGGTCGTGGTGTTTCCCCATCGACGGCGAGGAGGCGACGCACGTCATCGCGAGCTGAAAACCCCAAAGATAACTCAACCCCCCCTTGCGGCGGGTAGACACACAGACAGACACACAGAAACATGACAGACCGCGGTGTGGTGTGCCATTGCTGGCAGAGGTAAGACAGGAGGGGGGGAAGGTCATATGTATGGCCCGCCAGGTGCCAGACGGCCGGGCCTCCCTGCGTCACCTGGAGTCGGTGGCGCACAGGAGGATCGAGATAACGTTCACTCGACAGGATTTGGGACCTGCAGTGATGCTGCCCGTCGTTTATCGGGCGCGGGGTAGGTGACATCTGCGCTGCTAGGTGCATGCGCTGTGATGGGCACTCGTGTATTTTACACTCTTCAGTGAGTGGACGCTTCATCCCCCCCTTGATCTAAGCTTTTTGACTGGTCTCTTTGGCCCTGGCCCTGCCTGCGTTTCGGGTCCATACAGGTGGGCTGCACTGACCAGAGTTTGTGCAGAATACCAGGGGACGGACGGTATCACGGCGGTCGGGGATTTTTCACTCAATCAAGACGGCGACCAAGACGGCGAGCAGCAAGCTCACAGGTCGCTTCGTCGCTCCGGAGTAGTACTACTACTAGCATCACTAGTCCAGTAATACTGTGTCGTAGCGTTCGGGCAACGGGTGTCCACCGTAGCGCGCTGCAAATCCGCGCACGGTACGCTCTGCGAGGACGAGGAGCCCAAGAGCTGAGGTCCGGGAAGGATACCCGTTCTTGGGGGACTGCCAGCCTATAAATCCAATCAAGGGAGCTGAAGCCGCGCTTAAAGCTGAAGCTGGTGGCGATGTCTCTAACGGCGGCGGGTGGGCTTGTCGATGCCGTGATGAGACACAGCGTCCCCCCCCTCCGACGACGGGTTTTGATGGGCTCCCGCCGGGCGGGCGTGCTGGGGGCGAAAAACAGGATACTGTGTACCCAAGCGAGCTGAGAGGCGGTTGCTTGCCTGGTCCCGACAAGTCAGAACGCATGCGCTGCACGGCCCACACGCCGGGATGCACCCCCAGGTCCCCCGAGTTGCAGCGACTGTGCGCTCGTGCGGCAGGCAACCGTGGTATTGGGAAATCCCACTGCCGCGCTCGGATTGCTCCATGCGTCCTTGACTGGCCCGCCCGCCTGGCCTGTGCTCTCTGCACGACACGACTGGACCGCTCCAGCGTGATATCCCCTCCGTACCGCCAGGCACGTGCGGGTGGGATTGGGGGGACGACTGGACTGGTGAGACTGGGTGGGCTCTGGGGGTCATTGGCGGCGACGATGATACTGTGTAGCGTTGGAGGTTATTGGGCGAGCGAGGTCGCCGTGGTCACAGTAGACGGCAGGGCAGCTCAGGTGGGTGGAGAAGCCAAGTTAGGGATAAGTTGCTGGTGGAGAGAGGGGAGAGGGGACAGCCTGGACATTGGACAACAACCTTGAACCCTCTCAAGCCGGAAGGGACGCGACGGCCCTCCCCCCTCTGTCCTCCACTCCACGGCTGGTGGATCCCTCTGAGGATTCCACTCGAGACCCTTGTCGCCGTCGCGTACCTGCTGCCACACCCCGGTTGAGCTCTCCGTCCCCAAGCTGCCCGTCGCTGTCATTCTTCATCAGCTCCTTCGCGGGAGAGCCGTTGAGATCTGCCATCAACCCCTCCGAGATGTCGGAGTCTGGCCGGAGATCTGAGAAACGGCTTATCGCGCGCCCGCCATGAGATACGGCTAGCCATGGGGCAGGCGGGCGAGTCGAGGGACGGGTGCTGATAAGAGGGGGAAGGGCAAGGCAGAGGAGGGAAGAAGAGCATGAAGCCCCCCAAAAGAAGGAGATGCTGCAACAGATCTCACTCGCGCCATCCCATCGTCATTTCTTGTGCAGGATCTCTGTTCCAGCGCCAAGTGGCCGCCTCCACCAAGCCGGCGCCGGGCAGGACACCCTCCTCAACACCAGCAAGTCAAGAAAAGCAGCGGGACATGCCGGCAAGCGGTCTGGGCCAGAGTGTGGCCCCAGTCGTGGCCTGCTTGCCCTGTCCGCATCCGGGACTCGAGCTGCCGGGGCAATGTCTCACCGTCAGAACTCCAAAATGGAGAATCGAGGGGGGAGGGGTGGACAAGCCGTCACATCACACCCCCCTCACCCATGAGTGACACAACCTGACC
>FTCU01002518.1_pt1 | contig 10551 bp, 16 predicted proteins | sample 1639521 | NCBI WGS metagenome assembly FTCU01 (sample SAMEA3914864, study PRJEB12502) | metagenome | biome: forest; material: soil | place: USA | collected 2012-03-12 | depth 0.3 m
ACTCAGACATATGGCTTGCATTGGCGGCCAATACCAATCAAACGGCGCGGGTGCGGGTGCTGGTCCCGCCGAGTGCTCATTACCGAACAGCTGCGGAGGGGCTCTTTGTTTGTGCTGTTCCTGGTTCTTCTGCCAGATCTCATCTACAAGTACTATGTATGTCAACGTACTGTGTGGACTCAACGTCGAGAAGGGCGAGAAGAGGAGGGGCGGCGTGCCAGCCGGAGCACAGCATGAGGTGATCAACACAGCAACGCCCGCAGGCCGCCGCCATGCGAACCGTCGGGCGTGGCTGGCCCAGGACGCCGCCGGGTGATGCCGATCGATGCCATTCTCGTCCCGATCCCTCGGGCTGGGACAGCGCATGCACATGCGCATGCGGGTGCTTCCTTATCGAGGCCGGCCAGGTCGGAGTCTCGACATAGTATCAAGGAGGCCAAGGCCGGGGATGCATCACCTGCATCGGCCGCATCGCCTGCATTGCCTGGATCCGAGGGAGGGATGGGGATCTGACAAGTCGCGTCACATCGGCGGGGAGCCAGTGAGCCCCAACGCAAGTTGGTTGCGTCGTGCGCCAGGGTGGGCGATAGGCGAGAGCCACGGCTAGCCCGTCTCGTCGAGCACCGCCTTAGTTGGCATCCCTTCCGAGTTCCCAACCGAGGCGGCGACAGCACGGCGACAGCACGGCGACAGGGCAGCGCAGGATCGCGACAGCGCAGCGGCCTATGGGACGCCGCCAGGCAAGCCACCGACGGCTCTGGGCCTCTCGCAGGGCTGCAGGGAGAGACAATGGGCCGACCGATGCACAGTCGACAGTAGCGCAGTCTTGTCCTGGGCCATGGCGAAATGCTTTTTTGTGATGGGAAACGCACCCAAGCCAATCGCTGCAGCCGTGGCCTGGCTCACCTGGGAAAAGATAAAGTGACAGCTGGAAAGTGCCGGTGGGGCAGCTCAGCTGGAGCCTGGAGGCTCGAGGCAGAAATGGAAGCCAACAATTGGATTGGAGGCAAGGACCCTGGAGGTGCTGGAGGATTGGTCCGGAGCAGGCCGAATCTTCCCGGTTTGCCCTGGGATTTCTCCAGATTCCGCCAGAGCCCTGGCCAGGGTTCCGGGTTCCAGGCTCCAAGCTCCAGGGTTCGACGAGCCCAAGCTTGAGCCAAGCTTTTGCTGAGATTTGGCTCGCCCCCGCATCCCGGCGTCGATCACGATGGGGTGGAGCTCTTGGCACGGCAATCGGAGGCTTGGCTCCAGCTTGGCAACGCTGTTTTGGAGCGAGGGCATCAGGACATTTCAGGGATGCTGTTCCTGTCTCCTGCCCGCAACGCCCAGCAGTAATTAGTGGTGTGGATGGATGCTGTCGTCGACAACACACCGATCCGGCCGTCGGATAATGCAAGACAGAACACAAATTGCAGGATCAAAACATATCATTGGGGCCGGCCATTTTACGCTGTTGTCTCTAATTACTACACACTTCCATTCCGGGCTCGTGTCTGTCGGTCCCGTTTGAGCCGATCTCGCTACCAAGCCCCGGGTTGCAGCAGTCGACAACCTAAATCCAGCGATCGCCCACACTCGGTTTCATGCCGGGTTTCAGGTCGTCCGTACGAGTGTCTACTCCCCGACTTCCCTCCGGACCCCAGGGGCAAGAGCACAGAGCGAGGACCTGGTCTCACAAACCGGACAACGGACAAGAGAAAACGAGCTGGAACCTATCGGTATTCCTCGTGTCACCCGCCCAAAATACCACCCAAAAGCTTCCATCGCACCACCAGAACCGTCGCACAACCTTGATACCGACGCAATATAAATTGACATTATCAATTCGGACACACTGTGCAAACCACACCACCGCCTCAATTCGCGCGCCAAGCCATGTGCCTTGCCGCCCCGTCCCACCAATATCCGTATCAATATCCCCAGTCCCGAAAACGTGTTGTTGCCCAGGTCCCAATCTCCAAGGCACACCAGCCCAACCACGCTTCAATATCCCTCCGTGACACAGGCTTTCTCGCCGCCTCTTTCTCTCAACCATGTCCACCTGACCAAGTCCAAAAACACCCCCAAACGCCACGCAATGCAATGCAGTTCCGAACCAAAGCCAAACCGAACCAAACCAAACCAGCAAGTATGTCCCTCCCACCCAAACGCCATCTAAATAACCAAACAAAATCAAAAAATCTCGTGGTGTCTCACACCCTTCCCGTGCCGTTCCCGTTCCGTACCATTGTCCTGTCCAATATGTCTCTCCCGAGTCCCCATCCAGCAAGCAGCTGGAAAAAAAATGAAAGACACACACCCCTTTTCGTGCCAGATCAGCCTCATGTTGTAATCTGTAGCAGACCAAAAAACCCAACCCCACCCCCCCAAAGTAAATACCAACGCGCAGCATTGCATTACATTACCATCATCGCCTTCCCCCGAACCCGGCACCCAAAATCACCAGCGAGCGTGAGGGTAGGAAGGGAGAAAGGGAAAAGGAGGTGTGAAGAAAGGAAGGAAGGAAGAGAGAGAGAAGAGGGTATCTCAAAAACAAAAAAAAAAAAAACGAGGGAAAAAAACGAAGCAGAACAAGGAGCACGAAAGAGCTGCGTCTCCCCACTGTCCACCACATCCAGGCTAGCCACCGACCCTCGCTCACATAACAAGAGAAGGACGCAACCACCGCTGACACACCAAGAGAAGGACGCAACCGCCTGAAGAGAAGACGCAGCGGCCCTCACACATGAGAAGACGCAGCACATCACGCCTCACACATGAGAACCCGCCTCACCCCCAGCAGCCCTCCCACTCACACGAAACCGCCCCCTCAACCTCCCCACCAACCCCCCACCACGGCCTCTCTCCCTGTGTTCCTCCGTCTCCGCCGTCACCACCCCATCCCCACCGTCCTCCGTCGTGGCAGTAATACCCGTAGCAGCAGTACCATCCGTCCCGCCACTGCCACTACTCGACGCCCGGTCCTGCTGCTGTTGTTGTTGCTGTTGCTGCTGCTGGGAACGGTGCCGTCTCAGAATCTCGATGCGTTCCTCGATGGAGGCGTGTCGGAGGCGGTGGAGGTCTAGGAAGCGGGAGGAGCGTCTTCGTTGTTGTTGTTGTTGGGTTTGTTGTTGTTGGGACTGTTGTTGTTGTTGGGAATGTTGTTGTTGTTGGGACTGTTGTTGTTGTTGGGACTGTTGTTGTTGTTGTTGGGTGGGATTGCTGTCGGAAGCGGTCCAGTTGTCGTCGTGGGAGACGGGGCTGGTGGGGCGGCTTTGGGGGTGCAGGTCGAGACGGCTTTTCAGAGGGGAGGGGGTTAGTGTGCGTCTTGTGAGGGGATTGAGGGGAGGGTGCCGCTTACCATAGCGGGCAGGTTCCCGAGATGTTAATGAGCCAGGGGTCGATGCAGGGCGGGTGGAATTTGTGGTCGCAGGGCAGGACGCGGACGTCCTCGCCCAGGGTAAAGTCCTCGGTGCAGATGGAGCAGCCGAGGTGGTCGTCTGGTGATTCGCGGTGCGCCTGGCTTTCGCCCCCGTTCGTTGCGGCGGCATCTGGGGAGGGCGCTTCTTCCGTCAGTGTCTCTGGGAGGGAGACGGCGCCCGACATTGGCGCGCCGTTGCTCTGGCGCGGCTGTGGGGTCCGGGGCTCCTCGGGTATGGCGGATAGCCTCGTCCCCATGGCCGAGTCCGGCGGCGTCGCCGACCGTTGTGATTCCAGCTCGAGAGCCGGGTCGGGCTTTGCCGGGGCCGGGTCCCCAAACTTGACGATGGGCAGCGTCTCCAGCACGGCCCTCGCCAGCCCCTTGGCCCGGCTCTGCGACGGCCGCCCGCCGTGACCCGAGCGCGGGCCGTACCTCTCGGGGTAGCGGTGCGCCCGAATGGCCCCCGTGCCGATGATGACCAGAAACAGGAGCGTGATCAGCCCCGTGATGCTGTAGAGGATGCTCATGGCCACCGCCGAGTTGCTCCCGCTCTGCTCCTGCGTGGCCGACGGCGTGCTGGTCGCGTTCTCGTTGCCCGTGATGGTGGCCCGCAAAATCCCGCCGGCCTTGATGGTGTTGTTCATGGTGTCCAGGGCCTCCGAGGAGTCGCCCATGGTGTAAATGGTCGTGTAGACGAGGTCGTCGCCGTCCAGGCTGCAGCAGTTCCCGGCCGTGCTGTAAAGCAAAATCGCCTTGGGCCGCTCGTCCATGATCTGGTTGACCTCTGCTGTCGCGTTCTCGCCGTCACAGCTGAGAAACGCTATCGTATCCGGGCTCTTCAGGCTGTCGGCGTTGGACGCGATGTCGGCCGCAACCAAGTTCCCGCGCACCCAGATGACCTATAAGTGACACGTTAGCGGGCTGCTCTCGACGGTCCGCCAACCAGCCCCGGGGCCCAAGTCTCACGCTTCTGTCGGTCAGGTTCAGTCCCGCGTGCTCTGTCAGCGGGTACACGCTGTACGTGAGTTGGAGGGCCTCGGTCTCGGGCGCGGTGAGCTGGAGGTGCATGAGCGAGTCCAGCTGCCATGTGGGAGGGTTGGCCATCGACGCTATCCTCGCGTCCTCGGCGCAGACCCCGGAGAGAGCGCCGAGGAGCAGCAGGAACCGCAAGTGCCACGGCGAGGCCATCTTGTTCCAGAGCCGGCGACGGTCGACGTCGCTGCAGGCTAAACTGGAGGCAGGGCGGCTGGGGCAGGTTGCTGTTGTTTGGTTGTCGCGGTCGCAGTGATGGCGAGAGAGGCGAGGAACCAGAGAACGGAAAGGGAGCTCGAGGCAAGTGTTTGTTTCGTTGAAGGCGAGGCGTCACATCCCAGGTCGGCCAGTCGAGCATCGCTCCATGGTCGGGCTGCGTCGTGGCGTTGGCCCTTGGTTTCTTTGATCCTGATCGCCCAGTAAGGCGTATGCTAAGTCCGGCGAGCACGGGCAGAACCCTATCCAGAAACAGCAGTGGGCCGGCCGGAAACAGCTATAGTCGTGGAGTGATAGTGTTTTAAGGGAATGCTCGCGTGGGTGGCGCTGCGGGCACGTGGGACTGAGACGGGCGTATACTTTATGTCGTCCGAGTCACCGCATCTGCAACGGCTTGCAGCTATTCCCGTTGCATGGCAGCCTGCGCGATGCAGCTCCTCGTCGTGGCAGCAGCCTGTGTTTGTTCAGATGAAAAATGCGTGGCGACCTGGAGCACCTGGAGCACCTGGAGCTGGCGCAGGAACTCGGGGGCATGATGGGAGGAGAGATTTCAGCGAGGTGGATCGGCGGACAGGGCGTTTTGGAACCGTTTTAGTGCCCGCTGCTGCTTCAAGCACCGGCAAGCCCCGCGCCTTAGCGCTGCGCGTTGCATCATAGCCCGGCCTGCGGCTCCTGCGGGGCGCGTCAGCTCCGGCAGGGTCGCGCAGGGTCCTTCCACGTTCCTTTCATCGTGAGCATCGCGAACACCCTCCGTCCGCATTGGAACACCACGATCTTACGGGTGCCGTCAACTTCATCATCTCGTCATCGCGAGGTCTTGTTTGCCATCGGTTGCCATAGCCCTCCGGATGAGGACGATCCGGATACGACGGCTTCCAGAGAAACAACGCAGCAAGTCACGGGTGGCCCGGTGCTGCACGGCGGTCGAGCACAAAGGATCGGCAACAAGTTCCAGACCCGAGCAGCCAGCGCTGCATCGTCATCCAGCTGAGGCTATTCCCCAGTGGGGCCTTTCCTCCCAGGTTTCCGGGTTTGGGGCGCCGTTGGGCCCCGCTCCAGGCCTCAAAGGGGCGTCGACGACGACGCATTCGGCACCCCGAACTCTCCTGGGTTCCTACGTTGCGCAAAGTTCCCTCGGGAAAACACTCCTGTTTGGTCTCGAAAATTCCCGGCTGGCTCGGGATTTTTCTCGGTTCCCCGGCACCCGAGCCCGGGGATCGCCCGCGAGTGTCTCAGATGCTAAACGCACATGCCAGACTGCTAACGCTAAGGGGCAGCTCGGGGTCTGGTCATTCGTGCACCAAAGGCTTGCTGCGAGCGTGTTGATGATTCGACCAGAGAGCTACAATTACAGTTGCACGCCTGGAAAGTCTTCAGGCTATCGGTCATATTCCCGCCATCGCATCTTGGATCTCAGAATCAAAGGTGGCGGTGTTGTCGGGATTTTTGCCCACTCTGCCCAGGGTCGTGGTCGAATGGGTCGGGGAGGACATCACACAAGGGGTGTCACAACCCCCAGCGCACCCATGCACGCCGGCACTGGTGATGCGGCTAAATGCAGGTGCCGAGACCAGCGCCCGGGCGCCGTGTCCGACATTATAACCTGTAGGATTTGTATAATCGGCGCGTACTAGGACGTGTTGTGCTGAGCTGTTCTTGTTGTGCTGAGCTGTTCTTGTTGTGCCAGCGCCAGTCTCGTTCTTTAGAGATGGCTGGATGTGAGCTGTGCGAAAGGTTGAGTGCGTGTGGCATGAGAGCGCTCAACGTTGGCCGCAGCCCGCAGAATATCAAGAAGCACATGTGAAGGAGAATGACCGCGCCAGAACGAGCTTCTTGGCCGGTATCCTCTCGGTCTGGCAGCAAGGTTTGTGCCGGGGCGAGGAAGTAATCCCTGGAGCGTGCCGTGCCAAAACCACCAGGGACGTGGTAAATACGAACGGTGACACTGTGATGTTGAACGCCTCCATTGGTGTGGCTGCGGTTCCTCGGACACTCCTCTCTCAAATCTCCTCCAAGTCCTCGAGGTCATCCAGGACAGGGAAGTCACCAATCTCGACCCGATCAGGCCGGACAAAGATGCCGCGCTTGACTTCCGACTCCTCGCCCCAATAACGGACTCCACCCACGCTTCCATCGTTCTTGCCTACCGGCTCGTCCAGCTGGACGCCTACCCAGGCGCCGAGACCTGGGATCTCCTTGACGTCGCCCACGTACTGGACCACTCCTCGCCTGGTGTCGTCCTCGCCAATCCTACAGCGCTTCCCAACGGCAATGCCCCGCGCCTCAACCTCTCGAGCAATCTCGGCGATCTTGGCCTGTTCGTGAGTTGGGGCGCTGGGGTCGAAGCGACCCAGCTGCTGCGCCTTCTTCCAGGCGAGGACCGAGTCGGTCTTCTTCTCGTACTCCTCCTGGGGCAAGACGAACTTCTCGACGTCCGCCGTGCTTGAGAAATTGGGCCTTGCCGAGGCTGGCCGGGTGTCGACGACCTGCGGTTCTCGTTAGCCAGGCGGGTCCCATTCGGGGTCGGGCAGAGATGTCCAGGCAGCGATGTCACGTACCAGCAATTCAGCATACGGCGCGAGGGGAAACTGCTGCAGATAGACCGACTCCTCATCTTGGGCCTCGACCGGGATTTTCTCGCCCGCTGAGGTTCTGAGGAAGATTTGCTGGCAAGAAGGGGGGATGCCGGTGATGGGCTCGAGCTTCGCCTTGAGCTGAGCGATGGACCACGCGGGGGTGATTCGTCTCTCGGCAGCGGCGTAGTCCGAGACCACATATAGAGGTACGTCCGCCATGGTCGGGAAGAGAGCGTGCTGTTGTTTGGTAGGATGCAAAGCTCAGGCTGGTGTAAAGCCGTTATGAAGGGCAATTGTGTTGGATGACTTTGAGTTGGAGAAAAAAGGGGGATGTGGGGGTCAACAAATGCTGGCAATGCTGTTGCTGATGAATGAATGGTTTTCGGGGAAAAGATGAAGAAAAAGAGAAGAAATCTCACATGACATAAAACGCAAGTTAAAAACTCGCCGACGCTTGAATCTCGGACTCAAAATCAGAATGCAGGCAGCAAGTGAGGCCGTGAGAGATTCCTCAGCAATTCCTCAGCATCGTTGTGAGGCGACTTCCCCATCTGCACGCACGGGACGGTTGCCTTGAGTGCTGCGGGGCGAAGAGTGGGTCCAGGGTCACGCGCCACAACACCAGCCACGGCAAGCGAGACCGCCTGTGGCTAACATCTTCAATGACTTCCAGGTTCTCATCTTGTATCGACTTCCAACTTTCACAGCAGTCCTGTCCCGTTCAGCTTGTTTCCTTTCAGACATCGGCAAAACCCACTGCGTCCAAAATCCAATACTCGCATTGGCCAACTCTCTCACCGAATTAATTTAGATTGCAACAAACGGGCGCTGCTGCTCCCCGACGCCAGCTCCGGATGGCATCCAGCGCATCCAGGCTCCAGCGCATCCAGGCTCCAGCGCATCCAGCGCGGAAGCCGGCATGTTTCGAATGTTCTGCCGCGAGCTTCCATTGGGTGACACCCGTTTGCACTCAGCACTCAGGTTACAAGTGCAGTAGCGGCCACCCTCGCCGCGCTCCTCACGAGGCGGCACCGGCTCAGGGCATCGCGGCATCGATGCGGTCAGACCCCAGATTTCGTGGCGGGCGCCAGGACAAACGCCGCCGCAGACGGCCATTGGTCGGGCTGGACAATGAGGTCCGGTCCACGCTGGACTCGCCCTCGCTTCCGTCGGCTTCGCGCGCTTGCCTGTCGCTGCCCGAAGCCGAGGACGACGACCAGTCGGTGCGACCCGCGCCATATCCGCCCTGCCCGTGCAAACGGCTGGTCAGCGGCGGCGGGCTGCAGCGCCTGACAACTCACCCTTGCGCCTCTCCCTTGGGCCGATGCGGTCGTCGGCCCGCAACCACCACGCCAGTGTGCACGACCGCTGCCGAACGAGGCTGCTGCGAGGCCCGTACCCGACGAAAACCTCGCTGGCCGAAATCGCATTGTCCCGCCTGGCCACTCACAGCCTCGTCTTCCGTTTGCCTCTGCAGCACTGGCTGCTCCGTGAGTCGCTGCTCTATGCAATTGACCGCCTGCACGCGCGTTCCATTCTGATTTCCAGCCCTGACGGGGTCGTTCGTGTTGTCGTCGACAGCGTCGCAGCGCAGGGGGGGGATTTTCTTTAATTGTCTCATCCTCCAGTCTGCCGCATGCTGTCAAATTTGACAGGGACATGGGCTCGAGACAAATGTTGGGCGGCAGATGATATGCATGCTTGCTACCCAAGATCTGGGCCTGTGCCGCTCACCGCCACGTTGGGTTGCTGGACAATATCGCGAGCCTCCTCCGACGGTTGGACTTTGTTTCGACGCGGCCTGGAAGCCGGCATGCTGACCGGGTTCCCAGGTCCCGACCAACCTCTGGGGCGTGTCTCTAAGCGAAATGCCCACGAACACCCCTCCGTCACGGAGAGATTGATGCATGAACCAAGTGCAATGCGTGGGGTAGAAACCATTCTCCGCCCACTTACCGGATCGCAGGGCGAAGTGGTCTCGTTGCGACGGTCAAAGTTCAAGATCCCGCAGCCCAGCCCAGCAAAACGCCATGATTGAGAAACCGCCAGCAAAGTCGCCAAGGGAGGGCTTGTCCCGCTCCGCTGACGTCCAATGACTTCACAGAGGGTGCAAGTCGATCACGCTAACACGAACCGCTGGTGAGCGCGCCTTTCCCCATAGGCTCGAGCATGCCTTGACAGGACCATCGAAAACGCCGACCTACATGCAGTTCATCTCACTTGACTTGGCTCCCGTTTGATGCCCGCAGGCTGACGAAACGGGCCGCAGTCGAGAAACACATGCGAAAAGTTCCAGGCAGAGGTATAGCAGACAGCGCTTATATGCATGGATTCTCTCCCCGCCATGCCCTCTCCGCCTTTTGCTGTCTGGAGCTCGGTGGCCTCTTGACCGAAACTCATTGCGCCCGCCAACACGTCGAATTCGTTTTGGCCGCCTCGCCTTGTCGTCACCCTTGTCTGTCAGACGCCTCATCCGGTAACCTGCGGGTATGCGGTGGTTCTGGCGTCCACGTATCCACGAGGCCCGGGCATCCGAAAACGCTGCATGACAACGCAGAAGCCAGCGTTTGCCGGCTCGGTTCCGGCTTCTCAGCGCTGCGTGGCTGATCAGGGCAGTCGGGGCTGAGGCCGGTCGTTCGCATCCAGCACGCTCTGACTCGATCGGGGCCCATCCTGCGCTTGTCAGACAGTCGAAGCTGCTCTGCTGATTCAACCGAGAGCATGTCGGAGTCAAGTGAGGCCAAGGCGTGGCCGTGCAATGAACCTACCAGAGAACCTGAGGCTGTGGTTCGTGGGTTGCGCCGGTAGGCGGAGCACCGTTTGACCAGGAATCCTCGAACGGCGGGGGCCCGAAAGGGAACGCGATTCATGATCGCCTCGCCGGCACTGCTGTCCGCAACAACCCTGGATCCACGATGCGGGGAAGGAAACCAATGCACGTTTGACCGCCAGTTCTCGCCCACAAACTCTGCGAAAGCAAATCTGGCCAAGGTCTGACAATAACTGGCGGTATCTCCTCCTGGAGAGTTTCTGACAAGTCGGATAACCACAATTTATTGTGCTGTGTGGCCAGAGACCCCCGAACGAGGACCGTTCTGACAATGGCCGTGTGATGTGGACTGGCAGGGGCCAGCTCCGGAGGCGCACAGACATCGGACCAACCCTCCACGCCGCCGGCACCAGCTCTACAGCCCTCCGGCGAGGCGCTCAACTCCGGGTGTGCTGTCTACTGCATGACATCTCGCGACCCCCCTGTCTCCTCTTTGTTGCGAAAGCCCGAGTCCGGCCGGTGCAATGGTGTTAGGGCATATGCCCCTGCGGTCCATG
>FTCU01001072.1_pt1 | contig 10539 bp, 8 predicted proteins | sample 1639521 | NCBI WGS metagenome assembly FTCU01 (sample SAMEA3914864, study PRJEB12502) | metagenome | biome: forest; material: soil | place: USA | collected 2012-03-12 | depth 0.3 m
CCAAGTTGGGCGCGAGCGCCGTCCCGATGCTGGCGGCAACAAACAAGACGGCCGTTATCTGGTTCACCTGTTGAAGTCAGCCAAAATCCTTGTTGTGCTCAACACTTCTCGACTACCCCTTTTACCCCTTCCTCCCCAACACAACCCACACCAACAACCCCCAACAACCCACCCACAAACAAAAAGAACCAGGCACCAGCCATAAATCCAACAACAACAAAAAAAGGACGAAACAAGACGGGCTCGCGGGCGAGGTGGTGTCCTGGGGCCGTTTCACACTGTCGTTGCACAACTCCGGGCAGCGCTTCCCGCCCTGATGGGTCCGGGTGGTCCAAAATAAGTACGGATTACACACACACACACACAATCTCATCACCTGGTCTCCTCTTCCCCGCATGGCGAATGGTGGTGCGTGACGGGTGCGGTGTGCGCCGCGAGACGCAGTTGGCCCTGGCAGCGGCCCTGGCAGCAGCGGCCCCGGGGCCCTGGACCGCGAGGGCGCCATGCCCGCAGCGCGATGTGTGATGCGTTGTGATGGCACCGATGGGGCGCGGAAGAGGAAGAAGCCTTCTGCAAGAGCGTCGCACTGGACAGGGGGTAGGGTCGGCGAGGCCCTGCGATTGGCCCGCCTCCACAGGTTGAAGATGCAGCCGTTGACTGTTTTGGCTTCGGGGCCACCGAGTTCTTTGTTCGTCTGTTCTGTGGCAGCGGAGGCAGGAATGAAGGGATTTTTATCGTGATAATATCTGGGGCAAAACTGGTCTCTACTGTGTACTGCGCATCCAGCTAAAACACCGCCTCCCTATTTTTTTTTCTCATGATTTTGAGAAGGTCGGTCGGTGGACACGAAAGACTTCCCGGCAAGAAAGAAAGAACACGGTTGGAAGGCGGCGGCCATGTGTGATGGACGGTTCCCCAGGGTCCGGCGGCTAACAGCGCCATGTCCCTGGCCTGAACCGGCCCAGGACCCACACGGGCCAGCCGTCCAGCCTCTCATCTTCTTGCGGGGTACGAGGGCACAGACCAGTTGGCATCCTCCGCCAGGCTAAGCTTTGTTCGATCTCGCCAATCCGGTGGCCGGGCGTTTGGCGCTGACGGCACCTCGAAGACAAAAGGCCATCGGACGCACAGCCGCAAAAGGGGGCAGCTATTTTTACACCACACGGAAATTCCGAGCGACCATTGGCACGGAATAACCTCTATTTGCTCAACACGCAACTCGTTGCAACAAATATTTCGGGGAAAGCACCCGCGAGCCACTTTTAGACGTCGATAATGTCCCTCAGACTCGTTCAGGAGCTGTGTTCTGTGCGGCAAGTATTGGTTGGACTCAAGGAAATTGAACGAACCGCAAAAAAGTGTCCATGACTAGGCAGTTACTGTGTATTGGCATGACGTGACGCTGCCTCAACTCTACCTGCTGTGTCCTCTCTCTCTCCCAATGTGGCCAAACCCAGCAACAATAAACGAAAATCAATGTCAATCAGCGCAGCCACGCACGCCTCCAATGCCCAGGAAGCCGACCGTCCCATCCATCCCTCTATGGAAACCCCCTCCCAAACGGTGCAATCTACTCACTGAAAAAGAACAAATAAAGCAGCTGCCCGCCGGCCCCTGACCCGACCCGACCCGATCCGATCCGACCAGACCCAAACCCATTCCTCTAGTTGTCCGTCCCGAGATCCCCGTTGCCCCCAAAGAGAGTCGAGGCAAAGCCGGCCAACGCCTGTTGGCAGTCTTGAGAGAGAAATGCAAATCATGAATGCTCAACGATGCCCCGTATCCATCTCCGGTTTTGCTCCCAGACGCCGCCGCTCCCAGGATAAATGATGCCTGTCGCCTCGTGCCTGCGTTGCCGCATCCAAATGCACCCATCCATCCCCATGTGAATAGCTCCCCGCAGAGGCGTGCCAGGCCAGACCAACCCGTCGCCCCCCTTCCTGATCCCAAGTCATAATGTCATCACATCTCCCAATGCGTCTCATCCAGCTGGGCCAGGCAGCCGAGGCCTGGCCATCAGCCGGCCGTGTTGCTGGACGCGACACTCGAGTCGTCGCTGTAATACATCCCCGACCCGTCTTCCTCCAGCTCGTCGGCGACCATGAGTCCCGCAACTGTCTCCAGGACACCTGTTTTTCATTGTTAGCAACTCGGTTCCAGGACGAGCGGGGCGGGGTGGGTGTAGTAGTAGTTAGTGTCTGACTTACTTTGACTGAGTTGAATGAAGGTTTGCGTCTCGTCATCCTCTGCGGGCTCCCTCATGTTGAAGTACCTGCTGCACTGCTTGATGACTCGCTGCAGGCCGCCCACAGCTCGCTCCGTCACCTCGGAATTCCGCAGGACGTAGTTGTCGCGCAGGTACCAGAGGCAGCGGATCCCTAGCGCCTTGGCCGTGATCTTCATCCTCTCGGCCAGCTCTCGCGACTCTTCCGACTCCTCCTCGCTGCCGGATGGCCGGAAAGTACGGTACTGGAAGATCTTCTCCTGCAAGAAGGCCTCTGTCCCGTCGATGACCGAGGAGTCGAAATACCCCAGCAGGCCGGGCGCCCACTCCAGCACATTCTCAAGACCGGTCATGATCACTTGGTGTGCCGTTTCGCCGGATCGCTCTTGCGCACCGTCAAACGTCTGCCGGAGAAAGGCCAAGAACGCCTTTCCCTCGGCGTTCTGGAGGTTCGCGCACTGTTGCGAGACGTGCCTGATCAGGTCATTGATCAAGTCGGCATCGCTTGCGACCCGGCAGAAGACCGACTCGGCCACGCGCAGGTACGGTGCGGTCGCAGTGTGGCCGATCTGCCCGGTGATCCGGTATACCAGCGTGTGGAAAACCGAATTTTCCATCTGCCGGCTCTGTTTCATCAGGTTTGCAATGATCGAGTTGGTGGCAACGGGATTCTGGGCGATCGAGATGAGCCTGTCCACGAAGAGGTTGACGGGCGTGGCGCGGGAACCCATCTGGTGAAGGACATCCGTCTCCGCTCTAGTGACATCGAATGACTGGCCCAAATCCGTGTTGGCCCTGACTCGCTCCCGGGCCTGGGACACACCAGTCGGGTGCCCCGTGGGGCTGTAGGTGAGACGAATGTTCGCAAGCAGGAAATCCAAGAGGGCGATAATTGTCTCATATGATGGCGGGCGGTTTGGCAATCGCCTCGATACCACGTTCACCATCTTAACGAACTGGGGCGTGAGGAACGTCTCGGTATGACCGTCGGCCCACACGATCCAGAGGAGCCACCTAAGGAAGTTCTGCTGCTGCAAGAAAGCCGCCAGCTCGTGTCGCCCCAGTCTGACGAACGACAGCATAAAGTCAAAGACTTCATGCCACGAACGCAAGGTCAAGTGGAATCCTTGCCACAGGTGCTCGAGCATCCGCACCACGCCCGAGATGACCGACATCTGAGGGTCGAAGTCATCGTCGTCCTCCCCGTCATCCGCTTCCAAGGCTGGGATTCCGTACTGTGTCGGCAACCGCGCTTTGATCAGCTGGAGCACTTGGATCATAAAGTTGCTCGTTGCCTGCCGGACATCCTCGTCGATATTCCTCTGTAGCAACATGCGGAAAGCGAAGCTGTACCGGCTGAAGTAGTCGTAGACCGCAAGGTTGCAGTGAGCGCAGCTCTCACACATGGCTTGGATTCGGTTCAACAGGGTATGGAAGTCGGGTACGTCCTTTGTTCGGGACGCGATCTGGTCGAGGTGGCCGAGAGCCATCGAGAGACCTTGCATCTCGAGCGCATGGTCGGGGGAACATCCGCCAGAGTGCAAGGTCTTCAGCTGGAAAAGAGCCAAGCAGACAAACTGGATCTGGAATGGGTCAAAGAGACAATGCCTCCGGAGCAGCCAGGCGTTTTCCTCCTGGATGAACTCTTGGATGTCGTCTGGCATCTCCACGCCGAGAGGAGTCGAACGTCCGGAGCGCTGCATGGCTGCGTTGTTCCTGGACAGAGACGACGACCTCTGGTAGAACAGCATGTAGGCGCTGTACTGCTTGTCGAAAGCCGCGCTGCTGGTCTGGAACTGAGGTTGGTAATCAGGCCCCCCAAAGCACGAGTTCGCCATCGTGGCTGGATCCCACGGGCTGACGATCTCATCGTTGAACTCGACCCAAGTTTGGGTCTCGCCTTCGGTTGGCCGCTCCCGAATGTACGAATAGTAGTGTCCAGACTCGGCCGTTCCGGTATGGACGAGGACGCCGACAAGCTCGAAGATGTCCTCCGGTTCGTCCCCGGTAGGATCACTCAGATGCTCGATCGTGTACGGCCGCATATCGATTTTGTCGGGAAACGCGAAATAGTCGTTGATCTTGCTCCGCTGCATGGTCCTCAGGTTGAAATCAAACCGCTTCAGGTGGAAGATGAGGTTGTCCGGTATGTCTTTGAGACAAGCTCTGTTTCCAAAGATTAGTCGAGCAGAAATGGGGACAGAAAGGCGACCACTAACCTCTTGACGGCGTCGACGTGACGATCGCAGGTAGAACACTTGTACTTGTTGTCTGTCATCTTGTCTGTGAGTAATTGAGGCCGGTGATTGGCTGCCAGTGTTGGGAGCACGTACCGCCTTCCATGATTTCACCGTCGACGTAGGCCTGCAGGCTCTCCTGCAGCGAGCTCTTCCCTTTGATGTCGCATTGGATGGCCGAAAAAGGCTCGAGCCTCTCCGAGACGTGCTCGCATTCTTGGGAGCGGACTTGCTGAACGAGCTGGCCGCCGTAAAAAGAACGGAAGCGGTTTTTCTCCTCGCTTGTCAGGAATTGTCCCTCCCAACGGTCAAACAGCAGATTGTAAAATTCGTCGACATCCATCTGAATGACGACGTCGATCTGCGTGTCTTCGTAGGTCTTGATGCTGGCAACGCATTCCTCGGGGTTGATGAACGGGCGAACGCTGTCCTGCAGAAATGCAAAGAGCTTTTGGGTTTGGAAGAGCAGGTTTTGCCCGTACTGGCGATCCCTGACGGTGGCTCCAAACATGAACTCGCGAAAGTCAATGTTCATGAACAATTGTGTCAACAATGAGTTGAAGTAACAAGTGTTGGACAGATTTCGGAGGCCTGGGTACCCGCACGGGGCCCGGATGGCCTTTGCCCTGTCGAATTGTTGCGGCAGCTCGTACGAGTAGAATTCGCCTGAAATGCGTCAACCAGTTGCACACTCAAGACCTTCCGAGCTGCATCACTCACCTTCCTGTGTCGGAGAGACGGGGACCAGTTCGTCCATGTCTTCAAGCAGCCACATAAGCTGAGTTGGGTCATCCTTGACCAATGTGAAGATGATTTCCATCAGCCAGCTTCGAGTTTGAGGACAAGCGATCGCGCGGTTGGGTCCAGATTCTCTCGTTTCTACTCCACGCGGAGGGAACAGATGCTTCCAGAAGATTTTCCGGCCGATACCCCTACACAAAGTTAGGTCGGACGTTTCGTGTGAGTCGAGTGCAACAAATGCTGACCTCATTGGGGGGAGGATATCCTGGTCGGCTCGGTCGCTGGCTCTGCAGACGATAGCATGAAGGAGCCGAATGAGGCCAGCAGCGACCATGTCGACTTTGGCGGGCCTGGTCAAATCCTAGAGAAGCGGTCAGAAGCCATCGGGTACGACGTCGACAGGTTCTCAAACGTACCTCAGAGGTCGTGTAGTCGAGAAGCAAGCTAAACCAATCGTCTGTGAGCTGCTCGAGATCGAGTGTCTCGGGTTGCGCGTCTTGCAAAGTCTGGAGCATGTCAAAGCAGAGAGTGAGGATCTCGCTCGAACTACCGAGCCCTGAAATTGTCGGCCTCACGAGCCGCGAGATCAATGGCCAGAAGAAGTCCCTGAATCGTTTGACGCTAGGGGTAGCATTTTGGAGGCTGCTAGGGAGGAATAAGTGTTAGAAGAGAAATAACGGTGATGACAAATGTAGCGTGTATATGTGTGTGTGAAGGAGGCTGGGGAGGGAGTGGGCGGGGGGCACCAGGATTATCCGTACCTTTCACCCTCTGTACCAATCTTTTGACGAATGAGCACGGCGGTATTTTGCCTGACGGCAACCTGGGGGTCATTAAGAAGTTCCTCAAACAGGCGTGAAACTTCTGGGTGGATGCAAAATGCCGCCATGAAGTCGTCGCTGATGGAGCAGGACTCCAAGATGCTCTGGAGGCAGAGGCACACATGTTGAGTAGCATTCTTGGTGGGGTTCTCTGACACGGCCACCGACAAGATGGCGAGCAGGCGGTCCAACAAAGGCGCATCAAGGAACTGAGCCGCCGACGCTGGGAGTTCGGAATCTAAACGTCACATATCAGTAAATGCAAAACATAACGATCAAAGTTGGGGGTGCTGAATACCTCCGAGGAGAGAAACGAAAAGTTCAACAAGAGCGGAACCGAGTTCGATTTGAAGCTCCCGGCTTTGGCACTGGGCGGCGACTTGAGGATCCGAGATTGCCGAGACGACAAGCGACATGGTCCGAATCAATGAGGCTGCACGTGGGCTAGGGGGCCCATCTGTCTCGTAAGCTTGCTCATCAAGTTCGGGGGAAACAGGCCGTGGCTGCCAGGGACCGAGATACTCGTGGAGAGCATGAACAGCGTAGAGCGACTTGAAAGGTTGGCCTAATGGGAATGTGTCCGTGTGCGACAGCGAAGGATTGCCGATAGCTTCCAGGGCCTTCTCGTCGGTCGGGAGCTTTACTAGGAAGCCGTATATCTACACGGGCCGAGGTCAGACGTGTCGCTCACGAAACAAACCACCAAACCCTGGGCAAGAAAAAGGGGGTGGGGGTGGGGGGCGTACCTCGCGAGCGAGCTTTTCCTCCATCGAGAGATATTCCCACAACTCGTCGAAATGGCTCAGAATCTCGATTTCCACGGGAGAAGCGCCTTGCGGAACTCTGGGGGAGGCAGGAGACTCGGGTTCCTTCTTGACCAGAATGATACCGTTGTGGATTTGGAGGTCCTCGAGGGATTTGCAAATGTCACTTTCCTGTGGGACAAAGGGCCGCCCTCGGTAGTAGATCCGGTAGCTTTCAAAACCTGTGGCCTCCCGCAAGCTCGCAAGCAGCGAGGCAGCCGTGTTTCGTATGCCAATGTTCAGGGGCATGACCGTAGTCTGGCTATCGCCATCAAATGACTGGTACTTGAGCTCCGCAGACTCGCCTTCGACGTCCTTGGGAGAGTCGAGGATGAGTGATCTCATGTCGGGAGCGGAAAACTCAGGCCTGGCTTGGTGGACACGGTGGAACTCCCTCAAGACGGAGAGGGAGCGGATGAACAGGAGCTCCTGCTCTTGGATTTGTTCGTCGGTGGCAACCAGAACCATGGAATCATCGTCACGACTCGCAATACCACTGGCAGAAGTTTTCAGCCTCGAGGCCGCGGAGGAGAGTTGATCAAGACAACGGCTCACGAGGACCAGATGCACTTTCCGAGCCCGATAGTGCGAGAACGACTGGATGGATCGACTGTCGATGTAGACGTCGTTAACCAGTGCATGAATCGCTCGTTGCTCGATTGTGCCCGTTGGCGCAGTCAGGGCCATCCGCCACAGCATTTCAATTCCGGAGTGACGCGGGTTGTCGTCGTCGTCAAGAACAATGCTAGCGGGATCGTTGACCAACGGTATGATGCCCTCTCGAACAAAATCGAGTGCGCCTTGACAGAAGAGCCTCGGGTCCAAGGAGGGGAGATAGTCGACAAAGCATGTTGAGGTAAAGGGGTTGTCGCCGTTCCGTTTCATGGCAATGGTCAAAATTTGCCACGCCGCATCCCGGTCCTCCTGGCACGCGGCTTCCGAGCCAACAAGCAAGTCCCAAAGTTTCTTCCCAAGCGCTTGCGTGATGGAGGCGGGCTCCTGAAATATCAGGGACATTAGAAGCTCCTTGCGAGGGGCGTTTTGGGCCCCACTCAGGACGGCGGAGAACCCCGCAGACTTTGCGGCGGGAACTGCGGCGGCGAGCTCCCCAATCAAGAGTTCGGTCAGGTTATGGGCGGAAGTCAGCTCGTGCAGGTCTCGAGCGTTATAGCAACGGGTTGCCATCTTAAGGACCCAGAGGCTCCCGAGGGTGGACGGGGAGTTCTCGGCGATGTCGTTCAAGCAACTGTGGTAGATTCTCCAGCGACCGCCCTGATCGGGACCGTGGTTCAGGAGACTGTCTAGCTTCTGGCTCGCAAATTGCTGAATCTCCGGATAGGCCACTGGCGATTGTGACCCGAAGCCCGAAGCTTGACGGATGAGGCGAATGCATACGTCGAAGGGTGCGGGGTCGGTGAGGAGGCTCTCTGGAAATCGAGAGAGAATTTGCTTCAGCGTTTGGTCGCAAAACTCGCGGGTGGCCGAGTTGAAGGCTTCCACGGGCACCGTATCCAGCTTCTCCAGGAAGTACAGCAGGGACTCATGGGAGAGGAGGTTGGCGATGCGACTCATCATGCGAACCAAGGCATCCGAGACGCGAGGGTCCTGCGTCGACGTGATTGTTTGCCACAGGGCATCGGTGTGAGCGCGCGAATACGTGTTTGAGACGACCAAAAAGCCGATGACGTTGCTGCTCTCGAGGGTGATTTCTGGATGGCAGGTCGGCCCGAGAATATAGTTGACGAGCCCGGTGTCAAGCAGAAACTCGGCGACGAACTGCAAGAGGTCGGCTGCCGCTTCGTCCCCAAAGGGATCGGCATTCTTGCGGTACATGGCAACCAGGTCGCTGCACATGGTACCCACAGCCATGACACGCAATTGCATCTGCCCGGACCTGATGAGTTTCACGAAATGAGTGAACCTCCAGTGGCAGGAAACCGCCTCTGACGTGAGGCTCCCGTCAAGGAGAGGGTGAGCCCGAAGCAGCGGTTCAAACATCTCCCTGGGGACAATATCCCCGGCACCGAGACAGGTTTGATAAATCTCTGTCAGGCCTTCGATGATGTTCCCTGCGCCTTCGGGCGAGAGCTGGTTGATGTTCTTGTCAACCATGTCCGACAGCTTGTCCGACATGGCGGTGAAAAGACCATACACGCGAGTGAGGATGCGCCTAGCAACCGGCGGGAGTGGCTGGCCAGACAGAAACATCCCGCGGAAGACGTGTTTCAGCACGCCCCCCGCGACGATGCATATGTTCCCAAGGGCGTCCATGGCCGGCTTTGGGAACTGAGACGCCATGCGGAGCTCCGCCTGGCCCAACTGGCAGAGAAGCGAGAGAGCGCCACCCTGGACCGTAGGGAAGTTCTGAAATTCCTCGAGGAGAGTAGCGAGCTCGGCGGTGTAGCTCCAGTCCTCGTCCCCGTTTCGTAGGTGTGTTGTGTGAACGGCGACTTCTTCCCTACGCGCGAGCGCGCTGAGCGCGTGGAGGTAGGGTGGCGAGGCGAGCGCTTGGAAGCGCCCTTGGTCGGACGAGGCTGAGCTGCGTATGCCCCTGAGGTCAAATTCGACGAAGAAAGCCGTCAGACGGGAAAAGGACTTGAAGAGGCCAAAGATCTCATGCCGAATCTCCTTGGACCTTGGGTATGGCGCCCTGGGATCTATGTCAATGCCTCTTGCTACGTTCAAAGCCACACCACGAGACTTACTTTCGGTTGACCATGTGGAGGACTAATTGGGGCACCGACTGCCACATGTCCCGGTGCAAGAAGTACGATTCGTCAATGGCGCGGGGAGAGGCCGTCTTGACGTAGCTGAGATACTTGTCTATCCATTCGATAAAGGCTCGGGGCACTTGGTCGTCTGAAACGGGGTCGTGAGTGGCGATATTGGGGTTTGGGGAGAGCGGGCGGTTGTGCTTACGGGTTGGCAGGTACTGCAACAGCCGGATAACCGTCTCAAGGAATGACTCCGTGGAGTCGTGGAAGGGGAACGAGACGGTGGGATCATATCCCAGGGATCGGCCAGACTCATCCAGCATGGTGATGGCCTCGTCGTCCTCAAAGTCGATACCATCCTCGGCGCCCTCCGAGATGACTTCGATTGGCGGACTCCCGCTGTCCGACCTGGACGACGGCGGAACGTTGGCTGCGGCACCATTCACTGCGGCCACGTCCTGGTCCTCCTCTATGCTGGCCTCGACGGCATCGGCCGGAAGTGTCGCGGCGGGCGGCGGGGTAGCAACACCTGCTGGGGACGGCGACGGCGCCGACGAGGGGATCGCATCGAGCGAATGTGATGGAGTCCGCACATTTATTGTGACGCGGCTCGAGCGCACCTCGGAGGTGGGCTCAATATCCGGGTGTCGTGGTTCAGGCGTGGAGGGTATGGTGGGCTCCGTGTCGATCTTCATGGCCGAATCGCACGCCAGCTCGGGCGGCGGCGGCGTGCGCTCGGGCGGCGAGCTTGGGGAAGAATCGAGCGTCTCGGCCGACCGGCTTCGGGAGTCGCTGGCCAAGGAGGTGCGACGCCGCTTGCGGGAGGAGAGGTCGCTGTCGTCGAAGGGATTCGGTCGGGTCTGACAGGGTTCTGAAGAGACGGCGCGTTCTCTCGACAGGTCGGAGGTCGAAGCTTGAGCCATCGAGCTGATGGGGAGGAGAAACCTGGGGAAAGCGGCTAGAGCTCCGCAGAAGGTAGTGGTGGTGTCGCCCTGCACC
>FTCU01001348.1_pt1 | contig 10500 bp, 9 predicted proteins | sample 1639521 | NCBI WGS metagenome assembly FTCU01 (sample SAMEA3914864, study PRJEB12502) | metagenome | biome: forest; material: soil | place: USA | collected 2012-03-12 | depth 0.3 m
ACGCCAGGTTACCCATGCTGGTCAGCGTGTCGGGATGCTCCTCTCCTAGCACCCTCTTTCTCGTCTCCATCACTTGCACCTCCAGTGCCTCGGCCTCCTCCCACCGGCCCCGGTCCCAGTATGTCAACGCCAGGTTACTCATACCGGTCAGCGTATCGGGGTGATCGGCCCCGAGTATCGTCTTGCCAGTCTCCATCACCTGCACGTCCAGCTCCTCGGCCTCCTCCCACCGACCCTGGTCCCGGTACGTCGACGCCAGGTTACTCATGGTGGTCAGCGTTTGGGGGTGGTCGGCCCCGAGTATCGTTTTGCGAGTCTCCATAACCTGCACCTCTAGATCCTCGGCCTCCTCCCACCGGCCCTGGTTCCTGTACGTCGACGCCAGGTTTGCCATGCTGTTCAGCGTTTCAGGGTGATAAGCACCAAACCTCGTCTTGCTCGTCTCCATCACATACACCTCCAGCTTCTCGGCCGCCTCCCACCGACCTCGCATCCTAAACACCCCTGCAAGCGTACTGCTTGCGATCAGTGTAAGGGGGTGATCATTCCCATAACTGATACAAACATCTTGCCTCTCTTGCGCAAGCCGTACCTCTGCTTCATCTATTATCCCTTGCGTAAGGTAGATGTATGTGAAATCTGTCCAGGGGTCATGGCCAAGAGCTCTTAGCTCGGATACTATTGATGATTCATAACCCCAAGTGTCATGTGAAGCAGACATTAAGTCGTGGATTGCCTGAATGTTTTGACCGCCTTGGTCTAGGATATCTTTGGCCTTGGCTTCGTTTCTCATCACACCGAAACCAATGTAATGACAAAACGCTGCCTGGAGGGCCATAGGTCCAGAGTGATCCGTAAGACACTGCGCGATATATGACCGCACTCGATAGTCGGCACGGTACAAGTCATAGATTGACTTTTCAATCTAGTTATAACGTTAGATATCATGTCTGGAAGAATTGGAAGATTCTGTGTACCTTGAAATCACTGTCTCGGATATCGTGTGCAGGATTGTTCAGCGCCACTCCTTGGACGTTTGTCCTTCCTCATTGTTAGCTTAAAACGTTATTGTAGAGCGGTTAGTCGTACCTATGTGGATCTAGCTTCCTGAGGAGCTCCAGGAGACCCATTGCCCGCTGCTCTGGGACTTCGCTCAAGCTCAGGCGAAAGAATTCACCTAACGCCATCCTTTCATCTTCCTCCAGGGCAGTTTCGGATGCTAAGAGCAGCCGAGCATACGTTTGGAGCTGTCTCTTCTTCCTGTACAGAGTATCTCTTGCTAACCCGGTATTTGCGACTTCGAGTCCTCGAGGTAGTGGAGCTGTTCCCGAAAGACAGGGTTCGAACAGGAGCCAGAGAAACAGCATGCCAAGGGAAAACAGGTCTGCTTTCACTGCCTGTGAGAGAGTCCACGGGCTAGCGCAACTGCCGTGCTCTAGGGCGTTCCACAGCTCTGTTCCTGTGAGTGTGAGCCGGTGGTTGTCATCCATGTAATGGGCTGAGTATCCGAAGTCTATGACTTTTGCGTGGTATTCCCCTGATTTCTGTTTGAAGACAAGGACGTTGTCTGGCTTGATGTCTCCATGGACAATCCCTTTGAGTACTTTTAGATATACTATTCTCCACCGAAAGAAGGTGTTGACTTACTATTGGCGTGCATGTCTATGACCGCCCTCCCAATGTCCAAGCAAAGCGCAAGTCGCTCGCCGATCTTCATATCTTTTCCTCCATGCCTTGCGAAATGATCCAAGTCTCCAAAATGGGCTTTCTCAAAAACCAGGACGGGCCATGGTTTATCATCGTCGGAAATCTCCCAGCAGATTCCCTGCAGCTGGGCGATATTTGCGTGCTCACGTATGAATGTCTGGCTCATGATCGTGATCTCATTGATGACGGTCCGGAAGACCTGTTCAGTCTTGCTTCGCGTGTGGTAGGTTTTGAAGGCAAAGCTCGTTTCCACGTTCATGAGAGCCTGGTGGATTTTGGAAGTCCCTCCGGTCCCTAGACTTCCGCGAGCGGCATCCCAAGCGAGAGGGAGGAATTCGATCTGTAGAGCCTGAGCTGTGGCGAGGAAAGATAGAAAGTTGCACCTGTCGGGCTCGGTTACCGTTGCAACTAACTTGGCGCTCGATGTTTTCCAAGGGTCGTGCTCGTACTCCCAGGACATGGTCGCGGTCAGTAATGTCAGTTAAGGTAAGTGGCCTCGTTGTACTGTATGTTAGGTTGTGAAAACGGATGATCTCGATGCTGTAAAATCCGTAAAAGAAAAATAATGCGGTAAACTCAAAGCAGAGCCTCGGAGGCAGAAATGCCCGTTAGGCAGACTCTGCCTAACGGGCATTTCTGCCTAACGTCGGGCACGTGGGCAATACTACAGAATACACTGCAAGCGACGGGGAACCATGTGGGTGCTTAGCCCCTTTCAGCCTCATCAGACCCACAGCGACTCATCAAATTTCGACGAGTTGCTGTGGGTCATAAACGCGCGTGCTGATTGATTCTTGGGAGCGCCAAGCGCCCCTTGTTTACCTCAAACACTTGGCACCGGCAATGGAGTGCTTGGCAGCAGCAGCACCACGACCACGACCACCAACCACCACCACCACGACGGCTTCCCAATGATATACATATTCCGCATGTCTAGTGCAAGGGGAAAGAATGAGCAAAAAGATCCACCTGCTCCTGGCCACCTGACAACGAAGTCAACGCCCCAGCTCAATAGATGCTCTACGGACTCAGCTAGAGAGGTACCGAAATAACCAAGGATTTCGTCGCCATCCTCCAAACGGAATCCTAGCCGAAGCGCCAAAGCCACGCGCCCTTAGGTAGGCCCTTGTCGAGGAAAATAAGGAACAGCAGAGTGACCAACAACAGCGGCAAAGTGACTGCAAAGTATAGAGCGACGTTGGAAATCGTGTTGCTGGAATCACTGAAGATGGCTGAGCTAAAAAGCGACTAGATTTACTTAGTGGTATATCGACACCATTGCTTGGAGCATAGCACTTACGGCCATGAGAGTTGCTGGAAGAAACATGGTAGCAACCTGAGTAAGGATTTTGATTGTTGTGGCATCTTTGTGTCCCTGCGTGGTGACTTGTAGCAACTGGTCCGTGTCGAGACAAGCTTGTCTCGACTGCGACTGGAGTTCAGTGATGCCTATTTGAATAGTTGCCATAGTGCCCTGCAACTTGTCGTTCGCTCGAGTTGCCAGCATGGCGGAAAGCTCGTATGGATTAGCAACAAATCTGCTGGATGTAAAATTCTGATGCTCTTACCAATTGCGTAACCTTCGAACCGGTCCGCGCCAAAACCGTCACGGCTTCAAGGTGATGCTGGATATCAGCCTTCAACATCGTTAATGTGCTTGCCGTATCACAGCTGCATTGGCCCGAACCCCTTTTGTGGAGCCTCAAGCACAAGTCGGTACATTTAGAAATGACGTCCCTTTGCCCTGCAATAACCGTTTTGGCTACAGCGATGGCGTCGCCCAGCAACATCATCTCCTGTACGTCAGAGAATAGAAGCTGGTAGTCGTCTAGATAGGTTTCGTCGATACGGGACGAGTATGCTTTCTCTTCCTGTCCCCAACCAGTTAAAAACGTGGAATCTAGGCGGGGGAATGGGTATTCTTACAAAGATTCTAAGTTTCTGACGCATATTCTCGATGTATAGCCGCCAATTCCTGGTTGCTGCGAAGAGAATGAAAAGATGAGGAGACAACGGTGATGCTTCGCATGATTCCTTGGTTGGACTACCCTCTTCTCCGAGAGCAGCGGCCACACAGTCGCTGATGTAACTCGAAAAGTTGAGTAAAATCCAAGCAGATCGTTTGTCGGACAGGCACCTCTGATAGACACCCGTTTGCCGAAGTGACCATGGATTTCCCCGCCCTCGTCCGTTCGGTTCGAAGTAGCGAATGTTGTAACAAAGCTCTAGCTACTGTCAACTGACGTAAGATCATCAAAGTATCGATGGTATGAAACAAACCGTAAGTAGAAGACGGCTGTACACGCTGGTACGCCAAATCACCAGCCCACTGCTTGTCACTTGTTTTCGTCCCAAATGTATGGACAATCTGCAGGAATGGGGTGAACACCCGCAGACTAGCCAATACCTTCCGAAATGCGCGTTCGGTAATGGACAAGTGACCCCATGAAAAGGCTGGTTTGATGATGCTACAGACTGTAAGCAGCGGCTGGCGCTATGCGTCCAATCCATCACGCTCGACTTAGTACTTACAGTACTAGATGCTGCCATGAATTCCCTTGCAAATGCTATTTTCACGTGAATAAGCAACCTGGCTCGCTGAAAGTTGAAGCCTCCAGTCCTCACCTGGGAGATTCCATGTTTCTCAACCTCCTCACTCGTGACGAAACAGCGCTGGGATATCAATTTTTGTGCCGCTGTTATCCATGTGTTAGTTAAGCATTTGGATGATTTAGCAAGGCCAAAGCTTACCATTGTCCAGTACTGAGCGCAAGACATCGACGCCACCGCCGGCAATCTGAAAGAGCCTCAGTGACTCTTCCCTCAGCCTCTGGTCACGCAAGTTGCAATCTTCTCCGGTTGGCGTATAGCAATCCGCATCTGTGGGGTATTCCTCTCCCCGAGACATGTTGTCGTGGCAAAGGCATGCAATGCAAGTCCGTCGATCGAGAGTGTTAGACAGTACATAAGTTGAAGAGGAGATACGGCCGGATATCTCTCTGAGATGAAAGCACTCGGGGGAAGATGTGTGAGCCTATCTTGGTGGGTGTTTCAGGTAGCGTAGAACTCGTTACCTCCGCTTTTGCGGCTCATCGTTACCAATGCCACAGCTCAGCCACTTACTGCCCGAAGCTAGCGAAGCATGCATGTGAGACGCGTCATGCATTGCCTGAACAGTGCACTTGCAGGTGGTCAATTTGTCGGCGTGCAAATCTATTGGCGGAGGTTAAGCGAAGGCGTCGCCCGGTTTATTAGCATCCCCCTCTGCAAGCGGCGGCATCAGTCCATTCATATGCGAGAACAAGCCCCACCGGCTTGGCTTGACTTTGCAGCCCGCCTCGTCGGGTTTCTTCTCACATCCACTCACGCAAGGTAGAATTTGGGCGGAAAATTGACTTCTTCTTGCGTCCACTTTTGAGCATCCCAATGGCGCGTCAGTCCATCTCGAATCGCTACATCAAACTCGAGGATCTTCGCACCTTGCTCACGACGAAATTCGGAGTTGGCAACTTCAAGATACAAGTAGGCACAAGACACCTATTCCAGGGGCTGGACTTGACATTAACAGCTCATCTAGGAAAGGGATGAAAGCTATGAGATCAATATTCCAGAGCTACTGACCGAGGTTAGTACTCAATGCTGTTATGCTAGTTTTAAAAAAAGTATATTCACCCAAGTTAGAGCGAGATCACATCAATCCAGACCGACTGAGCGGAATCGAATCAGCTACCTGTCTAGGTCCTTGTGTTAAACGTTGAGTTGTCAGTTCCAGAATTTCGGCAAGATGGAAGAGTTACGAGAGAATCTTGAACAAATTCGTTTCGCAAATCCTAACATTGATCACCGCCACTTCATTCCCGAGGCTGATTTATTCGCCGTTGTCTCCGAATCAGCCGTCAAACTTTCCCTAAGAAATCTTGCAGTTCCAGTCCACGAAATCAAAGATCTGACAGACAGCATTCTGCGAGGCGCTCGAAAATGTTTCGCGATCTTGGTTTTGATTCGCCGCGGTGAGGCCATTTCTGGCTTCTTCAGGGGTGACTCGCTGCAACAATCTAACCCCGACGATCGCCTTCCCTATGCTTCAGAGACACTGCAGCAAATCTTCGGTGTCGAGGCGACAAGCGTAACGATATCCAGTTTCCTCGACATGCAATCTAGCATCGCTATCCCCATTCTGCGCCAGCACACGATTTTCCGAACGCTCGACAAGAATGTCATACTACCCTTTCTCCGTGAGGAGTATGCCGGCGAGGGCTCGATGGGTACAGTCTCGAAGATCGAGCTCCATCCTCGATGCCATCAGCTGCCGTTGGAAAACCACAAGGTAAGTGTCCATAGTAACTGACCTTACAAACTCAAGATCGTTTCTAACAGTATATTATTCTTCTCTTTAGGTTATCAGGAAGCAGCTCAAACGCGGAGAGAAGAGTGCAGCTGTTTTCCAGAAGGAGTTGGAAAATCTATCCATCCTTACGCATTTAGAGCACGACAACATCGTCCGACTGTTTTGCTCCTACGTGTTCCGCGAGACGTTCAATCTCATTTTCGCCGTTGCCGATGGTGGCTCGCTTGCAGATCTTCTCAACGGAAAGCGGGAAACAAGAGCGCCAGAGGGTTCGCAACTCCTGCTGGCCCTCGCGGGATTGGCATCGGCGATTGATGCCATGCACAACTTCACTTCGGAAGCACTCGATCTCAGCTTGTCCGGATGCCATCACGACCTTGCTCCCCGGAATATCCTGATCCATGGGGAGACCTTTTTGCTCGCCGACTTTGGGCTCTCCAGCTTCCGTAATACGGAAGAGGATTCTTTGACCACTTTCAGAGAGGTCCGCGGCTCTTACGTCGCCCCGGAATGCCAGAGGTTCCGCGATGGACGAGTTCAGACCGAGAAGGTCGGCCGGGCGAGCGATATTTGGTCCTTTGGCTGCATTCTCTCGGAGGTGTTGACATATATGGTGCTGGGCCCCAAGGGGGTCGCTGAGTTTCGCGAGAAGAGGAAGGTTGAGGTGACCACCGAAATCGAATGGTTCCGATTTCATCGAGGACCCGACAAACCGAATCCCGAGGTTGGTCTCTGGCTGGCCGAGCTACAAGAGAACGGAGAACCATACCAAGTGCGAATGGTCGACCTGATCCGGAAAATGCTTTCAATGGGCCCCAACGAACGGCCTCGCTCTGCACAAGTGTTGACAGCACTTCGCGGCATATCCATTCTGTCTATCGAACGCTCCATCAACCTGGGCAGTCCTCGCTCGGACATCGACTACCTGCTTGGGAAATTACGCCTCCAAAGCTGGCTCTATGCATTCACTAAGCTACTGGACGAAGATGTCCAAGACAAGCAGGGAAAACTCGACTTCGACTTTCCGAAGATAGTCCAGGCGCTAAAAGAGATCCACCGCATCGTGGAAAGCCGTGAGGAGGGGTCTAGCAACACCAAGCACCAGCAGCAATCCCTTCTTCGATACCAACACGCCAGGCTTATCGAGTCCCTCCCGTTAAACTACCGGTCGGTCGCCAGGGATCACTTGATGGAGCAGGTCCTGCAAACTCAGGATACGGAACAGTTGGGCGGGTTATCTACGGCCATTACCAAAGCCGGTGAGAAAGACATTGGAGATTTGCTGGCCGTCAAGCACCTCACAGCCCTCGCTGAGGCGGGCCGCCTGATCGAGCAGGAGAATCTTATTCTTAAGCAACGCGATATTACGCTGACGGCTGAGATCGATATTCACTCACTGGCTTTACACGGATCGGCATCGGAGCCAGTTCTGGTGGAGTGGTTGAGGTATAGGGAACCTTGGGCGGACAAACGCGTCGGAGAAGAGCTCCGTCGCCGACTCGCGTCCGTAGTCGGCCTGTTCCATACCGAAAGTACCGCGCGGATTCCCGGCAGCTTGCATTGCAAGGGCATATTCCACGATCCGTCCTCTGCAGCCTTGGGCGTTGTTTACGGCATCCCACGCTCAGAACGGCAACCGGTTACCTTGCATAAGCTCCTCGGTGCTGGAAGTACGCACCGCCCTCCGCTTGAGCTCCGTTTTCAGCTGGCCTTTGACATCTGCCAATGCATCTACACGTTTCACAAGGTCGGATGGCTACACCGCAATCTCCACTCGATGAACGTCCTGTTCTTTCCCCCAAAGGAGGCCGAGAATGTCGAATGGGCCAGAGAACCGCGGATCTTTGGCTTCGCCGGAAGCCGGGAGAACCGGCTCGATACTTTTTCATACGGGCCCGGCGACGACTTTCGGCTCCGGCAATATCAGCACCCGGAGTATTTGATGCACCACGAACGCTACCGAGAAGAGTTCGACTACTACTCCGTCGGTATGATCCTGTTGGAAATCGGGCTCTGGAATACGTTGTCCACGATCGCCAAGTCAAAATCGGGCCGTTTCCAAGGGCTATCGGATGAGCAGTTCAGAAGAGAGATAATCGCAAGTAGGGTACCGGAGCTTCGTATTGCTATGGGCACAGGATTTATGGAGGCGACTCGCATTTGCTTGGAGGGAGGGTTTGTTGGAAGATCCCAGGACTTGGGTACTGAAGGGGATGCCTTGGATCTGTCGTTCAAGAGTCTGGTCATGGACAGAATTCCGTTGATCAGATAAGGCGGCAGTCCTAGCGAGGGCCGTTATTTTAACTCTCGAGTGATTTGTTTCTTAGCTATGCTTAAGTCCGCGTATCCGTGAAACTCAATCAGCAAATGCAGAATATAGCGTGCCACCGATGTGAGAATCACACACAGGAAGACAACACCGTCCTACACGTCACCAACGTTGCCGCCGTGCCTGTCCCTCCGACAGTATAATGATGATGGTCATGCTGCTGCTGCCAAGGATTCCGTTGCTGGTGCCAAGGGGAGAATGACCAGTGTCAGAACCAAGGCACTGACTGACCTTGGTTCTAACCGCAGCGGAAGACCCCAGCGGAAGTCCACAGCGGAGGCCCCAACAGGACGCGTAAACCATGAGGGCATCACGAGGTGGGAGGGAATACGAGGCAGGCCACAGCGCTGGGATGGCTGGCTGCCAGGCACATAAGAAGGGCCAGGGCAACGCCTTACCCATTTTACAGTGCCTTTCAGTGCCCCCACACCAACCGCTGTAGTGGCTCGAATCAGCTATATGTTAGGCTGGAGCTCGTTTGTATGTGTGGCGGTTGCAACGTCGAGGTCGCGGATGTCATTATTGCCAAGGACCTTCGTGCCTCCAACAAAGACCCATCTTATGTGGGCCAGCTGGGCCGAGCAGGCCCCACCACGGGACTTGGCTGCCGCCTTACCAGTGAGTCAAGACTTGTCTAAAATTAGACGATCTTTGCATGAGGTTGGGCTTTATGGCTCTGGCGGCGGCTGGGCTGTGGTCCGGGTTGATGGGTGGTCGGGCTCACCTCCCTATTGGTCGGTCGGCGCAGCAGCCAAATGCGAGGGCCAACCGTGGTCCGTCCATTGGATGAAAATTGTGGGACTCGAGATGAACGATTGGTCGGCATTAGTGGATCCCATTCCTGCGCGCCCGCAGCCATCCATTCCTCAAACGTCACTCCATCTCGAAACCTTCTTCCCCAGACACATAACCAGGACCTCGCTCCCCCCTCCGTTCTCATCGCCATGGCCCACACTCGAGCCAAAACAGCGGCCCAGAGGGCGCTCCCATCGCCGGCGTCAAATAATCAAGGTACTTATTCTTCGCAGCGCCAAAGGACAACTCCCGCTGACGCTTGCAGGAAATCGACCCCAGGGCATCCGGCCGCGCAAAGGCAGTTCGCGAAAGCGCGTAACCAGGCGCGCCGAACGCAATCGCCTGCGTCTAACTACACCGAGAGAGACGCCGCCTCTACAAGTATGCCCTCTCTCCTTCGTATTATATGGTTCACGAGCTAAGTTGGGTCACGGGATCCATAGGAACAACCAGCGCCTGTCCAGAGCAGAGGTCGCAAGCGCAAGCACTCAATCGAACACGCACTCGAGGCAGACCCAGACCCAGACCCAGACCCAGACCCGAAGCGACGACGGACATCCCCTCCGCGCCCTACCGGACACGCATTTGGCGAGCCAGCGATTGCTCCCGATTTTGATTGTGCTTGCAAACTTAGACCCCTTCTGCAGAACCCGAGGGCGCAGGCGTGGGGGGTAAGTTTCGACATCGATAGGATCGCTTCCGCTATGCAAGAAGCCGCCGATCTCCATCAACTCATTTGCACCAATGGGGGTATGGCCCTGGAGAGGCAGGTGAGCCTCCCCATCGTTCGTCGTAGTCGGCCAGAAAGGATTTTCGCCCGTCTGGGCTACTTGGCTGATGAGCGCGCCAGGATCGGGCCCCTCCTCGAGGAGCGTTTGTAGTGCTCGGTTTGATAACAGATCATTCCTTGTACCTACATCCCAGTCTGAAACGGCGGTAGAAAGATCCATCTCGAGAATCGAGGGGCCTGAGACAATAACAGACGCGGGTGTCCCGTATTCGATGCCAGAGGGCGTCGGAGCTAGAACATACAGTCAGTCAATCAAGACTCGAAGCTTCTAGTGCATATACAAACCTGCAAGATTATGTGGTGACGAAACTACGCCGGACTTTCGTCGCTTCTGCCACCTGTCAATCTTCTCCTGCGGAACCGGCCTTCTACGATAGTTGAATTCGGTCTCTTTGTTTTCATCGTCCCGCCGCCTCTTCTGTATCTGCACGATCGCCTCCATACTCTTCGAATCGACGTTCTTTTCCAACTTCCACTTCTTAAACCGTGTCTTGTACTGTCTCTCCCTGCTCGTCGAGTCAGCATGTAGCC
>FTCU01000771.1_pt1 | contig 10479 bp, 20 predicted proteins | sample 1639521 | NCBI WGS metagenome assembly FTCU01 (sample SAMEA3914864, study PRJEB12502) | metagenome | biome: forest; material: soil | place: USA | collected 2012-03-12 | depth 0.3 m
CTCCCTCTCTCCAACACGGAGTCCTTGTTTTGGCTAACCACCCTCCCACACCTTTTTTCCCTCCGGTACAGATCTCCTCGACCCTGACCATCCGCGGCCCGTACGACGACAACTACCTCAAGACGGACCAGTTCGGCGTGACCAGCACCGTGTGGTCGCCGTGCGGCGTCGAGGGCCTCCTCAACATCAACTCGGAGGTCCGCCTGTCGCCCCAGGACGCCACCAAGGCGGCGCTGCTGACGGTAAGGTCCCTCGGGTCCATCGCCTTGCATTGGCGCCGGTGCTGTCGGGATGCGGAGACGTGCTCCGTGGAGACGAGCCCAGTCGAGACGACTCCCGTCGAGACGGCGAGTCCCGTGGAGACGAATCCTGCCTTGACGACTTCGATGGAGACCGGTCCGATCGGGACCAGCTCGATTGAGATGAGTCCCATCGTGACGAGTCCCGCGGAGACGAGTGCCCCTGAGACGAGCCACGCGGAGAGGGAGTTGTTGCGGCGTGGTTGAGTCTTTTTTTGGCTTTCAGCTTCTTTTCGTGAGAGACGGTTTTGTGTTAACGAGTTGTGCGCGTCTTCTTTGCGGCGGTCTAGGTCGACTCCACGGATTTGCGCTTCACCCAGATCCACTACCTCCAGTGGCAGAAGTGCAAGAAGTAAAGGAGGGCAGCAAGAGGGCTGGCCGTGGTGGCGGCTGGCGGAGACACACGGGGACACGGAGGAGGAGGAGGAGGCATGGCGCGCCAATGGGAGGTGGAGGATGGAGGTCATGGGCCCGGGAAGAGGTGGAGGATGGAGGAACTTGCATTCGCTCAACGCCAGCTTTTCGTGTATTCTAACCGCCGGCCGTTGTTCGTGGTGTTGGCGGCGCCAGGTCCACAAGACTTGGTGCGCTTGCGGCACCGCCCTGGTAGTTACCACTTCTATTTACTTACCAATGGTATCCATCCCTGTTGATGGACATCTTAAAGCACTTTGGTATCCCCTGGTGATAAGGGAGGGCTGCTAATTATAGCAACGTACCAGGCATATCCTAAGCCATCCACACCACTTTCTTCCCGCACCTCCCACACATTCCAGCATCCCGTGGTGAACAGGTTAGATAATACTCACAGCCTCTGACCGTTTTTGTTTTTGCCCCGCTTCCGGTTTCAAGCCCAAGAGCCGAGAGCTCTTGGCCAAGGAAACCTCTGGCGGCGTGATCTAATCTCCCGTCAAGGCCGTCATGTTTCATGCCCTGCGTGTCGGCAGCCAACGGAGCGAAAAGAGATCGGTAAAGTGGCCACGGAATCGATCACAGAACCAACTGGCGGTGAAATTTAGAAACTGATTTCGCGATTTTTGACTCTTTGGTTGGCCCATGTTGTGTCGGTGTTGGCGCTAGGGTGGTATTGTTGGCGCCGGCCCGCGGGTCGAGCCTCCTTCGGCTTCGCCACGACGGCCGCGCCGTCCTGGGCCATGACTTCGTCTCTTGTAAATAAATGAGAGCGTGATCACCTATTCTGCTATTAGCTGGACTGAACTGTGGTTTGCAGAGTGGACCACACGCCGATCGCGCCTTTCCCCCCGAATCACAAACCACGGCTTTTGGCTCCTAATCAAGTCCCCATCTAACAAGCAAGGTGCCAAGATGTTCGTTCATATCAAGAACATCCACACCATCCCACCCAAGAATGTCGCTGAAGGCGCAAATATTCTCGTCATCATACCATTCTTTCTTCTGTCGCGATTCGACCCTTCCATGGAGCCCATCATTGACTGGCTGGGCCCCGGAAGCGCGCGCAAGATCCAGCTCGCGGTGGAGGTAGATTACCGCAAGGTGTGCGTCGCATTACACGCGGATATTTTGCTGCCATGGGCCCACGAACTTGTGTCGACGGATTCACTAAACGAGGACAAGTACGGTGTGCCGCTGGCGCGCCCGTATGGCGTCTACTTTTGTCTCGGCGGCCAGGCGCCCGTGGTGTGGCCCGGGCCCCGCCTGCCACTACAGCCTGTGTTCTGCTTGTACGCGCGGAGCCACACGGACAGGCAAGGTGTCAAATTTGACCTGAGACGGCTCGATCCGGACTGGGACCAGGATTATAGGGACGTCATCGCGTACAACCGGATGATCAACCAAATCTTTGAACTTGGCCACTATCTCAGGTGAGAAGAGGTGTCTGACAGAATCGAACCCAGCCGCCCTGGCCACAAACTGACCATTTGCTCCGATTAGAAAGCTCGATCACAACGCCGGATTGCCCTTCAGAAAACAGCTTGCCCCTTGTGCAGACATGGGCATCACCGACGAGCCTGGCGATGATACTCCCAGAGAACCGGGCGTACCTGAGCAAGATGCCGACCTCGGTCACACGGGCGTCCCCGACAAACCCTACGACGCCCCGGCCCGGGCCAGCCGTTCCGTCCGACTCCCGATGCCCCGCCACCATGTCCGCACGGGCTGGAGAGTGGTGAAAAAAATTGGCGCGTCCCAGGCCGCCCTCGGCAAAAAGGGCTGGCGGGCTGTGAAGAAAGGGCGTCGGAGGGTATATATCTCTCTGTTTCGCCAGGGCGATGTGTACTACCCGTTTGGCCGCCGCGTCCCGTACCGCGGCACCGATGACGACAACGACGACAACGGGATGAACCCCACGGTCCGCGTGGTTTTCTACCCTATCGACGACGGACCGCCCACCGAAGCCAGCGACGATGCCGCCACGGCACTACTGATGAAGCGCCGCGAGGAATGGGAGGCGAGTCGTGCGCAGGAGAGCTGACCGCCAGCCAGTGGTTGGATTTCTTGTGTTTTGTTTCCTCGCCGTTTTATTTCCTTTTGGACTTGCCTCTTTCTGTCGTTTTTATTTCCTGGACTTCTTCTTGTCTGCACCCAGTTTGTGTTGCCCCCTTTCCATTTCCTCTAATGACGTGACTTCCTTTCGCGTTCTTGCACTGTCTCTGTCTTCTATTTTCTGCACCGTTTTCTCCTTGTTGATAGATTTGTTTCTACTTGTTTTGGCTCAGATCGCTCTCAGAATCTATCTCCTTTTCGGTTAATTACCTATTATTGCCTTGCTCTGTCTCCTGGTTTCGTCTTTGTGCCACATGTGTCCATCATTCGTCTTTTCGTTGGTTCTGTCCATGGGTGTGTGTCAACAGTGATGTACCTCAGGTACCTTATCACCTCCGATTGATGCACAATGACATACCTGACGAGAAGAACAGTTAATTTATAGCAACATACAATACGAATATCCCCAACCATCGACGCTCGGCGCTTCCCGCACCCCCCACGCAGTCCAATACCCCGTAGCACACAGGGTCGGGCGCTGGCAGGGCCTGACCGCCACTGGCCTGTTTTCAGTCTGAAGCCTGAAAAGCTCTTGGCCACGGAAGCCATGGAATGGTGATCGTAGTGACACACGTCCGCCCCCAAGGCCGCCAGGTCTGGTGTTATCCCTTGCGACAGCCAACGGATCTAAGGCCATTTCATGGGCCACCTAAATTGGTCGCAGGCCCAACTGCTCACGTGGGCTTTTGCACAGCTTGTGTTGTGTTTTGGTCTATTGGCTGGATTCCGTCGTGCTCATGTTGGCGGGTTGGTTGGTTGTCGCACGCCCGTCATGGGTGTTGTTGGCGCTGACCGATCAGTTCGGCCCCGGGTGTTGGCCTTCGGTTGGCCCCCATATCCATTTGCGGAATGAAAGAAACCGCACGTGTCACACAGATCGAGCGAGCACCTTTGAATCCAGGCATTATGACCCTGGGCCTCCTCAGCAGCAGCCCCTCCGCAGTCACACAGAAACAACCACCACCGTCTAAGCTCCGACACAGCCCAGCCTCCAGATTCACAACGACCGCCTCCACCTAGTCCCAATGAGAACCAGCTGCCAAGATGTTTATTTACAATAGCTGGCCAGGACTCAAGAAATCGCGTGAAAAATGGCCGGGTGCGGCAGTCCTCGAGTTCGATAGACTCGCTGAATCAGGCCGAGGACGGGGTGCCGTTGATCATGGCAAACCCGGACCAGGTTTAGTTCTCATGCAAGGATTACCGAAATACCTTGTTGCCATAGACCACTCAAAGTATGACGGCGATATCTTGTTGCAAGGGTACCCCCAAAATGGGGGGTCCAAGGTCATTACCTACATAGGTACCGAATGGTGGACGAGATCTTCAAACTCAGCCGACAGTTCAGGTCAGTCATGCCCGAAGTTTGGAGACCATTGATCATAAATGACGGTGTCAAGCTGACAATGTGGCCCCAGAAAGCTCCGGCCTCACGACAACGCGATCGTACGCCGCGGCGAGTCCCTCGAGGGAGCGCTCGGAGACTCGGGGGTTCCAAACGCTCCCTACGAGGGCAATGACGCTCTTCGAGACCCGGGTGCCGCTGGCCCACCGCCCCAGGAGGACGGCCCTGGAGACACTGGCGTCCCCGACGAACACACGGCGCCTCTCTCGACAAACCCCGGGAAGTCACTTCCAAAACTCGCCTTCGTTCCAACAGAAAGACTACCTACGCCCCATGACGCCTTGAACAAGACCTGGAAAGTGCTCGCTCTCAAGAAGGCACGTCGCACCTTCAGCGGGTACCGTCAGGGCAGGAAGGGAGGCGAGTGGAACCCGTTCCGGGTGGACGACGTTGGCCTTCTCGAGGACATGGGCTACACCAAAGTCCGCGTGCTTTGGTCCTCCGACGACGGGCCGCCGACCGAGGCCAGCGACGGTGCGGCTCAGGCGCTGCTGAGAAAGCGTCGCAGGCGATGGGAACGGAAGCACGCGCGGCGTCACTGACTGCGTTTCTCTCTCTCTGTGTTCTCTTCCTCGGCTGCTCCCGTTGTTCATATCTGGTTTTCTTGTTTCTTTTTTGTTTAATCATCTGATTTCGTCATGTAACTTGAGTCTTCCATTAGTATTACCATCTCCTAAAAATCTCATTGTCAATCCCTTGCTCTCCAAAACTCCATCACCGTGAATGAGAGACAAAAGCAACCAAATATTCCCGCCAGAATGCCTGCAGGCGCCAGCGCCTTTTCCACAACCGGCATTTCAAGACTGGATACCAACTCCTACCGGTACCAGTTTTAGGGCCGGGTGGATGTGATGCGCTGGGTGCGGGTGAATGTGACGTGTCGGGTGCGCGTAGATGTGGCAGCCGTGTAAGGGGGGGTAGGCGAGGAGCGGGCTGTCGACGACAAGCTCAACCCTTGCATTCCGACGGCCAGCGACGTCGTTCCTCTCAATCTGGAGCTTTCGCCGCCGCCAGGTCTGCGAGATTGGGCGCCCAATGTTCCAGTAGCAGCCGCGTGCGATCTGGTGGCTCCATATCCCGCCCGTCTTCCACCACGACTGGACCGCAAAGTCCTGCTCCTGGCGTAGTTACTGCTTCCCGGGCTAGGGCTCAGCTCAATGTGTAGGGCATAACAAACAGAATCCTCGGCTTCGGGATTCCGCTGAAGGACATCCTCAAGGAAGTCCAGCCTCGCATCTTCCGAGATACGGTGAGCCACGCACCACACCTGTTCCTTGTACCTTTGATGGGTGCACACAAAGAGCAGGTCTGTATAGTCGCCGTCGCACTGCCTGCGGTAGGACCGAAACTTTGTCCAGGTGAGCGGGCCAACCGCCAGGATCTTGACAGGATTTTCGCCCCGGTAGATTGCTCTGCTTTCTAACACATTGGCGAGGTCAAACGGCATGCGATGACCTTCAGCTCTCTCGGAATGGAGGTCAATCTGGACGAGCTGCCCGCTCCCTCCAACTTCAATAAAAATGCGAGCGACGCCGCCCAACCAGGATCTTATGTCAGAGGGCCTGGTGATACTTTCATCTCCCGCCCGCCCTCGCACCGGGCTTGGTGTTAGCAATCACGGTGACGGAGAAGGGGGTCCCGGCAAGCAAGAGGGGGGCATACCGGGAATCGTTGTTCAGAAGGTAGAGGACGTTGTCCAGTTGCCATCGGCCATCCACCGTCAGATCCACATCGCGGGTGGTTCGGGGGGACCCGCGCAGGTAGAAGTTCATACCGCCCATTACCGCATACACCAGGCCTCGCCTTTCGAAGATGTTGGCGATGATTTGAAGGGCAGCCTCCAGGTGGCGAATCTGCGCATGCGCTGCCATCCTCTCGAGCCTGCGGAGTTCGTTGGTGTGAGTACGATAATATCGGCACTGCATCTTGGACGGCGAGATTTGAAAAACGACAAGGGGGGTTGAAAACAATGGGTGAAGGTTCCAGAAAGAGGGGACAGGGGACGAGATAGGGAAAATATGCTGCGGAGAGCCAGCTCGATTCACGCAAGCACCGGGCGTTGGCAGAAGCTGTGTGATTTAAGAGTTGGGTCCAAATGGTTACCAGTCCCGTCTGCCGTTCTTTAATACGCAGCAGACTCCATCGTCTCGAGGACTTGCCGTCCAACCCCGAAGGGATCCCGGGGCTTGAGGTCGGGTGTCTAGTCGTCCATGTCTTGCCCGAGTGCCGCCGCCACTTCTGCAACACATCGGTTCAGTGGACATCGTGACAAGAGAGCGATCCGGCCAGGGACGGGCACAGGGCGGCCAAGATTCACACCGCTGGCTGCGTATCCTGTCCGCTGGACTGTCACATAAAATACTAGGCCGTTGGCCACAAGGATCGGTTGCCCATCTTGCGTGTTTTATTGCAACTGTGGATGGTCGAGACCCAAGTTGGTGTCGCAGAATGTGGCCAGCAAAGGGTCGGACACGCGGCAGGGAGAAGGCGAGAGAGGCTTGATGCAAGTTGGCGTTTTAGCGAAGGCCTCTGGACGATCCTATGAGCCGGCCGCGGGCATTTTGAAAACGTTCCAGGCCTGCAGTTGGGCTGGGCTTCCGCGTCCAGTCCGCGGACCCCGGGAGGGCGTGCGGCCCAAATGGGATGTGGTGTTTGAGTTCCGGGCCGGCCCAGCCAGCATGCCGAGAACCAACCACCTGCCCATGTCGAACTTGCCCGGTTGGGACCACACCAAGCAAACTTAGCCCCCACGTGCAGCTGCCCATGCTGTCTCGGCCTGTGGTCCCTCGAGCGAGCCAACAACTGTCCGCAGCGAGCCCAACAGAGAGGGCTGTGTGCGGCACAGCGCGTGTCTGTCGGCCGACCAATGAGTGTTGACCGTTGGCCGCACACATTCGAAGCGGGTCTTTTATCGAACAGCAAGGCAAATAAGGAGGCCAAGGAGCGCTGCATCGAGCCGATGAAGCAGGGCCGGTACTTTACTCGCTGGCGAAGGATCAGCTCGTCCGCGGACCGGGAAACAAGAGATCGGGCGGTTTAACAACCTAGGTAGGTACCTAGCAAGGGAGGATATGGTCAACGGACTCATAAATCCCTGACCAACATTGTCTTTAGAAGCTGGGCTAATACAGTTTCTCTGACTTGGTGTACTTGTATGCATATCTCGGTGTCTGTCAACGCAGGTAGCCAAGGGGTGTGGTTCTCTGTCGTCATCAGAGCGTATGAGAGGTGCATTTCCCACGTTGGCTGCACGCCGCACGCCTGCCTGCATGTGCATGAAATGCACAGCCCTGTCAAGTTGCATATTTGTTGAATTGCGGGGTACACATAAATATGGAATTCTCTGGCGGCAGCTCAGGACTCCCACGCCCCGCTCCCATCTTTTTGTGTTTCAGTCCACGTCGACCTCTTGCCCCCTTTCTGTTCTACTCATCGTAGCCCCTCCACGCCTTCCATCTCCTTTCCGCCTGTCCAACACATCTTTGCCTTCGAGCAATAACTTCACCATGCCGTGCCAGTACTACCCGCCGGCCGACCTCGACGACCTCGAGGAAGAGGCCACTGCGGCGACGCCCAACCAACAGAAAGAGGCACTGCAAATCGTCGCCGACATCTTCAACGCCCACGGACTCCCATACGGTCTGATGGGGGGCATGAACTTTTACCTTCGCGGATCGGGCAGGACGACAGATGACGTCGACTTGGCCGTCACTGGCACCCAGAGCCTACAGAGCACGCTCGATCTGCTGAACGACGACGAACGGTATGATGGCCGAGTACATTTCTCTGCCTCCTCCTCTCCCTGCGAACAGAGTTAATCTTTTCTTTTATCTTTAGGGTGACCAGGCCGCGGAATAAAATGTCTTGGCTGGGCGGCGTCGCTCGTACTTTTGTTCGAGTTGGGGACGAGCAACAACAGGTCCAAATCGACCTGAAGTGGCAAAGGGCCGAGGGCCACGGCATGCCCGAGGATCTCAACGCGACGACCGAGCTTCTGCACGGCAAGAGAGGCGGCATCCGTTTCATGAAGATCGGTCCTCTAGTCAAGGCCAAGTTCCAGTCTTACGGCAGGGGCAAGCCTGGGGACTTTGTGGACCTGCTCTTCGTTTGCAAGCATCCGAGGTATAGCAAGGAGGTGATGGACGTGGCTGCCCAGATTCGTTTGGACAAGAGGGAGCTGTTTCTCCAAGAGGTTCTGGACACCAACCCCGGCGATGCGGATACCATCCAGCAGGTGTTGGGACTCGAGGAGGGCCTCAGCTCGGGAGATGAGACTGGCAGATAAATACAGGTACCTTACCTTGACCCCTACTTGCTCTCACGCATCCAGCTCCTCGTCCTCCTCATCTCCCTCCAACCAAATCTCATGCCCATCCCCTTCCCTCACAAACAAGCTCCCGACCACCGTGCCCACAGCCACAGCGCTCAGCCCCCAAAACACAGCGCCAACCACCCCAGCCGCCAACCCCTTGCCATACAAAAACCCCGCCAAAACCGGCCCGACCGTGCCCGCAAAGCTGCTGACGCTCTGCCCTATCCCATGCACCGTCCCCAGCACGCTCGGATGCGGCGTACAATTATTAACCAAAATCGTCTGCGCAGGCAGCGCAAACGTGCGGCCGACGACCTGCAGGGTAATGACAGCGAGCAGGGCAAGCCAGACGGGCCAGCCGTCCTTGGGGGCCGGGGGCGGGGTGGCGCTCGGCACGAGGCTCAGGAAGGGCACGCACAGGTAGGCGACGGGGAAGGCGACGAGGAACAGGCGCCAGCTGCGCACGGTGCCGAGGCGCGCGGCCAGCGGCGGGTACACGAGCAGCTGCAGCGAGATGCCGATGACGCCGAGCACCGCCATGGCCAGGCCGACTTCGCGCGGGCGTAGCCCCAGGCCGCCCGTGAAGAGGAAGGGGAGGTGGCGCTGGAGAGGGGTGGACGGGTGCGCTGGGTCGTAGACGGGCGTGGAGAGGAAGACGGACCAGAGGGAGTTGAACGCGCCGAGGTGGAAGGCGAGGAGCGCGTTGGAGGCGAGCGTTGAGACCACGTTGGGCGTGAAGATGCGCCGGAAGGGCAGGCGCTGCGTGTAGCGGCGTCGGGTCGGCTTGGCTGCGTGAGGCGGGGTGGAGGCGCCGCTCGAGGAGGGCTCGGCGTCGTCGTCGTCTGTGGACGTAAGGGCGGTGTACTCGTAGTTCATATCCCCTGAGCGGGAGCCTGACAGCCACGCGCCAAGCTTGCGCCCGACTTCTAGCCCTCTATCACGTTTGTCCAATCTAGACTCAAGCGTCTGGAAAACGGGTCAGCAAGACTAAAAGGGGGGTGATAGGGGTCAGATAGGGGCATACCTCTTCCAAGCACAGCCATACGCTCAGAATAGCGCAGAGGAGAAAGAAAGCGGAGACCAAGTTCGGGGTGGCGTAGGGGAATCGCTTGAAGAACTCGACGTCTCCGAAGAGGCTGGGATAGCTCCCTGCCGGGTCGGACAGGATGCCGCCCAGGATGGGCCCGATGATGGTCCCAATGTTGAAGGTCATGGGGAGCAGCAGGAAGGCCCGGGATTGGTATCTGCAAGTCCAAACTTTAGTACCAGGCTGGTCTCCATAATAGGCCGAAAAGGAGAGACACACTTCTTTTCTCTGACTGTCTCGCTGATCCTGTGATTGCGGTTCTCTAAGTCAACTATCTGCACGAATGGTTGTGGAAAAGGCATCTTACATGGTCCTCAGCACGCCCACATTTCCGTTGGTAACACCGCCGATGGATCGGAAGAGCAGGGCTTGCCAGAACGATGTGGAGAAGGCAAAGCCAATGCAAGATAGCACTGTGAGAGAGAACATTAGTTCAGAGACCGACTCGCAAGCACGTGTTACCGAGGATAAGGGACTCACTGGTACCCCCAAGCCCGATCATCAGGACAGTCTTGCGGCCGAACAGGCTAGAGTCGGCGATTCGCCCCCACATCATAGCGGTGAGGAACTGGGCGGCCGTGAAGCTCGCGCTGGAAGAGATCTGCATGAGCCCCGAAGTGTGCAGAACAGCGAAAGAGGTATGGATCATTCTTACTGCAGGATACCGGCTTGGGTAGAGATGACCGAGTCGGACAGGCTCGGGTTGAACCACTTGAGCTGGTAAAACACATACGACCGGATCGAGGTCTGCACAAGGGGCTCGCTCAACCTTGCCAGGGTGATGACGATAAGTTGATCTCGGCGGGGAAGATCTCTCCCTGAGGCGGGTTTGGTCTTCGCCCTTTTTTTA
>FTCU01000027.1_pt1 | contig 10471 bp, 7 predicted proteins | sample 1639521 | NCBI WGS metagenome assembly FTCU01 (sample SAMEA3914864, study PRJEB12502) | metagenome | biome: forest; material: soil | place: USA | collected 2012-03-12 | depth 0.3 m
CCACCCAATCTCAACAAGAAGGACTGACGCAGTCGCCTCTTTCGTGTGCGCTAAAACCTCCGCTATTCATCAACCCTTGTTTCCCGCCTTGCACCCTCCCAGAAGGAACCCCAATCCTGAGGGACGCTACTCTCGAACCAAGTCCCATCCCTCCCAGGGTGACACAGCCGCCCGCAGGAGGAGGTGTGGGTTGGTCCGTTCGCCATGGGGCTCACGTTGACGTGCCAGCTCACGCTGAGAAAGGAAGGACCTGCAGGTCAGGGGGTTCGTCCCAATCGCGGGTGGACATTCTGCTCGCGACCACGACCACAGGCCAGCGGCTCGACTTCAAACAACCTTGTTGCCTCCGCTTGACCGCCGCCAACCCCATTCCCCAACGCCCCCATCCTTCACAGCAACATCGCACTATCCGCAACAAGCCACGGACAGCCCACCGCGAGGAGACTTGGGGGTTGGCTTTTTTTTGCCCCTGCAACCTTGCTCCGAGACCCCCCCCCTTTTCACCAGTGCCTGCTCCCGCCCATCCATGCCGCCGGCCTTGCAGTAAAAATGGACACCACAAAGTACATTACGGAAGACACAGGTGACGCAGGCGAGAGGCCCGAAACCATTTCACCAGACCATCCCATCCCCGGGGTCGGGTAGGCTAAACAATCCCTGCAAGCGCATATGACGCAGGCCTCGAGAGCCCCAGAGTCATGGAACAAGCTCCATTGACACACAGTCTCGCTCCTGGCATGCCAAAGCGGCAACGAGAGGGCTCCCTGTCACTCGTTTTGAGTACGGAGCATGTACCTTGATATTATTGTCTCCCTCTGCACGCCCAAACATGTCCAGGGAGGCGGCCTTTCCCGGATTGGAGGTTTGACTGAACTCTCTTATTCACTTCAAAGCCCCCCATCACCCTTCCCCAAGAGGGCAACCCTTCTTCAGACTGCCTTCGCCACCCTACTTGATATCAACCCCAGCACGGCTTGATATATCCCCCACAGCCTGGCAGAAGTCTCTACCTCACTCTTACTCCCACACCTTTCCGACTCTATGTTTGGGCAATAGCACTTTGCCGCCATCAAGATGATGCCATCTCTCTTCCCGGCCAACATGGTTGGTGTGGGCCACCACTCGCAGGGCTCCGGCGGAGCCTACACGGTCGACGCGATGCTCGAGGAGCTCTCGAGGCAACTCGTTGGGAACACACGGCGGTATTCGAGGACAGCGAATGGGCAGCAACGGCCCGCTGCGAACGCCATGAGGATCGCCAAACCCGGCAGCGCCAACAACAGCCCGAGATCATCAACAATGCAGTCACGGAGGAGGACGTTGATCGGAGATGGTTTCCGCGGCGGGCTTCAGGTTCGGTCTCCGGCGGTAGACCAGATGTATCTGCCAACTCCAGGGTCGGAGACCTCGAACGGCCCCTTCTACGAGCGGGAGCCCAGCACCAGACCGGCACGCCCTCTCAGCTGGCATCCCTCGACACAGAACGTGCAGCAGCCTCTCTATCACCAAGACGGTGGCAACTCGATGATGTACCCGTACTCGGGCTACAACGACGCCGAGCTCCTGGCGGGCCTGCAGCACTTCCCCCCGACCCCGGCGGTGGTGTATTCGGGGTACGCCTCGCCGGCGGACTCGTTCTCGCCGCTCTCGCTCCCCTACTCGAACTTTAGCTCCCAGCCCATGTGCTCGCCTCTGAACGCGCCTGTCCAGACGCCACAGCAACAACCACAACAACAACAAACACCAGTCTTCCACCCGGCCGCCAACTACTCCCCAGCAGCCAACTACTCCCCAGCCGCCAACTCCCTCTCAGCAATGTCCTACTTCCCCCCCACAGACGACACCTCCCTCATCTGGGAGACCTACCCGGCCGCCACCACCGCCCCCCCAACACCCGAGGACTTCGCCTGCACCCTCATAGGCGAGCAGCAACCACCCCACCTATCACCCATGAAGCCCGAACCAGCACAACAATCCTACCAACCGCTCATCCACGACGACGACATGGACTCGGAGCCCGAGGGCGAGATCCTCTACGGCATGGGCCTGTACGACGCGCCGGACCAGGGCAAGGCGCCGGGCGCGGCGCTGCATCAGTCGGTTGTGCTTTCGTTGCTCGGTGGTAGCGGGGGGGTGAGGGACCGGGGGGAGGTGGATAGTGGGAAGGGGCTGGGGCTGAAGCTTGAGGATGCTTGGGAGCCGCCTGCTAGTGATGATGAGGAGGAGGAGGAGGATGATGACGAGGGGGAGGAGGAGGATGGGGAGGGGCAGGAGGAGGAGGATGGGGAGTGAGTTGGATGCATGTGCACGTCTACGCATGCTGGTTGTGTGATGGACTTTTTTGGTGTGCTTTTTTCTCTGCTTTGGGTTTTTACTTTTTTTGTTTTGGTTTTTGGTTTTGATGCATCACAGCGAGGCGTTTTGCAGGTTCTGGGTTGGGTAGACAGCACAGCATGGGCGGCAAGGAGCCGACACAAGGCACGCACACGGGTAACGGCGTATGTAACTCTGTGTAATTACACATGGATACACACACAGCACAGGCAAACTAAACAGGGCAAAAGGGATGGGATGGGCTGCGGGACTGGGCTCTGTCTGGTTGGGTGGTTGGGGGGGCAAGAGTTCCCAGGAGACAACAAGAGCCAATACTTTGGCGTGTGGGTTTCACAACCCGGAGGGGACAAGGGGCTGAGAATGGAGGATGGAAAGATGGGTAATATTAGCGCGGTTTTTTTCTTCTTGTTGCTGATAATGGAAATGTCACGGCGCCATCATGCAGCGAGCTTGATGCTGACCGGCTCTGGCCGGCTCTGCTCTGTCTGGCCAAACAAACTCTGCTCTCCACTTCTCCGCTCTTCCGTCTCCCTTCTCCCCGCTCTGCTCGTTGCTCGTGTTGTTTTTTTGGGTCTTGTCACCTGGTGATGGTGCAGTGCAGTGCAGCGACTGAGTGCAGTGTGCAGCAACGGTGACAGTGACTTGGGAGGCCACATGTGCATGGGCAATGGGTCGGTCATGCATGTGGTTTGTTTATGGGGGTCTCAGGTGTTCATGCGCGGCAGCTGAGGTAATTAGAGAGTACCTCAGTACCTCAACACCTTCCAGGTTGCCGAGGTGGTGATGGTGGTGCCGTGCAGGTGTACGTATTCTGTAAAGGTGGGTGCCTCGTTGAGAGTGGCGAGTGACAACCGATCGCACGCATCGCATTGCATGGCATCGAATGGAACAGAGTGAGTGACCTGCCTGCCTGGCTGTGTGGTGTTTGCCCCGCCATCCCCCGCCGCCGCCATCGCGCCAGTTGCATTACCCCTCCTTGAAATTTGGGGCCGTTATCGGAACCCTCATCAACGCTGGACTCTGGACTCTGTACGGGCAACAAGTGGGACGGAAGCCCGGCCGAGCAGACGGCAAAGGCCCGGCCTGACTCAACCTGCGACTGGGAAACTGGCAAAGTCGGAACCCACCCGTGGACCCGACCAACACAAAAACGAGTCGCCGCGGTTTGGACTCGGATTCTGCCAGGCGAGAGCAGGAATTTCCCCGCACAATCCAAGAAATTGCCTGGGAGCACAGCACAGCACGCCGTACAGCACAAGCACACCACAGCACAGCAAGCAAGCACACACGGCTTCTGTCTGACCGAGAAAAGATGGCTTCGCAACAGTAAACCCGCCCCACCACTGCCCAATGCCTTGCTCGATGCATCGCCCATCCCACCCCCAAGCTAAGGGCGCCATGGCCACCACGGGCACCACGGGGGCGCATCCCAGACGGCGGCTGACATGGACTCTTGTCCGCCTGTAGCAGCGTGCTTATGCTCGGCGCGGGCTTCGTGACGCGGCCGACCCTCGACGTCCTCAGCGACGCCGGCATCCCCGTCACGGTTGGTACGTCCTGCCATCCCGCCATCTCTCCGTCCGGCCACCCCCCTCCTCGTCCAAGACGAACGCACCCCCTACTCTCCTCTTGCTGACTCGCTCCCCCGTGCAACAGCCTGCCGCACCCTCGCCTCGGCCCAGCAGCTCTCCGAGGGCGTCAAGAACGCGCGCCCCATCTCGCTCGACGTGACCAACGACGCGGCGCTGGACGCCGAGGTGGCCAAGCACGACCTGGTCATCAGCCTGATCCCCTACACCTTCCACGCCACCGTCATCAAGTCGGCCATCCGCCAGAAGAAGCATGTCGTCACCACGAGCTACGTGTCGCCCGCCATGCTGGAGCTCGACGCCGACGCCAAGGCGGCCGGCATCACCGTCATGAACGAGATCGGCCTGGACCCCGGCATCGACCACCTGTACGCCGTCAAGACCATCGACGAGGTGCACAAGGCCGGCGGCAAGATCCTCAGCTTCCTGTCCTACTGCGGCGGCCTGCCCGCCCCGGAGGACTCGGACAACCCGCTGGGCTACAAGTTCTCGTGGTCGTCGCGCGGCGTGCTGCTGGCCCTGCGCAACGACGGCAAGTGGTGGAAGGACGGCGATATCGTCCAGGTCGAGGGCAAGGACCTCATGAAGATGGCCAAGCCCTACTTCATCTACCCGGGCTTCGCTTTCGTCGCCTACCCCAACCGCGACTCCACCATCTACAAGGAGCGCTACAGCATCCCCGAGGCCCAGACCGTCGTGCGCGGCACCCTGCGCTACCAGGGCTTCCCGCAGTTCATCAAGACCCTCGTCGACATCGGCTTCCTGCAGGACACCCCGCTCGACGTGCTCTCGCGCCCGGGCGCCTGGAAGGACGCCACGGCGGCCGTCATCGGCGCCCCGTCCTCCTCGGCCGCCGACCTCGAGGCCACCATCCTCGCCAAGGCGTCCTTCGAGTCGGAGGAAGACAAACAGCGCATCCTCTCGGGCCTCCGCTGGATCGGCCTCTTCTCGGACGACGCCATCGTCCCCAAGGGCAACCCGCTCGACACGCTGTGCGCGACCCTCGAGCGCAAGATGCAGTATGAGGAGGGCGAGCGCGACCTGGTCATGCTGCAGCACAAGTTCGAGATTGAGCACGCCGACGGGACGCGCGAGACGCGCACCAGCACCCTGTGCGAGTACGGCGTGCCGGGGGGGTACTCGGCCATGGCCAAGACGGTCGGCGTGCCGTGTGCTGTGGCCGTCAAGCAGGTGCTGAGCGGGCAGATCAGCGCGCGGGGTGTGCTGGCGCCGATGACCACTGATATTACGGAGCCGTTGATGAAGGAGCTGGAGGAGAAGTTTGGGATTACGATGGTGGAGAAGACTATTTCGTAGGTTGGGTTTGAGAGGGGGTAGGGGATTCATCTGGGCAGTGGCCTGGTGGTCCAGGGGATACATAAAATCGATAGATGAGCTTGAGCATAGACAAAAGCAGTATCCGCCTCACCTGTGTTTTCTGATGACTTTCCACCGTTGCTCGTGATCGGCAACGTCCCCTTCAGTCGAGATGAGAGCTGGGTGGCCTTGACATGGTCAACAACCCGGCAAAAACATAAATGGAATACTGTACCAGTTTTTGTTCTATTTTCGAAAAAGAGAGAGACATAGAATTGCCAAGGACAGCATGCTCAAAACATCAGATTTTGCCATATTCTAACTTTCCCTTCTTTTACCACGACATCTCCAAACAGTGGCGCACAGACACAAAAAAGATAACGCGCTAACACCCAGACTCTGCTCACTTCTCAACATCAACTTCTCAAATCTCCAAAATCTCAACACCACCACCAACAAAACCCTTATTTCGTCTCTGCTCTCCGCCTCCAGTATTAATGCACTCCTAAAATTATGGTACAATACATCTTCACCCCCTGGCGCAACCGCGCCGAGCTCCTCGCCGTGCGCCGCCAGTTCTACCCGCGCGAGACCAGCACCACCACCACCACTACCCTTCACCCTCCTCACCAACATCAACAACAACAACAACAACAACAACAACAACAACAGCACCGACAGCATCAACAGCATCAACAGCGGGAAGAAGAAGAAGAAGGCCATGGGAATGCTGCGCAAGAGAGGAGGGACAGCGCCGCAGAAGCAGTCGCCCGCGTGGCCATGTGGATGCAGCGCGGCGGGTGTCCGCACATGGTCGAGTCGACTGCGTTGTTGGTGGCTGCGGGGTTGAGTGATTCGGGGGTTTCTTTGGGTTCTTTGGGTGGGGGTGGTGGTGAGGATGGGAGGGGAAGGGGGGACAATGGGGTGGAGAGGGCCGCTGGGGGGTATGCGGTCAGGGCGGCTTATTCGGCGGCTTTTAGTCGGTGAGTTTTTTCTTCTTCTTTTTTTCTCTCCGTGTTGTCTTGGAGTTTTGGGTTTTTGGTTGGGAGGGGAGGGGAGGGGTGGTGGTGGTGGTGTGGTTTAGAGAGGGAAAGGAAGGGTGAAGGTGGAGGGTGAGATGTCGAGTTGGAGGCTTGAAGAGAAGGGGAGTTGGCTGTTATCTACAGCTGAACGATCAAAAACCGAAAACGTCGAGCGGGAGGGGAAAGGGACGGGCTCACAACCACCCACCCCCGACCCTACATCCTACCCTCTCCCCCACCACCACCAACCAACCTATCTCACAAACTTCTTCTAACGTCACCAGCTTCGTAACAGGCCTCCTCGACTCCCACCAAGACAAGCAGCGCAAGATGTCCATGTACGATGTGGCCAAGAGCGTCGGGCTGCCCGCCACCTTTGTCGAGCTGCGCCACCAGGCCACCCACGAGCAGCTGCCCTCGCTGCCGCGGCTGCGCGCCGCCGCGGGCAAGGCGCTCGCCTGGATCTGGGAGTACTACTGGCGGCATCTGGGGGTGGTGGTGGATGGTTCCGAAAGTAGTCAGGTGGTTGAGGGTATGGTTGTTGAGGGTATGGCTGTTGAGGGTGGTGGTGGCCAGGAGGGGGATGGGGTTGGTGAGGAGGGGGAGGTGAGGGAGTTGGTGGTGCGATATTTGGAAGGGGAGGGGGAGGAGTTGAAGGGGGAGATTGGGAGGGCTGATGAGGGGGTGGTGTTGACTGTGCTGGATTCCATTTCGGGGAGTACCAGGGACAGCAGGGTGTTGCGGCGGGCCATGGCGCTCACGAGGGAGATTTTGGAAGGGGGAGGGGGCGCGGACCGGATGGAGGAGGATGATGAGAAGCCTGGGACGGGGGTTTCGGTGGGTGTTGGGAGTGTGATAGATGAGATGGGTCAAGCGTTGGAGGAGGTGAACGAGGAGGAAGACGAGGATGAGCATGTCGAGGTGATTATGGCTGAGCAGAGGCCGGCTTGGGCGCTGTATGAGGAGGAGGCTTGGGTGCCAAAGCCTATTGGGGTGGTGTAAGAGGAGCAATCCAGAGACGTCAGACTCCCTCCAGTATCTGGCTGCACTCTGTGCTCCCCTTCTGCTCCCCTGATCCCCTCGGAGCGGGATATGGGCGGTCATGTGACTGTGGAGCTGGCCTGCGCCGTGGAATGGAACGTGCCTGGGCGTGAAGCGAGACACTGTCCAATGATAACGTCATGCCGTCCTGTGCTGCATCAACGGTCCTCGGCGGTTATCATGACCCGGATTCGCTGGAATCCATTAGTTCCCTCCGCTTACTACATTCATGCTTCTCTAGCTTGAGCCTCAGCGTAGCGACTAACGTTCTATTGATTTGTAACTCGGCTGAGTATGCAAGCCTCTGCTGCTGCACGACGTCTTTTCCAACCACGACTCGCCTCTTTCACTTCGACTGTAAACAACCCCCATGGCCCTCATTCCAGAACCGAACCCATCTCGATACTGATTGTTTCCCAGCCGGTCACCGCTCGCACAATGCATATCCAGTCGATTCCTATGTGTAAGTTCTCGGGCCGTTTCCAGCCACGATGTCGTGAAAGCTGACAATGGCAAAGGGGTGGGGAAGAGCGACAACTACGCCTACCTTGTTGTCGACGACAAGTCCAAGGAGGCCGTCATCATCGATCCGGCCCACCCGGCTGAGTGAGTGATCCAGTCAAAGCCTTGGGACCAGCAGCTCATTCCGTCAGGGTCGCCCCCGTGCTCAAGAAGGCCATCCAGGACGGGTCAATCAAGCTCGCGGCCATCGTCAACACCCACCAGTGAGTGTTATGGTTTTCCAACCTGGGAGAGTGAGATGCTGACCCTGCCAGCCACTGGGACCATGCGGGTGGAAACGAGGAGCTCGTGAGTTGTACCAAGTTTGTCCAGACCTGGGCCGTAGACTGTGTCTGACCCTGGCAGCTCTCGGAGCTCGACCAACCTCTCGAGATCATTGGCGGCAAGGACTGCAAGAAGGTGACCAAGACGCCCGCGCACGGCTCGACCTTCAACATCGGCAGCATTGTGGTCAAGGCGCTCCACACGCCGTGCCACACCCAGGACAGCATCTGCTTCTTCATGCAGGACGGCGACGACAAGGTCGTGTTTACGGGGGACACGCTGTTCCACGGCGGTGAGTGCCGTCTTTTGGTTACTGTTAGACTAGCAATATCTGACCTGAGCAGGCTGCGGCAGGTTCTTTGAGGGCAACGGCGAGGAGATGCACAAGGCGCTGAACGTGACGTTGGGCGCCCTCCCCGACGATACTCGGGTCTTCGTGAGTGACTTAAAAATAGAGGTGCTTCGATTTGCCATGCTGATTCTTTCAGCCCGGCCACGAGTACACGACGGCCAACGCCAAGTTCGGCGTGTCGGTCCTCCCGAGCGAGGCGGTCAAGGCCCTGGCGGCCTTTGCAAAGGACAACGCCGAGACGCAGGGCAAGTTCACCATCGGCGACGAGAAGGAGCACAATGTGTTCATGCGGCCTCAGGTAGGATGTCCTCGCGTGCTGTGATCTCTACGGCTACTAACAGGAGCGATAGGACCCGGAGATCCAGAAGGCTACCGGCGAGACGGACCCCGTCGCCATCATGACCAAGCTGCGCGAGATGAAGAACAACTTCAAGTGAGTCGGCCGCCGCACGGCGGAGAGTATCAGTCATTGGGACGTGAGGTTGATTGGGCATCGCGGGATAGGGAGGATGTCACCGAGAAATCCAATTTGTAGGAGGGTACCATCACAGCCCAGCCTGCTTCAACGGCCATCTTGACATTAAGTCACAAACAAGTGGAATGTCTCCGCAAGCCCATACCATCCGGATCCGACAGGACCCAGACGCAGTGAACTCGCGGACGCGCCATACGGTGACGCGTGTTGTTTCAATATTGCTTCACTGTCCACACTTGCTCGCCCTGGGATTGTATGGAGGCGGCAAGCTCTAGCAAATTTTGAAGCGGTTGCGTTCGGTCTCGGTTCCGAGGAAGTCGAGGCATGATACAGCAGAAAGAAATCAAGAGGCACCAGCAGCATGACCTACCGGAATATTCCCTCTCTCCGTTCAGAGTCTTATTGCCTGCGCAGAGCAAGGTAGAGATCGGGAGAGAGGGAGTGCCGCCGGCCGTGGCCAACGGCTGGTTCTCTCAGGGTTTGCACCACTGGGGGTCCGTCGAGAAGTTTGTGGTTGAGAAGGAACAGAATCTACGGAAGATGCAGACTTTTAAGGCTCCCTTAAGCAAACGATCACGTGGATTGGCACCCATTTGGTGAATTGCCCCGCCGCGCATGGCTTGGCAGACCCGGAAACTCCACGCGCGCGATGCGCCGACGTCGATTGCGCCCGTCGCATCCCTCTCGGCCAGCGCATCGCAACCAACCCAACTACCAACCCACAACACCAATATTTTAATTTACAACCCAAATCACACTCCAGTAAAAATGGTAAGCCACCCCTTCCGTTTACCCACCTACCCAAACCTACCTAACCACCTACCTCAGCCCCCCCGCCGCCGCCCGCCAGCGCAAGGCGCATCCGCAGCCTCCACCTCGTCCAAACCCCCCACCGCGGCGCGCCCCTCCAAGCTCGCCAAAGAAAACAACATCACCGCCCAAGAAGAGTCCGAGATCCGCGAGGCCTTCTCCCTCTTCGCCGAGCCCCTGCAAGGCGAAAAAGAAGGCGTCATGCCCATCGCCGACGTCCGCCGCGCCCTCATGTACGCCCCTCTCTCTCCTCCACCTCTCCACCCCTCCCTCTTTTCCAAACCCTTCCCTTTCCCAAGCCTACTAACTAACATGATTGAACGATAAAAAAACAGAGCCCTCGGCATCCCCCCCGCCACCCCAACCGACCTCTCAACCTTCACCGCGGCCCTCGACCCCTCCGACGAAGGCTTCGCGACCTACCCGGCCTTTCTGAGCCTGTGTGCGATACAATTCCGCAACAAACGCTCCGGCGAAGACGAGGAGGCGCACCGCGCCGAGGTGGACGAGGCGTTTGCGCTTTTTACTACTACCACTGCCAACAATACTGGGGAGGTTGATATGGAAGGGGAAGAGGAGGATGAGGGGAGGGTGATTACGCTGGCGGATTTGAGGAGGGTGGCTGCGTTGTTGAGGTTGGATGGGAGTGGTGGTGGTGGTGAGGGTGGGGGGAAGGGGAGGGAGGTGGTTACGGAGGAGGTGTTGAGGGATATGATTCTTGAGGCGAATGGGGGGAGGGGGGTGG
>FTCU01000268.1_pt1 | contig 10465 bp, 12 predicted proteins | sample 1639521 | NCBI WGS metagenome assembly FTCU01 (sample SAMEA3914864, study PRJEB12502) | metagenome | biome: forest; material: soil | place: USA | collected 2012-03-12 | depth 0.3 m
GTCTTCCGGGTTGTTGAACGCCCTCGTGTCCCACATGACCTCGAACATGACCTGCGGAATCTTCACCGGATGGCTGCTAGGGCACTGGGCGCCGACGACGGCAAAAGACGTCGGTCCGCCGACGGGATGCGAAACATGATCTCTGTGGTTTGGGGTGTCGAGGTTCTTTCCGTCCCAGCATCTGACAACACAAGCGTGGTCAGCGTCCCCTTGTTGGCCAAAGCTTATTTTGAACCTCATACAGCGGGAAGATGATGTTGGAGCGGATTCCGCCGACACAGGGCCGCTTCGGAAAGTAGTCGGTGTCAAGGTCGGGATCCATGCATGGCGAGTACCGGCTGCCGCCCCAGTTCTCGGCTGTGTAGCAACGGTAGCATTGTTGCATCTTTTTGCCCAGGTTGTCCGACTTTCGTTGGGTCGAGTCGCCGGTAAGCATGCGGAAGCCCTGGAACCGAAGCTGTCAGCAACCGGGAAATGAACCAACAGGTCAAGGAAGATTCTTGAAGTTGGCATAAATACCGGCTTGAACGCGGTCGTCAGGTTGGGGCCCGGAGAGGTGTAGTAGAGGGTGATGCCGCCGTTGTCACCGTCGTTGAACTGGTTCGCCATCTGAGGCACCCGCTTGTACGTCCCGTTGCGGGCTCGAAAGTACAGGTTTGCCGTCCAGTAGTTGGAAAGGTCCTCCTTGAAATGGCAGGTCGTGCAAGAGCCGAGCTTTGAGACGTCGGTCGCAGGCATCGAGGCGGCGAAGGCGTTTCCTCCAACGATATGGTGCATGTGCGAGGACGGCGCCATGCCGGGGTCCACGAGTCTGTCCGGTCAGTCCCCCTCCGTTTTTGCTTCCAGCCTGCTTCCCAGTTTTGAGATCTGGTTTGGTGTTCAGACTCACGGATCAAGACGCTCAATCACGACCTGGGAGCAGCCAAAACGCAGCATCGCGCTGGACCCCGTCCTCGGGCCGCCTTGCAGCATCGGCGCATCGCCTTCGTAGCCCTCATAGTATTGTGCCGCCGCCACGTTGGCGAGCGCCGAAAGCGCCCAAAGTCGAGAGGACAAAACCATAATGCTGCCGGTGTTGGTTGTTGTTACCACTGCTGTCACATGCAAAAGGAGAGGGCCAGCATCAACGGCCAACCGGGAATTGGTTTCTATTAGCAACAGAACTCAGCATATTTGAATCCGCGCGTGGGAAAGGAAATCCTTAACCGGCCACGGATGTGGCAATGCACGGTTTGCCGCGATGCGAGTAGATTGATTTGCTCTTTGTTCTACTTGTGGTGTATATCCGCAATATCCCAAGGGAGGGTCATTGGCTCCCGAGAGTCGATCTGCGGCTTGGTGTCCGGGATCCGGGACAAATTGCAATTGCCGAACTGCCTCTACGCCCCTCCCGCGGCCCGCCTCGTGCTACAAAGATGAACAACTTGGACTTGAGTCGAGGACAGTGCGTTTTCCGAGCATACCTGCCTGGGCTGGACGTTTGTTGCCTCTCTTGTCTCTGGGGGACGCGGGGAAGTCTGTGTCAAGGGCCACAAACACCATGATGCTGGTGGGGTTTGGCAATAAACCGACATTCATATCACATCTCTGGTAATATCTCTTAGAAATAACGCCCGTCAACGCATCCCATGAGTTTGTTGGCCTCGAAAGTGTCGGCCCAGGCGTGTGTGTGAGAGAAAGGGCGGCTGAGGGTTAGGGTTCCATGCCTCCAATCGCTCACCTGACCTCGCGGGGCTTCCGTGTTGGCTGGGATCGCCATCTGTGCGACTGACGGAATCCTGTCGCCATTCAGCTTCTGCCATTTTCACTGCCCTTCCACTGCATTCCTCTGCTCAATTGACAAACCGCGATCGAATTGGTGCCTCCATCACAGAACATTTTCTGCCGCCTCGAAGACGCGACAATGGGTGCAGACGCTCCCGCGCCAGCCAAAAAGCGCAAGCACGCCGATTCCGCTGCCGCCGACACCGCCGACACCGCGACAGGCAGCAGCAGCAGCAACGCCAGCCCCGTCAAAAAGCCGCGCGGATCCAACCCCCCAACTGAGAAACGGCTGCGAAGGCATTTACCACTCTCCTCTTCCTCGCGCATCCCAACTAACCCATACCCGCCCAAACCAGATTCCGCCCGCACCCCCCCCAATCCTTCCACGACCTCTACCACCGCGCCACAAATCAACGCTTCTACGTGCTCTCCCGCGCCCGACACCCCTCCCCGTCCCTCCAACCCGAAGACCCACAAGAACAAGAAGAAGAAGAAACCGTCACCCTCACCGGCTCCACCGGCAACATCTACACGACCACCATCGCGCGCCAGCCGCGCTGCGACTGCCCGCACGCCCGCGCCGGCCACGCGCCCTGCAAGCACATCGTCTACGTCCTCGCGCGCGTGCTGCGCGCCCGGTACGACCTGGTCTACCAGCTGGCGCTGCTGCGCGGCGAGCTGCGCGAGGTGCTGGCCGGCGCGCCGCTGTCTTCCTCTGCGGGCGGCAGTGACGGGAGGAGGAAGCCTGTGGACGGGGACTGTCCGATTTGTTTCTGCGAGATGGAGGTCGATGGGAGGAAGGGGGAGGAGGTGGTGTGGTGTCGGGCGGCGTGCGGGCAGAATGTGCACAGGGGGTGCTTTGAGACGTGGGCGGCTACGAAGAGGAGACAGCAGGCTGATGGTGGTGGGGAGGTGACGTGTCCGTATTGTAGGAGTGTTTGGGAGGGGGATGAGGAGATGGTGATGAAGGTGAGGAGGGATGGGGAGAGGAATGCTGAGGGGTATGTCAATGTGGCGGATCAGTTGGGGATCAGTGGGCAGCGAGGTGAGTTTAACGCCGTGGAGGGGTGGCGGTCGTGGGGAGGCTTGCTGACGACGCGGCGGCAGACTACAGCACGTACTCGAAGTGGTGGGCTGGCAACCCTCATGGGTATCGCAACCGGCATTACTGGCGGCGGTGAGATACGCAGCTTCGGCGGGTTTTGGCGCGTGGATTTGGGGTCTGCGGTCATTCAGGGTTGGCATTGAGTGGACACGCCCACTCCACCATCACGGAGCAAAATGGAGCTGTCAAATTCGGCAAAAACATACAACACAGGGGATTCCCCAGTCGTCACCGACCTGAGTACTGATCCTGCGGTCAGAAGTTTGTCGAGGGGAGAGCGGACGGGATCCCGAATTGTCTCCTGCCTATGGCCGTATGTAATGGTTGGGTCTGGTAACTGAGATTATGTGTCGGGGCAAAGGAGTTGTGGTGACGACCGCCGATCGCCTGACAGGAACTCGGCTCTCACTCCATCCAAGGTACCAAATCACACAAAGTGAACCCAAACGCTTGCCAGGTCTATGCTCCTCTGATTAAAAATCTATAACGCTTTCAGTAAGACTCAAACCCCGACCCCGGTGGCACAAGGCTGTTGTCCCAGGACCGTCCTCTATGCAATAATACCAAGTCTAGCACATTACATTAGGTAACTTGCACGTCTTTCCGTGTCATCGCTCCCACGAGTATCTAAACCACCCCCCAATCTCACTTCGCCTTCCCAGGGAACTTCTCCCTGATCTCGTCCTCGCTAAACCGCCTCGCATGCCGCCGCAGCAGCTCGGCCCGCTCCTCCAGCGTCATGTCCATCTGGTCGCCGATCGGCACGAGGCACTTGGCCAGGTGGGCGTAGTCCTTCATCAGCAGCCGCACCGTGATCATCAGGTAGTCGATGTTGTGGAACACGAGGGCCTTTTCGGCCGCGTACGTCTCCTTTTGCCGGAGGAAGGAGACCGGGTGCTCGCGCCAGTGGCGGAGCGGGTTGAGGTGGTGTGAGGTGTGGTAGCCGTCGTTGTAGCAGTAACGGTTGCTCTGAGGGGTTGTTAGGGACTGTTCTTCTGTTGTGTTAGAGGAAAGGGGAGGAGAAGGGGTGGACGTACCGGCACGTCGATGAGGGTCACGCTCGACCGAAAATCTGAGTCGGGCTCGTCGGCGTCGACAAAGGCGTGCTGGCCCCAGTTGCCGACCATCAGGCCGATGCGCATGAGGAGCAGGGGGCAGAGGAAGGCGAACGTCGTGGCTCCGCGGTTGAGCTGGAAGAGCGTGTAGAGGGCCGTGTAGTTGGAAAATTCCCAGAAAAAGGCCTTGATGCCGTTCGCGGTGCGCCCTGTGCGGAAGAAGTAGAGCGGCAGGTCCAGCCAGATCAGCACGAGAAAGCGGCCGACGTAGTGGAGGAAGTGGAGGAGTTCGTCCCGTTGGTACCGGATCGTGGACGATAGGTCGTTGGGCCCGTTGCCCTCGATGTGGTGGTGCTTGACGTGGTGATAGAAGTACGTGTTCCAGGTGTGTCCCATCAGCGGGTCCGTGATATACGGGAAGAGGGTGTCCACCAGACGCAGAAACGGCCGCTTGGCGAGGATGCCTCGCATGTGGATGTGCTGGTGCATCATCAAGGTGTACGTCCCGACGTACCAGAACTGCATGGCCAGGTGGAGGATGCCGTGGAGGTAGGTAAAGCGGTAGAACAGCCAGATGGCGCTGGGCAGCGACGTGGTGAGGTACATGATAAGGTGCGTCAACATCAAGACGTCAGTCTCGTGGCGGACGATGGTCTGGGCCCATGCCACGTAGGGGAGCACGACATGCTGGTAAACGATGGCGGGCAACTTGGACTGCAAATCCGGGAGGTCGAGTGACGACATCACGGTAGGCTCAAAGTCCTTGCTCTTGGGGTCATTGAGGGCCGTCAGCTTGCGGATGTCGCTGGCGTCTCTCTCGGCCGAGATGCCGTAATCTTCAGTGCTTGGCTTTGATATCAGTCATCTGGTTCTCAACATAAGCTCGCAAGGGGAGCTCCGGAAAGGAAGCCAGCCACGTACAGACGACCGACTCCTGGGCCGCGGAGTTTGTGCTACAGTAGCCCTCATCGCGGTCGGTATTACTGGAGGCCCCTTTTAATTTCTTGTGGCGGTGAATGTCGTCGGCCAGATTCTGCAGGACCAAGGTGTCCGGGCCCGTGAGCTCCGGGCTGAAGATGATTTCCTCCATTGGTGGCTGGAGCGTAACCCAACTGGCGCTAGAGCAGGCGTCGGGTGCAGCACAGGTCGACGGCAGGAGGTGTGTCCGTCTTGAGTTCGCTGTCATCAAAAACAAAAATTCTTGAAAAGGAATGGCCCCTCGAATCTGAGAATGGGTACTTGTAGGGATGTTGCTCCACCGCGGCCCCTGTCCTTGTCCCTGTTTTATCCAATTGGGCGCCAGTCCCAGTTGACCTTAGCCTCTGAGACGGCGAACGAGGCTTGGTCGCAGCATGTTGGTTCCAGTTTCGTGTCACTCACTGCCCGGATGTGCCTCACCAACAATAATGACGCCCATTCCATCGCATCCTTCCTGCCTTTCTTTCAAGTGTCGGGGGCGTTGCGTCATTCGCCAATTGGTTCTCTATTTTTGCGAGGATCGGACTGGGCGCTAGCCAATTGTGGGCTGTCTGGTGGACCCTGACATGAGGCCGGTTCCGGCTGGGCGGCGGGGTCCGGAATTGGCTCCATCACCAGCCTCACTCAGCGGCACGTTGGCTGGTTTGTGTCAGTGAACCAAGGCGGGCACACTTTTCATTTTCAGCAAGAATCCGTTGAGCCGGTTTGCATTGTTGTCTCTACAAGCTGAGCTGAATGGGTTTGAAAGATTAACTGGCTTTGAAAGAACATCCTTTCCAAAGTTTCAGTTTGAAGGGTGAGACTCTTTTATTGTCAATAACTACATGACTCTCACGTCATCTTGTCAAACTCGAACCCATCACGATTCATCTTTGACCACAAAATCCCCTGATTTTCCGACGAGGAAATTAGGGACCGGAGGAGGTCGTCTTGATATTCAAGCATGCTTAACGTCTGTGATAAGCGAGTGACCAGAACAAGCGAGTGACCACCTCTAACAAAATTTGGTGGACTTGCATGCTAAAATACGATAAGAAATTGTTAAGGCCTTTAATAATTTCTTATCGTGTTATCCTGCGCAGCGCCACTAAATTTTGTTAGAGGTGGTCACTCGCTTGTTCTGGTCACTCGCTTATCATATACGTTAAATGGCTTTTCTGCGTTGGGTTAACCACCTAGGTAAACTTTGGAGACTCCTGGCAGGGAACAATTATCAAGAGAAATGCTAACAAACAACTTCCCCATGAGATGGACAATTGTCTCGCAACCCACATGAGCCGCGCACTCAAGACACCCTGAGTTGTAAAAATGAAGCGAGCTCAAGATTGAAACCCAACAGGTGCTTGTCCAGATACGCTCTCATCTTGCGTGTTCTTGAGTCACTTATGACCGTCTCGGCCTGGTCTTCTCACCGGCCTTGCCCGAAGGAAGAACATGCAGGAACCCACTATCTCCTGCACCATATTCACATCCGCAGCTGTCCGTAATTTGTTCTCTGCAAGTATAAACCTGACAGGTCGACAATCGCAAGATGGGAACGACCAGGTCCAGAGATTTCCAGTTCTCTACGAAGAACATCTTCCGCAAAGGCCTTGGTCATCTCCTCCAGCCCCATTGCCACCTTTGCCTTAGGGAAAATTCGTCTGGGAAACCTTTGAAGATCAATACTCGCTACATGAACGTGCACACTCACTCCAAGGGCGGACGGTGACATATTATCTAGCCTGGTTCACATCAACCGCTACTGTCATGCTGATGTAAATGTTTCGGATGTGGGTGGAGCAACGGTTCCACTGGGAAGCCCGGCACTTTCTCCCCGCCCCGTTGACTGTTAAACTTCGTGAGTTTCTCCTTTCGCAAGTTCCTCGTCATCCCTACCTAAATATTTACAAAACGTACGCCTACTTATTGAAATATTCCCAGCTCAAGGACACGAGCTATGTTCCCGCCAATCGAGCTCAACACCGAGTCAAAACAAAGCAATGGCCGTACACCTCTCGATACACCTACGCATACGAGTGATACCGTCTTTAGCCAAGGGCTTGAAGACCGTTTCGCGGTGGAGCAAGATATAGAAAGTCCTCCTTGGCCCGGCCGGACGTACATGATCAGAAATCGGGCGACAGATAAGGTTCTGGCGCGAGAGTATGGCCGCTTAGTGCTGAAGGCGCCTGCGGATCTGGCTACTTGCGGTTGGCATTGGACCTGCGTTGAGGGCATTGGTGGATGGCTTGGTTTCCAGGAAACAATTTCGGGCGTCTACCTTGGACGTGACAATCGAGGGGGCTTCAGAGCCTTGGCTACACAACACAAGGACTGGGAGTTTTTCGACGCAAGGAGGCATCCGGATGGAGGCTATCAGCTTTTGTCGCTCCATTGGCTGTCGCGGATGCGTATGGCCGTTGACATGAGGACCCAAGGTGTCGTCGAAACCGCATTGTCCGGAGATGACGGGGATGTATCTTCGCTGTGGGATTTTGTTCAAGTCTAGGCTCATATGATGAAGCCAGAGTGGCCAGTTCCTTCCTTGTTTACGCTATTAGAGGAACTTGTGAATTGCGCAGGAGGCGGCTGTATCTGATTGAGTGAGCGGGTGGGCTATTCAGAAGAGACATGGCAATGTGAGAAACACATCTCGTCTAATTATGGAAGGAACCTCTCCGTGTTGTTCGGCGCGCCAATTAAATCCTGCCAATCGCCGACCAAACGACGGTCCCCGTGGCAGCCAGGCTGTGCCCGGAATGCAAGCTTGGAAGGCATCTTGTGCGGTCTCCTTGCCCAAGTCGTGGGCTACTGATAGTCCGGCACTGTCCCTTTCCTAAGCGCCGCGAAAACATCACCGAGACGGATATCACGGGGCAGATTCCTCAAGGGATTGGGGAGGCCAGGGGCAACGCTAATGAGCAACCTGAACCAGAGGCTTGGGACCTGGCTGGCGAGAGCGGCCGCTGAGTCTGTGTGTAGCGCGGGCTTGGGACTCGTTCTGTAGACGGGGGATCCAAGCGACCGTTGCGCGCCTCCTTCGAGCATGGAGACCAACCCGCAAACATCTTCCAAGAATACAAGAGAAGCCCGTTGCCTTTGTTGAACAGATGCTCACAGTCCCTGCCAACCACCCAGGGCAGGATTCAAGTAGCCCCAGTGCGAACACCGCACATCACATACGACCACAGGCAGTAGAGAATTCGGGATCCCGTCCGCTCTCCCCTAGACAAACTTCTGACCGCAGGATTAGTACTCAGGTCGGTGACGACTGGGGAATCCCCTGTGTTGTATGTTTTTGGTGTTTTGCTCCATTGCGGTGTGGAGCGGGCGTGTCCACTCGATGCCAACCAACCAACCCCTGAACGAATGTGGACATGCAACAACCTACGGGCCAAACTCCAGAGCTCAGTAACTCCTAACCTTAGAGTCTCTATCAAGTTCTACTTGACTTGGGCGTCAAGTCGTCCAAATTCGTCAAATATCACGGATACCTACCGCTTTGGTACTTGCCAAGGGCATATGCTGACCCCTTGCGGCCAACATTTCCTTGAGTCGTACCATTGACTTGCATTCCACCAAGTCTAGCCAAATTAGTGGCTAGAGCTCAAAACCCTTGCGAATACCCTAGAGAAATTCTGATAGCCACGGTCCAAGTATAGGCGCAAGATCGATCCTGTGCTCCTTCACTCATTCGCAAAGTGGACGTTTGGGGGGGTTGAAACATGTGGCACACGACAGGCAGCTTGGCGCGGTTACACAACATGACGCCACGGGCGGCTGGAGTTGGCTGTGGAGATTCTTGGGGAGCAGAAAATAGGGAGACAGACAGAGAGGGGGAAATGCCACACGAACATCGACGCAAAATTCTCACAGAAGCCAGTCTGGGCGCAAAAACACAGACGGAGCGTGCGCGAGGATATTCCCTGACCGGTTTGTTGTTTGTCACATCTCATTTTCCCCCTTCGAGATCTGTTGTGCCAGGTGAGACTCGTTAACTTGGCCAATTGGGCTCGCCGATTGGGATCCACGGCGCACAAATGGCGGTGGCCAGATCCGTGGATCGCACGGCGGTTGGCAGAATGCAGTCGGAGGATTTCCCATGTCGCACCTCTCGCGCATTGAGGCGGAGCGAGAGCTGAATCGGATGCAGTGGCACCCGCTCTCGGGCAATCGCTGGGCGACAGTTGTGTTAGCGTCAACGGCTTTGCTTCCTGCAACCGTGGCACGAATCCCCGCCGCAAATCGGTGGCCTCCCAGTTTCTTTTTGTCTCTTCTGGTTTTTGTCAGCATGCATGAAGAACGGGAGGGCTGAGGTGAGATGGAGGCAGTCGCCCTTGACGACGTGGCGGCCCCGTTGAAGGTGGAGCGAGGTGTGACCGGCCCGGGTCTGATTGAGTCCAAACACAGAGCCGATGCCGCGGGTGGGGGGCGCGGCGCAGCTGCCTGGAGCGATTCTTCCAGGGCAGGTCGGCAGGACGCTTGCAGGGCCGGGCTCTGGCCTGGCGATGCCCACTTGTGCAGATGCGGACGGGGGACAATTGAGGGCGTTGGCGGCTGGGCCTGGGGCCCCCGGCCGGCTCAGCCCAGCGGTCCCACACAGGCCGGATGACTGAAATGATTGAGGTCGCTTTTTGATGGGGAAATTGGCTTGGTGTGGCAGATTCCGCCCGCGGATCAGCCTAAGGCGTGACGCCACGGCCAGGCTGGCGCGCGAGGACGCGGAGAGGACCAAGATGCGGAGCCGGTTCTGTGTGCATGTTGCGACAGTAGCGCGAGGCAGCCGCTGCACGGAGGATTGCTCAGCCAAAGAGCGCGGTCAAGGAGCCAATGGGGAGTGTGAGTCACGAGCCGAGTTGTGGAGATTGCGCCTTCAGCTTTCCCAGAAGGGGCCGATCGTTCGAAGCCCCAACCTGGGCGCCTGCCTGGCTTCCCTGGCCGGGCTGCTGCAGGTAAGCACGACCTCCTTCAGGAGGCGTGCACTGCCGCCCATAAAAAGTCGTGTTTCCCGCCCTTCCTCCAAGTCGTTCCTCCAACAAGACAACAGACTTCACATCCATTCCGAGGATTTTTCTGGTGCCACTTGCCCTCCCCGCACCACCTTCTCCCTTCCTTTCCTTCCCCAAGCAAGCCAAAGCCGCGCCCAGCCGAGCCAAGCACGCATTGACAATGCCGCGCTGCTGGCCCTCTTTCCGCTCCCGCTCCGCGAAGGAAGCGGGGAGCTCCACCAAGCCAGGGAAGCTCCCGGACAGCGGGTCCGGTTCCACCCTCGACACCACCGAGACCGACTCCAAGACGAAGTCGGCCGAGAAGGAGAAGGACAAGAAGGACGAGAAAGACGAGAAGAAGGACGCCGACAAGAAGGACGGCGACGCCGAGAAGAAGGACGAGGACAAGAAAGATGGCGACGAGGACAAGGACAAGGACAAGGACGGCGAGGAGAAGGAGAAGCCCAAGGTCGCGGTAGGGTCCGTCGGCGAGGCCAAGAACATCTACAAGGGGGCTTCAGACGACGACGGGAACTGGACCTGGGTCGACAAGTATCCCGATGATGTCGAGGAGGCGGCCGAGAACGAGGAGA
>FTCU01000228.1_pt1 | contig 10460 bp, 5 predicted proteins | sample 1639521 | NCBI WGS metagenome assembly FTCU01 (sample SAMEA3914864, study PRJEB12502) | metagenome | biome: forest; material: soil | place: USA | collected 2012-03-12 | depth 0.3 m
AGGGAGCAGGTATTAAACTCGGGCATTCGATCTGCTGGGGTTCGAACCCGTATTCAGGTGCCATGCACTGGCTCGAGACTAGCTCACCGGCTTGCGGGGAGCTTGGGAGGCGCACCTCAGTTCTGATCTCAAACAGGCCGGGCAGGGTCCAGTGCGGAGTGGGCGCACAAGCGCGGGTCCTGCCCCACTCACCCTCGAAGCCGTGACGTCAGCGGGGTGAGCGGGGTTATCGAAACTCATCAAGGTTCCATCCTTGACCTTGAATTTGACCAAGATCCTTTTTTCGTGGTGTTTAAACGAAACGACAAAATAAAGAGAAAGAGAATTAATCAATGACAAGAATTTTGACCTCCTCCTCGGTTGCTTGGTTGCCACTCCACCACTCCCCTTCCATCAAGCCCTGGATGTAGCACTGCCCAATGACCTCCCCCCTGTACACCGGCTCTCGTCTCCAAGTTTGCACCCACCCTTCCGCCGCCGCGTGGAGCGGTTCCGTCCAGCTCACCCTGTCGAGTTTGTCGAGCTCCCCAGACCACAGCTCCATGACAAGATGCCTCGAATCGTCCCACACCGATGACCATGCAGACGCCCATACCGCCTTGAACGCCGCGTCGAGTCTGCGCTCGTCCACAGACATCCGAGCCCCGGTATTTTGGCCTATACTAATCTCAAATCTTAGGTTCGCGTACGCGTCCCCTTGCCATTGTTTCTCAATGGCCTCTTCAAATCCTCGCACGAACAACGGCCGGAACAGCTGCCGTACCAATGTGTCAGCCCACGACAGATCGTGTGTCGAGTCGGCAGGAAACAGATCGGCGTCTAACGGATGTCCCAATGCTTCGGGTATCACGTCTCGAAAGAAGGCCTTCAACCCCAACGTTATCATCCCTTCCGCCGCACCCTGCACCACCGCGCGGCGGAGTGTCACATCTATCGAGTCTCGCAGCGCAAATTCGAGAAGCCGCCGGAGCTTGTCTCTTGCTTGACTTTCGGGTAATTTCTCGAATCCTTGCCTTCTGACGTGCTTCCAGAATCGCCCCGCGATCTCGTCGAAGCGTGGCCAAAAGGGTGAGGTGAACTTTCTCTGGTCCCAGAGCCCCCATAGTCGAAGAATTTGAGACACCGCCCGCTTCTGCTGCGAGACAAACCACTCTTCTGTCGCCGGCGAAAAGCCATGCCCTGCCGGCCCCTGGGATCCAAATCTGCGCCGCAGCGACTGTAACACGAATTGCGTCATGGGTTTCCCACGAAAGATCACTGGTACACTGCAGCCGTCGAGAAGACAGATCATATCCCCTAGCGCCGCTTCTCTCGGCACCAGGCCAAAGTAGCCAGGTCTTTCACAGGTCGACGCGAGGAACCGTCTTCCCCACACACAGGCGCTGACTCGCCGCAAGAACTCGGCAACATTGTTTGTCTGGTGTGCCTCGATTATGTCAGGCAGGTTTAGGCCGAGCCCCTTGGCCTTCCCAACGCCGCTGCAATCGCCGGCGGGGTCAAAGACGTGCTCGAACGCCCGTCTGTACCAGTTGGGTGCTGCCATGCCGTCTTGTGACCGACCAGCGACAAGAACCCTCCAAATATCATGTTGGAGTCGCTGTTCCCCCGGCTTCCATGTCTCCAACCAGCTCCATGGGATGATCCCATCCTCGCACACATCACTTAGCTCCGAGACAACCCCGCAGACGACGCCTCTCACAGTGAGCACGGAATGGAATTTGCGTTCGGGGTTGTTGAACGGCTGGTTGACATGATCGTTGGGTTTTGGCAGAGCGGGAAACGAGAGAGCCGACGTCGCCGCGTAGATGGGCCGCCTTGGGGGGCCAACCAAGCTGTCGGCGTTGCATCTTCGGTACAGACCGTAACCATCACGGATGTACGGGTGGCGAGAAGCCGGCGCTATGAATGAAGGCAGTCTCGCTCCTGGCGTCTCGGGTGCCCAGGGCCGAAACATCATGTCAAGAGACTTGGTTGACTCGGCTATTTGTTGCAAGACTCGGGCGAAAAGTTCCACTTGGGGCATACTGTAGTCGACATGCTGGAAAGCCGCTCTGTCAGAGGCGAGGGAGAGGACCGCAAAGAGAGTGTCGTGCGGCAGCTGGGCGTGGAACATGGGCAGCTGAGCAAGGAGATCCTCTATGTTCCATCGGCGTTCGACGACGTTTCCTTCGTCGTCCTTCCTAAGCGCATTGTTCGATAGGAAACCTAGGGTCAAAGCCCCGAGTCCGCTGGCGTTTGGAAACGGCGCAAGGGACCTTGGTATCTGTGATACCGTGTTGGTACTCCTGGACCCGTAGACGCTGATCGCGTCCGAGAAATCGGTCCAAGAGACCTGCGCAGAACCACAGTGAACCGTCGCCTTCTTTGCTAGGGCCACTTCTTGAATCACCCAACGTCTGGAGAACCAATCCTTCTGCAGCAGGCACTCAAACGGCTTCCAGATGACGTGGGCACTGTGATGGGTCAAAGGGAGGTTCCAAATGGACTGGATGATAACAGGAATTTGTTTCATGCCATGGGGCATCCCGGTGCCGAGCCAGACACAAACGTTGCTCGCCGTCTGGTAGATCTGATCCATCTTCCTGACTTGCTGCTCCTTCTCTTCCATATTGGTCTGATCAATGCACAATGCATCGATCCACAAAACTCTATCGCAGTCCTCGCGGCGGAGGTGGTACAGCGCTGCGTGGAGGTTTTGCGTGACTTGGAACGGTCGGAGAGGGTCGTCTTCAGCCGATATGAGAATCGAGGGCTGGTTGGCAGGGTCCCCCCAAACGTAGGAGAGAGCTTCGTACGGGAGTGGAGGGGGCCATTCGGCGGTTATCAAGTCGACTCTGATGGTTTTGTCGTGATCCGTAACCATACGTAACCGTACGAGCCGAACCTCATTATCTGATAGCGGAGTATATGTAAACTTTCCAGCGTTGTCGGCGTCGCTGCCTGTTGTCGATAAACTCTGTGACAAGTCGGTATCGTCCATGGGGGCTGATGAAGGGCAGACTGGAGAGGGGAAAGATACCGAGTGGTCAACCCCGGACTCATAAATAGAATCCAGTCACCAGGGCAGCAACCTCTGGAGTGTGAATGCCTCGCAAAAAGCCCAGTGGCAGTACACGGCTGAGTTGGGTATCGTGCTCATGTGGTTGACGAGGCTCCGAGGGGTATGCGGGGCGGCTGAAGACGGCGTTCTCCCATTTGCTGGTGATAGAGCCCTGCCCATACTGCCCAAACAAGAACAGAGGCTCCTTGCAAGACACAGAGAGCAACCGCTCTCGAAGTCCGCTGGGGAACACGCTCCATCAACCCACCAAGGGAATCCGGACAACACTGACAACGCACAGCGAATCAACCGAGTCACAATGCCTGTTCCCCAGCTAATGAAGAGAATAGAACAAAAAGAGGAGCCAGCCAGCCACCCCAGATATACAACCCCATCCAACTTGAACCCTACACGTCCAGCTTTTCGACAAAGTTGACCGGCACACCAACCCTTGAGAAGCCCTGAAATCCTCAGCAACCAACAACAACAACAACAACAACAACAGAACGCCTCCCCGAAACAATACTCCACAGCATTGGCCACTGCACAGGCCACACGGGATAACACTATAAAGTGAGTCATGGTATCATAAACACTGAAACTTCCACCCAACACACCCAACACCCATCAACAACCGCCCTTATGGATGGCCAGTGACGACAAAAGCTCAACGGCCCGACTCGGGCGTCGCAGCCCTCAACTTCTTGGTCGACTTGGCCGTGCCAATATGAGTATTATGCACCTGTATAGACAACCCGCTTGGTCAACAACACATCGCGAAACAAGAGAACAAAATCGGAAGAGGCAACTCACCTTGGTCGCAAACCTCAAGCTCGTAATCGTCTCCTTCAAGTGCGCCTCCAGCGGGCTCACCATGACAAACATGAGCGTCTTCGAGTTCCCGCCCAGCGAGTACTGCAACAGATGCGTCAACTTCGAGTTGCGGTACGGCACATGCGGCGACCCCCGGCCCAGCGCCTCGATGACATCGCCCAGACACGCCAGGCTCTTGTTGATGCTCTGGGTCTCGCGCATGCGGTCGCCCTCGGCCTGGGAGTGCTTGAGACGCTCCGACCCGGCGAGGTCAACCAGGTTGAGGGTGCCCTCGCAGCGCTCGCCCGTCGCGCTGTTCTCGCCGACCAGGCGGAGAATGAAGACTGAGTGGGAGCGGGAAGAGCGCTCGTTGGCTTTGGTGGCTGCTACGCTGCGGTTGCTTTGTGCTTGCTTGAGCATGGCTTCGACCTTGTCTGGAGTGTCGAATGCGACGGTCTTGCAGTTGAGCACGGCGGTTTGCTTGCGGGCGTCGTCGTGGCGGATCTCGAGCTTCTTGCTCATGCGGCTGCCGCCGCCTTCGGAGTCGCGGCCCGGGGTGAGCAGGTCGTGCAGCTCCTCGTTGTAGACCTCGACGAAGCTGCCTTCCATAGTGTAGGACCAGGACTTTTCTTGCAGCTTGGTGATGGTGTCGTAGATCATATGGGTGGCGCGCGGGATCATGCCGTCGGGAGAGGACATGGTGTAAGTCTTTCCGGAGCCGGTTTGACCGTAGCAGAAAATGCACACGTTGTAGCCGTCGAGGGCGCTCTGGACGAGTTGCGAGATCTCGCCAAAGACGTCCTCGTTGTGCGTCGACGGGTCGAAAACGCGGTCGAACTCGAATGGGAGCACCTTGCGGCTGATGGTTCCTAGGCTGCTCTTTTCTTCCGGGCCGGTGACATCGATCTGCGACGACATCTTCAGGTCGGGGAACGCGAGCCTGGCCTCTTCGCCTTCCGAGGAATCGAGGGCTGGGCGAACTCGGCACATGACGCGGATGTTGCCCTTTAGCTCCTGGTATTTGTTGAAGATGGCGCGCCGCTCTGTTTCTTCTTTGATCAGCTTCTCTCTCGCGACGTCGGCCACACGCAAGGCCTCCTGAAGGCGAGCCTCCATGTCTGCGAACGAGTCAGATTGCTGCTTGTTGTCGGACTCAAGGAAGTCGATCTTTGCTCGCAGCCCGCGCATCCGATCCTCCAGTGTCATGCTCGTGGTTGACATCTCGGCGATTTGTTGCTGAAGACTGCCCCTGATCGTCTCCTCTCGGTCGAGATCCGACTTGAGAGCTTCTGTTTGAGAGCGCATTTCTTGGACCTCTCGTTCCTTCTTTAGCAACTCCAAGTTCAGGTCTTGCTGCTCCGCACCGAGCCTTGACCGCAATTCTTGGAGCTCTCTGGATCTTTGAGTCTGCTCATCCGCCAGCTCAACTCTGTAGTGCCTTTCCATCGCCTCCAAGGCCTCCCGGTGCTCCCTCTTTAATTGGTCGACTTCTGCCTTGAACTCTCGCCTGGTCTCGTCGACCTCATGCTTGTGTTCTCGTAGCTTATCCTCAAGATCGTACTTGTGCCTCCTTTGTTCGGCTTCCATGTCGAGAAGCATGGATTGCTTCTCTTGCTTCAGTAAGCGATACTCTTGCCGCTGAAGGTCCAGCTGGCTTTGAAGCTGCGTGTTTTGATCCGCAAGTTGTTGTCGCTCCCGCTCTAGATCACTTGCTAAACATGGCGGTTAGCATTACACCTCAGTTTCCACAACCTCCAAGCACATACCCCGGTTCTTGGCCAGATCAATTGCTTCCTCCATGGCCTTTCTGTCGGTGACGGTGCCCTCGAAGGCCTCCTTCATCACTTTGAACTGCGACTCGAACTCGTTGAGGCGACCATCGACATCCCAGCCTGTGAAAGACATGACGTTAGAATCTTTGGTTAGAAAATCTAGCTTGATCGGAGAAGAAGGCTTCGTGGGTGAGGAGAATCTCATGCGGCGAAAGCTCCTCAGCAATGAGCCGACAGCTTCCAACCCCTCGTTCAACTTGATCTGCGAGGGAGTTGTTGGCAGAAGAGCAGGTGTTCCTTCAGAATTGGCAAGCCAGAATGGGTTGAGTCTGGCTGCTCCTTTCTTGGAGGCCTTGATGGGGGTCATGCTCTCCATCTGGACATCCGACTGGGACGTTCGACGGGGAGGCTGCTGATCAGGCTTGGACGCTTGACCTCCACTTGAGCTGTCATGCGGCTGATCATCCAGCGAGAGGCCTTGGAATTGTTTGTGCAGACCGGAGAAATCCCTGCGCTGTGTCTGTGAGGGAGTCGGCGGTTGAGAGGCCGAATTACGCAAGCGTGGGCATTGCGCATGATACTGTTGGGAAGACGGTGAATTTCTCCTACCCTTCGGCTGGGTGATTTGCCCTGCCTCTTCTTCCGCGTCTCGGTTCGCCATAGCGGTGGCTGGCCGTCCGCGCGTGAATCCTCGTGGGCGGGCGTTGGTGGACTGGGTAAAGCCCATCGACGTTGGGGCTCTCGGTGCGGTAGGGGGGCGAGCTCCGGGGCCGACAGTTTTGGCGAAGTTGTTGGCTGGTCCATATCGTGATGAGGCCGCGCTGGTCGGATTGTTTGAAGATAGAGCTGCGATGGATGTGCCCTTAATAAACGTTGCAGGTCGCGGTATGCCGTTTGGCGCAGAGGGGATTTGAGGCTTGAGTGGCTCGCCGGCCCGTTCCGCCAGTGATTTGCGCTTCGGTGATGGATGCGATACTGTTTGGTGATACCAAGTCAGTCATCATGGGACAGCACCATGAGGCCGTGCCAGACGGAGGTGCGTACCGCTTCCGGTGTGTGTGCGTTTTTGGGGGATTCCCGTGACCGCTTGAGCTCGAGCATTGTGCTGGGAATCGGTGATGGGCTGAAGGCACGCGGCTGTCGTTGTTGCTGTCGGTGCCACGGTAGGAGGACGGCGGACTTGGGGTGGGCGCAGTCCCGATCGGAAGGTCTGGCGGGGGAGGCGATGGCACAGTCAGTCTTCCGTGGTCCGTCTTGTTCTTGTCGCATTGACCAGTTGCAAACTCGGGGATGCATCGCGATGTAAACATACCGAGTTCTCGACCGAGGGGTCCATGTTGAGCGAGCGCATGCGCGGGATGAGTAGGTGGACGAGTAGGTAGGAGGAGAGGAGCAGAGCTCCCGGGGCAGATGCGGTGCGCGTCCTTCGTGGCGCGTCCTTCGTGGGACTATTTGCTGAGTTGCGGTTCTCAACGGCGGGTGTAGCGCGGATCGATGGAGCTGCAGTTTACCAAGTTCACCCAGGCAACCAAACAGCAGCAGGGGAACCAATGACAAGCCGTCCAAGGTGTGGGTCCCTGGGCACTCAACACAGCAACATGCATTTGCGGATTGCGATAGATTGGTGGGGCTGGGCCTCTACCCATCCGCCGATTTTCGCTGCTTCGCACGAATCGTCGCCAGCCGCGCTTGAGGGAAGCGCATGCGGGAACCGTGCCATGGAGGAGACCTGAGACTTGAAATGACAGAACATCTGTCGAGACAAGACGGACTTATTGGAGTCGAACATATGAAGGGTTAGGGTTGCCATCCTCTGCCCATCGTCAAGCGGGCGGCCCGCCCGTCGAAATTCACATGCTGTTTGCGTTCACCCCACCCACAACACACCTTCCCCCTGTCCGTTCCAGAAGCTGCCAGCCTGGAAGTGCGAGGGATGCCTTCCATACTTTTCGCTCGAAGCCTCGTCCACCCAAACACCCCTTGCTTTGAGCTGGAGGCGGATGAATCTATAAGTTACGACACGACATAAGCTTACGAATACCGTGCTGGCTTTTGACTGCTGCCGATACTAATTCCTCGACCCGGAGCTTGCCCAGCATGGAGAAGTTCTCGCAGTTCCGTGACAGAGGCAAGTCCCCCTTTCTCCCATCTCCCGCCTCTCGCCAACCCCAACCGCTCAAACAATGTACTAATCTCTCGTCCCAATAGGCTCCGGCATATCCCCCTTCCTGCCAGTGACCACTCCCTCCTCCATCCTCGGAACGATCAGCCACGCCGTCCTCTTCGTCGCCCGCCTCCCCTTCTTTCTCGTCAACGCAGCCGTCTACTTCCTCCTCCTTCAATACCTCCCTCTCCCCGCCATCGTCAACAAGCTCCTCCTCTGGTACCTCCTCGCCATTCCGGGGATATGGTGGGTTGATCTCCGCCTTGACGGCGTCAAGCCGGGCTCTCTCAGCCAGCAGCCCCCCTCACGCGTGCCCCACGGCGGGTCCATCATCGCCGCCAACTTCACGACCCCTCTCGACGCGCTCTACCTCGCCGCCGTCTTCAACCCAATCTTCGTCTCCGCACACCCCGCCTCCCGCAAAGTCCGCCGCATCTCCCTCCTCTCCGCGATTTTCGCCGCCCTCTCCCCCTCCGCCCAGCTCTCCTCCCTCCCAACCTGGGAAAAGGAAAACCGCGGCGAGCTGACCACCCTCCGCGCGCTGGCCGCCGCGCACCCGAACCGCATCGTCGCCGTCTTCCCCGAGTGCGGCACCACCAACGGCAAGGGCATCCTCCCGCTCAGCCCGTGCCTGCTGACCGCCGCGGCCGACACGCCCATCTTCCCCGTCAGCATGCGCTACACGCCGCCCGACGTCGCGACGCCCGTGCCCGGGTATAAGGGCTGGGCCGGGTTCCTGTGGAAGCTGTTTGGGCGGCCGACGCACTGCATACGCGTTAGGATCGCGGAGGCGATCCGCAACACGGCCGGGGCGCCCAACGGGGTTTCGGAGGAGATTGCGGGCGGTGAAGAGGAGAGGGGCGCGGGGGAGGAGCAGCCGACCGCAGAGGAGCAGAAGGTGCTGGATCGGGTGGCCGAGGCGTTGGCGCGGCTGGGGAGAGTCAAGCGGGTGGGGTTGACGCTGAAGGAGAAGAAGGCGTTTGTGGAGGCATGGGCGAAGAGGTGATTTGCAAGTCTGCTGTATTGCTGTGGTTCAGTACCACGATGGAAGAAGTCGAGAAACTGTATATTTTGGTCACGGACAGTCAAAATCACATATGATTACAAGCCAAAGAAGAAGTAACATCTCGACACTTAAGATCCTAAACTGCCAGCCCGGTTATATTCATTTTTTTTATTGCCAACTAAGCGACAGCATTGGAAGCGCCTTTTCCAGCCCAAATAGAATCCGTATTATGTACAATCAAGTTTGAACCCCCCGCACCCTCCCCTGTATCCGTCCTAAGCACGGTCGGTCACACACCCGTGGCTCGCATCGCTCACAAGAGCGGCATACTTCCTCAGAGTACCGCGCGTCGCCTTGGGCGCCGGCTCCTTCCACTCTTTCCTCCTCGCCGCCAGCTCCTCGGCCGACACCTCGAGATCGAGCACGCGCTGCTCGGCGTCAATGACGATCCTGTCACCGTCCTTGACCAGGCCGATCGGCCCGCCGAGGGCGGCCTCAGGCACAATGTGGCCAATCAGGAAGCCGTGGCTGCCACCCGAGAAGCGGCCGTCGGTGATGAGCGCGACGTCCTTGCCGAGCCCGGCGCCCATGATGGCCGAGCTGGGCTTGAGCATCTCGGGCATGCCCGGGCCGCCCTTGGGGCCCTCGTAGCGGATGACAACGACCGTCTTCTCACCCTTCTTGATCTCGCCACGCTCAAGCGCCTCGATGAAGGCGTCCTCGTAGTCGTACACCTTGGCCGTGCCCTCGAACCGCAGGCCCTCCTTGCCCGTGATCTTGCCGACCGAGCCGCCAGGCGCGAGCGAGCCGCGAAGGATCTGGATGTGGCCCGTCGCCTTGATCGGGTTGCTCAGCGGCCGGATGATGGGCTGGTCGTCGGGGAAGCTGGGCAGCTCCGACACGTTCTGCTTCATGGTCTTGCCCGTGACGGTGACGCCAGAGCCGTCGATGATGCCCTCCTTGAGCAGGAACTTGAGCAGTGCAGGGGTACCACCGATCTTGCACAGGTCCTCCATGACATACTTGCCCGACGGCTTAAGGTCGGCAAGCAGAGGGGTCCTGTCGGAAACGGCCTGGAAGTCCTCGATGGTGAGCTTGATGCCGACCGAGTCGGCGATGGCGATCAGGTGCAGCACCGCATTGGTGCTGCCGCCGAGGATGCTGACGACAACCATGGCATTCTCAAAAGCCTGCCGTGTCATAATATCCGTGGGCCGAATGTTCTCCCGGAGAATGTTCTTGATGGCCTCGCCGACGCCCTCGCACTCGGCCTTCTTCCTCGGGTCCTCAGCCGGGAAGCTGCTGCTGCCGGGAAGGGTCATGCCGAGGGTCTCAATGGCGGACGCCATGGTGTTGGCCGTGTACATACCGCCGCACGCACCGCCGCCGGGGCAGGCGTTGCGGATAATGTCCTGGCGCTCCTTCTCGTCGATCTGGCCGGTGATGTACTGGCCGTAGGACTGGAAAGCGCTGATGATGTCAAGCGACTCCCCCTTGCTGCTGCAACCCGGCTTGATGGTGCCGCCGTAGACCATGATGCTGGGGCGGTTGACACGGCCCATGGCAATCAGGACACCGGGCATGTTCTTGTCGCAGCCGGGCAGCGAGACGTTGGCGTCGTACCACTGGCCCTGCATGACCGTCTCGATGCTGTCGGCGATGATC